>JACCDR011349556.1_pt1 | contig 15855 bp, 28 predicted proteins | sample 7446431 | NCBI WGS metagenome assembly JACCDR01 (sample SAMN15323443, study PRJNA562643) | freshwater metagenome | isolation source: river surface water | place: USA:Blue River Watershed | collected 2017-08-17 | reverse complement strand
GTTCTGGGCAAATGAGTACCACAACCTGCTGCCCAACACCGTCGAGTACAACGGCGGCCTTCGGGGCCGTCGCCTCCTCAAGGGCAACTACCCCCGGAAGCTCGCCACGTGGGAGGACAAGCCGTGACCGCGTTTGACATGCCGTTCCGCGCCGTCTCCGAGTGGGGACTGCCCCTCGTCTACGTCCTCGACCACACACGCGGCCAGGTCGACCTGCGCCGCTTCGTCCTCGACGCCCGCAAGGCGGGGTGGAAATGCGACAAGGCCGTCGCCGTCATCCGCGAGGCGCTCTTCGAGTTCGGAGAGACCCGCGACCGCATCGACCTCGCCTGCGAACTCGCCCGCTACCACTGGAGCCGATCATGACCGAACTCGAACTCCGCGAACGACTGCACGCCACCTTCAACGAACTCGCCGACCAGGCCATCAAGGAGCGGCGTTGGGAGGCCGCCTCCGCGTTCCAGTACGCTTCCGGCTTGGCGTTGGGGTTCGCACTTGACAAGTCCGTTGCGGGGGCCGTACCCTCGAAGGCATGCAGTGCACCTCCCCTACAACGCTCGGGTTTCTTCTGCGACGGCTGTCCACCGCCAACCGACGGTGGGACGAAGCCCTGAGGCGCACGGGCTACCCCGAGCCCGACGACCCCTCCGAGAAGGAGTTCACCGACGACGATTGGGCGCTGTACGGCTGGGCCGACGCGTGGCGCTGCGCCGTGCATTGGGCCGAAGGCGAACTCGCGCAGACGCCGGAGTACGCCCGCAACTTCACCGACGTCGGCTTCGTGACGTCGTCGGAGCCGGTCGTCTTCCAAGGTGAACTCCGCCCCGAGCAACTGGAGACCGCGACGCGGGATCTCCGCAGCGGCTTCGACGAACGCGGTGGCAAGGCCAAACGATGAACCTGGAACCGTTCCAACCCAAGTACGACATCGTCCTCATCGACCCGCCGTGGCCCTACTACGGCGATGGGCAGAAACACGGCGCCGCCGCGAAGCACTACGACCTGATGACCGCGAAGCAGATCAACGATCTTCCCGTGCGGTCGCTCTTTCGGACCAAAGACGGCGTCGCTTTCGTGTGGGCCACGGCGCCGAAGTTGGACCTCGCCATCGACGCGATTCGCGCGTGGGGCCTGCACTACCGCGGCGTCGCCTTTGTGTGGACCAAGACGCGGCGTGACGGCGCGATCATCGGCGCCCAGGGTGTGCGGGCCACCGTGACGAAGCCGACGTCGGAGTTCGTGTTGACCGCCACGACCAAACCTCGCGGTCGTCCGTTCCCGCTGCTGGACGAGACCGTTCGACAGGACGTCCTGGCACCGAAGGGCCGCCACTCCGAGAAGCCGTACGAGGTCCACAAACGCATCGAGCGCCTCTACGGGGACCGCCCCCGCATCGAGGTCTTCGCCCGCACCGGCCGCGAGGGCTGGGATTGTTGGGGCCTCGAAGCGCCGCCCTTGACGCTTGACGCCACCGCGAACGTGGCTACGTTCGATTCAGGAGGCTACCACCAATGACCGTGTTCCACAAAGGCACCGCGCAAACCTTCAACCAGTTCGTCCGCGACAACCGCGACAAGATCCACCGCATCGTCGTCGCCGACGATCGTGTCATCGTGTACCACGACGCCATCGAAGACGGCGTCCTCATCCAAGGTGTGTTCCCGTGCTAGACCTCAACGCCCCCGACGGCTGGTTGACCGCTGAAGAGTGGTTCTCCATCGGCGCCGTCTCCATGGACACCGCGACGCGGATCCACCTGTTGGACTTCAAGCGCGGCTTGATGCCCGACGACGTCTACCAAAACGCGCTGGCGGCCCTCGAAGGCGCCGTGCTGCAAGAACTCGAAGACAACTACGGCGTCCCCTTCGAGGCTGATCAGGGACGCTTTCGGAGGACTGAATGAGTTGGTCGAAGACCGAGTTTGACAACGCGTGCACGTCGTTCGACGGCACCACCGAAGAGCAAAACCAGATCGCCGACATGATCTCCGCCGACGTCGCGGACATCCTGTCACAGATCTCGACGGCGTCGAAAGGCGGGGTGCCGCAGATCCGCCTGAAGACGCTGCGCGACGTGCAACACACCGTCACCGCCTGCGCCATGGCGCTTCGGGGGCTGTTGCAGTGACCTACGCGAACCCCGGCAAGTCCAAGCCGATCCAGAACTGGCGCACGCCCCGCAACATCTTCGACCCGCTGAATGAGGAGTTCGGCTTCGGCACCGACGTCTTCGCCGACGACGAGAACGCGCTGTGTCCTCACTACTACACGGCCGAGCGATCGGCGTTCGACGCGGTGGCGCCCCGCACCGACGCCGCCTTCGCCAACCCCGAGTACGGCAAGGGCTTCATCCTCCACGCGCTGAAGTGGGGCCTCTACGCCGTGCGGGAGCAGAAGCTGTGGCCGAAGATGGTGTTCTTGTTGCCATTGACGGTGACGAAGCGGTGGGGGCGGCTGGCGTTCTCGCAGTGCGAGGTCCAGTTGTACGAGGGCCGGATCGCCTTCGACCGCCCCGTGAACCCCGACGGCAAGCGCTCGAACGGCAACAACGCCGGGTCGATGCTCGTGATCGTCAACCAACTCGAAGACGACTTCCGCGGCGTGTCGGCCGTGCGGTGCGCGAAGACCGGCCGCGTCATCATCGACTACCGGGAGGGCACATGAGACGGACGTTGAGCGTCGACCCCGGCAAGCAGCACGCGGGCTGGGCGTTGTTCGAGGACGGCGTGCTGAAGTCGTGCGGCTACGTCGAGGGCGAGGACGACATCGAAGTCGCCGAGGCCGTCGCGGACGAGATCTACGGCGACGTCGACTTGTTGGTGTGCGAGAACCAGCAGGTCTACGCACGCGGCAAGGGCGACCCCAACGACTTGTTGCCGTTGGCGCGCACCGTCGGCGCTGTGCGGATGGTGTTCGCAGACGTCCCCGAGAAGACGCTGACGCTGCCGCGCGTGTGGACCAACGGCGTGCCGAAGGCTCCGCGTCAACGGGCGTTCGAGCGCCGCTACCCCGTCGAGTTCGCGGCCGTCAAGGCGCTCGGCCTGAAGGCGGAATGTCGCCACGACGTCGTCGACGCCGTCCACCTCGGCATCTGGGTCCTGGAGGAACGCCGTGAGCGCAAACGACCGGCTTGAGAAGATGCGGAGGCTGCTGCAACTCCGCGGCTACCTGGAGCAACTCGCGACGCAGCGCCGCGCCTACGCCGACGAGTTCATGGAACTCAAGGCGTCGTTGGAGGCGGACATCGACTCGGCCATCGAGGCCGGCGAAACGCATCCGGCGCCGTGCCTGCCGCAGATCGACTACCGCCTTGACGGCGGGATGACGAAGATTATCTTCAAACGCAACAAGGAGCAACGATGACGACGATCGAACCGACACAAGAGCAACGAGACGCGGCGTGGGTGTTCATCAACAATGAAAACTTACACCTGATGCTGATTGAGCCTCTCGTCCGCTTCCTCGCCGAGCGTGAGGCGAAGGTGGCCGAGGTGTGGATCAGCAAGGCCGACGCGGATTGGCAGGCGCGTGGCGGGTTCATCGAGGCGTTGACACGGGCGCTTGCACGCGAGCGACGCACCTATGCCAATGCGCAGTTGACCAAGTTGCTTGACGACGTCGTCGACCGCTGCATCGTGCTCGAAAGAGCAGACGTCGCCCTCGACGCCCTCACCAAGCGCAACGCCGCCTTGCTCGCCGACAAAGACGACCTCTCCCGCCAGCTCCGCCGCGTGGAGGAGGACCGCGACGCCGCACACGCCCGCGCGCAGAAGGCGGAACACGCCCTTGCACAGCGCGACATGGTGCTCGCGACGGTGAAGGAGTGCTGGCCGCGTGCGTTCGACCACACCGATGCCTTCAAGGCAGACCGCGACAGTCGAGACCGAGCCATCGCTCAGGAGCGAGTCTGCGCCGCCCTCGACGGTTGCGTGCTCATGGTCGTCAGCGCCGGCACCTACGCGCAGCGCGAGAAAGAGCGCGACGCCGCCATTGCCCGCGCCGAGAAGGCGGAGGCGGATGCGTTCCGCGTGTCGCAACTCGACTGCGCGAACATCATCAAGATTCGCGACCTCACCGCCGAGGTCGCCGCCCTCAAGGCCAAGCTCGCCGAGGTCGAGGCGGACCGGGATCGCCTGCTGCCCGCCATCCGCGAGGCGCGCCGCGCCCTCGACAGCGAAGAGCCCGACAACGTCACCGTCGAGGCACTCATCTCGATCGACCTCGCGCTCTCCTCCGTTGGCGCCGGCACCGAGTGGGCCGCTCCCATCGCTGCGGCCGGCAAGCCTGCGCGCGACCCCGTGCTGCCGACGGTGCGCGCCGCGACGTCGCCGCTGGACTGGCAAGACGACGAGAAGGGCGGTGCGAAGTGAACACCGCGATCGACATGCTTGTCGGGATGCTTTTCGGCGTCGTCGTCGGGTTTGCGTTGGCTTTGGTGCTGATTGGCCCTCGTGAAGACGCCGCCATCATCCACGCCTGCGGCCCCTGCGACCACGAGGCGACCTGCGGCGCGTTCGAGTGCGTCGTCGGCAAAGAAGGCTGGCAATGGAAGGGCGGTGCGAAGTGAAGTTGTACGAAGTGACGATCGCGAGGACGGTGTTGGTGCTTGCAGTGGACGCGCAGCGCGCCTGCCACATCGCCAAGCGGGACGCCGACGGCGAGGAGCCGGTGACCACAGCCGTCGAGGCCACTCGCCTGCCGCCCGGCTGGACCGAAGACGCCTTGGTGTACGGCGGCGAGCGGTGCGGAGACGTGACCGTTGGCGAGGCGCTTCAGAAGTACGGCCGCAAGCCCCTTGACGCTGCAACCAAAACCTGAGACAAAGGCCACATGACCCAGCACCACCGTGAAACCATCGAGGCGTTGCTCGTTGAGCAGACCCTCGCCCTCGCCCGCACCCTCGTCCTCACCGCGGAGCCCGTCAAGGCCGTGCGCTTGCTGGAGGAGGTGGCCCCGCAAGCCGCCATCGACTCCGCCGAGTGCGCCGACTTCGCCAAGCGGCTTCGCAGCCAAGTCGACCAGGCGTTCTCCGACACGGCGTACCTGAAGCGGTACACCGAGTACGACAACGGCGGCGTCCCAAACCAGCCGTTCTCGGACACGAACGTCCTGAACCTGTACCGCGCTCGCGCGATGCTCCAAGCAACCCGCCGCGTCGCCGCAACCAAGCCCAACTTCCGGTACCTGTCGATCGGCGGCGGCGACGGCTCCATCCCCCGCGCCGTCTTGCAAGAGCACCCGCAGGCCCAAGTGTGGTTCTCGGAGTTGCTCGGTGTCGGCGGTGCCGTCGTCGACGCACTCCAGCGCGAGTTCCCCGGCCGCGTGCACGTCGACGGCCGCTACGACACCCTGGCGCCGACGGCCGAGGACTTCTTCGACGTCGTCGAGTGCCTCGAAGTCGCGGAGCACGTCACCCGCCTCGACACGTTCCTCAGCAACATCTCCCGCTCCTTGGTCAAGGACGGCATCGCTTGCATCTCAGTGCCGAACCACCTCGATTGGGTGGAGCCGTTGATGCTGTCGAACTTCGACGACGAGGACAACTGGTACCACCACGTCCGCGCCTTCACGCCGAAGTTCATGGCCGGCGCCATGCTGCAATCGGGGCTGCTGCCGACCATCTTCCACGACGGCACGCGCGGTTTGTTCGCCGTCGCCGGCCCCGCCACGCCCGTCTACACCACGTTCGAGGAGGTCGCGCCGTCGTTGCCCGGTGAGCCCGGCACCCGCCTCGTCATCCCCCACAAGGCGTCCTTGAGCGACACGTCGTTCTTGCCCGGCTACGGCGCGACGATCACGGTCTGGGAAGGCGTCCTCATCGACAACGGGAGTGTCGCGTGATTCCACAACCCTCAGAGATCGCCGCGCAGTTGCAAGCCCACATCGACCGCCTCGGCCAGGCGGCCCAGCGATTCCCGTACTCGTTGTCCGCCGCGAACACCGCGGCGCGCATCGGTTCGGCGTTGATGGCCGCCGCGCGCGAGTTGGTCGCCGTCGGAGAACCCATCGCCGCGCTTCGGTTGTTGGAGACGGCGCCGCCGTGGGTGAAGCACTCCGGCCTCGCCCACCTCCGTGAGGTCCTGCGCAACAGCACGGCCCACGGCTTCTCCTTCGAGCACCTCCGCGACTGCTACGGCGACTTCGCGACGTCGGCGCCGGGCGGCGGTCCGCTGCGTGACCGCTCGTTGTTGGAGATCGATCGCTACGCCGTGATCGCCGCAATGGCGCTCGCCTGCAAGCCGAAGTCCGTCCTCAACATCGGCTGCGGCGACGGCACATTCGACGACGCCGTGTTGAGCTACGTCCCCACCATCGAGCGGTGGATGATCGCCGACATCGCCGACGTGGACGACGTCGTCATCGCGCTCTCGGAGCGGCACCCGAACGTCTCGGTCAACTGGCGGCCCGTCATGCACGACCAGTTCGACTACCCGACGCAGAAGGTGGACCTCGTGATCGCCTCCGAGGTCATCGAACACCTCAAGGACCAAGAGGACTTCCTCGACGCTTGCCGCCAACGAGGTGACCGCGTGATCATCTCCACACCCGACGCGAACGTGTGGACGAACTACCGCGACATCGACAAGGCCGCCAACGGCGAGTACCTCCACCACATCCGTGCGAACACCATGGACTCGTTGGTCGAGATGGCAGCCGATGCCGGCCTGAAGCCTCTCGCCGTCGAACTCACCGCCGAATCCTCCATCGTCGCCATCTTCGAGCGTGCACAATGAAAACAGCCGTCGTCGTCTCTGACATCCACGTCCCGAACCACGACCCGGTCGCGACGCGCACTTTCCTCAAGTTCGTCCGCAAGCTCAAGCCCGACGTCGTCGTCCTGAACGGCGACATCCTCGACTTGGCGGCGTGCTCGTCCCACGGCGACGCGGACTCGTCGTTGCGCCTCGAAGCCGAGTTCGCGGCCGGCAACGTCTTCCTCGACGACCTGACGGACGCGGCCCCCGGCGCCCGCTTCGTCTACAACGAAGGCAACCACGAGACGCGCCTGCAACGCTTCGTCGCGAAGAACGCGCCCGTCCTCGGCGGCATCATCTCCGTGCCGAAGGCCCTCGACCTCGACGGACGCGGCGTGGAGTGGCGCGAGTACGACGCAGACTCTGCGTTCTTCCTGACGCCGAAGCTGGCCATCACCCACGGCTTCGCCCACGGCTCGCGCTTCACCGAAGACACGCTGCGGAAGTACAACGTGTCCGTCATCGTCGGCCACGCCCATCGGCCGCAGTACACGGGGCTGCCGACCCTCGACGTCGACGGCCAACAAGTGCGCGGTTGTTGGGGCTCGGGCTGCCTCGTGCCCGTCAGCCGCGTGCCGTACCTGAACCGCCCGTCGGGGTGGACGCAGGGCTGGACCGTGGTGTACTTCGACGAGGAGTCGTTCTCGGTCTACCCCGTCAACCTGCACGGCGGCCGCTGCTTCTGGAACGGCCACGTCTTCGGAGGCGCCCAATGAAGCCGTCGACGAGGGCCGAGGTGGAGGACGCGCTGGTCCGCTACTGCCGCGGTGAGATGCTGCTGTGCGAGTTGTGCGCGGTCGTCGGAGTGCCGAAGCCGACGCCGGAGCAGTCTCGCATCAGCGACCGCGCCCGCAAGGCGGAGGCCGAGGTGGCGCGCCTCGGCCGCCTCGTCGACGACGCCGTCTACTACCGCAACCTGGCCATCATGCTCGGGGCCAAGCCGGAGCAGATGACCAACGTCTATGATCGCGAACTCTGCGTCAAGGGCATCGACACCACGCCGAACGACTACGCGGACACCATGGCCGACCAGGTGCAAGCGTACCGCGCAGCCTGGGACGCGGTCGACGAACTCAAGGAGATGCTCATCGAGCGGACGCAGCAACTCCGAGAGGCGGAGGCGAAGTTGGCCCAGGCGCGAGGGGACGACCCGTGACCGCCGTGGCGTACCAGAAGTGGCGGAACCTCAAGCGCAACGCACGTAAGCGCGGCATCCACTTCGACCTCACCATCCTCGAAGTGGCCGCGCTGCTCCAGCCGAAGAAGTGCCCGACCTGCGGTGCCGTGTTCGACGAGGACCATCCGCGCTCCGTCGACCGCATGGACCCTACGCGAGGCTACGTGGTGGAGAACTGCCGCGCGCAGTGCGTCACCTGCAACACCAAACGCGGCAGCACGTGGGACGTGGCCGCGCACCGCCTCGACCGAAAGACGAGGTCGGTGCACGCCGTCCTGGCGCAACGCGAGTCCAAACGCAAATCCCGAGGTGTCAATTGAAAGCCGAAGTCATCCAAGCCTCCCGTCATCCGCAGTGGCCCGAGGTCCAAGACCTCATCACCCTGCGCCTCCAAATCCCCACCGTCGTCCTCGCGCAGTTCAACAAGCACACGATGATCGCGTCGAACGCCGGCTCGATGCGGGCCATCCCCACGAAGCGCGTGCTGCGCGGCGTCCTCGCGGCCCCGGCGTTCCCGCCCGAACTCGGCGCCAACCAGCCGGGCATGACCGCAGGCGAGACCATCAAGCACGTGTGGTGGGCACGGACGTTGTTGTGGGTGGCGGTGTACGTCTACTGCGCGTTCGCGTGGGCGTTGTCGGCTCTCGGCGGCCACAAGCAGTGGGTCAACCGCCTCGTGTCGCCGTTCGCGACGACGACGGTGGTGGCGACGGCCACGCGCGAGTGGTGGGAGTGGTTCTTGGCGCTGCGGAACCACCCCGACGCCGACCCCGCGTTGCGCGAGGTCGCCAAGGACGTCGCCGCGGTCCTGGAAGGCGCGCCCGTCACGGCCTTGGAGTTCGGCGAGTGGCACCTGCCGTTCGACAGCGACGGTGACGTCCGCCGCAGCGTCGCGCGTTGCGCCCGGACCTCGTACTCGACGTTCGACCGCCCCGACGTCGAATCCCCGGTCCACGAGGACTGGAAGCTGTACAACAAGTTGGTCTTGGCCACGCCGCCGCACATGACGCCGACGGAGCACCAAGGCCAAGCGATCCCGGTCAACCAAGACCCGAGCGGCCGTTGGGGCAAGAAGATGGGCAAGGGCTGGATCTGCTACCGATCCGTGTGTGAGGGCCTTGTCGAACCCGCCAACGTGGGCAAGGTGTTGGCATGAACCAACTCATCGCAGGCGACCTCGTGGTGTGCATCGACAACTCCGACCTTGAGGGCAGCCTCACCGTCGGCCAGACCTACTTCGTCGTCGGAGACGAAGGGCCTTCCGGCCTTTGCCGGGTGCAAAGCGACGACGACGGCGAAGAGGACCTCTACTTCGCCTGGCGCTTCGTCCGAGCCCCGTTCATCGAGGTCGACGGTGTCAAGTACACCAAGGGCGAAGTCGAAAACATCATCCGTGATTTCTTGAAAGGAGCGTACCGTGAGTGATTTCAAAGTCGGTGACCGTGTCAAGTGCGTGGACGACCACGACGCAAGCAAGTTGCTGGTCGGCAAGACCTACACGGTCGCGGAGGTCCTATCCGCTACCGTTGTCTTGGAGGGTTCCGGACCCAACACCTGGTACAAGAACCGCTTCGTCCTGGCCGAGGCCGATGCCAAGGCCCCCACCGACGGCATCCGCCCCAACTACTACCGCGTCAAGCTCGAAGACGGCACCGAAGTCGAGTGCCGCGAGGTGATGAAGGCGTTGGGGTTGTACGAGAACTTCGACCTCGGCTCCGCCTTCAAGTACCTCTGGCGCGCCGGCAAGAAGCACGCCGACATCGCCGAGGACCTGGAGAAGGCCGCGACGCTGATCAAGTTGGCCGCGGCCGACCTCAAGAAGGCGAAGTCGTGAGCCCCGACGTCGAAGCCGAGTGGCGGCGGACGTTGCTGGACAACCTCCGCGTCCTCGCCGCGCCGAAGCCCGGCTGGTTCCTCTACAAGGACTGGTGGGCGCGTACCGCGTGGGACGGCACGACCGTCCTCTGTCAGAAGGCCACCGAAGACGAGATCGCGCGTTGGAAAGCCGTGGGCCTGATCCATGCTTCGCTGACCGCGCTGCGATAGACTCGACCCTCCCACCCGAAACAAGGATCCTCAGTGAAGGCCGTTACCCCCCGTGAAGCCCTTTCGCAATTCGTCTCGATCGACAAGTACAGTCGCTTCCTCCCGGCGCTGAACCGGCGCGAGACCAAGGAGGAGGGCCAGACCCGCATGGTCGACATGCACCGCCGCCGCTGGCCGCAACTGGCGCCACAACTCGACTGGATCGAGAAGAAGCTCCACGGCAACGCCATCCTCGGCTCGCAACGCGCGTGGCAGTTCGGCGGTGCCGCGATTGAACGTGTCAATATGCGCTCGTACAATTGTTCTTTTTCGTTGTTTGACCGCCCCGACTTCCTCAAAGAGTGTGTATGGTTGCTGCTGTGCGGCTGTGGCACCGGCTTCTCCGTGCAGCGTCAGCACGTCGCCAAGTTGCCCCGCATCCGCCGCGGCACGCCGCGCCTGCACGTCGTCCAGGACTCGATCGAGGGCTGGGCCGACGCGTTCGGCGCCTTGCTTGCGGAGCCGACGACCAACTTCGACTACTCGCTGGTCCGCCCCGAGGGGGCGAAGTTGTCCTCGACGCCGCACCCCGCGCCGGGGCCGGAGCCGCTTCGCCGCGCGTTGGAGAACTGCCGTGCGTTGTTGATGCGCGTCATCGACACCCAGAACGGCTACCTGCGCCCCGTCGACGCCTTCGACCTCGTGATGTTCGCGGCCGAGTGCGTGCGCTCCGGTGGCGTGCGTCGGTCGGCGACGATCGCGTTGTTCTCGAAGGACGACGAGGACATGCTCAACGCGAAGACCGGCGACTGGTGGAAGACCAACCCGCAACGCCGCCTCGCGAACATCTCCGCGGTGTTCCTTCGTGACGACACCGACGTCGACGCGTTCAACCGCGTCTTCGACTCGACGCGCGAGTTTGGCGAGCCGGGCTTCCTGTTCGTCAACGACCTCGACCACGGCGTCAATCCATGCTTCGTCCCGGATACGCGTCTGGCGACGGACGCAGGGTGGGTGCGCCTTGGAGACGTTGTCGGCGAGGAGCAGAACGTGGTGACCGACGCGCGTGTCACACGCGAGGGGGGAGACTTCGACGCTGAAGACGGGACCGTTGTGCGCGCGGCCTCGGCGGTGAAGTTGATGGCGCGGGATCAACCAGTGTTCGAGGTGCGTACACGCCACGGGCACAAGGTGAAAGTGACTGCCGACCACAAGTTCCAGACCGCACGCGGGAAGATCCGCCTCGACGAGATGACCGTGGGTGACGAACTGCTCCTCATGAGCGGTCGCGGCGGGTTCGGCACCGTCGGCAACTACGACGATGGCCTGCTGTTGGGGCTCGTGGTGAGCGACGGACACTACACGGGCAACAAGGCATGCCTCGCCTTGTGGGGCGACGACGCCTCAGCAATCCCCGACCTTGAGCGCCGCTTCGACGTCCGCTTCGGCGAAGGGACTCCTACGCAAGGTGGTGTTCGGGTGTACCGCGCCACACGCAAGACGTTGGCTGACCGCCTGGCACGCTACGTCGACGGAGACCTTCGTCAGACGAAGCGGAGGGTCCCGGACGCGGTCTTCCGTGGCAGTGAGCAATTCGTTAAGGGCTACCTCCACGGCATGTTCTTCGGAGACGGATCCGTGCAGTGCTACGGGGAGACCACGGCGGCTACGGCGTCGTTGCGTCTGTCGTCGGTCTACGAGGATCTGCTCCTCGACGTGCAGACGCTCCTCAGCAGCTTCGGTGTGGTGGCCGCGGTCTACCCACGTACCGAGGCCCACAAAACCGAACTGCCGGACGGCCGGGGCGGCGTCAAAGAGTACGACTGCCAGCCGCTGTTCGAGTTGGTCATCAACCGCCCGAACATGGTTGCCTTCGAGCGCGAAATCGGCCTCTACGGCCAGAAGGCGGCGCAACTGAAAGCCGTCCTCGACAAACGCGGCCGCGACTGTCGCAAACCGGAGCACTACAAGACAACAGTCACGGCCATCACACCGGCCGGCGTCAGCGACGTGTACTGCCTCCACGAGCCGGAGACCCACTCGCTTATCGTCGACGGAGGCTTGGTCACGGGAAACTGCGTCGAAATTGGGCTTGACCCGGTGCTCGTCCTCGACGACGGCTCTCGGGTTACCGGCTGGTCGATGTGCAACTTGTCGACCGTCAACGTCGCCGCCTGCGCCACCGAGTCCGACTTCTACGCCGCGTGCGAGGCGGCCGCGCTCCTCGGCACGTTGCAGGCCGCGTACACCGACACGACCTACCTCGGCGCCGTCACCAAGGCCATCCTCGAACGCGACGCCCTCATCGGCGTGTCGCTGACCGGCATCGCCGACCGCCCCGAGATCGGCCTCGACCCTGACATCCTCCAAAACGGCGCGGACGCGGTGGTGGCCGTCAACGCGTACTTCGCCCAGGTCATCGGCATCCGCGCCGCCGCCCGTGCGACGTGCGTCAAGCCGGAAGGCACCGGCTCGTTGGCCCTCGGCGGCGTCGCTTCGGGGTCCACGCCGCACCACGCGGAGCGGTACCTGCGCTTCGTCGAAGGCGGCAAGGCGTCGTCGCCGCTCGTCGCGTACCTGCGCAAGCACGTGCCTGACGCCGTCGAGGTGTCGGTCTTCAACCCCGACGAGGTCAAGATCGTGTTCCCGATCGAAGTGCCCGGCAAGCCGCTGACGAAGGCGGACGTGACGGCGGTGGAGCACCTCGACATGATCAAGCTGTTGCAGGAGAATTGGGTCATGCCGGGCACGAACCGCGGCACCCTCGTCAACAACGTCTCGAACACCGTGCAGGTGCGCGACACCGAGTGGGAGGCCGTGGCCGACAAGCTGTGGCGCCACCGCGACGTGTTCGCGGGCGTGGCGTTGCTCGGCAAGACGGGCGACCTCGACTACCAACAAGCCCCCTTCGTCGCCGTCGACGAGGACGACCAAGACCCCCGACGCCAAGCCGTCAACGCGCGGTGGAAGGCGTTGTCGGAGGCGTGGCCGGTGCTGGACTTCACCGAGGTGGAGGAGGCGACCGACCAGACCTCCGGCACCGAGGTGATTGCCTGCGGTGGTGGAGCCTGCGAGATCTGAACTAGACGCCGCCCTCCGGGGCGGCTACTAGTTTGTGCATGACGAAGACGTACCGCGTGTCTAACAACCTCGACTGCGTCGAATACGCTTCCTACAGCGACGGGCGTTATGAATTCTTTAGGCCGGACGGTGCCGTGGTCTACGTCCCTCCCGGCGCCTTCGACACGTTCTGCCGAGAACAGACCGAAGACGACCCGTTGGGGTTGGTCGGGTGCGACTTGGACTTCGGCAGTACCCCCGTGCGCGTATTTCGGTATTGGCCGGGTACGCACGAGTACATCTGTAACGAAGGCATCGACGACGTCGACTTCACGTGGGACGTCGCTACGTTGCGGCTGAACTACTTCGAGAAGGGCCGCGTCCGCGAAGTCCGCCGTACCGTCGCCAAGGCCGCGCCCGTCGTCGAACCGCCGTGCCACGTCGAGTCAGTCAACAAGAACCGCGGCCAGGACGTCCCCGACGTCGTGCGCGCCGCCGTCCTCGACCGCGGCGAACGCGCCGTGCGTCGGACGTTGCGGTCGTGGCCGTTCGACAAGGCACTCAAGCACCGTGTCGTCGAGACCGCGACGACCTTCACCGTTGAATGGTTTTGGGAGGCTACCGCATGACGACGAAGCAGAAGGCCGCCTTCTTGAAGGCGTTGCGCGAGAGGGTTGAGGGCAGGTCGGTGGACGACGACGGACTCACACGCGAGATGCGTGAGCTGCTTGACTACATGAGCCACGCGATGGCTGTGCAACTGCTGGAGGTCTTGTGTCTCACACGCAAGTGAGGGGGGACGCGATGTCAGTTGTGCGGCGAGGCGCCGTACCCCAGGTGGCCGCCGTCATCACGTCGCCTCCGTACTTCGCGCTCCGCCGCTACGGCGACTCGGAGCAGGAGGTAGGGCTACAAGGCGGAGGTGTGGACGCCTACATCGAGTACCTCGTGCGGTTGATGGCGGAGATCCGGTTGCGATGCGGACACAAAGGCACGCAGTATTGGGTCAACCTCGGCGACACCGCGAACGCTTACCAACACAACCGGGGGGCTGGCGGGCCGCTGAGTTCAAAGCGGGATGCCGCCCGGCAACCAGCGCCGAAGGGGCTCGTCGATCCGTGCAGGAGCAACAAGACCTTTTTAGGGATCCCTCAACGGTTCGCCGTCGGCATGGTCGACGCCGGCTTTCAACTCCGCGCGACCATCTCGTGGGTGGCGGCGCGCCTGCCGGAGACGGCGCAGTACCGACCCCGCCGTTCCACGGAGACGATCTTGTTCTTCACGCAACACGACAGATGCCGCACCACGCCGGCAGAAGAGGTCCCGGAGCGCTGCCGAACTGACCTCTGGAAGTTGCCGACGGCGCGCGGCGGAGGGCACCCCGCAGCCTTTCACGAGGCGCTGCCTGAGGCGTGTCTTGAGTGGTTGCCTGAGGCGACCGGAGGAGTGGTCCTCGACCCCTTCTCCGGGAGCGGGACGACGGCGAGGGCGGCCTCGGCTAAAGGACGCGACAGTTTCGGGATCGATTTGTATGAGTGGGAGGCTGCAACGTGACTACTTTTGTAAACTTTATCGCTGGCCCTGGCGCTGGCAAGTCCACCGCCGCGGCGACCATGTTCGCCGAGGCCAAGCGGCGCGGCTACTCGGCGGAGATGATCCCCGAGTTCGCCAAGGTCGCCGTGCTCGAAGGCGTACCCATCACCCTCGGCCGCCAGTTGCAGTTCCTCGGCAACCAAATCCAACGCGAGGAGGCGTTGGCCGGCGTCGTCGACTTCGTGTTCTCGGACGGTCCTGCGTCGGTGGTGGCGTACTACACCGGCTACGACACGGAAGGCATGGTCGCAGACCACTACGCGTCCTTGTGGCGGGCCGGGCACCGCATCATCAACTACTTCGTGCCTCGGCGCTTCGCCTTCGACCCCAAAGGCCGCATCCACGACGAGGCTGAGTCGCGTATGATCGACGAGACGCTCCGCCTCATGTGGACGAGCGCTTCGCTGCCGGAGGACCCGTGGCCTTTTTGATCCTGTTGATGAAGTTGCTGTTCCTGGAGCCGGTCGAGTTCCAGGCTTTACACTTCGCCAAGTGCGACTACCTTGAAGGCCCCGAACCCGGAGTTGTGAAATGGTCTTGCCCAAACTGAAGTACCCGTTACAGGTCGCCGTGCGCAAACGCAACGACGACTACCTCGGCCTGATCGACGAGGTCAAGACGACCCCCACGGACATCGCCCTGACGCAGGGTTACACCGTGCCGGTCAACGAGGTCGAGATCCTCACCTTCTTCGAGCACCACCGCCGTGTTGCGGAGCGACTGCTGGAGGCATTGTGACGCCCGTAACGTCCGCTTCGTGCCTCGCCGCGCCGGCCGAGCCCAACTACCGCGTGGTGCGGTTCTACTACCCCCACTTCAGCGATTTCTGGTTCCGCGTGGAGCGCCGGGAACGCCGCCGACCGTGGTGGGCGCCTTGGCGGATGGTCGACGTCTGGACGCAGGTGAGCAGCAACGAGCCGCGCCAGGATTGGGCGGAAGCCGCCATGGACCGGCTGATCGCCCGTGACCGCGCCAACGCCACCGAGCCCGAGGTCGTCGCGACGCGATAGTCTAGGTTGCATGGCACCACGCAAAAAAGGCAACCACCAACACCCTCCGACGCCGACCCCCGAGGTCGTCGAGGAACTCGCACGGCCGGCCCTGGCCATCGCCAAGGACGCCGACGACGTCCTCGCTCCGGTGAAGGCCATGGCGACCATCCCCGTTGCACCCGAGGAGATGGTCCGCAAGTTGACGTTGGCCGACGAGGTGTACGCCCTGCGGATGGCCGGCTACACGCCGCGCG
>JACCDR011837993.1_pt1 | contig 15862 bp, 15 predicted proteins | sample 7446431 | NCBI WGS metagenome assembly JACCDR01 (sample SAMN15323443, study PRJNA562643) | freshwater metagenome | isolation source: river surface water | place: USA:Blue River Watershed | collected 2017-08-17 | reverse complement strand
CCCGAGCAGGCTAGCAGGGGGGTACCCATGGATGAGCGCTCATCCAGGGGTACCCCCCGAACGACCTACTTCCGTCGAGCGGCGGCGAGGGCTGCGCGGCGCTGACGACGGTTCTGAAAGCTCGCTGTCTGGAAGCCCTGCTGCTTCATCCGTCGCAGGCGGTCGGCCGCTTCCTTGCTCACGAACTGGGCGCGGAGCACGCCACTCGGGTCTTTGACCACCGCCATGTTGGCGGCTTGCTCCTCGGTCACACCAAAGACTCGAGCGATGGCCGCGGTGCGCTCAGCTTCGGGCAGCGCCTGGATCTGTTCGATGATGGCCTGGGCTTGCTCAAGGGGGTTAGCGTCGTCGGGGAGAGTGATGGAAACTTCGGGGGCGGCGGAGGGTTCGTGCATGCCCGGCAGCCTAGGCTCGCGGCATGAAGTGCGCCAGCCAATGAACCCACTGCTGCCCCTTTCGGTGCTCGCGCTGATCGTCGTGTTCGCGTGGTCGCAGCGCAGCTGGCAGATCGGAGTAGCGATGACGACGACCTACTTGCTGTCGCTCTGGATGGCGTCGCCATGAGCCGCCACCTCGCCCTGCTCCGGGGACCCGCCGACTACCGCTCGGCGACGCCTGACACCCCGCGCCGCTACCAGGTCAACGTGCTGCTCAGTCGCCTGGAGGGGGCGGTGCTGAACGACCTCGCCGACGCCGAGGGAGTGAACCACCCCGAAGCGCTACGGCGAGCGCTGGTGCGGATGGCGTGGCTCACCACCTTCCACCCCGAGGCGCTTCGTGCGCTCCTTGCCAGCGCCCCTAACGAGGGGTGAACTGCTCGCGGGAGATGCGGATGAGGCACTCCATCCGCGGTGTGACCCCAAGGTTGTTCGGGGGGTAGTCGGGCAGGTTCCGGCACTGCTCGAGTAGGTCGGCGATGGCGCTCTTCTGCTGGACGATCTGAGTGGGCGCGGGCGGCTTTTCGGTGGCCTTGCTCACGCCCCAGCCGCCGGCGAACAGAACCAGGCCGTAGGCGATGATCTGCTTGCCCAGGTGGTTCCAGGCCCCCTTGGCCGCGGTGGCCACCACCAGGATGCTGGCAATGTCCTCGCTCTGCTTGGCGAGCTTGGCGTTGACGCCAGCGAGCTCGCCGCGCAGCACCCCCACCTCCGTCTCCAAGCTGCGGATGCGCTGGTCTTGTCGCTGACTGACCTCGTCGAAACGCTTCTCGGCGTCGCGCAGCGCGCGGGCCGCGTCGAGCAGCAGACGCTCGGTGGGATCGGACGCTACCGGGTCGACGGGGATGGTGATTCCGCCGTAGCCACTTTTCGGAGGGCTCACGGATGCACCGCGGCGGGCAGGCGTTCGAGCCGCACCGCCGCGCTCGCGACTGCCGAGTAAGTCAGGAACGTGCAGGCCACGCAGATGAGCGCGCAGGCGACGCAGGTGCCGATGGCGATGCGCAGGCGCAGGCCCTCCCGCTTCTGGTGCTCGTACATCTCGAGCTGGGTGTCGGCCGTTTTCTTGACGTAGACCTTGATGGCCCCAAGGTTCTCGAGCGACGGTGCCATCTCCCCCATCTGACGTTCGAGGACGGTCAGCTTCACGAGCAGCTCGTCCATCGGGCTTAGGCCCACGATCGGCGTCTTGTCTGCGTCAGTGACCATCTGCTCCCCCTGCTTTAACACGCTAGAGCTCCCAGCCATGGAGCATGAGGGTCGTGGCGCCGCCCGGGACGAAGGTTTCTGGCGCCGCGGTCGGCATGTTGAGCTCGATGAGCAGGCTCTCACCGAACGAAGCAGCGGCGGGCGGGTAGCCGTGCGTGCCGCCGTCGCCGTAGTTGGCAGGGGGTAGCGGAACTTCCACCGGTGGGATCCAGTACACGTCGGTCGTGTCGCTTGGGACGAAGTAGGTGTTGACCGATGAGTAGACGACGCCCGAGACGGCGCCCACCACTTTGATTCTCGCCCCGAACACCGACGTGCTGGTGAGCTCGAGCTGAAAGCCCACCAGCAGCGAGCGTGCTCGGCGGGGGTAGTCGACGCCGTCGCTCAGCGCCCAGATGGCGGAAGCCCCCACCAGCGACAGTGCTTCCAGCTTGTAGGGGACCCCGGCCGAAACGAAATCCAGAAACAGGGCGGAGTGCCGCCACTTCCGACCCGCACCCGTGCCGGTGAGCGGGCCCGCTGCGGTGAACGCCCCCGCGAAGAGCCGCACCCCAACGAGCGCGGCGCCAAACTGCATCGCCGACGGTGCTGGTAGAGCAACCGATTCGTCCCAGGTGCCGTTGCTGAGCGGCGGGGTAGTCGTGTACAGCAGGATCCCCCGCGGCCCTCGGGGCACGCGGCGGCCGAACGTCACGTCGGCGGTTTGCGAGTAACGCACCCAGCGCGGGATGAGCGACTGCCCCGAAGGTGGCTTGGGGAAGAACGCTCCCACGTAGATCGGCTTGTGCAGACCGCTCGGGACGCTGATGGTGCTCTGGTTCCACGCGGCGTAGCTGAGCGCCGGCGCGTCGCCACCGGTCGCCAGCACTCCTGCTCCGAAGTTGCTACCGGGTGTGGGGACCACGCTGCCCGTGCGAATAGCTCCCCCGGCGCGATAGCCGGCGAACTCTCCTTCGGAGTAACCACTCGCCGTCGTGCCGTCGAATTGGCAGTGGGTCTCGCCCGGTAGCGACGGGCCCACCTTGGCGAGGCTTTGCCCACCCACCCGATCCTCGACCAGCGGGCGCACGTCCCAGAAGTCGCACTTGTCGAAGCCGGTGGAGAAGCCGTTGTACACCGCCACCACCGCAAGCGGCAGCCAACCGGCGGCGCCCCCCGGAAACCCGCCGCCGGCAGAGCCCTGGCGGATGCGGTAGGTCAGCCGCACCGCCCGTACCTTGTCGACGAGCGCAGGGGTGAAGAGGCCCGTCGCCGGGTTGTACACGTCACGGCTGCTTTGCTCGAGCACGACGTCTGTCGGCTGGCACTCGACCACGTCCCAGCGCACCGTCGCGGCGACGGCGTTGGGGGTGAAGTTGAGCACGCCCGGCGAGCTCACTCCTGGGTCGTCGCACTGCAAGTAGGGGCTGTCGCCGGCGTTGAACGAGCCGCCACCCGTCGGGTCGAGGATCATGGCTAGACCCGGATCCACGGTCAGGTATTGACCGTCGGTGTCGGCGTCGGGTCGAACGAGCAAGCCCGAATAGACCTCAGCGCTCACCGGGGCGGTGGTGGTTTCCACCGGCGTCTGCAGACCGGGGTAGGTGCGGTAATTGACCGAAGGGGTGCCGTGGCGCGCGCGCCACGCCTGTTGCGCGGCGGCGGTCCCGAACGCCTGCGCTCGGTTGAAATCGGTCGAGACGAGGCGCTCGAGGGTGTTGTGGACCAGGCGCATCGGGCCGGATGACATGCCGGCCAGAGTAGCAGCGCCGCTTTAGTCGCTCGCCGACCAGGCCGCCGTGGTGAGCGTCGCGGAGGTGTGGCCGGGGGTTGTGACGTACGAGACCTCCACTCTCATCCCGGCGGTGGATTCGCGTGAGCTCGGCAGATCCTTGGGCAGGATGGGGCACCAGAAGTCGAACTGAACGAATTCGGGGTTGCCGTTGGCGAGGTAAACCGGCAGACCCCGCACGGGGGTGGCGACCTGAACGCCGGTCAGCGTGTCGATGACCCTGACTGAGATAGAGGTAGGCCCCACCGCGGTTCCGGTGCTGTTATTGCTCAGGCCGCGGAAGGCAAACCGCACGCGGCGCGCGTGGGGCGGGAAGTGCAGACCGTCGTTGACGTTGAAATCGAACTGGAAGATATCCGCCACGATCGCCGAATGGTTCTTGGGATAGCCGTACGTCCATTCGTGCACCCTTCCAGCAGCGCTTCCTGGCTGAAGTGCGGTACCGTTGAACTGACTGGCCGACAGCACCGCCCCTGCAAAGGCCGAACCTCCGCCGAACTGCGCGGCCGCGGGCATGGCAACGCCGGTCACGATGCCGTTGGTCTTGGGGACGGTGTTCGTAGCGACCAGGATCCCGCGGGGGCCAGTCGGCACTCGCCCGCTGCCGACCGCGGTCTGGCTGTAGCGCTGCCAGCGCGGCAAGAGGTAGGGGAAGAGTGCAACGAGGTAGAAGGGAGCGTTCGCCCCCGGCACGTAGTTGCTTTGGTTGTCGGAAAGGTCGATGTTGAAAGCAGCGTAGCGCCCGCCGGTCGGCGCCGTGTCGCCGAATTGCGAAAGCTGACAAGGCGTCGAGCGCAGCAGCTGGCCGCCAGCGACGTAGCCATTGAACTCTGCCTCCGAGGCGCCTGCCCACCGGTTGATGGTCGCCGTCTGCATGCGGTAGTCGGCCACGGTGTTCGGTGCGTAGCCTTCGCCGGTGACTTGGTCGACCGGGAAGCTACGTCGAACGCGCTCACGCACCAGCGGCCGCACGTCCCACACGTCGCTCGTGAGCAGGCTGCTCGAGCCCGCGGGAGCGCAAACAACGGCTAGCGGCGCCCAACCGGCGGCGAGCCCCGGGAAGCCGCCGCCGGGGGTGCCGATCCGGACGCGGTAGGTCAGGCGCATCGCTCGGATCTTGTCGACGATCTCGGGGGAGGCGATGCCGGTGCCTGGATTGAAGATGTAGCGGCTCTCCTGCGCGAGCGTCGTGTCAACCGGCTGGCACTCGACCACGTCCCAGCGCGGCGCGCCGCCGCCGGCGTTGGAGGTGAAGGGCAAGGCGCCGGGGGTCACCACGCCCGGGTCGACGACGACGCGGTAGGGGCTGTCGTACGTGCCGAGCCCCGTGGGGAGAAGGAAGCCAGCGGTGCCGCCCTGGACCAGAAAGTACCCAGCGCTGTCCGGTTTCACCATCAGCCCGCCGTACACGTCGAAGGCAAGGCTTGGCGAAGAGCTGGCGATCGGCACCTGCAGGCCCGGCGCCAGGTACCAGTCGGCAACCCGGTCATCGTACAGGCTTCGCAGCAGCTCCGCCTTCTCGGCTGCCGCGATGGTTTGCAGGTCGTTGAGGTCGGCGCTGACGATGCGCTCGCGGATGTTTTGGACGAGCCGCTTGTCGCCTTGGGACATGGGCCCGAGCGTAGCAGCCGCCTAAACGCAGCCGCCGGATTCCACGTAGAGCTCGAACCCCACCCCGGCCGCCTTGGCTCGCTTGATACCGGCGTACACCGCGGAGTGGAGTGCTGCGTCGGTGACCGCGTAGCCGTCGAAATAGGCGTCGCCGTCGCTGTTGGGGTCCACGTCGGCAAACCCACTGAAGTCACCCAAGCCGAAGCGCGGCACGCCCATCAGGAAGAAGGCGCGGAAGTCGGCAAAGCTGAGCAGCACCTTCCAGCGGTCACCGGGGCGAACGACCGGATCCATGTCGAAGGCAAAGGCGTGAGCGGGGTTACCGTCGGGGGGCACGTCGAAGAACAGGCCCGGGAGCTTTTCGGTGCCCACCTCGCGCAGGCAGGCCTTGCCGCCGTAGGGAGCCAGGATGCGGTTGGCCACCCGCAGCAGCGCGTTGGGAGAAACCACGTCGTCGGCGGTGGCCACCCGCTGCCGATAAACCTCCTCTGGCTCGTTAGAGGCCCGGTAGACCTGCCGCTCGGCGCCGAGCTCCTCGAGCACGGGCAAGCGTCCACCGGTGAAGCGCTGGGGATTGGTGATGGACAGACCAACGTCCAGCCCCCAGTCGAGCACCTGCCACGCAACCGAGGAGGCGGCAGGCACTGCCGAGGCGCGCACCACTTGGGTGATGCTGGCGGCGGCGCCGCTTGAGACCCCCACGACCGCTCCTGTCGTGAACACACCGATCGTGGCCTCGACGCCGAGGTGCCCGCTCGAGTCGGAGACGATGACGCCGCGGGCGCCGCTCGAGGCCTGCTGCAGCTCCTCGCCGATCTCGAAGATGCCGCTGAGCGATCCGTAGCGGAAGACGCCCAGAGTATCGAGCAGTGCCGTGCCTCCAGTCGAGGAGTCGATAGGGGGCAGGTAGCCGACCACGCGCCTCACTTGCCCTGCGACGGCGGGCGGCGCGGTGAGCAGCACGTACTGACCAGCTTGCTGGGCGCTCAGCACGTCAGGCGACGGGGAGAGGACGAGCCAGTTGGCTCCAGCGCTGGGGGCCTGGGTGGAGAGTGCGGTGTTCTGGAACGTCGAGCCGGGCTGGTAGGGCCGAGTGATGGTTCCGGGCCAAGGCTCGTTGTAGGAGCTACCCGGCTTCTCGGCGGTGGCGGGGAAGCGCAGCGGCCCGAGCATGCCCGTGCCTAGGCTCGACAAGCGGGTGAGCTGGTAGCGACGGCCGCTCAGGAATTCGACCGGTCCGTCCGGCGACCAGTCGAGACCCACGTGGTCGACGAGCAGCTGAGCTGGTAGGAACACCACCGGCAGCCAGGCGGGGAACACGTCGGTGGGAGTGCGGGAGAAGTCGAGGAAGCCGTCGGCAAGTCGCGCCGTGCGTGCCGGGTCGTAGGTCTGTCCGGACCAGCGTCGGATGTAGAGCGACTGGGTGCTGGCCTCGACCGTCTCGCTCACCCGGCGGTGGATCGCGACCGCAGTGCCGACGGCGGCGGTCTTACCGCTTTCATCGGCGAGCAGTGGCCGGTGGTAGGCGGGGTCGGTGACGCTGATCCACAGCGCCAGTAGATCATCTTCGGGGATACCGATGGCCGAGGTGTCGTCCTGTGCCAGGTAGGACTGCGGCAGCGACGGGGAGAACACCACCGAGCTACTCGGGATGAGCGGCGGAAGGATGGGCCCTCCGCCCGTCTCATCGGTCGAAAAGGGGAGCTCGGCAAAGGAGCGCATGCCCGGAGGCTAGCGCGCGGGGGGCCAGCACCAGTGGTGCTTTCTGGGGGACTCAGAAAACGGCACCGCTGCCTTGTCGCGGAGGGCCGTGGGGAACTTGACCCGAAGATCGACGGTACCCCGCTCCTCGTCCACCGCTGTCACCACCGCTTCGAACGGGCCGGTCCGCGGCGAGCCGTCGGCGTAGTAATGCACCTCGGCGTCCGGGGTGACCTTGCGTCTGTCAGCCATTCGAAGCCTCGGTCGCAACGTCGGCGTTCTCGTTGATGGCCTGCCAATTCTTGGCCCACTCGTACCAGTTGTGCTCGTACTCGGCGAGGCCCAGGCGTCCATTCTTCGGCTTGAGGATCGACGCCTGCAGGCGCTTGGCGATCTCGTTGTCGAAGCCGTGGGGGCCGGGCGCGCCGGTGGTCGCTTTGATCTGCTTACGGGCCAGCTGGATGCGCTCGAGCAGGTCGAAGCCCTCGAGTTTGGGGGAGAGCTCAGCGAAGGCTTCGTCGGCGGTGCGAGCGAGCAGGAACTGCTGGTAGGTGTGCTTGACGGGCCGAGGCTGACCCTTCTCGTCGATGCCGCTATAAACGGGCTCGTCGATGGCGTTGGTGATCTCGATGACTTGGCGGTCGGGGGCGTTGACGTAGATCATGGGCGGGGGTTCCTCCCGCCGACTATGTCACGCCGCCAAACCAAAGCCGCGGATGATGGTGCGCATGCGGTTGATCGTGTCCTGAAGCGCCCGGAAGTTGTTGTTCAGGATGGTTTGGCTGTGCGAGGCCGTGACGTCGGCGATGGCGCTGCTGGTCGTGCCAAACGCGCCGGTGAGCAGCCCTGGGTCGGCAGCCTGGGTCGAGGCGGCTGCTCCGAAGAAGGAGATCTGCTTCGCGTTGCTGCCGTTGTGGCCGAAGGTGAAGAAGGTGTCGGCGTGCTTGGTGAGGGTCACGTTGCCCGGAACGACTGAGGCTCCCTGGTAGAAGCTGATCCCGTCCCAGGCGTGACGCGTCGTCCCCTGGTCGTACGTCATGTAGACGTAGTAGTCGATGGCTCCACCAGCGCGGAGAGTGACGGCGCCGTTGGTGGTGCCGATGTTGATGGCCGTGGAGCCCGAGCCGCCGTCGGTGGCGGCAAAGACGTTGGTGGTGCCTCGCTGCAGGGTGAGCGCGCCGGCGTTCGTTGCACCCGTCCCGGAGCGCACCGTGAGCGCGCCGCCGGTGCGTGTCCCGCTACCGCCCGTCGCATCGCCAGCTCGGAGAAGGAACGCGCCGGCGACCGCCGTGGTGGTGTTGGTGGTGTCCTGAGCGGCGACAGTGAGTAGCTGCCCAGTCGCGGTCGACGTGGTTTGCTGCATCAGTCGCGGCGTCACCACGGTGTCGTTCCACAGGTAATCGCGGACGTGGAGCGTGAGCGCGCTGGACCCCACGATGAGGTTCGTTGCCCCGTTGATGCGGAGGGTGATGGTGGAGGGGTGGTCGAGGAACGTGCTGGTGGAGCTGGCCGAAAAGACAGCTGAAGCCCCGCGACTGATCGTCACGTCGCCGGGGGCCGAGGCGCTGGCGACGTCGAAGCCCGTACCGGAAGCGAGCTCAAGCGCGCCGCCCGTGCGGGTGCCCGTGGAGCCGCTGGCGTTGCCGGCGCGCAGCGTGAGCTTGGCGCCCCGACTGCTATTGCCGGTGATGTCCTGAGCGGCGATGAGAAATGGGGTGGCAGTCACCCCGACGTCGGAGCTGGTCTCTTGGGTGATGGTCGGTGAGACCTGGGTCCAGTCAAACCGGAGCGTGGGGTTCGACAGGGTGATCAGGCTGGGAGTGATCTGCAGCTTAAGCGCGCTGCCCGTGCGGAGGTTCAGGTTGCCCGCGATGGTCGTCCCCGTTCCCGACCGGAGCTCCAAGACGCCGCCGGTGGAGGTGACGTTCGTGGCGTTCTGAGCCGAGACCGTGAGCGTGTAGCCGGTAGCCGAAGCGTTGGTGTTGTCGCCCTGCTTGAAGCTCGGATTGGCGACGAGGGGATCGAATTGAAAGACGGTGGGGGTGTTGATCTCGAAGGCGGTGGCACCGATGGAGACCAGCGCGTTGGACCCCACCCGAAAGCGATGGATACCGCCGGCGGTAGTGCGGTACCAGACTTCGGGGATCAGCGCGTCGCCGACGGTGAGCGTGGTCGGAGCGCCGAGGCCGTAATTGATGACGTTCAGTGCGCCGGCGAGCGCTTGGAAAGTGCCGGAGCCGCTCGCCCCGGTGCCCGAGCGGATGGTGAGGGCGCCGCCGGTGCGGGTGCCGCTGCCGCCCGTTGCATCGCCCGCGCGAATCGTGACGGCGCCGCCGATGCCGCCAGTGGCCGCTGTCGCGTCCCCTGCTCGGAACAAGCCGACTCCACCGGTCGCCGCCGCGACGGCGGTGTCCTTCCCTCCGAAGTAGCCGGTGGTGGTGAGCGAGCCAGCACCCAGGTCATTGCCCCATCCGGCGTTACCCCCCGTGGTGATGAAGACTTGCCCGTCGGTACCGGGAGCGATGGAGGTCGAAGCGAGCGCGCTTGAGCTGAGGACGCCGTTGGTATCCGTCTGCACCACGCCCGCACCCAAGCCTTGGAAACGGACCGAGCCCGCCTGCACCCAGAGCGCGTAGCTGCGGGTGATGGTCGCGTTGGTGCCGGCGGCGGGCGCGCCGGAGATCGCCAGCGTTGCCGCATCGCTGATGACGCTCGCCCCCACGAAGGAATAAGTGGGTGCGGTGAAGCGAGCGGCTCGCTGCACGCTGACCGCCCCGGTCGCTCGCTGCACCGTGCGGGCAAGGTTGAAGTCGAGATCGACGACCTCGGTCGAAGCGGCGAGCGTGGTGTGGGCTGCTCCCGTCACGCGCAGCGCGAACGGGCTGCCGCTCGTCTCGATGGCGGGGGTGAGCGCGGTCTTGCCGGCGCTCAGCGTGCCGGAGGTGAGGATGTTCTGGCTGCCGAAGCTGGGGTTGACGTTGGTGCCGGGTAGAAGTCCCGTGACCGCGTCGGGGTCAGCGAGGTCGAGCGCTCCAAAGCTCAGCCCGCTACCATCCCGTCGCAGCACCTGCCCGATCTGAGCGGCAGCAATATCGGCGCGGTCGCCCGACCCTGTTGCCGACCGGCCGAGCACGCTGAAGCCCACCGCGGCCGCAAGCCCCGTTAGGGCCAGCGCGCCCGTGACCATGGTCGCGAGGTTGACGAGGCCAGCGCCCCAGCTCGTGCCGTTGGTGGTGAGTAGAACGCGGTCCGCGGTGCCGCCGGCGCCGGCGATGCCCGTGCCGCCGTTGCTGGGACCGAGCACGCTCGAGCCCACCGCGTCGAGGTCGGCGAGGTCGAGGGAGCTGGCCTGCCAGTTGCCGAGCGACTGGTTCCAGATCTGCGCCTGACCGGTGGCGGTGCCGGTAGGGGCAAACCCGCCGAACGCTACCCAGGACGCGCCGTTCCATCGGTAGAAGGCGCTGGTCGCCACCACCAGGCAGAGCATGTTCAACCGCAACGCGGCGGCCGGGATGGCGTCCCGCGCGGTTTGATCGGCCACTGCGAAGAAGCGCGCCCCCAGCGCCGACTCGATGATCGCCGGGTGGGTGACGAACACCTCCTTGGTCCCCGCGGCGAAGTTGACGAGCGCGTTGCTGTTGCTGGAGGCGAGGACGGTGGTGCGGGCGAGCTGGCCGCCGGTCAGCCAGGTGCCGAGACCCACCTCCCAGCTGCCGTTGGGGTGAGTGATCGTGTAGTGGAGGGTGTCGCCGTTCGCGTAGCGGGCAGAGAAGGCTTGAAAGCCGCCGACTGCTCCTGCGAGGGTGATGGCGCCGAGGCCGGCGGTGCTGCTCGTCTCTTTGACCCGGTCGAAGTAGGCGAAGGCCATGCGGCCCAGTCTACGAGATCAGAGAGCGAAGATGCCGGCGCTGTTCCACACCACGGGCTGGTCGAGACCGACCGGAGAGAACGGCAAGCCCTCGGCGTCGTCGATGTAGCCGACGAGGCGAGAGGTTGCGTCGCTGCCGGTGTCGACGACCAGCACCAGGGCCTCGACCTGGGGTCCAGTGACCGCTGGGTAGAGCAGATCGGCCGCGTCGAAGTAGCCGTTGAGGTAGGTCTTGGACGCCAGCGTCTGGGCCGTGCCCACCCGCGCGCCGCTCGGCACGTCGGAGAGAAACTGGTGCGAGGAGCTGTACGTGTAGAGCGACGTGTCCACGAGGTAGGCTTTAACCGTGCCCGTGAGCGCGCTGTTGGAGCCGGCCTGCACCAGGGCTTCTTTCCACTTCGGATAAAGGACGTTCATGTTTCGAGGATGGTGACGCTGGAGGTGGTCGTACGCAGGGTGTAGCCCGGTTGGGGGTAGACGTCGCCGGTCGGGGCGACGACCGTCCCTTCCTCGTCATCGCTGTCCGACTTACGGATGATGAGGCCGTCGGAACGAAAGCGCGAAAGCACCGAGTAGAGCTCGCCAACGAGCAGCGGACTATTGACCTGCAGACTGTTGACGAACTCGACCACCGCGCCGCGCACGTTGTCGCGGAGGGTGACGGTGTCCACCCCGGCGTCGAAGGTGAGGCGAAGAGCGATCTCCACGATCACGGGGCTGCTCGTGTCCACGGCGACATAGATGCCCCCCGCTCGGTACTCGGCGAGCGCCGAGCGCACGGTCTGAGCGAGCGCCTCAGAAGCGACGCCCGAGCTGTCGGCGATGAACAGGCGCACCGCTCGAGCCTGAGTGCCGTCGGCCTCGAAGGATTCGACGGCTCTGGCGCTCTCCACGCCGGGAACCTGTTTGGCTCCGAACTCGATGGCGCCTAGGGTGCCGCGCTTGTTGGCAACGAAGAAGGCTCGCACCCGCTCACGGAAAACGTCGATCGTCTCGGCGGGTTCGCCGCCCGCGGTCGGCTCAGGGTTGTTGACTTCGAGCGTCTGGTCCCAGAGCAGCCCGATGTTGGAAAACCGACGGATGGCGTTTCTGCCGACCTGCGACTCCTTGCCGGCTTGGGCGGCTCGCACGTTGGCGACGCTCTTCAGCGAAGAAGGACCGAACGAGGCCACGCTGGTCGTGAAGTACTCGACCCCGGCTAGGGTGCGAAGGCGCGTACCAAGAGGGATGGATCCAGCGCCGGCGACCGAGCTCGAACGAGTGAACTCGACGGTGCCGAGTGCAGGAGCGGCCCCCTTGCGGAGCTGGGCGTAGCGGTCGAACGCCAGGCGGTCGATGTTGTCGTCGGTGTCGCAGCCGTCGAGCAGCAGCGCATTGACCTGCTCGCCCAGCTGCCGCACCACCGCGTGGGCCAGGTAGCTGTTGGAGCCGACGACCAAGTTGATGTCGGAGCCCTCGACGTCGACCTGGGTGGGCTCGATGCGCCGCGCCCGGGAGAGCACGTACTGCCGGCCTACCTGCAGAAGGTCAGTGCGCGAGAGGAGCTGGACCACGCGAGCAGCCTAGCAGGGGGTACCCATGGATGAGCGCTCATCCATGGGTCGGAGAAGACGTCAGCCGGAGATCAGCACGGGCGCGGTGATCTCGACCACGCCGCCGAAGGTGCAACGAGCGCGGACGCGGAAGTAAGCGATGGGCCCCTGCATGATGACGTCCACCTTGGCTTGAACCGTCTCGGGCTCCTGTTTCACCTGGTCCTGAGCGTCGCTGGCGAGCTGCTCGATGAGACCAGGGCGCGCCAGCGCCTTGACCGACTCGTAGACGTTCACCCCGTAGTTCGGCAGGTGCTTGTAGGCGCCTTTACGAGTCGAGAGGCGGCGGAGGACCCGCTTGCGGTAGGAGACCAGGCCGGAGTCGAACGCGACGTCGCCGGTGTCGTCGGTCGCGTAGGAGCCGAGGGCGCCGGGCGCACCTTGATCCTGAGGATTGGCCAGGTCGCGATTACTGACTCCCGCGTCAGTGGTGGGCGGTGGCAAGGCGGCGAGGACGCCAAAGAAGAACGCGGTGTGCTCGCCGAGCGGTTCGAGCGTGAGAGCGGTGAGCAGGCCGTTGACGTCGACCGAGTAGCGGGCGGGGAAGCCGCTCATCTTGCGGTCGAGCCACAGGTCGATGACGTCGGGCTCAGTTAGGTCCGCCTGCGCCGGGAGCAGTGCGCGAGGGGGCTCGCCGTCCTGGTCGCGGGAGTCGGGATCGCCGACGATAATGTAGCGAGCCACGTCGTAGGCGTCGCCCGAGTCGAGGACCCGCGTGTAGTAGACGGGGGCGTCGAATTGCAGGCGGATGACGTTTTCACGCACCGCTACCGCGCTCAGCAGGTTGAGAGTCATTCGTCCTCGAACTGTCGATCGACAGCGGGATCGACGTTGCTCACCCGGCCGCCGCCGAAGCCGAACTGCGAGTCGATGGGATCGGACAGGTCGCACTTGAGGGCGATGCCGAAATTGAGCTGAGGCGGGAAGCCAGCCGGCGGAAACTGAAACCCCGGTAGGGAGAAGTTGAACGAGAAGGTAGGGATGCCGAACCCGCAAAGCGACGGGCCGCTCGGCGACGGCTCGAAACTGGCGTTGGCCTGGGCGCTGTCCTGGGCGCCGGGGCTCGGGTAGTCAGGGGGTGGGGCGAAACCCATGCCCCCGAGTTTAGCCGGTGTGAAAGCGCACCGCGCCGAGACCGGGCGCCATCTGCACGCCGGTGGGGGCGGGGGGCTTGGGCACCTGAGCTGCGAGTGGCAGGCCGGCGCTGAGTGCGCTGGCGAGCGCGGGGTTCATGGGCGCGCCGCCGGCGGTGATGGTGAGCATCCACGCGGCCAGCGCGGCCGTCAGGTGAGCCGCGGTGACCGTCGGCGAGGGGCCCACCGCGGTGATGAGCAGCTGCACGTAGACCGCCACCGCGTTGAGCGCCGCCTCGATGGTGGCCACGTGCTCGGCGGGTTGGTTCGGCCCCAGGCTCACGAACAGGTCGGACGGCAGCGTGAGGCGTGCCGGGTCCCCGCTCTTGCTCGAGTTGATCAGCAGCTGCGCGTCGCCCACCTGCAGCATCGCTCGCTCCTCGGTGAAGTTGAGCTGCAGGATCAGCCGAGGCGACGAGCCGGAGGAGCTCGGGCCCTGCAGCGTGGCGGCGTCGGCGTCGATCTGAAGGACGCTGCCCTCGCTGTCCTTGATGGTAACCCCGCCCTTGGCATCGAGCGACAGCAGCGAGGTGGTGAGGGCGTTACGCAGCGTGACGGGGCCGGCGAACTCTTCGACGATGGGCGTGCGGCGGCGGCGGAAGGCGAAGGCGTTTTTGGTCGGGTCCTGCCCGGCGACGCTCTCCATGGGGAAGGCGTCGAGCACGTTGTTGAAGCGGCCGATGATGGCGGCGCCGGCGTCCTCCCGTCCGAGTGGTAGGGCGACGCCCACCTCGTCGCCGGGGACGAAGGGGACGAACTCTCCCTCTCCGGCACCGGCGATCTGGCCCATCACCCGGCAGAGCACCAGGCGCTTGCTCGGCTCGAGCTGGACGTTGACGTAGACCTGCCCGTCTTCCTTGCTGAAGATGACGCTGTTGCCGTCCTGGTCGTTGACGACGAGGCCGTAGCTGAACCAGGTAGCCTCGCGCCCGCCGTATTCGCTGGCATGCGTGGTCCAATCGGGGGGTCTGGGGATCTCGCCCCGTCGCGAGCGTCGCGTGATTCTCATCGCACGGCTGAGCCTACGTTGTCCTCGACCGTGACGCGCACGGGGCTGCCGGCGTTCGCCTGGGCGTTGTCGATCTCCTCGCCGGCGGGCAGCAGCTTGTCGGCACGGACCTCGATGTAGTTGGTGAGCTCGAAGTCGAGCGTGATGCCTTCGCTCTGACTGTCCCACTGCCCGCCCATCGTTTTGCAGCGGAAGGTGGACGGCATGCCCAGGTTGTCAGCAGCCTTCTGGTAGGCCTTGGCGAATCGGTCCGAGTAGCCGAGCGCCTTCAGGTAGTCGTGAGCGCGGAGCTCGACCGCCTGAAACGCGGTTTGGATGCTGCTCGCGCTGGGGCCGTCGTCGCGGATGACTCGAATGTCTAGCGCGTCGCCCGCCTTCACGTCGAGCGCGTCGGGGTCAGCGTTGTCGCCGCCGTAGCTACCCAGGTTCTTGGTGATGAGGCGGGCAACCAGCTCGTTACGGGTCACCTGCTCGTAGATGCCCTGGGCGATGATGCGAGCGGTGGGCTCGTCTTTGATGCCGGCGACCGTCTTGACGATCCACTTCTGGTCGGCGGCGTTGCCCGGGGTGAGGTTCTTCTGTCGGTCTTCCTTGAGCGGGAAGCGGGCGACGATGGTGCGCTTGCGAGCAGTGTCGTAAGAGCGGACCTCAATGTTGACGTTAGGGATGGTGGCGAACTTCCGCCCCATCTTCATCTCGCGGACGTTGCGCCCATAGACGTAGAGCCGGCGCTGTAGCTCGAGCCCGCTCGGCAGAACGCGACCGGTGAAGGGGTCGTCGCTGCGTGAAGCAAGGCGCGCGTCGTAGAGGCTGCGCGCTCGCTGAACCACGATGGCCGTCCCCTCGAAGCGCACCGTGTGGCCGATGCTGCCGCACACGTCGGTGAGGTAGTCCCAGACCTTCAACTTGCCGCCCGACGGCGGGGGGCCGAGCTTGGGCTGGTACTTGGTGGTGGCGAGTGCTTTCTTCAGGGCAGGTACGTCGCCGCGCGCCACGCTTGGGCGGTACTGCACGACGAGCCCTCGGAACTGGGGAAAGTTGGAGAGGTAGACGGCGACGGCCTTGTCAATCGGGTCGTCGACCCCGACGGTGAGCTGAGCGGGCGCCTCTTGGTCGAGGAGCAAGCGGGTGTTGTCCGTGCACTCGAGCACGGTGGTGGGACTGTCCTGGTCGGGCCAGTCCGATTGCCACTCGTCCACCCAGCCTTCGAAGCGCAGGTTGGTGCGCTGCCGCCCGAAGCTGTCGGTGTACTCGTCGGGCAGGACGTTGTAGCGGAGCCGGACGCCGCTGCCGCTTGCCGCCGTGCGCAGCTCGCCGAGCATGCCGCGCGCGTAGTCCTCCGGGCTCACGGTGCCCATGAACAGCTGCACGGCGCAGCTTCGCACCGTGCGCGGGTCGATGGGCAGGTCGGAGAACGCGACCTCGATGCTGGCCGTGTCGGCGGTGCGGATGCCGTTGCGCAGAAACTGCGCGTTGATGGGCACGATGCCGTCGAGCACGTGGGTGAGCTCGTCGGAGGAGCTGTGCTGGT
>JACCDR010268556.1_pt1 | contig 15867 bp, 12 predicted proteins | sample 7446431 | NCBI WGS metagenome assembly JACCDR01 (sample SAMN15323443, study PRJNA562643) | freshwater metagenome | isolation source: river surface water | place: USA:Blue River Watershed | collected 2017-08-17 | reverse complement strand
GGCGCGCCCATCACGCTGGAGCAGGCCGACACGGTGCTGGCCGCGGCGGCGGCGGAGTCCAGGCGTCGCCAGTGGACCCTGGCCTGCGCCATCGTCGACACCGGCGCCAACCTCGTGTCCTTCAAGCGCGTGGACGGCACGCAGATCGGCTCCATCGACATCGCCATCCACAAGGCGCGCGCTTCGGTGAAATTCAAGCGCCCGACCAAGGCCTTCGAGGCGGCCATGCAGGGCGGCAACATGATGGTCATGACCCTGGATGACATGATCGCCTCGCGCGGCGGCATCCCGGTGGTGTCGGGCGGCAGGATCATCGGCGCCATCGGCTGCTCCGGCGCCTCGGGCGCGCAGGACGAAGTGGTGGCCAATGCCGGCCTGGCCGCGCTGAAGTAAACCCGGGGTCGCGGGGCGTCAGCCGGCGGCAGGCAGCAGGTTGACGCCCTTCCACTGGCCGCTGTTCACCAGCTGCCGGATGGTCTCACGCAGCTCGCCGCGCACCGCAGCGGCTGCGGGCGAGAGGCGCTCCGCGTCCACCGAGTAGAGGAAGTTGGGACGTTTCATGTTGGCATCCGAGAAGGCCAGCGTGCGCCAGCCCTCGCGCATGCGGCCTTCGAGCAGGGCGGCCGACATGGGCTTGATGGTCGCGCCCATGCCGTCGCGCACACAGGTCATGAGCAGGGACAGCGAGTCGATCTCGGCCACCACGTGCAGGGCCAGGTTGCGCTGCTCGAACTCGGCGGCGATGCGCCGGCGCAGGCCGTGGATGCCCGTGGGCAGGATCAGTGGCAGGTCGGCCGTGTCGGTGCAGCTGAGCTTGATGCGCCGTGGCGGCACCAGGTCGCTGTCCTCGGGCAGCATCACAAACAGCTCTTCTTCCACCAGCGGCTCGGCCGGCAGGTCGGGCACGGCGTCGCGGCTGAAGAGGATGGCCAGGTCCAGCTGGCCCATGCGCATCATCTGCGCCAGGTGGCCGCTCATGCCTTCCACCACATTGAGCACGATGCCCGGGAACTTCTCGCGGATGCGGCGCATGAAGGGCACGCCCACGGCACAGACCGTGGTGGCCGCCAGGCCCACCGACACCATGCGGTGCACGGTGCCCGGCTCCTGCCGCGCGATGGACAGGGCCTGCTCCAGCTGGCGCAGCATGAAGCGCGCGTGGTGGTGCAGGGCCGCGCCGTTTTCCGTGGGTGTCACGCCCTTGGCGGTGCGGATCAGCAGGGGCTTGCCTACCTCGGCTTCCAGCTTGGCGATGTGCTGGCTCAGCGCGGGTTGCGCAATGAACAGCTGGCGCGAGGCCTTGGCCAGGCTGCCGCTTTCCACGATCTGCACGAAGTACTTGAGTTGACGGAGGTCCATGCCGGCATCCTATAAGTTTTTCACGATGCCCCCCTATAAGAAATAGCGATACCCCATCTCGGAAAACAGTATTTTTCAAAAGGGCAGGGGCTTCCTACCATCGCCCCTGCATTCCAGACCCCAACCAAACATCGAGGAGACAACCATGGAAGCGAACAAGACACACGACAGCCAGCGCCGCACGCTGCTCAAGACCGGCGCCCTGGTGGCCGGCGCCACGGCCCTGGGCTATCCGGCCCTGGCCGGCGCGCAGGCGAACACGATCAAGATCGGCCATCTCACGCCGCTGACGGGCTTTCTGGGCGCGCTGGGCGAGTACGCCGTGCAGGGCATCAAGATGGCGGCCGAGGAGATCAATGCCAGTGGCGGCCTGCTGGGACGACAGATCGAGTTGATCAGCGAAGACTCGGTGAACCCGCAGACGGCTTCGAGCAAGGCGCAGCGCATGATCGAGCAGAACAAGGTGCAGGTGCTCATGGGCGAGATCAACTCGGCCTCGGCGCTCACCATCTCCCAGGTCGCCGCCCGCAACAAGACCCTGTTCATGAGCATCGGCGCGCGCTCCGACGCGCTGCGCGGCAAGGACTGCAACCGCTACACCTTCCACGTGGACATTCCGGTGACGGTGATGGTCAACGCCGCCGGCGAGGCCCTGGTGCGCCAGGGCCTGGTCAAGGGCAAGAAGATCTACGCCCTGACCTCCGACTACCTCTTCGGCCACGACCTCTCGCGCGCCGCCAAGAACTTCTTCACACGCAACGGCGGCACCGTGATCGGTGACGAACTCGTGCCCACCGACCTGACGGACTTCAGCCCCCAGCTGCTCAAGATCCGCCAGGCGCGCCCCGACCTGGTGGCCACCAACCTGGGTGGCAACCAGGTGACCAACTTCGTCAAGCAGTACGCCGAATTCGGCCTGCAGTTCCCGGTGGCCGGCTTCAACCTCAACACCGCCGACGCCTGGGCGGCCGGCGAAGGCAACCTCGGTGGCATCTGGCCCACCGTCTGGCACCACGAGCTCAAGACCCCGGGTTCGCAGGCCTTTGTGCAGAAGTTCACCCAGAAGTACGGCCGCATCCCCGAGAACCATGCCTGGATCGAGTACGTCTCGCTCATGATGCTGGCCCAGGCCATCCGTGAGACCAAGTCGGTCGACACCGACAAGCTCATCGCCTACTTCGAGTCCGAGGCGCAGTTCGACGTGCTCAAGGCGCGCAAGGCCTACTTCCGCAGCTGGGACCACCAGCTCATGCAGGAGGCCTATCCTTTCACGGTCAAGCCCAAGGGCCAGGCGAAGAACAAGCAGGACTTCCTGCTCTTCGGCGAGGCCGTGCCCGCCGCCGGCGAGCCGCTGGAAAAACTGGCGCCGCCGAAGTCCGAGAGCCTGTGCAAGATGTGAGTGTGAGCTGAAGTGAGCTGTTCGGCCGGCATCGCGCGTCGATGCCGGCCCTTTTTCCCCTCTCCCGGATCCCCATGGAAATCGTCTATTTGCTCGAGCAGGTCGTCAACGGCCTGGTGCTCGGCGGTTATTACCTGCTGCTGGCCCTGGGCCTGTCGCTGATCTTCAGCGTGGGGGGCATCGTCAACCTCGCGCACGGGGCCTTCTACGCACTGGGCGCCTACCTTTCGCTTGAGGTCATCAAACACGCCGGCTTCGGCGCCAGCATCTTCATCACGCCCCTGCTCGTGGGCCTGCTGGGCATCCTCTTCGAGCGTTTCCTGCTGCGCCGCTTCTACGCGGCCGATCCCATTCTCAGCCTGCTGGTCACCTTCGGCCTGGCCATGGTGGCCGAGCAGGCCCTGCGCATGATCTGGGGCTCGGCCCCGCTGTCCTCCACCATGCCGCCCGAGTTCAAGGGCAGCGTGATCCTGGGCGAGTTCATGCTCTCCAAGTACCGCCTTTTCATCCTTGGTGTGGTCATCGTGGTGATGAGCGGCATCTGGCTGCTCTTGCACAAGACCTCCTTCGGCCGTGTGGTGCGCGCGGGTGTGCAGAAGCCCGACATGGTGGCCGTGCTGGGCATCCGCCTGCAGCCCTATATGACGGCCATCGTCATGCTGGGCGTGGCCACGGCCGCGCTGGGCGGTGTGCTCTTCGGGCCCATCGCCATCGTGCACCCGGCCATGGGCACCGAGATCATGACCGTGGCCTTTGTGGTGGTCGTGATCGGCGGCCTGGGCAGTTTCTGGGGCGTGGTGGCCGCAGCCGTGCTGGTGGGTGTGGTGCGCGGTGTCACCACCCATTTCCTGCCCGCGGCCAGCGAGGCGTCCATGTACATCCTGATGTTCCTGGTGCTGATGTTCCGGCCGCGCGGCCTGCTGGGCGAGCGCATCGAACGTTTCGAGTGAGACAAAAAGAACAATGAATGCCCTGCTGAATCCCAAAGTCCGGCCGCTCCTGGTCGGTGCGCTGGCCCTGGTGCTGCTGCCTCTCGTCTTCCAGGCCATCGGCCTGACGCTGGACGCGGCTACGGTCGTCGTCATCCTGGCCCTGGCGGCCATGGGCCTGAACCTGCTGGTGGGTTACACCGGCCTGGTCTCCTTCGGCCACGCGGCCTGGTTCGGCATCGGCGGCTATGCCGCGGGCCTGGCCCAGCTGCACTGGTTCAAGGGCCAGATCGTGCTGCCTTTTGCCTTTTCCATGCTGTTCACGGCCACGCTCGCGCTGGCGGTGGGTTTCCTGATCCTGCGCCGGCGCGGCGTGTATTTCTCGTTGCTGACGCTGGCCCTGTGCGCGCTGACCTTTGCCATCGCCTTCCGCTGTATTGCGCTGACGGGCGGCGAAGGCGGCCTGGGCGGCATTGAGCGCGGCGGCCCGGCCTGGCTCAACCTGGACAGCCACCTGAACTACTACGTGCTGGTCGCACTGATCGCCTTCGGCCTGCTGTATGTGCTGCTGCGCGTGGTGCGTTCGCCCTTCGGCCATGTGCTGGTGGCCATCCGCGAGAACCAGCAACGCGCGACCTTCCAGGGCTACAACATCGACCGCTACAAGCTGCTGGCCTTTGTGATCTCGGCCACCATCACTGGCTTGGCGGGCGCCCTCATGGTCTTCCTGCACCGCCTGGCCGCTGCCGAGTCCACGGCCGTGGCCTTCTCGGGGGAGTTGCTGGCCATGGTGGTGATCGGCGGTATGCACAGCTTCCTGGGCCCGGCGCTCGGGGCGCTGTTTTTCCTGCTGTTCCGCGAGCTGTTCTCGATCTGGACCAACAACTGGCTGCTTTACTTCGGCCTGATCTTCGTCGCCTTCATCATCTTCTCGCCCGCGGGCTTGACCGGCATCTGGGCCAAGATCCAGAAACGCCTGCGCCCGCCGCCCGAGGACGGTGCGGCCATGAGCAAGCGCAAGATCTACGAAGGCCTGCCCCTGCCCGAATTCCTGCGGCCCCGGCGTGTCGAAGGCGCTGTGCTGGAGGCCCAGGGCATCAGCAAGAATTTCGGCGGCATCCGGGCTGTGCACGACAACAGCCTCACCGTGCAGGCCGGGCAGATCCATGCCCTGATCGGTCCCAACGGCGCCGGCAAGACCACGACCTTCAACCTGATCTCGGGCATGTTCATGGCCGACACGGGCACGGTGCGCCTGCACGGCCAGGAGATCCAGTTCCTGCCGCCGGACCGCATCTGCCAGCAGGGCCTGGCACGTTCCTTCCAGATCACCAACCTCTTCAAGGGTCTGAGCATCTACGAGAACCTGCGGCTCTCGCTGCAGGCGCGGCACGCCGGGCGCTTCAACATCTGGCGTGACATCGACAGCTATCCCGAGATCCATGCCGAAACCGCCGAACTCATGAAGTTCCTCGGCCTGCAGGGCATGGAGCAGGTGGGCGGGGCGGATCTGTCCTACGGCGGCCAGCGCCTCGTGGACCTGGGCATCGCCCTGGGCTCCAAGCCCCAGGTGCTGCTGATGGACGAGCCGCTGGCGGGCCTGGCCGCTGCCGAACGCGAGCGTGTCTCCCGGCTGGTCACGACCATCGCCAGCAACATCCCCGTGCTCATCGTCGAGCATGACATCGACCGTGTGCTTGCGCTCTCGCATCGCGTGACGGTGATGAACCAGGGCGAGGTGCTGATGAGCGGCACGCCCGAGGAGGTGCGCCAGGACCAGCGCGTGCAGGAGATCTACACCGGCCACGGCACGCCGCCCGTGACGGGTCGCAGCAGTACCGTGAGCGGCGACCGCCCCCTGGTGCTGGACTTCGACCAGGTCAACGCCTTTTACGGCAAGAGCCATATCCTCAACGATGCCAGCCTGCAGGTGCGCGAGGGCGAGATCGTGGCCCTGCTGGGCCGCAACGGCGCCGGCAAGTCCACGCTGCTCAAGAGCCTGGTGGGACTGCTGCCACCAGCATCGGGTCGCGTGGTCTACAACGGCCGCGACATCGCCGGCCTGAGCGCGCCCGATATCGCGCGCCTGGGTATCGGCTACGTGCCCCAGGGCCGCGGCCTGTTTGCCGGCATGACGGTGGCCGAGAACCTGGCCCTGGGTCGCCTGGCGCGCCCGACCGACGGCAAGACCGGCGTGGTCTGGGACGAAGAGAAAATCCTCGAATACTTCCCGCGCCTGAAGGAACGCATGCACGTCGCGGCCGACTACCTGTCCGGCGGCGAGCAGCAGATGGTGGCCGTGGCGCGCGCGCTGTCGGGCAACGTCAAGCTGCTGCTGCTGGACGAGCCCTTCGAGGGTCTGGCGCCCACCGTGGTGCAGGAGCTGTTCACCGTGTTCGACCAGCTGCGTCGTGAAGTCTCCATCGTCATCGTCGAGCACAACCTCGACCTGGTGCTGGCCCTGGCCGACCGTGTCTACGCGCTGGAGCGCGGCGCCGTCTTCCACGAAGGCCCGGCCCAGCCCCTGCTGACCGACCTCGATTACCGCAAGAAGATTTTGTGGCTGTGATCGCCGCAAGGAACCAAGAAGGAATGATCATGAGCAAGAAATCGGAACTCAAGCTCCTGCTGGAGAAGATGGCCCACATGCCCTGGAAGGAGTATCCGGGCCATTTCGGCGGCGCCCTGTCCAAGGAGCTGGCCGGCCCCGAGACCACGGGCAGCTCGCGCGTGGACTTCCGCATCTCGCGCTACGCCCCCATGGCCTATGTGCAGGAGCACGTGCACAAGGTGCAGGAGCAGGTGTACTACGTGCTCGAAGGGGAGGGCATCCTCACGCTGGACGACACCAAAAATCTGATGCGTCCGCATGACTACGTTTATGTGCCGCCGGGCGTGCGCCACAGTTTCACCAACACCGGTACCGAGGGCCTGGTCTTCCTGGTCATCACCACACCGGCTTCCGACGACGAGGAGATGCGCTGATGGACCGCAAGGTATCCGCTGTGCTCGACGCGGCCACGCCTGCCACTTACGGCCTGTTGATCGACGGTCAGTGGACCGCCGGTGCGGGTCCGCGCGTGAGCGTGCTGGACAAGTACAAGCTGCAGCCCTGCGCCACGATCACGACGGCCGACGCGGCCCAGGTGCAAGGTGCCGTGGACGTGGCCCACGCCGCCTTCCGTGCCGGTGCGCCCGTGGCCTATGAGCGCGGCGCCATCCTGGACCGTGCGGCCCAGCTGCTGGAGGCGCGTGCCCCCGAGTTCGTGCGCACCATGCAGCAGGAAGCCGGCTTCACCCAGAGTGATGCCATGGGCGAGGTGCGTCGTTGCACCCAGACCCTCAAGCTCTCGGCCGAAGAAGCGCGCCGCCTGGCTGGCGACGTGATCCCGCTGGCCGGCGCACCCGGTGCCGCTGGCCGCATGGGCTTCACCCTGCGCGTGCCTCTGGGCGTGGTGGCGGCCATCACGCCTTTCAACTCGCCGCTCAACACGGTGACGCACAAGGTTGCGCCGGCCTTCGCGGCGGGCAACGCCGTGATCCTCAAGCCGTCCACGCACACGCCCATGACGGCCTGCCTGCTGGCCGAGGTGCTGCTCGAGGCCGGGATGCCCAAAGGTTTCCTGTCGGTGCTGCATGGCAGCGCCGAGGTGGTGGGCCTGCTGCAGGCCGACGAACGCGTGCGCTTCTTCGCCTTCACGGGCAGCACCGAAGTGGGCCGCAAGATCCAGCAGGCCGCGGGCCTGCGCCGCACGCAGATGGAGCTGGGCTCGATCGCCTGCACCATCGTCTGCGACGACGCCAAGCTCGACGCGGCGCTGCCCAAGATCGTCAATGCGGGTTACCGCAAGGCGGGCCAGGTCTGCACCTCGGTGCAGCTGCTGCTGGTGCACGAGTCCCTGCAGGTCGAGGTGGAGCAGCGCCTGGCCGGGATGGTGCAGGCCTTGTCCTACGGTGACCCGCAGGACCCCAAGACCTTCGTCGGTCCGGTGATCAGCGAGGACGCGGCGGTGCGCATCGAGGCCTGGATCGACGAGGCCGTGGCCAAGGGCGCCAAGCGCCTGGCCGGCGGTGCAAGACAGGGGGCGGTGGTGCCGCCCACGCTGCTGACCCACATCAGCAACACCATGCGCGTGGGCTGCAACGAGATCTTCGGCCCCGTGGTCTGCATCGTGCCTTTCAAGACCCTGGCTGAGGCCATTGCCCGCGTGAACGCCACGCCCTTCGGTCTGGCCACGGGTCTGTTCACCAACCGCCTGGGCGACGCACTCGCCGCGGCCCAGCAGCTGGAGGTGGGCGGGGTGCACATCAACGAGACCTCGAGCTCGCGCGTGGACCTCATGCCCTACGGCGGCAGCAAGGACAGCGGCTTTGGCCGTGAAGGCCCGCATTACGCGGTCCATGAAATGACGGAAGAGCGTATCGTGACGTTCACGACGCTCTGACAGACACCTGAGAAAGAGAAAGTCATGCCCAAGATGAAAGGTGGCGAGCTGATCGCCCAGTACCTGGTCCAGGAGAAAGTGCCGTACATCTTCGGCATCTGCGGCCACGGCAACGTCGGCATCCTCGATGCCCTGTACGACGTGAAGGACGAGCTCAAGCTGGTCTCGCCGCGTCACGAGCAGTGTGCCGGCCACATGGCCGACGCCTATTTCCGCGTCAAGCACAAGCCGGTGGCCACGCTCACGTCCACCGGACCCGGCTCGGCCAACATGGTGATGTCCTGCGCCACCGCGCTGTCGGATTCGTCCGCCTTCATGTGCATCACGTCGAACGTGCCGACCTCGCAGCACAACCGCGCGCCCTTCCAGGAGCTCTACAAGCACAACCAGGCCGACTTTGCCCAGGTCATGCGCCCCGTGGTCAAGCGCGCCTTCCAGCCCAGCCGCGTGGACATGCTGCCCCTGGCCCTGCGCCAGGCCATGGACACCATGGTCACGGGCCGCCCCGGCCCGGTGAACCTGGACATTCCCTACAACGTCTACCAGGAAGAGGCGGAGGTGGAGCTGCCGCCGGCCTCCCACATCCACCGCGCCCACCGGCCGGGGGCCAACGAGGCCGATATCGCAGCGACGCTGGACCTGCTGGCCGCCGCGCGTCAGCCCGTGTTCTTCATCGGCCACGGCGCCACCCTGTCCGAGGCCGGTGCCGAGATCACCGAGCTGGCCGAGAAGCTGGGCGTGCCCGTCATCACCTCGCCCAACGGCATGGGTGCCATCCGCGGCGACCACCCGCTGGCCCTGGGTTTCATCGGCCGCAACGGCGCCTACCCGGCCAACGAAGCCGGCCGCCGCTCTGACCTGGTGATCACCCTGGGCACGCGCTTCGATGACCGCAGCTCCTCCAGCTGGCACGACGGCTACTCCTGGAACTTCCCCAAGACCAGACTCGTCCATGTGGACATCGACCCGCAAGAGCTGGGCCGCAACTACGCGCCCGACCTCGGCGTGATCGCCGACGTCAAGGTCTTCACGCGCCAGCTGCTCAATGCGCTGCCCGGTCGCCCCGAGATCAGCGCCACACGTTATGCGCCCTGGCTGGCCCAGGTGCAGGGCTGGCAGGCCCAGTGGGAGAGCTTCGTGCGCCCGCACTTCGGCGACTCCACCAGCCCGCTGCGCCCCGAGTTCGTCGTGGGCACGCTGCAGAAGGTGTTGCCCGACGACGTGATCCTCGCGCTGGACTCCGGCGTGCATCACAACTGGTTCATGCAGTTCTGGCAAGCCAAGCGTCCGCAGAGCATGCTCAACAGCTGGGGCTACTCCAGCATGGGCTTCGGCGTCTGCGGCGTCATGGGCGCGCAGTTCGCCGCCCCCGACCGCCCCTGCGTGGCCGTGGTGGGCGACGGCGGCTTCACCATGGCCCCCTATGTGCTCTGCACGGCGGTGGAATACAACCTGCCCGTGGTCTGGATCATCTGGAACAACTTCGCCTGGGGCGCCATCCGTGATCTGCAGTACGGCCTGTTCGATGGCCGCGAGATCGGCACGGCTTTCTACAAAGGCCAGACCGGCGAGCGCTACAACCCGGACTTCGCCGCCTGGGCCCGCGCCTGCGGCGCCGACGGCTACACCGTGACACGTCCGCAGGACCTGGGCGTCACCGTGCAGCAGGCGCTCAAGAACAAGCGCCCCTGCGTGATCGACGTGCATGTGGACGCCGACGTGCGCCCGCCGTCGACCGGCACCTGGCAGCTGCCCCCGATTCCCTACAAGGAACCCATTTTTGGGAAACCCTTCAAGGCCTGAACTGATTCCATCGCAAAGGATTTCCTCATGAGCAAGAAAATCGCCCTCGTCTTCGGCGGCACGCGCGGCATTGGCGCGGCCTGTGTGCACAAGCTGGCCGAAGGCGGCTACGACGTGGCCTACACCTATGTGAGCAGCGCGCCCGATCTGCCGGCGCAGATCGGCGCTTCGAAGACCCAGGGCTATGCGGTCGACATCCGCGACGCGGCCCAGGTGGCGCAGGTGTTTGCTGATGTGGCAAAAGACTTCGGCAGCATGCCGCATTGCGTGGTGGCCAATGCTGGCATCAACGTGCCGATGGGGCCGCTCGCCGCTTTCGACACCGAGAACTTCCGCAAGCTGGTGGAAGTGAACATCGTCGGAGCCTTCAACGTGCTGAGCGCCGCGGCCAGGAACGTGGTCGACGGCGGCAGCATCATCGGCCTGACCACCTCCATGGTGCGCGTGGCCATTCCCGGCGGTGGCCCCTACACGGCGAGCAAGGCCGCAGTGGAAAGCCTGCTGCGCTCCATGTCCAGGGAGCTGGCGCCGCGCAAGATCCGCGTCAACGGCGTAGCCCCCGGCCCGGTGGACACCGATCTGTTCCGCGCCGGCAAGGACGAGGCCGCCATCGCGCGCTCGGCCGGCATGAGCCCCTTCAACCGCGTGGGCCAGCCCGAGGAAGTGGCCGAGGTCGTGGCTTTCCTGGCCTCGGACAAGGCGTCGTGGGTGCACGGCCAGATCATCCAGCCCAACGGTGGCATGGTCTGAGCCCATGCGTCTCGCGGTCTTCACCAAGAACTACACGAACCCGGCCTACGGCGCGGCGCGCCTGGGCGCCGAGCGTGCTGCGGCCGTGTTCGGCGACGAGGTGCTGCACTTCGTGCCGAACATGGGCGACGACCCGGTGGAGCAGAGCGCCCTGATCGCCCAGGCGCTGGCCTTGCAGCCCCGGCCTGATGCCTTCGTGTTCTCGCCGGTGCACGCCACCCGGGTGGATCCGGCGATCCGCGAGGTCGTGGCGGCGGGCATTCCCATGATCGGCTTCGTCAACCCGATCGCGGCGGCGCCCATGGTGAGTTATGTGAGTTCCGATGACCACCAGCTCGCGCTGGCGATTGCGCGCTACCTGTTCAGTCATCTGAAGGGGCAGGGCCGCGTGCTTGTGGTCACGGGCCCCGAGGAGTCCTACACCAGCCTGGAGCGCCTGCGCGGCTTCCATGACGCGGCGCATGAGGCGCCGGGCATCACGCTGGCGGGCCAGGTGGCCGGTGACTATGTGCGGGAGGTCGCCCGCGATCGCACGGCCGCCTGGCTGCGCACGCATGCCGCGCCCGACGCCGTGCTCGTGGCCAACGACATCATGGCCATCGGCGTACTGGACGCACTCGACGCCGCCGGCAAGACCGCCGCCGTGGTGGGTGTGAACGCGATCCCGCAGGCGATCGAGGCCATTGCCGCGGGCCGCATGCTGGCCACGGCCGACTTCAATGCCATGCAGATGGCCTGCCTGGCGGCCGAGTGCGCGGCGCGTCATCTGCGTGGCGAGGCCGTGCCCGCCCGCATCGAGCTGCCGGTGGAGATCGTCGACGGGAGCAACTGCGCGCAGTGGAACCTGCCCTACGAGCAGCGCCCTGTCATCACCCTGGAACAACTGAGGAGCACAAGATGAAACGCAACTTTCTCAAGCAGGTCCTGGGAGGCCTGCTGCTGGCCGCGCTGGCCGGTGGCGCCCTGGCGCAGGACTACCCGTCCAAGCCCATCCGCATCGTCGCGCCCTTCGCGCCCGGCGGCGCGGTGGACATCCTGGCGCGCATCCTTGCCGAGCGCCTGGGGCCCCTTTACGGGCAGAGTGTGATCGTGGACAACAAACCCGGCGCCAGCGGTCACCTGGGCGCCCAGCTGGTGGCCAAGGCCCCGGGCGACGGCTATACCCTGCTGGTGGGCACCATCGGCATCCACGCGGCCTACAAGAGCTACACCAAGCTCACCTACGACCCGGCCAAGGACCTGCAGCCCGTCATGGTCATCGGCGAGTCGCCCAATGTGGTGCTGGTGCCGGCCAACTCGAAGTACCGGACCTTTGCCGATTTCCTGGCCGATGCCAAGGCCAACCCGGGCAAGATCAACTATGCCTCGGCAGGCGCCGGCTCCTCGGTGCACATGGTAACCGAGCTGTTCCAGCTGGCCATCGGTCAGCGCATGAACCACGTGCCCTACAAGGGCAGCGGCCCGGCGCTGATCGACCTCATCAGCGGCCAGGTGGACGTGATGTTCGACAACATGTCCTCGGGCATGCCGCATGTGCAGAGCGGCAAGCTGCGGGCCCTGGCCGTGACCGGGCCGCGGCGCGACCCGCGCCATCCCGACATTCCCACCGTGGCCGAGTCCGGTGTGCCGGGCTACAGCGGCACCTCCTGGTTCACCCTGGCGGCGCCGGCCAGCCTGCCGCCCGCCCTGGTGGACAAGCTGAGCAAGGACGTGCAGAAGGTGCTGGCCAGCCCCGAGGTGGCCGCGCGTTACAGCCAGCTGGGCATCGAGTACACGCCCAACAGCCCGTCCGAGGCGGCCGCCTATTTCCGCAGCGAGACCAGCAAGTGGAACCGCGTGATCGAGGCGGCTCGCATCCAGCTCGACTGATATCGACAAGGAGACAACGATGTACAAGCAGATTTCCCGCACCCTGGCCAGCCTGGTCCTGGGATCATTGGCGCTGGGCGCTTTCGCGCAGGACGCCTTTCCCTCCCGCCCCGTGAAGATCGTCGTGCCTTACGCCGCGGGCGGCCCGGCCGACCTGCTGGCGCGCGGCGTGGCCGAGAAGCTGGGCCCGCGCCTGGGCCAGCCCGTGGTCGTGGAGAACAAACCCGGCGCCGGCGGCCACACGGGTGCCGAGCAGGTGGCCAAGGGCCCGGCCGACGGCTACACCCTGGTGCTGGCCACCATCGCGCACAACGGCGCGGTCAAGCTCTACCCCAACCTGCGCTACGACCCGATGAAGGAGCTCAAGCCCGTGGTCCTGCTGGCCGAGGCGCCCAGCATCCTCATCGTCAAGCAGGACCTGCCCGTGAAGTCCGTCCAGGAGCTGCTGGCCCTGGCCAAGGCCCAGCCAGGCAAGCTGACCTATGGCTCGGCGGGGAATGGCTCGGCCATGCACATGGCGGCCGAACTGTTCCGCTACATGAGCAAGGTGGACTATGTGCATGTGCCCTACCGCGGCGGTGCGCCGGCCATGGCCGACCTGCTGGGTGGGCAGATCGACATGCTCTTCGAGAGCCTGGGCACGGCCCACGCCCAGCTCAAGAGCGGCAAGATCCGGGCCCTGGCCGTGACCGGCACGGCGCGCAGCCCCAGCCTGCCCGATGTGCCCACGGTGGCCGAGGCCGGTGTGCCCGGGTATGCCTCCGTCCCCTGGTACACACTCTCAGTGGCCAGCGGCACGCCTGCGGCCATCGTCAACAAGCTCAACACCGAGCTCAACGTCGTGCTCAAGGACAAGGACCTGGTGCAGCGCTGGGATGGCCTCGGTATTGCGGCCCTGGGTGGCACGCCGGCCGATGCGCTCAAGCGCAACGAGGCCGAGACCGCCAAGTGGAGCGCGGTGATCGACGCCGCCAAGATCAAACTGGACTGATCAGCGACGATGCAACGTGAGGAACTGAGCTACGACGTCGTCGTGGTCGGGGGCGGCGGCGCTGGCCTGGCGGCCGCCATCGAGGCGCGCGAGCGTGGCGCCAGCGTACTGCTGCTCGAGAAGAATCCGGCGCTCGGCGGCTCGACCGCCTGGTCCATCGGTTCGGTCACGTCCAGCGGCACGCCGCACCAGAAGAAGCGCGGCATCGTCGACAACAGCGCCGACCACTGGGCCGACATGCCGGGTTTTGCCGGTGATCTGGACGCACGCGACAACGCGGCGCTGCGCCGTGTCCTGTGTGACGAGATCCCCGCCACCTTCCAGTGGCTGCTGGACAGTGGCGTGCGTTTCATGGGCCCCATGCCCGAGCCGCCCCATCGCCAGCCGCGCATGCACAACGTGCTGCCCAACTCGCGCTCCTTCATCTACCACCTGGGCCGGCGCGCGCGTCGTGCGGGGGTGGAGATTCGCACCGGTCTGCGCGTGACGGCCTTGGTTCAGGAAGACGGGCGTGTGACGGGCGTGGATGCCGAGGGCGAAGGCGGCCTGCTGCGTGCACGCGGGCGCGGCGGGGTCATCCTGGCCGCAGGCGACTTCACCAACGGCCCCGAGTTCAAGGCCCGTTTCATGGGTCCGCAGGAAGCCAAGGTGGAAGGCGTGAACCTCACCGCCACAGGCGACGGCCAGCGCCTGGGCGAGAGCCTGGGCGCAACCATCGTCAACGGCGACCTGGCGCTCGGCCCCGAGATCCGTTTCATCGCCCCGGCCCAGGAGAACTTCGTGCGTCGCCTGCCGCCCTGGCGCTGGCTGGCGGTGGGCATGCAGTGGTCGCTCGACCACCTGCCCCAGGCCATCCTGCGGCCCTTCATGATGAAGTTCCTGACCACGGCGCTGGCGCCATCGACCACGCTGTTCGAGCAGGGCGCCATCCTCGTGAACACACGCGGCGAACGGTTCGGCAACGAGCAGGACAAGCCGGCGTGGCGCCTGCCCGACCAGCCGGGCAAGCAGGGCTATATCGTGATCGACGCGGCGCTGGCCCGGCAGTTCTCGGCCTGGCCGCACTATGTGTCCACCGCCCCGGGCATTGCCTACGCCTACATCCCGGACTACCGGGACAACCGTCCCGACGTCTATGCCGAGGCGGCCACGCTGGCTGAACTCGCGCGCAAGCTCGGCATGGATGGCGCGGCCCTGGCACGCAGCGTGGGCGAGAGCCCGGTGCGGCCTTTCGGCGCCGGGCCCTACATCGCCCTGGGCCCCGTGCGTCCGGTCTTTGTGCACAGCGAAGGCGGGCTCAGGGTGGACGCGCAGCACCACGTGCTCGGTGCCGACGGCCAGCCGCTGGCGGGGCTGTATGCCGCGGGGTCCACGGGCCAGGGCGGCCTGCTGCTCAAGGGCCACGGCCATCACCTGGCCTGGGCTTTCGTCTCGGGGCGTCGCGCCGGCCGCCACGCCGCACAGGCGGCCCGGTCCGGCCGACACTGAGGGGCGCGGGGCCGTCGGCCCCTGCCATCACAATCCGTGATACCCCCTTGCGGCCCGGCCCCTCGCCGGGACGGGCCGCAAGGGATACAGTGCATGCTTATCTTCTCAGCAAGGCGGGCATCATGGATTTGCAACTTCAGGACAAGACGGCGCTGGTGACCGGTGCCAGCGCAGGCATCGGACGCGGCATCGCCAAAACCCTGGCGGCCGAGGGTGTGCGCCTGGCCATCACGGCACGGCGCGTGGACAAGCTCAAGGAGGTCGCGGCCGAGATCGTCGCGGCGGGCGGCAAGCAGCCCGTGCTGATCGAGCAGGACATGTATGCCGAGGATGCGGCGAAAAAGCTGGCCCAGGCGGCCGTGCAGGCCCTGGGCCACGTGGACATCCTGATCAACAACGCCGGCGGTTCGCGCAGCTTCAAGGACCTGCACGTGAGCGAAGAACAGTGGCAGGAGGCCATCACGCTCAACTTCCACCGCCCGCGCCAGCTGGGTGACGCGCTGATCGACCAGATGATCGCGCGCAAGTGGGGCCGCATCGTCTGCATCACGGGCAAGAGCGAACCCGAGCACATCAACGGCGCCTTCTGCGCCAAGGCCGGCATCCACAGCTGGGCCAAGGGCCTGAGCCGCATGGTGGGCCAGCACGGCATCACCGTGAACTGCGTGCCGCCCGGGCGCATCATCTCCGAGCAGATCATGCGCAATTACTCGCCCGAGTACCAGAAGTGGCAGTGCGAGAACGAGATCCCCGTGGGCCGTTACGGTGAACCCGAGGAGCTGGCCAACCTGGTCACCTTCCTGGCCTCGCCGCGCGCCAGCTACATCACCGGGG
>JACCDR012337946.1_pt1 | contig 15870 bp, 18 predicted proteins | sample 7446431 | NCBI WGS metagenome assembly JACCDR01 (sample SAMN15323443, study PRJNA562643) | freshwater metagenome | isolation source: river surface water | place: USA:Blue River Watershed | collected 2017-08-17 | reverse complement strand
CCTTCTGTTGAACGAATCAGGTCGATCGGGCGGCCATTGAGCCCGAGGTTCTCGCTTTGCAGCCATTGTCTGGCTGCGTGCTCGCTGCCGACGATGGAGTCGAGTGAACGGAAGGCGCGCACGAACAGCAATGCGAATTCCCATTCTTTGCGACGCTCGTCGAGTTGGTAATCGCCGCTGTAGATGCGGGTCACGGTGGCCGGGCTGACGCCCAGCACCTTCGCGAGCAAGGCGCGGGAAATGTCCAGCCGCTCGGCGGCGCGCGCGACAGCTTTGGTCAGTACTTGTGCCGGGTCGGGTTTGCTGGCGTGGGTATGGGTGGATGCAAGCATGGCAGCCTCCTTTCCGAAGAAATATTACTACTATTTCCTTTCTGGGGAAAGCTGCGCCGTGCAAGGCTTCATACCTTGCCGTCGCCGGTGTTGTCGTGCCGCAAGCCTTTGCGGTCGAAGACCGGATCCGTGCGATCAGCCATCCCTGCCATCGAGCCGCGCGCGGGTCAGGCGTCCCGCATAGGCCAGCACATACAGCAGGAACGCGCTGCTCCAGCAGGCCGCGGCCGCAATCACCAGCGGCTGGTAGCTGGTGCCACCCAGCAGCGAGGCCAGCACACGGAGCAGGGCGCCTGCATGCAGCAGCAGGTACATCGCGGTCTCCGGCGCACCCGCCTTCAGCGGCCGTGCGGTATGGCCGAGCGCGGTGCGCGTGATCATGCCGATGATCAGGCCGCCGGTGGCGCCGACCCCCAGCGCATGGAAGGCCGCGCTGTGGCTGGCCAGCCCGATGCAGGACAGCGACAACAAGACCAGCCCGACGGCGATCCAGAGGTAGGACAGGTGCAGGATCCACAGCAGTGGATTGCGCAGCGTGCGATGCGGCAGGTAGCCCGCGGCGCGCACCATGACGCTCAGGCCTGCAGCCATCGCCAGTCCGGCTTCAGCCGGACCCGGCAAGCCGATCGCCCAGCCGAATGCAGTCAGTCCGAGGATGCCCATCGAAATCCGGTCCCGTCGTTCATGGACCACTGGCCGGCTGCCCGGCACCGCATTGGCGGTAAAGCCAGGCAGCACACGGCCGGCGATCGTCGATTCGATCAGTACCAGCAGCAGGATGGCCGATTGCACCGGATGCATCGTGTCCATCTGCAGCCAGCCGAGACGACTGGCATGGAAGCTCAGGTTGGCCAGCGTGAGCATGCCCAGCAGGCCGACCAGGAAGTAATTGCGGCGGTTGCCCGCGCGCTGCAGCACGCGCCAGATCGGCCATGCGGCCAGCGGCAGGAAGGCCAGGTCGATCAGGGCAGCGATGCCGTCGGGTGCTGCCAGCATCGCGATGCGACCCGCGATCCAGACGCCAGCCAGCGCGGCGAGGTGGGCACCGCGCGGCGTGGGCAGCCCGGTCCAGTTGCGTGCCGCGGTGTACAGGAAGCCGATGATCACGGCGGGCGCAAAGCCGAATACCATTTCATGCATGTGCCACGGCAGGCCGATCTGCACGCCCGGCAGCGCGTAGCCGAGCAGGCTGGCCACCCAACCCGGAATGGCGACAGCCGCAAACAGTGCCGCCAGCAGATAGAACGGGCGGAATCCCAGCCGCAATACCGGCGGCAAGGTCGGTGCAGGCTCGGACGGGGCGCCGCTGCGGCGAACTTCGTTGAAGCCGGGCTGGTTGAGGATGAGGGCTTGCATGGCAGCGCGTCCTTAAAGATTCATTTGAAATGAATGTTATAGTTGCGGCGTGGCGATGGCAAGCCCTTTGCCGTCCATGGATACATGAATTTCTTCGCTGCCACCTTGTGGCACAGACAAACGATGCGCCTGACCGATTACACCGATTACACATTGCGTACGCTGATCTACCTGGGCCTGCACCCGGACAAGCTGGTCACCGTGCGCGAGATCTCGGATGCCTACGGCATCTCGAACAGCCACATGACCAAGGTCGTGCACCAGCTGGGCCAGTCGGGCCTGGTGTCGACCACACGTGGCCGTGGAGGCGGCATGCAACTGGCCGTCGATCCCGCCGCGATCGGCATCGGCGATGTCGTGCGTGACACCGAACCGGACTTCCATATGGTCGAATGCTTCGACAAGGCCCGCAGCGATTGCGTGCTGTCGCCATCGTGCGAGCTGAAGGCCGCACTCAAGCGCGCGACCGACGCGTGGCTGGCGGTGCTCGACGAGTTGACGCTGGCGGACCTGCTCGCCCACCCGCGCAAGATGCGGCAGCAGTTCGATACGGTACAGGTGGTCCGGGATCTGCGGCGGGGCTGAGCGTCTCGTCCATCCCCCCAACATCGGCCGAACAGGCTGGCCGAATCCGGCCGTATCAAGCGTCCACCAAGCCGGACCGTCGCGCGGATCGTCGCGCGGATCGTCGCGCGAGCCGGGTGCGATCCTCGTGGCTGGCACCGCAGCACCGGCCGCGGCCGAAAATTGTTGAATTGGATATTCATTCCGAGGCATTTGCCAGCCTTGCACTACAATAGACGCCTTTCTTCCCGCGTCTCACCGTGACCCATCTCGTCGACATCCGCGACCTGCACTTCGCCTACAACGACAGGCCCATCCTGTCGGGGCTGACCATGCATTTCCCGCGCGGGAAAGTGGTCGCGGTCATGGGGGGCTCCGGTTCGGGCAAGACCACGGTGCTGCGCCTGATTGGCGGCCAGATCCGCGCCCAGTCGGGCAGCGTGACGGTCGACGGCAAGGACGTCGGCTCCCTTGATACTCCGGCACTGTATGCGATGCGCCGCCGCATGGGCATGCTCTTTCAGCACGGCGCGCTGTTTACTGATTTGTCGGTGTTCGATAACGTCGCCTTCCCGCTGCGTGAGCATACCAATCTGACGGACGCCATGATCCATGACCTGGTGCTGATGAAGCTGCATGCGGTCGGCCTGTCGAATGCGGCCTGGCTGAAGCCCGCCGAAGTCTCGGGCGGCATGGCGCGCCGGGTCGCGCTGGCGCGTGCGATCGCGCTCGACCCGGAACTGATCATGTACGACGAGCCCTTTGCCGGGCTCGATCCGATCTCGATGGGCGTGACCGCGAACCTGATCCGCAACCTGAACGATGCACTCGGCTCGACCTCGATCCTGGTGTCGCATGATGTGCATGAATCGTTCAGCATCGCCGACTATGTGTACTTCCTGTCTCAGGGCCGCATCGTCGCGCATGGCACGCCAGCGCAGATGATGGAATCCGATGACCCGTACGTGAAGCAGTTCGTGCATGCGCAGGCCGATGGTCCGGTGCCCTTCCATTACCCGGGGCGCTCGATCGCGGAGCAGCTGGGCGTGAAGGAGCCAGCTTGATGCTGAACTGGCTTGCATCGATAGGCAGCAGCGTGCGCGGCATGCTGGCCAACCTCGGGCTATCGTCCCGCACCTTCCTGGCGATGCTGCGTGCCTCGGGCAGCCTGCTGAAGCGGCCGCGGCTGGTCACTGACCAGGTGCATTTCATTGGCAATTATTCGCTGGTCATCATTGCAGTGTCGGGCCTGTTCGTCGGCTTCGTGCTGGGCTTGCAAGGCTACTACACGCTCAACAAGTACGGCTCCGAGCAGGCGCTCGGATTGCTGGTGGCACTGTCGCTGACGCGTGAGCTGGGGCCGGTCGTTACCGCGCTGTTGTTCGCAGGACGCGCCGGCACTTCGCTGACCGCCGAGATCGGCCTGATGAAGGCGGGCGAGCAACTGGCGGCGATGGAAATGATGGCCGTCGACCCGTTGAAGCGGGTGCTGGCGCCGCGCTTCTGGGCTGGCGTGATCGCGATGCCGGTTCTGGCCGGTATCTTCAGTGCGGTGGGCGTGCTGGGCGGCTATATTGTCGGCGTGCGCCTGATCGGCGTCGACGAGGGTGCGTTCTGGTCGCAGATGCAGGGCGGCGTCGATGTCTGGGCTGATGTCGGCAATGGCGTGATCAAGAGCGTGGTCTTCGGCGTGGCCGTGACCTTCATCGCGCTGTACCAGGGCTACCAGTCGGCGCCGACGCCCGAGGGCGTCGCGCGGGCCACCACCCGTACCGTGGTGATGGGCTCGCTGATGGTGCTGTGGCTGGACTTCCTGCTGACGGCGCTGATGTTTTCATAAACAAGGATTCGCATGCAACGCAAATCTCTCGATGTGTGGGTCGGATTGTTCGTGCTGCTGGGCGCGATAGCGATCATGTTCCTCGCACTGAAGGTCGGTAACATGAGCTCGATGAGCTTCGGCCCCAGCTATACGCTGTTGGCGCGCTTCGACAATATTGGCGGCCTGAAGCCGCGCGCGCCCGTCAAGAGCGCCGGTGTCGTGGTCGGTCGCGTCGAGTCCATCGGTTTTGACGACAAGACTTTCCAGGCCAAGGTCATGCTACGCATGGAGGGCGGCTATCAGTTCCCGAAGGACAGTTCGGCCAAGATTTTGACCGCGGGCCTGCTGGGCGAGCAGTACATCGGTCTCGAACCGGGCGGCGATGACAAAAACCTGTCCGAGGGCGACCGTATCAAGAGCACGCAATCGGCCATCGTGCTCGAAAATCTGATTAGCCAGTTTTTGTTCAGCAAAGCAGCCGAAGCAAGCGGCGAGGAGAAAAAGTAAATGAACACCGCCCCCGTGTTGCGTCGCCTGACCATTGTGCTGCTGGCCGTGCTGATGACGGCCTGTGCCAGCACGCAAACAGCGACCAGCGATCCGCGCGACCCGTTCGAGAATTACAACCGCTCGATGTTCCGCTTCAACACCTCGCTGGATGAAAATGTGATCAAGCCAGTGGCGACCGGCTATGCGGACTATATGCCGTCGTTCATCCGCACCGCCGTGGGCAACTTCTTCGGCAACCTCGGCGACGTCTGGACCGGTTTGAACAACTACCTGCAGGGCAAGCCGCGCGACGGCACCAGCGATGTCGGCCGCGTGGCGCTGAACTCGACCTTCGGCCTGCTGGGCCTGATCGATGTGGCAAGCCCGATGGGCCTGCCCAAGCATGATGAAGACTTTGGCCAGACCCTGGGTGTGTGGGGCGTGAAGTCAGGGCCTTACCTGGTGCTGCCGTTCTTTGGTGCCAGCACCGTGCGCGACGGCGTGGCCAAGCCGGTCGACCTGTTCTATGGCGATACGTTGAACTACATCGGCAGCCAGAGCTTCGAGAACACCTCGCGGGTGGTGCGCATCATTGACGACCGCGCCGCCTTCCTCGGATCGACGTCGTTGATGGAGGGGGCCGCGCTCGACCCTTACCAGTTCTATCGCGACGCTTACCTGCAGCGACGCGAAGCACGCGTGCGCGACGGTCAATAAGGACCTGCGCCAGCGGCGGCATGCGTGGCTGCCGCCGAGCGCAGCGTGCAGCCCAGAGCAGCCGGGTCTGCGGCCTGCCTCGGTACGCCTACGAATGCGTCCGATTTGTAAGAATTTTCAGCCCGCTGGCGAGTGCAGCGCGCATTGGTTATCATCGCCTCAAGATGTCGGCAAATAAGTTGCTGACGAGAAATTGTTCACACGAGTCCTCCATGAGCTTCATCCGTACGCTGCTGATTTCGCTAACCATCGTCTTGTCGTCCTTTGTTCCGCTGGGTGCGCAGGCGGCCGACGAGGCGCCGGATGCGCTGGTCAAGCGCGTCAGCGAAGAGATACTCGACATCGCCCGCAATGACCAGCAGATCAAGGCCGGCAACCAGCAGCGCATCATGGAAGTGGTGCAGTCGAAGATCATCCCCTACGTGAACTTCCAGCGCATGACGGCGATGGCCGCAGGCCGTTTCTGGCGCGAAGCCACGCCCGAGCAACAGGCGCAGCTGACCAATGAATTCAAGACCCTGCTGATCTACACCTACTCGGGCGCGATCTCGCAGGTGCGCAACCAGAAGCTGGAATTCAAGCCGCTGCGCGCTGCGCCGGAAGATACCGAAGTCGAAGTGCGCTCCAGCGTCGTGCAGTCGCGCGGCGAGCCGATCCAGCTGAATTATCGTCTTGAGAAGACGCCGAACAGCTGGAAGATCTACGACGTGAACATCCTTGGCGCCTGGCTGGTCGAGACCTACAAGGGCAGCTTTGCGGCCGAGATCGGCAAGGGCGGCATCGATGGCCTGATCAAGACCCTCGCCGAGCGCAACAAGCGCCTGGCGGCCAACCCGCCGCCTTCGCCCAAGGCCAGCGCCAAGTAAGCATGGCCTTCTCGCCGACCGCTCTGACCTTCGCCGATGCAGCCGACGTGCTGCAGGCTGGCCTGCAAGCCATCGCCGGTGGCGAAACCGAGATCGACCTGCAGCACTTGCAGCGCTTCGACTCCACCGCCGTGGTCGCCTTGCTGGCATGGCATCGGCAGGCTGCCGGGCAGGGCGTGCCACTGCGGGTGGCCAACCTGCCACAGGGGCTGGAAAGCCTGGCGCAGGTCTACGGCGTGGCCTCCCTGATCCGACACTGAACCCCTGCCTGAGCGCCTGTTGCCAGCGGCCTGACAGGACAGGCGCTGTCGACATCGTTCACGACTCGCCGGACGCCGCGTGCTTCCCGGCAAATCCCCTATAATCAAGGACTTTGCGCCGGTTTTTCGGCGCTCCCGCCGCATTTGCCCACGATGGCCGCCATCCATATCGACAACGTCAAGAAACGCTTCGGCTCCCTGCAGGCGCTGGGAGGGGTCTCGCTCGAGATCGCCGAGGGTGAATTCTTTGGCCTGCTCGGCCCGAACGGGGCCGGCAAGACTACGCTGATTTCCATCATCGCCGGCCTCGCGCATGCCGATGAGGGCAGCGTCAGCATCCACGGCCACGATGTCGTGCGCGATTACCGCGAGGCCCGCAGCCGTCTGGGCGTCGTGCCGCAAGAGCTGGTGTTCGATCCCTTCTTCACCGTGCGCGAGACCTTGCGCATGCAGTCGGGCTATTTCGGCATCAGCAACAACGACGACTGGATCGACGAGGTGATGCACAACCTCGACCTGACGTCCAAGGCCGACACCAACATGCGCCGTCTGTCGGGCGGCATGAAGCGCCGCGTGCTGGTCGCGCAGGCGCTGGTGCACAAGCCGCCCGTCATCATGCTCGACGAGCCGACCGCCGGCGTTGATGTGGAGTTGCGCCAGACGCTTTGGAACTTCATCAGCCGCCTGAACCGCGAAGGCCATACCGTCGTGCTGACCACGCACTACCTTGAAGAGGCGCAGGCGCTGTGCAATCGCATCGCGATGCTGAAGTCCGGCAAGGTCGTCGCGCTCGATTCGACCGCCGCGCTGATCCGCCGCATCTCCGGCTCGCAGCTGGTGGTGAAGCTCGCCAGCGGCCGCCTGCCCGAATCCTTGCACGGGCTGGTGTCGCACCCGGAAGAGCTGGCCGGCGGCAAGCAGTACACGCTGCGCGTGAACCATCACGATGAAGTCGAGAACATTCTCGCGACGCTGCGCCAGTCGGGCGCGACGCTGGAGGACTTGCAGCTGCATCAGGCCGATCTCGAAGACGTGTTTATCCAGATCATGGGAGGCGAGAAATGACCGGCTTCCGTACCCTGCTGTACAAGGAGTTGCTGCGCTTCTGGAAAGTCGCAACGCAGACACTGACCGCGCCCATCGTGACCGCGATGTTGTACCTGATGATCTTTGGCCATGTGCTCGAAGAGCATGTGCAGGTATTCCCGGGCGTGTCGTACACGGCCTTCCTTGTGCCGGGCCTGGTGATGATGAGCGTGCTGCAGAATTCCTTTGCGAACTCGTCGTCGTCGCTGATCCAGTCCAAGATCACCGGCAACCTGGTGTTTGTACTGCTGACACCGCTGTCGCACTGGGAAATGTTCAGCGCCTACGTGGTCGCCGCAATGATTCGCGGCCTGATGGTGGGCTTGGGCGTGCTGGTGATCACGGTCTGGTTCGCGAAGCTGTCTTTCGTCGCGCCGCTATGGGCGTTTGCATTTGCGCTGCTCGGTTCGGCCATCCTCGGCACCATGGGCCTGCTGGCTGGCATCTGGGCAGAGAAATTTGACCAGATGGCCGCTTTCCAGAATTTCCTGATCGTGCCGGCGACCTTCCTGGCCGGTGTGTTTTACTCGGTGCATACGCTGCCGCCTTTCTGGCTGGGCGTATCGCACATGAACCCGTTCTTCTACATGATCGATGGCTTCCGTTACGGCTTCTTCGGGCATTCTGATGTGGCGCCCGAAACCAGCCTCGCGATCGTATCCATGTTCTTCGTCGTGCTGGCCGGCATTGCCATCCGCCTGCTCAAGAGCGGCTACAAGCTGCGCCACTGAGCGTGCCGCGAGCTAAACCTGCCGCAGCCATCGTTGAACGAAATTTTTTTGCAAAGGCCAAACCGTGCTACCCACACCTGATCTGATCAAGAACTACATCGCTTCCGGACTGGAATGCACACATCTCGAAGTCGAGGGCGACGGCCAGCACTTCCAGGCCCTGATCGTGTCGCCAGCCTTTGCGGGCAAGCGCCTGATCCAGCGTCACCAGCTGGTGTATGCGGCGCTGGGCGACCGCATGAAGGCGGAGATCCACGCACTGTCGATGAAAACCCTGACTCCGGAAGAATTCCAGGCCTGATGGACAAGCTCCTTATCCGTGGCGGCAAGCGCCTGACCGGCGAAATCGTCATCTCGGGCGCGAAGAATGCCGCGCTGCCCATCTTGTGCGCCGGGCTGCTGACGGCCGACACGCTGCAGCTTTCCAACGTCCCGCAACTGCAGGACGTGGCGACGATGAAAAAGCTGCTCGCGCAGATGGGTCTGGGCATCACCGAGCAAGATGGCGTGCTGGTGCTCAATGGCGCCGGCGTCAACAAGCCCGAGGCGCCGTACGAGATGGTCAAGACCATGCGCGCGTCTATCCTCGTGCTGGGCCCGTTGCTGGCGCGCTTCGGCGAAGCCAAGGTGTCGCTGCCCGGCGGTTGCGCGATCGGATCGCGCCCGGTGGATCAGCACATCAAGGGGCTGCAGGCGATGGGCGCCGAGATTCGCATCGAGGGTGGCTACATCCATGCGAAGGCCAAGAAGCTCAAGGGCGCACGCATCGTCACCGACATGATCACCGTCACGGGCACCGAGAACCTGCTGATGGCCGCAACGCTGGCCGACGGCGAAACCGTGCTCGACAATGCCGCCCGTGAGCCGGAAGTGACCGACCTCGCCAACCTGCTGGTGGCGATGGGCGCCAAGATCGATGGCATCGGCAGCGACAAGCTGGTAGTGCAGGGCGTGCCCGCGCTGCATGGCGCGTCGCACAGCGTGATTGCTGACCGCATCGAGACCGGCACCTTCCTGTGCGCGGTGGCAGCGGCGGGCGGTGACGTGGTGTTGAAGAATACTCGTGCCGATTTGCTGGACGCCGTGATCGAAAAGCTGCGCGAGGCCGGCGCCATTCTGACCATGGGTGAGGACTGGATCCGCGTGCAGATGTCGGGTCGCCCCAAGGCAGTCAGCTTCCGTACCACCGAATACCCGGGCTTCCCGACCGACATGCAGGCGCAAGTGATGGCGCTCGACTGTCTCGCCGACGGCAGCAGCCGCGTGACCGAGACCATCTTCGAGAATCGCTACATGCACGTGCAGGAGCTCAATCGTCTGGGTGCAGGGATCGAGATCGATGGCCATACCGCAATCGTGCACGGCGTGCCGAAGCTGGTCGGCGCGCCTGTGATGGCGACTGACCTGCGTGCATCGGCATCGCTGGTGATCGCTGGCCTGGCCGCTGAAGGCGAGACGCTGGTCGATCGCATCTACCACCTCGATCGCGGCTACGACCGGATGGAAGTGAAGCTGTCGGCCGTGGGCGCCGACATCGAACGAGTCAAGTAAACAGAAAGTGAAGCAGGAACGATGACCCAGACACTGACGCTGGCGCTGTCCAAAGGACGCATCTTCGAAGAAACCTTGCCGCTGCTGCAGGCAGCCGGCGTGGTCGTGACCGAAGACCCGGAAAAGTCGCGCAAGCTGATCCTGCCGACCAGCGATGCCGCGGTGCGCGTGGTGATCGTGCGCGCTTCCGACGTGCCGACCTATGTGCAATATGGCGCGGCCGACTTCGGCGTGGCCGGCAAGGATGTGCTGCTCGAGCATGGCGGCGAGGGCCTGTACCAGCCGATCGACCTGAACATCGCGAAATGCCGCATGTCGGTCGCCGTGCATGCCGGTTTTGACTATGCGAGCGCGGTGCGCCAGGGCGCGCGCCTGCGCGTGGCCACCAAGTACGTGAACGTCGCCCGCGAGCATTTCGCGGCCAAGGGCGTACATGTGGACCTGATCAAGCTGTATGGCTCGATGGAGCTGGGCCCGCTGGTCGGCCTGTCGGATGCGATCGTCGACCTCGTGTCGACCGGCAGCACGCTGAAGGCCAACCATCTGGTGGAAGTCGAGCACATCATGGATATCTCGTCGCGCCTGGTCGTGAACCGCGCGGCATTGAAAGTGAAGCGGGACAAGCTGCAGCCGATCATTGATGCCTTCGAGAGGGCATCGCGCCGCGAAAAATAAGCGGCGCCCGTTTTGCCCGAGTCGCGCCCGGACAGCTTGGGCTGCGCCGCCAACCAACAAGTTCAACGCAACACGCAGTACCCCGCACGGGGAGGACAGCATGACCGTAAAGATTCGCCAACTGGACACCACCGAGACCGGCTTCTATGACAAGCTGCTGGCCGTGCTCGCCTTCGAGGCTTCGGAAGACGAGGCGATCGACCGCGCCGCCGCCGGCATTCTCGCCGACGTGAAGTCGCGCGGCGATGCGGCCGTGCTCGAGTACACGAACAAGTTCGACCGCCTGTCCGCGGCCAGCGTCACGGCCCTGGAAATCCCGCGCGCCGAACTGCAGGCCGCGCTGGAGGGCCTCGAGCCTGCACGCCGCACCGCACTGCAAGCGGCGGCCGATCGCGTGCGCGCTTACCACGAACGCCAGAAGCAGGAATGCGGCTCCGATGGCTTCACCTTCACCGAACCTGATGGCACCGTGCTGGGCCAGAAGGTTACGCCGCTGGACAAGGTCGGCATCTACGTCCCGGGTGGCAAGGCTGCTTATCCGTCGTCGGTGCTGATGAATGCGATTCCGGCCAAGGTCGCCGGCGTTGCTGAAGTGATCATGGTCGTGCCCACGCCGGATGGCGTGAAGAACCCGCTGGTGCTGGCAGCTGCGCAGATCGCCGGCGTTGATCGCGTGTTCACCATCGGTGGCGCGCAAGCGGTCGGCGCACTCGCGCACGGCACCGCGACCATCCCGCAAGTGGACAAGATCGTCGGCCCGGGCAATGCGTATGTCGCGGCTGCGAAGCGCCGCGTGTTCGGCATCGTCGGCATCGACATGATTGCCGGCCCATCCGAGATCCTGGTGCTGGCCGATGGCAGCACCGACCCCGACTGGGTCGCGATGGACCTGTTCTCGCAAGCCGAGCATGATGAGCTCGCGCAATCCATCCTCGTCTGCCCGGACGCGGCTTACCTGGAGCGCGTGCAGGCCAGCATCAACAAGCTGATCGACGGCATGCCGCGCCACGAAGTGATCCGCACGTCGCTGACCAACCGCGGCGCGATGGTCAAGGCGCGCGACATGGACGAGGCCTGCGAGATCGCGAACCTGATCGCTGCCGAGCACCTCGAAATCTCCGCCGACGATCCGCAGCAGTGGGCGAACAAGATCCGCCACGCCGGTGCGATGTTCCTCGGCCGTTATTCGTCAGAGTCGCTGGGCGACTACTGCGCCGGCCCGAACCACGTGCTGCCGACTTCGCGCACCGCGCGTTTCTCGTCGCCGCTGGGCGTGTACGACTTCCAGAAGCGCTCGTCCATCATCCATGTCAGTGAAGCCGGTGCGCAGACGCTGGGCAAGGTGGCGGCAGAGCTCGCCTATGGCGAAGGCCTGCAGGCACATGCCCGCTCGGCCGAGCTGCGACTGAAGTAAACCCGGTATGCAAGCCCGGGACATAAGCCCGGAATCGACCCGCCTTCGACCTAGCCGAGCCGCGAAAGAACTGAACTGTGAGCCGTCCTGACATCGCCGCCGCCAAGGTGGCCGAGAACATCATCCGCGCCGACGTGCGCGCGCTGTCCGCTTATCACGTGCCCGATGCTTCGGGCTTCGTGAAGCTGGATGCGATGGAAAACCCGTACACCCTGCCGCCCGAACTGCAGCAGCAGCTGGGCGAGCGCCTCGGCCAGCTCGCGATGAACCGCTATCCGGTGCCCAGCTACACGGCGCTGAAGGCGGCGATCTGCGACAAGCTCGGCGTGCCCGACGGTTTTGGCGTAGTGCTGGGCAATGGCTCGGACGAGCTGATCGCCATCGTGTCGGTCGCCTGCGCCAAGCCGGGCGCCAAAGTACTGGCGCCGCTGCCGGGCTTCGTGATGTATGCGATGTCGGCGCAGTTCGCCGGGCTGGAATTCGTCGGCGTGCCGCTGAAGGCGGACCTGTCACTGGATCTCGATGCGATGCTCGCCGCGATCCGCACCCATCGACCGGCGATCACCTACCTGGCCTACCCGAACAACCCGACCGGTAACCTTTACGACCTCGACGCGATGCTGGCCATCATCGAGGCCGTGGGCGATACCGGCGTGGTGGTGGTCGATGAAGCTTACCAGCCGTTTGCCGGCACCAGCTTCATGCCGCGTCTGCCGCAGCACCCGAACGTGATCGTGATGCGCACCGTGTCCAAACTGGGCCTGGCGGGTATCCGCCTGGGCTACATGTCGGCCGCCGACAGCCTGCTGGCCGAGTTCGACAAGGTGCGCCCGCCGTACAACATCAATGTGCTGACCGAGGCCACCGCCGAATTCCTGCTCGCGCAGGGCGAGGTGCTGGACCAGCAGGCCGCCGCGATCTGTACCGAGCGCGAGGCGCTGGCCGCCGCGCTGGCTGCGATCCCGGGCGTGCAGGTCTATCCGTCGGCCGCCAATTTCCTGCTGCTGCGCATCACCCGCGCCGGGCTGACCGGCAGCGACGTGTTCGAGCGCCTGCTGGCTCGGAGGGTGCTGGTGAAAAATGTCGGTAAAATGCACGCTCTGCTGGAAAACTGCCTGCGGGTCACCGTCAGCACGCCGGCCGAGAATGCACTCTTCCTGGCGGCATTGCAGTCCAGCCTGAATTCCTGACCACTCTATGTCCATGCAACGCAAAGCAGAAGTCGTTCGCGACACCAGCGAGACCCAGATCCGGGTCGCGATCAATATCGACGGCACCGGCCAGCAAAAGCTGGACACCGGTGTGCCTTTCCTCGACCACATGCTGGACCAGATTGCGCGGCACGGACTGATCGACCTCGACATCAAGGCCAAGGGCGACCTGCATATCGACGCCCACCACACGGTGGAAGACGTTGGCATCGCGCTCGGCCAGGCTTTTGCGAAGGCCATCGGCGACAAGAAGGGCATCCGCCGCTATGGCCACGCCTATGTGCCGCTGGACGAAGCGCTGTCGCGCGTCGTGATCGACTTCTCCGGCCGTCCCGGCCTGGAATTCCACGTGCCGTTCAAGCGCTCGATGATCGGGCAGTTTGATGTCGACCTCACGCATGAATTCTTCCAGGGCTTCGTCAATCACGCGCAGGTGACCCTGCACATTGACAACCTGCGCGGCGAGAATGCGCACCACCAGTGCGAAACCGTCTTCAAGGCCTTCGGCCGTGCGCTGCGCATGGCCGCCGAGCTCGACTCGCGCGCCGCTGGCACGATACCCTCCACCAAGGGCACTCTCTGAGTGTTCATTTGTAAATCTGCTGCGCAGCCCGATTTCGGCCCTGCGATGCTCGTCGTACCTCACGGACGACTGCGCTTCTCAAGCCGAACTCGTGCCACTCGCTACGATTTCCAAATGAACCCGAACACTGTTTTTTGATGAACAAGATCGTCGTAGTCGATTACGGTATGGGCAACCTGCGCTCCGTCGCGCAGGCTTTGATGCATGTCGCGCCCGAAGCCGAAGTAAGCATTTCCCATGATCCCGAAGCGATTCGCAAGGCGGACCGTATCGTCCTGCCCGGCCAGGGCGCGATGCCTGACTGCATGCGCTCGCTGAAAGCCTCGGGCGTGATGGAGGCGCTGCTCGAAGCGGCGCAGAACAAACCGCTGTTCGGTGTCTGTGTCGGCGAGCAGATGATGTTCGACTGGAGCGAAGAGGGCGATGCGCATTGCCTGTCGCTGATGCCGGGCAAGGTGATCCGCTTCCGCCTGGACGAACAGCTGCAGCCGGATGGCTCGCGCTACAAGGTGCCCCAGATGGGCTGGAACCGCGTGCGCAAGCAGGCGCACCCGATGTGCGCCGGCGTGCCGGACGACAGTTATTGCTATTTCGTGCACAGCTACTATGCCGTGCCCGACAATCCGGCCCATGTGCTGGGCGAAACCAGCTACGGCGCGACGTTTTGCTGCGCTGCGGGACGCGATAATATTTTTGCCACGCAATTCCATCCTGAAAAAAGCGCAGCCGCAGGTTTGCAGCTTTATAAAAATTTTGTACAGTGGAAGCCGTGATTCGGGGCTGAGCGACCGAACGACCTGTCGCCAGACCGACCGATCGCCAAGCCCGCAGCCGACACGCTCCTATCCTGACCCTCTGACACTGAATTCACTTCCCCAGTAGCCATGCTGCTCATACCCGCTATCGACCTCAAGGACGGCCATTGCGTCCGCCTCAAGCAAGGTGACATGGACCAGGCCACCGTGTTCTCGGAAGACCCGGCGCAGATGGCGCGCCACTGGCTGCAACGCGGCGCGCGCCGACTGCACCTGGTCGACCTGAACGGCGCGTTTGCCGGCAAGCCGAAAAACGAACCGGCCATCAAGGCCATCATCGCGGCGGTCCAGCAGTTCGCCGTTGAAAACGATGTGGAAGAGATTCCCATCCAGCTCGGTGGCGGCATCCGCGACCTCGACACCATCGAGCGCTTCCTTGACGACGGTCTGTCCTACATCATCATCGGCACCGCCGCTGTGAAGAACCCGGGCTTCCTGCATGACGCGTGCAGCGCGTTTCCGGGCCAGATCATCGTCGGCCTCGACGCCAAGGATGGCAAGGTAGCGACCGATGGCTGGAGCAAGCTGTCGGGCCATGAAGTGATCGACCTTGCGAAGAAATTCGAAGACTACGGCTGCGAAGCCATCGTCTACACCGACATCGGCCGCGACGGCATGATGAAGGGCGTGAACATCGAAGCCACCGTCAAGCTGGCGCAGAGCATGACCATTCCCGTCATTGCATCGGGTGGCGTGCACAACATCAAGGATGTCGAAGCGCTGTGCGCGGTGCAGGACGAAGGCATCCAGGGCGTGATCTGCGGCCGTTCCATCTATGAAGGCACGCTCGACCTGCAGCAGGCGCAGGAACGCGCCGACGAACTTTCCGGCGAGCTGGACGAAGACGCCTGACATGACTCTCGCAAAGCGCATCATCCCCTGCCTGGACGTGACGGCAGGGCGAGTCGTCAAGGGCGTCAATTTCGTCGAGTTGCGCGACGCCGGTGACCCGGTCGAAATCGCGCGACGCTACGACGAGCAGGGCGCCGACGAACTGACTTTTCTCGACATCACCGCCTCGTCCGACGACCGCGACCTGATCCTGCACATCATCGAAGCCGTCGCATCGCAAGTCTTCATTCCGCTCACCGTCGGTGGCGGCGTGCGCAAGGTCGAGGACGTGCGCCGCCTGCTCAATGCCGGCGCCGACAAGATCAGCATCAACACCTCGGCCGTGACCAACCCGCAGCTGGTGGCGGACGCGGCCGACAAATACGGCTCGCAGTGCATCGTGGTGGCGATCGACGCCAAGCGCAGCACGGCCGGCCACTGGGAAGTATTTACGCACGGCGGTCGCAAGGCGACCGGCCTCGACGCCGTCGAATGGGCGCGCAAGATGCAGTCGCTGGGCGCCGGCGAAATCCTGCTGACCAGTATGGACCGCGACGGCACCAAGGT
>JACCDR011485067.1_pt1 | contig 15871 bp, 17 predicted proteins | sample 7446431 | NCBI WGS metagenome assembly JACCDR01 (sample SAMN15323443, study PRJNA562643) | freshwater metagenome | isolation source: river surface water | place: USA:Blue River Watershed | collected 2017-08-17 | reverse complement strand
GAGTGATACACCAAGATCGGCCGCAATGGCTTCGGCCTGCTTTCGTGCGTCTTCGATAGCAAGCTGGCGTGCTTCGGCCTTCAGAGCCGACTCATCATCGATGGTAAACCCAAGACTACTCATATCAGTCGCTCCTCGTTCACCGACACCACTAAGAAGTGTTCCTGCTTTTTCGGTATCTCGGACTTTCACGGTCACACTTTGATAAATTTCAAAACCATCTTGCTTCTGCTCACCTGGTGGACACCATGCACCAAACGCACAAGGTCGTTCTTCATACGTGTACTTTGGCATAAGGTTGTAGCCAGCGGTTTTGATATCTTTTTCTTCCACTCCTTCCCCCTTGAGGTAGTCGAGCACTGCGTTCATAGCTTCAGCAGATTTACCTTGCGCTTCAGCCGCAGTAGCACCTTCTGCTTTTACAGAAAATGAGAACGTGGCAACATCCGGTACCGCGGTTACTTCCCCGGTACCTGAGACGTTGATAGTTACTGGTCCAATCCACCCACCAGCATTTTTGAGGGTAACGTACGCATAACTACCTAGAGCGGCAATAACTCCAACCAGTGCCAGTGCCACGAGCACACGGTTAAGTTGGGATGTAAAAAATGACTGCATAATTAAAATAGATAGCGATTAATGAGTGTTCTAACCTTGGTACTGAGCGTATCAGTCTTGCCACAGGTAGCAACAAGAGCTGCCTGGTCGGCGGCTGAGAGCGCTAGTGGTGTTGGTTGATCCTCTAGTAAATAATACATGATGGACGAATTACCCTCAACGTGCGGGAGCGACAAGGCGTGTCCGAGCTCGTGCGCAAGTACCTGGTCGAGCTCAGACACATTGCTGAAGGTATAGATGCTAACAAGACCCGCTTGATAGTCACCTTGAGTAAACTCATCCGCCTCACCAAATTGTGTGTTATAACGGTTTACTCCGGCATTATACTGGCGAATGAGACTGTTCCCTACCTCCCCAAGCGCGTTGATTTCAGTAGCTAAGTCTCCGAGACGTGTCGCTTCAGTCTCGAGTGTATCAGCCAATCTAGCCAAGGCAGCCTCTTCTGCTTCAAGTTCGGCAAAAATATCAGCCGGCGCACCACCCGATTCATTGTATGAGGCAACTCGCTCATTGTACGCATCGAGGCGTTGATTGTAGACCGCCACGTCCCGTTCATACGAATCTTTCGCTAATCGATATGACGCAGACAACTCGTCGTACGAGGCTTGGATATCACTCGAGGTGAGTTGCTTTTCCTCCAGTGAATTACGGAGGCTTGCCTCAGCCAATTCACGTTCCTGGCGATCATCAAACACAAAGCGTATTTCGATATCAGGAGCAGCTCCATCGGCCGGTAAAAAAAGTTCCCGGCCGATACCAGCTTCCCAAACCCCTGCCGCTCGTGCTACCGCCGCTTCAGCCTCAGCGACTGAAATATCAAACCGTTCGTCTATTGGAGTCGTGACCGCATACATCAGTGGAGCCGGACACAAAATTCCCACCATCGCGTACCAGTACAAGACAAGGGACAACACAAGTAGAAATGACAGGCTCCGAAGCATAAGAAAAATTATACCAGCAGCCTGCCAGCCTCTGGTCCAGCCGATACCGAATACACTGTAGTCGGCGTAAATCGAACGATTCCACGTAACGTTCGTTCTGGAAATCGTTGTTGCATACTCTTTGTAGCTGCCACAAACGCATCCCCCGACTGCAGATACTCTGCGTTACCTTTGAGCTGAATTCCTGACAAACCATCCCAAGCAACTAAGGACACCTGGGAACTCGATTGAATGTTCTTGATGGTCTTATCCATAAAGAAATCATACAAGATGATGTCGGTATCAAGTGTAGTGACCACTGAAACAGGGACAACATTGAGTCCACACGACCCATGTGTCGCCAGAGCTCGCATCGGCGCTGTTACTACTATATCGATGTATTGTGTCAACATACTAATACCAGTATACCAAATTTACTTTTTGTACGCGGCAATGAAACGAAAGGGCGACCGGTATCGGTCGCCCACTTCTCTCTTACTGGCTATCAAGCTGCAAACGCATATGGAGATATGGTCGCTCGACACTACTCTCACTTGGATACACTTCGAGAAATGGCGCAACTGCAGCCAGGTCACCGGCACAAAAATCGAAGTCACCAAACGTATGACACAAACACCACACTTGCCGCGCCACGACTCCGTCATGTGTCCACGAGCGACACGATACGAACTCAGGCGACAGTGTAATCACGTCCCCGCTCCCAAAGAGGAGCCCCAGTGTCAGCATAAGAACCGAGAACATTGGCACCTCCCTGCCATGGGTTGTTTCTCCACTAGTTTAGCAGTATCTCTACCTAAAGCAAAAAGCGATACTCGGCGGGGACCATGTCGTCGCGAAACATAGTCCCTGCCCAATATCGCTTACTTCCTTACCCTCTATCATACACGAGCTTTCTTTCTGCCGAAGGGACATATCCACGGACTCTGTATACAACTGTACTGGTTTGTTGTATGGTAGTAGCCAACATCAACCAGAAAGCCTACCCTGGGCAGAAAGGACGACCTGATGAATGTTCATACCGTCTCCGACCTCAACAGCCGTATCAATGCGTACCTGAGTGAAACAGGGCCTGTCAGCACTGTCACACTGAAAGGCTTTGCTGATACATTTCTGGCGCTGCCTGACGACGACCGCAAGAAACGTTTCCAGCAACTGCGTATCTGGAAAATCCGCGAAGAATTTGCACAACGTCGCTTCGTATCCCTCCTGTTTTGTCTCGGCGAAAAGCTCGAGTGGCAGCAGTCCCATGTGTTTCGCCACCTGAAACACTCATGGGAACAAAACTCGAATGATGCAGGCTACGCCGACATGATGCTCCGCTGTCTCTCTGAGCTCAACCTCAGGAGCTAGTAAGCCCGACCGAAAAGCCCGCCGATGCGTGTGCGCATCGGCGGGCTTTTTCTATTTACTGTTTTTGGGCGTGTTCCTGAATCTTCTTGCGAGTCAATTGCTGAGCTGCGTTCATACTGTGCTGATAGTAGAGCGCCTTACAGCCTTGCTTCCAGGCCTGCAGATAGAGCTGGTTGATTTCTTTGACCGGTGTATCGGGAGCCACCATGACGTTGAGTGACTGACCTTGGTCGATGAATTTTTGGCGTTCGCCAGCATGAATAATCAGCTTGTTCTGATCGATTTCAGCAAAGGTACGGAAGACGGCCTTTTCATCATCACTGAGGAAATTGAGGTGTTGGACTGAACCATCGTTGTCACGGATACTATCCCAGACTTCTTTGGTATTCTTCCCCTTCTCTTCGAGCAAGGCTTCAAGATTCGAGTTCTTAATGACTACCTTGAGCTTGGCAACGTCTTTGATATAGCAGTTTGACCAGATTGGTTCGATACCCTGTGAAACTTGACCAAGAATGAAAGCGGACGAAGTCGTCGGAGCAATCGCCATTGTCGTGGTGTGACGCCGACCATAGCCCTTGAGAATTTCTGGCTCGCCGTACTCTTTAGCCATCTCTGCTGAGGCAGCGAGTGAACGCTCTTGCATAAGCGCGAAGATTTCTTTATTGAGACGGCCGGCTTCATCACTCTCAAATGGTAGCCCCTTTGACTGGAGGTACGAGTGGTACCCGAGTACCCCAAGTCCGAGTGCGCGGTTGGCGACTGCAAAGTTGTACGGTCGTTCCATAAAGCGGAAGGCAAGTCGCTTATCTTCGTCTTCGTGATCACGCATCGCTTCGAGCTTCGTGATGAATTCGGTCATGACCGCTTCGAGGAAGTAGGTCATGGTCTCGATGAGGTCGGTATCTTTCCATTCGTCGTAATGCATGATATTAACCGATGACAGACAGCACACAAATGACCAATCGCGGTTACTCGGCAGCATAATCTCACTACAAACATTACTAGCGTAGATAGGGAGATTTTTGTCTTTATAGACATCAGGCTTCTGATCGTTGGCATTATCGATAAACATAATGTACGGGTAGCCAATTTCCCCGCGACGTTGAATCACCTTGGCCCAGATAGCGCGCTTGTCTGCGTCCCCGGCCACCATCTCTTCCATCCACTTATTAGTGACCGTTACTGCATGATTGATTTTTTGAATCGGGTTGCCTTCCGTACCGATATCAAGAAACTCAAGAATATCAGGATGTTCAACCGGTAGGTACGCAGCAAACACGCCACGACGAGTCGCCCCCTGACTTACCACATCAAGAATCTTCTCGAAGAGCTGCATAAAGTGTACCGGTCCAGATGAGTGACCGTTCTGGGTGATTTCACTACCTCGCGCGCGGAGGTCACCAAAGTAGGCCGAGCAGCCTCCACCGTACTTACTCATCATCCCCACCTCGGCCTGGGTATGGAGAATATTCGCCATATCATCAGCCACAAACGAGCCGAAGCAACTGATAGGCAGACCTCGCTTGAGACCAAAGTTAGCCCAGACTGGTGTCGCGAGTGAAATCCAACCCCGACTCATGTAGTCTTCGAATTTTTTGGCAAAGCCGGGTTTGTTGAGTACCTTTTCGGCATACTCACCGATGTATCGTACACGTTCTTCAGTTGTTTGGCCGTCGACGAGGTAGCCACGGGACATGAAGGCACGGGTATTTTCATTTACCCAGTACCACGGCTCTTGGTAGTTAATAGACATACGGTCAGAAAACAGCAATTACTAGAATAAATCTTCACTCGTCACACTTGCAGCGCGCTTGTTGTAGTTGATTGAACGCTTATCGAAGAAGTCGACATGCTTGGTGGCGATTACTTCGTTGTCAAACCAGTCGGTTTCTTCAAGGAGAGCTTCACTCACGTCAAAGTGACGTGGCATACCAATGGCGGCCAAAGAATTGTTGAGGCGGTTCTTGATAAACTCTTTCACATTCTGCGACGGCAAGAAGTCAAGCTCACCCGCTTCGAAGATCCAGTCCACCACGCGACTTTCAGCTTCGTACGCTTCTTCACACGCCTTTAGGATCGCTTCTTGCATGTCCTTATCAAACCACTCTGGATGTTCATCCTTGATGATATTAATGACGTCAATCCCAAACAATCCGTGAAGGTTTTCTTCTTTACTGGTCGCCTCGACGGCGTTACTAATGCCCTTGAACAAGTTCTTATACTTGTTAAACGACATCATGATGAGGAACTGCGAAAACAGCGATACGTGCTCAATGAAAAGTGAGAAGAGCATGATGGCATGCGCATACTCGCGATTCTCCTGGGTACGCGAGAGCTCGGCCACCTTATCAAGGTAATCCATACGCTGCTGAATCACCGGGATATCTTTGATCTTGGCAAACTCATTGTTAAGACCAAGAATCTCGAGAAGGTGCGAATACGCATCGGTGTGCCGAATCTCACTCTCAGCAAAGGTCGAGCCAACCGCACCGATTTCTGGCTTTGGCATCTTTTTGTAGATGTCTCCCCAGAAACTCTTCACCGCTACTTCAATCTGTGCGATAGCGAGCATAGTATTCTTGATAGCATTTCGCTCCGCATCATTTACATTGACATGAAAATGCTGTACATCCCCAGTGAAGTTGAATTCGGTGTGTACCCAATACGAATGACGAATCGCATCGACATACTCATAGAGCTCTGGGTACTCGTAGGGCTTTAGGTTCTGACGCTTGCGGAAGATATCACGCTCACGCATCTTCTTGCGCTCATTACGATAAATGATATATGCCTTGGCGGTATCAAAGTAGTTGAGCTCCATGAGAGATGCTTCAACCAAGTCTTGGATTTCTTCGACGGTTGGATAGCCATCGATGCACTTTTGCGCTTTAGGATCGCCCGACTCAGCTGTGCCAGCCTGGACACACATCGATACAACTTTTTGATGGACCAGTGTCGCGACTTTTTTGGCATCTTCTTCCCCACCGGCATTGGTCTCCGTGAGAGCCATGAGGATAGCGTGTTCAATCTTGGCAATATCAAATGCCTTGATAGAGCCGTCACGCTTTTTTATCTGCTTAATTTCCATATCACAACAAGAACAGTTAGGCGACAGTGGTAATAACATCGGTTTCTCGTCCAAACACAATCTGTGGTGGTACTCATAGCAGCTCTGGCGGCTAACCATTGCTACTACTAGTCGATTGGGTTTATGCAAGAAACGAAGGGAAAGAAAGACACACCAGAACATGCTGGCCATTAGTCACGTCATGAAAACTGGCGTGCACGTGGCGTGTCTTTACCTCCGACACGCACGATTGGAGAATTCGTGCGGTACTCCTATCATAGAGCGGTTTGGCCATCTTGTAAAAAGACGAGTCTTTTCGAACACACGCTTGAAAAATATAGCTCGATTCACTACTCTACCCCACCAAATGTGGATAACTGGTGGATAGACTATATTCAAAAACTCTTTTTGCACTTTGGCGAGAGATTGACAGCGTTCCCTCGTGCATCATACTAGTATCTGGAGCAGACTGGAGACCACAATGGACAAAAAAGTACCAAAACTACAGACTCCGCCTTTGCCACCGAACCAGAAATTCCTTGACCAGAATAAAGCGGCCTTGCGGGTAGTCGAAGCCAAACTGGCCAACAAGAAAAAAGATTCTCCAAAGACCAAACGTTGATCCGAGACTGTCACTGACTACCCTCGGGTCATTTTTTATACCAAAAACAGTACCGAAGGTACTGTTTTTGGTATCGACACGACCATACACGACTATTTAATTATGGTGATGGCGCAAGCTGTCGCGAATTTCTGTAAGGAGCTTCACTTCTGCAGATGGTTCTTTGGCGGCTGGCGCTGCCTCAGCCTTCTTTTGCATCTTAGTCATTGCCTTCAGGACCATAAAGATGACAAAGGCGACAATAACAAAGTCAAACACGCTTTGGATAAAAGCGCCGTAGGTGATATTTACATCCCCCACCGAAAGTGCCCAACCAGTGAAATCGACACCCCCGACGAGAATACCAATCACTGGCATAAAGATGTTCTCGACAAGCGAAGAAACGATCTTACCGAAAGCGGCCCCAATCACCACTGCCACTGCCAGGTCAACCACATTCCCCCGCATCGCAAATGCTTTGAACTCTTCAATTAATTCTTTCATATACAAAAGACTTATTATTTCTAACCGTAGATAAATTATACGCTGTTAGTGGTGATCGTGGTGATGGTGGTGGTGACTATGTGACGGCGAAGCACCATTGTCAACTGTCCGAGTTGAGAAATAATGTGCCGCCAGTAGTGAGGTCAGTGGGACGGCCAAAATAAGACCCATACTTCCCACCACAATACGCAACAGCTCGGCTGCGATAACTTCCTGATTGAGCACATCAAGCAACGGTGCTCCTGATTGGGCAAACAGTAGTACCAGTGGCAATGCAGCTCCTACATAGGCAAGAGCCAGCGTGTTTACGAGCGATCCGACATGGTCACGACCGACTCGGACAGAGCGCTCGTAGAGCGCTCGCCAACCAAGACTGTTGTTGGCCCGACGCAACTCCTGGACCACCGAAGCCTGCGTAATTGATACATCATCAAGGACGCCAAGGAGTCCAATGATAATACTGCCGAGGAGTAGTCCCGCGAGGTCAAGCTGCCCACCCGTCGCAAAATTCAGGTACACCGAAGCGTCCGCGCTGAAGCCAGTAAGCCCAAGCCAGTCTACAGACAACCACGCCACCAAACAGGTCACCCCAACTGCAAGCATCGTCCCAAAATACGCGATTGTCACATGTGGTCGGATGCCATGAGTGACAAAAAGTGTTACTCCAAGAATAACTGCCGCAATCCCAAAGCTCGCTAGAGCTGGATCATAGCCTGCAAGCAGCGCTGGTACAAGGAGTACGAGAATAGCGGCGATACTAAAGACGAGACTCAAAATCGCCCGTGTTCCTTGCCAACCAGCAAAAACCACCACCAAGACAAGTAGTACAACCCCGAGTACCGCCAACTGCGTACGTCGTTCGATATCCTTAAATGTATAGTACTCTTCCCCATCAATGGCTATCAAGCGATTTACGAATATCCTATTACCTGGCTCGAGCATCACCAGATCGTTTTCGAAGCTAACTACCTGGCCGACTTTACTCCCCGATTTCAATTCCACCCGTACCTGCTGGACGGTGGTCGTCGCTCCAGTCCCAAAGATGTCTCGATCATACTCATCAGTGATTTCGAGTACCACGGCCCGAACCGTTTCTTGTAATTCTTGGTGTGCTTCTTGAGCCAAAGTTACCTGGCCAACGCCAAGCAACAAAAACCCGTGACATATGGCGACGAAACGCATCATCCCCCAACGATAAATTTGGTTACATAAAAACCAATTCCCGCCCCAATCATAAAGGTGAAAAAGATAGCGATGATGAGAGTCTCTTGATCCATATATTGCTTTTAGTATACAAAAAATCACTCCAATAGCTAGCCAGCTACTCTGGACTCGACTTTTTCCTAAAAAATAGGTATAACAGTGGTCACGCGGAAGCGCCAAAGCATTTTCGCGACCACACTGGCGGCTATGGTATAATGGTTATTACTGGAGTTTGTGGAACTCTCAATTCGGGTTCAATTCCCGGTAGCCGCCCCAATATAAGGACCCCTTCTGGGGTCTTTTATATTGGGGCGGCTACCGGGCGTAGGGTTTTTAGTGTAGTGCTAACGAAACTAAAAAGCCGTTACGCGAATTGAAAAGGTTGCCAGCTATTTTCTGAGCTTGGCGAGAGAAAGTAGCGACAACCTGTACTGAAACTGTAAGTTTCAATTCCCGGTAGCCGCCCAAATCAGCTGACCCAAATGCATCCGCATTTGGGTCATTGCTGTTTGGAGCAGGCTACCGGGAATTGAACGACGGAGCCGGGGTCCCCTTTAGGGCCGGCGAGTCGTGTCCCGCGGCACCTGCTAGATTATGAGCAAAGCGAAACAATCTAGCTTGGTGACCGTCAGGACAATTCCCCATATCACTCGCGCCCAGGAATTGAAAAGCGCAGCGATGTCGCTTTGCGACGAGCGAGCTGGGGTCGAGAGTACTTACTAGAATTTGAGTGAAACGAAAAATTATAGTTAGTAACTCGTGACAATTCCTTCCCGGTAGCCGCCCCAAGATACAGAACTACATGGTCTAAATACTCGAAGTTTTTTGACTCTGATGCTCACGACACTTAGTCAACCAGGATTATCGTTGTGTCCGGTAACTTCTCTTTTATTTGCCCCAAGTCGACTTTCGAATAGTCGTTCCCTTTTAGATTTAGTTTCTTAAGATTTGATAGATTGCCTAATTCTAATGGGAGACCAGTGATATTGTTATTGGACAGATCGAGTACTTCTAGGTTTGCTAATTGTCCAACTTCGGCCGGTACCCCAGTAAATTGATTATTAGCTAAATTCAATACTCTGAGATTTTGCAACTGACGTATCTCTGCCTGGAGAGCACCAGTGAGTCTATTGTTAGACAAGTCTAACGTTTCAAGAGTTTTTCTCGTGAAAACATAGTTTGGTGTCTCCGTTAGACCCTGACCACTCAAATCCAACGCATCATTTGAATTTTTAAGAATGACCGTTGGTGGCACAACCTTTTCATCTGACGAGGCATTTGTGATTGAAGAATCACCACCAGCGGTTTCGATGTTTTCTGCATCAACCTCAACAATTTTTGATGTCGGGTTTTTGATACCTTGGTCATACACCAAATAAACCAGACCAAAGATGGCGACTACTATAATAATTACTTTTACCATATCACTAGTCTATTACACATGATGTACTTTGGGGAGACCCTTGAATAAAACACGTACAGCAATTTACACTAACCCATTACAATTGACACGCTTCCCAGAACTTAAAAAAGCTCGAGTAATAGCCAGTTACCTGCGGGAATAGTCGTGGTGCCGGGTCAGCGTGGCCCGGCCAGGCCTCGTGTGCGGGATAGGCGCGAGAAAACACCTGAGTAGAATCAGAAAATGCTAGTGCGCTCGCATTTTCGGTCACCACCTTGATACCTGGTATCTGGGTACGGGCGACAGTAATAATAAAATCGAGAACTGCTGGAGATACCGGAAACTGACCAAACCAGGACGGTTCGATAAGGAGTATGCGCTCACCGACTTCTCCCGATCGCCAATCGGGATCGAGTGTCCATGGGCTGTACAGAAATACTGTAGTGGCGGTCTCGTTATAGGCTTCACTTTGGGGATATTGCATCGTGTATGCAAACGGCAGCGAGTTGCGCAGAGCCGCTGGTATGTCACCAGTTCCCACTTCCTCGCGCGGCATTGTGAGGTACGTACGCAGCTCTTTGTACTCGCTGCACCCATTAATAACTGCCTGATTGGCGACATATCGTTTACTGGCATTGGTCCCCGCCACCCACTGCCAAGACAACATGTTAGACGCTAGGTCACCATCACATAAGTGGTAGTACAGCCAGCGACTCATATTGAACCAATGCGCTTTGCCAACATTACATGCGAGCATCGCTACCCACATGCGCGCATGATTGTGCATGTAGCCTGTCACTTGAAGGTTGGCAATATCCTCATCAAGCACCCTGATACCGGTATTACCAGTCACAATGGCCGAGACCAAATCCTCATGTGCCCAATCATCACGCGAAAAACGCAAATCAGAAAATATGTCATCTCCCTTTTCAAACCACACCTGTTGCCAATACTCACGCCAGGTGAGTTCTTGTATGAACTTCTCGGCACTCGCCACACTATACTGAGACAATACCACCTGTCTAATCTCCGGGAGCGTTATCACTCCTCGAGAGATAAACGGCGACAACCTTGAAACTGTACCTGATAGATGATTACGGGTTTTTGCATAATCAACCACATCAAATGTGGCAACATAATCGAGTAGTTCTTGTTTGATCGTCGTGGCGGTGAACATGGTTTGTAGTATAGCAATTACCGCGTAAATTTGTTGTCTTTAAGGTACGTTGTGGTCAAAATTGGTTTATCGTGGAGATTTTTTGCTGTCACGACCCGAGCCAGACCGAGAACATGGTCCCCGGCAGTTTCAATGAGTTCCGTAAACTCGAGTTCCATATAGCCAGCCGCAGCGCTCAGATACGGCAGTCCGGATTGCTCCCCAAATGCGTACCGTCGTTTCAGGCGAGTGAATTTATCAACCTGATGACCGGAGAGCTGGCCACAAACGCGCACCACTGGTGCCAAATCTTCAGTGAGCAATTGTAAGAGGCCGTGACGACTCTCTTCAATATTTTCCAGAGTCTTGGTCCCTCTATATAATGCAATCAACATGAGCTTTGGTTCCATTGAGACACTCGTTACGTACGTACAGATATTGAAATTAGCTTGACCCGACTGACTTCTGGTTGTCAGGCTCCAGACCGGGTGAGTCGTCCGGTTCCATAATTTTCGCATCAGTATATAATAGCAAAAACAGCCACTTGTATGAAAAATCGTGTCTTCACGCCAACCGACATTGAACAGATCATCCTTATGGCCTGGGCAGACACGATTTCGTATGAAACTATCAAACGAGAATGGGGCCTTAGCGAAGGTGAGTTAGTTCAGTTTATGCGCACACAGCAGAGCCCAGCCACCTACCGACGGTGGCGTAAGCGTATGCACGCACGCACCGGAAGGCAGAGTAAGCATGAGGCAAAAACAACCATTTCCTCACGTCGCCTCAAACTTGCCGTCTAATCAACACTGTTTGTTTTCTGACCTATGCGCTTTGGTTTACTTCTCATCCTTGCCATCCTCACTACTATTGTTGTGTTCGTTTTGGTACAGCTATTTGTTGTCTAGCTCGTGTGGTTACTTTGTATCTTTAGCAATTGATTTTACAAACTGCTGGATTTGCTTTTGGAGCTTTACGGCCTTACGCTTATCACGTGACTCAAACATGAGCTTGACCGCGTACTCGGTCACACTCATTTTGACCGCTCCCCACACATCTCCAAAATCAACAAAATAACCATCGAACTGCTTGATACTTTTTGGCTGTAATGATGCCAGGTAGTCGTGTAGCTTCGCCATGGCAATCGCCTTATCCGCCACCTTTACAATCACGTCTTCGGTCTGAGCATAGACGAGGTATGGTGCCATCATGGCTCCAAAAGTCTGTCCTGCCACCTTGGCTTCAACATACGCATCGAGTACTTCGCGCAACGTCAGTACTACCGAATCGGTATAGAAAAAATCTCGAAAGAAAAAGTGTCCCGAATACTCACAGCCAAATACTGCCTCGTGCTTACGCATCGCTTCTTTCACAAAGGTGTGCCCCGTGCGCGCCATCACCACCTTCCCGCCATGAGCACGAATGGTCTCATCATAGATACGACTATTTAAATTCGTGGAGGCAATCTTCGCCTTTGGTTCTCGTGCCAGAATACGTGTCGCAATTAGCGCACCGATAGCAGCACTGTTGACATAATTCCCCTGTTCGTCGAGAAAAGCGATGCGGTCAGCGTCACCATCAAAGGAAATACCGAAGTCGTAGTGCCCGTGATCAATCTTTTTATCAAGTGCAGTCTGATTTTCGCGGAGATTGGGGTCAGAATCTCGATTCGGAAAATGTCCATCCCGCCGAGCAAAAAGCGTTTCGAATTTTATCGGTAGCTTTTCGGCCAAAAGTGGAATGATATCGTGGGCCATCCCGTTGCCAATATCAGTTGCAATCCGCAGCCCTATATAGCGCTTCGGCTTGATGCCGGCAAGTACACGCTTTTGATAACCCGCATCAATATTCTTTTTGGTGAGCTTGCCTCGTTTTTTGACTTCGGTCCACTTCCCCTGCTTTACGCGTTTTAGTATCTGCGCGAGACCATTGCGCTTCGTGAGCGGTATTGCATCAGCATGCACTAGCTTGAGACCATTATATTCTGCTGGACTATGCGAAGCAGTAATCATTACTGCGGGCAGTTGCATAGACCCTGAGGCAAAATATAATTGCGGGGTCGCCACCATACCAATATCAATCACATCTGCTCCGGCATCTCGTACTCCAACCACAAAGGCAGCGTGTAGTGCAGGGGAAGATATTCGCATATCTCGGCCAACGACAATTTTCTTATACGAAAATTCTTCGACAAAAGCTCGAGCAACGGCATACACAAGTCCCTCATTAATCTCAAGCGGGTACGTACCGCGGATATCAGCATCTTTAAAGGCTTTGGCAAACTGCGGGGCAAGTGGGTAGGTCATACGGGAGTAAGTATAACATTTGTAAGACTGGGTGGAGTATGTAGGGTTCAAAAACATCGCTGCGGTTCACCATAAGCCGAAAGCAATATTAATTGCTTTCTAAAAACAAAACACTCTTTCATGAGAAAGAGTGTTTTGTTTTTGCTTACGCGTGCCCAAGACTGGATTTGAACCAGCATGCCCGTGAAGGCGCTACCACCTCAAGGTAGTGCGTCTACCAATTTCGCCACCTGGGCAGGTGCTTCCTTGATTTCTCAAGTGGCGACATTATGCACGTAATATGGTTATTTTGCAACTTATGCAAACAAAAGACCGGCACAAGAGTGCCGGTCTTTTGTTGATGACTATTATTAGTCCTTCTTTTCTTCAGCTGGAGCCTCTGACACTTCTGGTGCAGCAGTTTCAGCAACAGCTGCTTCAGCTGGAACTTCCTCGACAGCAGGAACTTCTTCTACTGCTGGAGCGGCAGCAGCGAGTGCTGCAGCCTCGGCAGCGGCAGCTGCCTCTGCGGTAGCCTTGGCTTCGGCATCGATGCGAGCGTTAGCCTCAGTCTCACTTTCAGTAGACATAGACACGAGAGACATACGGCGCATCTGGCGCTTGATTTCGCGCGCAACCTTCTCGCGGATGTAGTAGAGCTTGGCACGACGGACCTTGGCACGCTTCACAATCTCGATTTGCTCGATAAGTGGCGTATAGAGTGGGAAGATTTTTTCTACCCCAACACCACTTGAGACCTTGCGTACGGTGAAGGTAGCCCCTGGCTCGTTGCCGTGCTTACGTGCAAGCACAACGCCTTCAAAAATCTGAATACGGGTCTTGCCCTTGTCGACAATCTTCTGGTGCACTTTGACCGTGTCACCTGGCTTGATGCCGAGGTTCTTGCGGTCTTCCATCTGTACTGGCGAAGTGGCAACGCCCTGTAATGCTGTAGTCATAATAAATTTTAACAATAAATAGCCTCTTGTCCGTGTAAAACGTGCCCTAATCTACCACAACAAGTCCTATTCTGCAATATAGTGGCTTTATTCCAGGAGTTTGTCTGCGGCCTCCACAAAACTCTGCGGTACAGGGGCAATAAAACGTTCTGTCAGGCCGTGTGGTAGGGTGATTTCGAGTATATGGGCGTGTAACGCCAGGCGTGCAAAATCAAGATTATTCGACGTTTCTCGCTTTTTGCCACTATAGAGCACATCCTGCACAATCGGACGATCAATTGCCTTCAGGTGAACCCGGAGTTGATGGGTGCGGCCAGTCTTTGGCAATAACTTGAGGTAAGAGAACGGCTCCCCTTCATATTCGCCAGTCGAAATCCGCTCCCAATCGGTGACAGCATTACGTAGCACACCCTTAGCGCCCCGCTGCGCTGAACGCAGACGAAAATTCTGCGTATTGCGACCAATCGGACGGTCAATAGTCCCCCAGCGCTCATGGACTCGCCCATATACAAACGCCCGGTACTCCTTCTTGGCGAGACGGTCATGGAATTGTGCCTTGAGGTGCACATGGGCTTCGGCAGTCTTTGCCAAAATCATCACGCCTGAAGTCTCGCGGTCGAGACGGTGGACGACACCAGAGCGCTCGAGCGGTTTACCGTCTGGGGTGGCAGTCGCCTCTCCTACCCCCCGGGCCTCTGGGCAGCGTGCCAAAAACCAGTCCACGAGTGTCGTGTCTGCTTGTTGCCAATCTTCGTGGACCAACATGCCATACGGCTTGTTCACAACGAGCACTGACTCATCTTCAAATATAACTACCGGCTCAGTATTCTCTTTACTGACCAAAGCGTCTTGTTCGTTCACCATATTGCGCCAGCATACGTGTAAATTCGTCTTTCGTAAATGCCGGCCAGAACGTTTCCGTAAACATGAGCTCACTATAGACCGATTGCCATGGTAAGAAATTCGATAGCCGCATAGCGCCACCGGTACGAATAATCAGGTCTGGGTCAGGCATATCAGCAGTCCAGAGGAGCGAACCAAACGTCGTTTCATCGACGGCTGTGCCGTTGGTAACCGCAGCATTGGCGGCGGCAATAATTTCGGCTCGTCCGCCATAGGAAAGAGCAATCCAAATAGTGAGCGTATCAGGATGCGCAAGATCGTTCATCTCAAGTGTTGCCATCTGTTCCTGTAGAGACTGATCAAACTGTGTCCGTTCACCAATAAAACGTACTCGCACTGCTGGCACCTCGGTCAGCGCCTGGGCAAAGAGCTCGAGTAAGTACCCAACTTCTTCAAGTGACCGCTGCCAGTTCTCGGTTGAAAAGGCGTAGTACACGGCATGCTTGATGTGAGCGTCCTGTACCCACTGTATGCTATCAAAAAAGATTTGTACTCCGGCCGTGTGACCATCAAGTGTCGGCAGTCCCCTCTCGGTCGCCCACCGGCGATTGCCATCCATAATGAATCCAACACAGGTTGGATGTCCTGATTGCGTGGACATACTTATGTACTAAAGATAATTGAAAATTCTTGATAGGTCGCTGATAGGCTACGCCACTCGACTGCCACTCCATCGACTTTGGCGAGGAGTGATCCTTCATGGAGATACTCAACAAACTCCTTGAGGATATCTGGCATTCCCTGTGCCACCACCAACACCGACCCATCCTTTTGATTTTCGACAAACCCAACGAGGCCGAGGTCGGTAGCAGCCTGCTGGACATAATCTCGGTAGCGGACACCCTGTACCCGTCCGGTAACCGTTGCGTGAAGTTCAACCAT
>JACCDR011899744.1_pt1 | contig 15873 bp, 16 predicted proteins | sample 7446431 | NCBI WGS metagenome assembly JACCDR01 (sample SAMN15323443, study PRJNA562643) | freshwater metagenome | isolation source: river surface water | place: USA:Blue River Watershed | collected 2017-08-17 | reverse complement strand
TTGTTCTCAACATAAGCGACTCCGTAGGGTGGGTCGCACAGAATTGTCCGTATCTTATTTTTACCAATTACTTTTTTCACAAATTCTCTGTCAGTAGAATCACCGCACCCAATGACATGATTTCCAATTTGAAAAATATCTCCTTTATTTACTTTCATATATTTTCTTCGCTTTAAGATTTGTAAATTTTTCCCATCGGTCGATCACGATAGTTGCAAAAATTGGATCTTTCTCAACCCCTCGCCAGACACGATTCAATTCTTCACACGCAATCAAATCACTACCACTTCCAGCAAAACCTGAGAATATTACATGTCCTGGGGCTGAACATCTCTTAAATGGTTTTTCGTTTAATGTGACAGGTTTTTGAGTAGGATGGAGATATTGTTGCGTGTTGTCTCTTTTAACCAACCAAAGATCTATCATATCCTGCAATTCGTCTAACACTTGATTTCCAGTGGTTACTTCCTGATTGAGAATTTCATTTGCATTTCTGAAATTTGGGTTCAAATATGGCTTATTAACAGTGCCGTAAGTACACGGCTCATACAGTCTGTTCCATGCAATTTTGGGAGTGCAGTTCTGGTTCGACTTTATCCAAAGGCACACTCTTCTTTTCCTAATTCCGTGCTTGTCGTATAAAGATTGCGTTAATCCTATACTATTAGGGTCTGACCAATAGAAGAAATGCGAGTCTGGTTTAGCAAACCTTTTTGCTGTCTCCATGCTCTTACTAATAAATTCAGAGTATTCCTCTTCGCTTTTGTTATCTTTGTATTCTCCACCATATTTTCCTCCGTATTCCCAAGAGATATTAAATGGTGGGTCGCAGAAAATGATATCTGCTAAGTCATCTTTCATCAGCTCCTTTACTTGGTTTTCGTCAGTGGAATCTCCAACCAAAAGCCGATGCTTTCCGAGTTCGTAAATCTCCCCAAGTTTTACTTTTGCAACAGGTGTTTCTTTGATGGCTTTACCAAAATCAAAGTCATCTTCTGTCGTATCTACGTCGTCGAACAAGTTCTGAAGTTCTTCATCTCCAAAACCAACATCAAGAAGCAGACTCATGTCGAATTCTTTCAAGAGTTCCTCATTCCATGAGCCTGTATTTTTGTTAAGGCGCAGGTTGAGTTCTTTTTCTTCTTCGAGTGTTAGTTCACGAGAAGGAACCACGCACTCTATACTGTCTATACCAAGGTCGGCATACACTTTTACACGTTGCTCACCTCCGATAATAATATTGGCTCTTGATCCAATATTGATAACAACAGGAACAACTGTTCCAAACTCCTTTACCGACTTTTCCAAGTCTCTTTTTTCATTCTCGCTTAACTTACGCGGATTGTATCCGTTTTTGATCAGGTCACTTAACTTGCGAGTAGTCGAAGACCATGTGATCTTTTTTTGTTTTGACATAATGATTAATAATTAAAAATATTTGCCTTATTACAAATATCTAGTATTCATTTTTTCATTTATGGATATTTCAAAATAGACGCACTAATGTGTAGGAGAAATAAAAACAGCCTTATTTATAAAGCTGTTTTTATAGATTATTTAAACTTGTTTGCTCTGATTTACTCGGATGAGATTTTATTATGAAAAGTTATATATTCATCCGTTACAGAAAGAATAGGAACTTTCTTTTCTGGGTGGATATTCTTAACACCGTTCTTTTTCAAAAAGTTATTAAAAGATTTTGCACTTTTGCCAAGATTAACTCTGTAATTAGCCCCGTGCTGATCTTTTTTATTGATATGTTTTTCTAACTCACTTATGCGAACCTTATCTTTATCTTCAGGCATATAGGTAATAATATTTTTAAACATTTGAATATACTTAGGTTCCTTTAGTCCATTTTTCTCATAATGAAGCAAACCTATTTCGTGGTGAAAAATATTATCGTTTTTTACGAAAAATATCTTGTTTGAATTTTCCAATTTTTCTTCATTTTTTATGTCTAAACTATTAAGAACAATGAAATTATGAATACGCTCTATATCGGGCATATATTTTTCTTTTTTGTAATATGATCCTTGTTGAATTTCTCCCGACATCAACTTTGAATATTCATTATTCATCTTTCTCGCCGCATGAATACGAAAAACATTACTTATGTCTACCTGCAAAGAATTAAAGTCTGTGTTCTCAAGAACACTTATTTCTTTAAATAGATTCATAAGTCTAGAAAGTGATCCTTCTTCTGTTCGTGCGTCCTTTTTTAAAAAACTTTCTCGCTTATGAAAATAATCTTTTCTTTCTTTCAGTGCATGAATATCTTTTATGATAGAAGAGGGTGATAGTTCCACAAATGAATTAATTTCTTTTTGGTAACCTAAATCCGATATTCTTTTTAAGATATCAAAAAAGTCGTCATACAGGGAGTTCAGAAATTCTCCGCCAAACACATGAGTCGATCCAGCAAGAAGACTCTTGGTAGACTGAATTTCTTCCTGAAGAATTTGGTTATCCTGTAGCTCTAATTTCCTTGAAACAATAATTAGCTCATCAAGTAGTTTTGTTGCCTCCGCCACAATCTTGTCTTTTATTGCTTCAATAGATTTTTCTTCCTCAATCCTAGAGATAAATTTCTCAGCAATTTGGTCGACAATCACTTTATCGCCATCGCCAAGAATAAAGGTAAAGTATGCGTGAAAACCTATAAAAAAATCCTTGTCGCTTAAAGAATTTGCGATAGTATCGTAAAGAATTTTCTCTTTTGCTAAAAGGTTCTTCATAATCCCATTATAACATTTTGTCCATTTTCTTGATCTGTTGCCTGTACCGAAAAATTGGCATTTGTTGGCATTTGAGACCCCGACCCACAAACCTTATTTCCACCATCGGAAACGTGCTAAAATACCCTTACAAGGGTTGTACCCACGGGTACCATACCCGAGTACACCGCATAAACAAAAAAACGCATGTTATGCGTTTTTTTGTTTCCATTTTATTTATTTATCTCACTACTAAATTCACGAAGCAGGAAGATGGAGACATCGTCTGCTGTGTCATCTTTGCCTTTACGGAACGGTTTTTCGAGGATGTGTATGAGATGGACAGTGTAGAGCAGTAGATAAGACAAGAGTCCGACTTCGATGAGTCCTGTGTAGAAATCTGTTTCTACAAAAAGTATCATTCCGATAACTGAAAAGACTGCAGATTCTACAAGCACCGTCACCGAAGGCACGAATTTGGTCTTTTGTATATGATAGACGCGTAGCACCAATCTGCGTAGATTGGTCTGCTCGGACTTGATACGGGTCATATAGTTCGCAGGCACTTCGCGCGCTTCCATATCATCAAAAACCTGATCGAGTTCCCCTATCGCATCGAGAGCACAGCCCATATGACTGTGATTTTTTGTATCACTGAGCCCATCTTCGAATTCTTCGACGAATTTAGTCAAAATACTTCGGAGTGGATTCAAATCAAAAGTAGCATCTTTGCGAGATAAGGCTTTCGCCTCTGCCCAGATGCTCTCCATAGCAGAACGTATTTCTGATGGAATCTTGTCCACCTCTTTATAGTCAGCAAAGACTCCTGAAAGCAGAAAACCTGTGATAAAGGTAGCGCTCGCCACTACTGTACCCACTAAGGGATTTAAAGTAATAAAATCCCATTCAAAAATATGGATGATGTATTTGAAAGCCAAAAGGCAGATGACCATGAGGCCGACCACTGTGCCCACATAGAGTTTGCCCATGCGCTGTTTGTGTGTAAGTTTGCTGTGTTTGTTCATACTTTGTATTCTAACCAAATAGAAGGTATATGTAAAAAAGTTATTACTTCTTTGCTTTTATTTCTCGTATTCTCTCTTTGATGAGTTTGCTTATCAAGGTTTTGGGAATTTTTGTATTATATAGCACCCGCACGCAGCCTTTGGAGGTAGAAAAACCCTTCAGTTCTTTTTCCAGTATTTTGATAGGACCTGGGGTTGGGTAAATACCTAAATGCCCCTTCATGGCAGCAAAATAGAAAAGTGGTAGACCGTTTAATTTATATGCTGGCATGCCGTAGGCTATACCCTCCTCCGCACCTTTTGCTGTTTTCTTTACAATTTCTCGTACTTCTTTTAGCATAACTTGATGTGCATTATTGGCTTTCCTGATATATTCATCTACATTTTCATATGATTGCATGAGTTTATTATATCAAAATATTTAATCATTAAATTATTGTATTTTTTGTTATAATTAGAATTATGTCATTGTTTAATTTCGAAAAATCGAATACTCCACATAAAGGAGAAAGACTTGGGGAGATTCTTAAAAATCTTAACGATATGCCCCCAACATCTAACGCAGAACAGGCAAGCCAGAAGGTTACTGAAGTTTTTAATAATGTTGAAAGCAAATATGGAGTGACCGGTGACAGAAACAGAATGGAAGCATACCCACTAGACGAATGTAATAAGGCAAACATAGGAGACAGAGAGGTATATTATAGAAACTATGATAAACACACTATTTTCTATGGAGAAAATGGAGCCATAGAAGTCAGAGAACTTGATCAGGAAAATCCACTAAACGGCAAAATTTTGAGAGAAGACCCTTCTTTCCCTCAAGAAAAGATGAATCTTACTTTCGAGAAACCAGGATCTGATGGTAAAAAAGTCTGGGAATAAAATTATTAAATATAATTCTACCAATCTATTTCTTTCTCGCCATTCTTTTTTAAATATTCATTACACTTTGAAAATGGTTTGGAACCGAAAAATCCAGAATGTGCGGAAAATGGTGAAGGATGCGGAGATTCCATGACTAAATGTTTTGAAGTGTTTATCAATACTTTCTTGCTACGGGCATAGTTGCCCCAGAGGATGAAGACCACGTGTTCACGCTCTTCTGAAATCTTTTTGATGACAAAATCAGTAAATTCTTCCCAACCTTTGCCTTGGTGTGAAGCAGGCATGCTGGCTACTACGGTGAGAATTGCATTGAGCAAAAATACTCCCTGTGTAGCCCAGGATTCAAGATGCCCATTTTTGAAATCTTTTTTTATTCCTAGATCAGACTCGATTTCTTTATAAATATTCTGAAGCGATGGCGGCAGAGGTACATTAGGTGGCACCGAGAAGCAGAGACCTTCTGCCTGCCCTACCCCGTGGTATGGATCCTGCCCTAATATGACAACCTTTACCTGAGAAAACGGAGTGAGTACAAAAGCTTTGAAAATATCTTTTGGATTTGGGTAAACTTTTTTATTTTTGTATTCTGCACGCACGAATTCACTCAGATTCTGCCAAGCAGCAGTAGCAAAAAATTCTTGGAGTGCCTCCTTCCATTCAGGTTCAATATTTACCTCCTTACTCATGCGCTTAATATAACACAAGTAAACTAACGCACCACGATAGTCTTGATATTTGTAAATTCTCGAATACCGTGCGAAGCCATTTCACGTCCATAACCTGAGCGTTTTGCTCCGCCAAGTGGCATACGTGGATCAGAGGCTACGATGCCGTTCACAGCCACAGTACCTACTACCAATTTATCAGCGATTTGTGTAGCTATTTTTTTATTCTTGGTCCAGACCGCCCCTGCCAATCCATAGATATGGTCATTCGCGAGAGTTAAAGCGTCTTGCCAATCTCTGGCCCTGACCAGAGAAATCACTGGGCCAAAAACTTCTTCTTTGAAGGCTGGGTTGTTCTTATCCACTCCATCCAAGATGGTCGGTTCAAAAAAGTAACCCTTACCAGAGATCCTCTTGCCTCCATAAATCACTTTTGCCCCACTCTTCACTGCACGATTTATCTGGTCTTCTAATTCGACACAAGAACCTTCTTTTGCAAGTGGCCCCATATCAGTATTCTTATCCGTCGGGTTGCCTACTTTTATATCTTGAATGTGTTTCAAAAATAAATCTCTCACTTTGTCGTAGACAGAAGATTCTATGATAAAGCGCTTTGGAGATATGCACACCTGACCAGCATTACTCATGCGTGCGGTGATTCCGGCCTTGACTGCTTTTTCGATATCAGCGTCTTTGAGAATAATAAACGGGTCTGAACCACCGAGTTCGAGCACGCTCTTTTTGATATATTTACCAGCCAAAGAACCCACTTCACTTCCAGCCTGTTCACTACCAGTCAATATAACCATCTGCACACTGTCGGCTGAGATGATGGTCTCGATATTTTTAGACTCCATCAAAAAAGACTGGAATACATCTTTGGGCACACCTGCTTCTCTAAGGATTTTTTCTATGAGCAGAGCGGACGCAGGCACATTTGAAGCATGCTTCAAAATACAAGCATTACCAGAGAGAAGTGCCAAGGTAGCAAAACGAAAAACCTGCCATAGTGGAAAATTCCAAGGCATCACAGCCAGCACTATACCCACTGGCTCATATCGCACAAAACTCTCACTCGCTTCTGTCTTGATATGTTCATCTGCCAAAAAGAGAGGTCCGTTCTCAGCGATATACTCTGCATTCCAAGCAGATTTTTCTATCTCACTGATCGCCTGAGTGATAGGTTTACCCATTTCTTTGGTAATCGTTTTGGCGTATTCTTCTTTGTTTGCTCGAAGTATTTTTGCGACTTTTTTTATAATCTGAACCCTTTTTCGCAAAGGTACATCTCGCCACAAACTATAGGCATTTTCAGATTTTTGAATCCTCTTTTTTATTTCCTCCACAGAAATAGGTTTGTAAACTTTTTCTATTTTCTCCGTGTAAGGATTTTGTGTTTGTATCGGCATGGTTTAAATATTTTTTATGTTTTCTAATGTCTTATTTGCTTCTGTGTAATCAATCGGGCAATCGATCAGGTGTACGCCAGGTGTATTGAGGGTAGAATTTAAAATTGATTTTAATTCGTCTGCACTATTTACCCTATACCCCTTGGCTCCAAAACTCTCTGCCAGAGTCACAAAATCAGGGTTACTAAAATCAAGAGCAAATGCTGGGAGATGCATATTACCCTGTTTCCACTTGATCATCCCATAGCCAGCATCATTGAGCACAAGAATAGTCATATTCACCTTGAGCCTCACCGCGGTCTCAAGATCTGAGAGACTCATCATAAAACCTCCGTCACCGGAGAGTACCAAGACTTTCTTTTCTGGGAAAAGCATCGATGCCAGTATACCTCCAGGCAAACCCGCTCCCATCGTAGCCAAAGCATTATCTAGCAGCACACTATTTTGTTCGCGAGCTTTGAAATTCCTCGCTACCCAGATCTTGTACATGCCATTATCAAGTGCCAAGATTCCTTCTTGAGGTAAAACATTCTGTATATCTGCAACGATTCTCTCCGGACGCATCGGGAAACTCAAATCTTCAGCAAATTTTTTTATATCCATATTTAGAGCATCTCGCACCTTAAAGAATTTTTCAAAATTCCACGCCGGATTTATCACCACCCTTTCGGTCAAAGCCCACAATGTATGCGATATATCACCGACCACTTCCAGATTTGGCATATAGACACTGTCGATAGAAGCTGGATAAAAATTAATGTGTAGGATTTTTTGTTTTTTGTTATCCGCCAAGACTGGTGGTTTTTCACTAACATCATGACCGATAGTGATCAAGAGGTCAGCATCTAGTAAAGCTTGGTGCACATAATCCCCTGACGAAAGTGCTGTGGTGCCTATATACAGAAGCGAGTTTTCGTCCTCCACCCCTTTACCCATCTGAGTGGTTACAAAAGGGATGTTAGTTTTTTCTAAAAATGCTTTGAGTTGTTTGCGTACTAGTTTTCTATTACCACCTGACGAGACTATCAAGATAGGTCTCTCGGCATTCTGAATCATCTCTAAGGCGAGCGTTATAGCCTTGTCATCAGCTACCGGTCGACGGACTTTATACACCTCAACCGGCAAAGCATCACAGGGTTCTTCGGCTATGTCTTCTGGTAATTCCAAGTGCACCGGTCCAGGTCTTTCTGATTCAGCCAAGCTAACCATTTCGGCAACCATTGCAGGAATACGGGCACCCGAGACCACAGTCTCGCTATGCTTGGTGACCGGAGTAAGCATTTTCACCACATCAATAATCTGGAATTTACCTTGTTTACTTTTCTTGATTGGCTTCTGTCCGGTGATGACCAAGAGAGGTATGCCCGCCAAAAATGCATGAGCTACTCCAGTGAAAAGATTTGTCGCACCAGGGCCGAGCGTAGAAAGGGCGACACCTGCCTTACCGGTTAGTCTCCCAAAGGTCGCTGCCATAAATACTGCAGCTTGTTCGTGTCGAGTGGTGATGAATTTTATATTTGATTTTCTGACTGACTCTAAAAACGCTAAATTCTCTTCTCCGGGCACACCAAAGATATGAGTCACTCCTTCATTTTCGAGACACTGTAAAAATACATCTGAAGCATTATTATTTTTTTCCATGGACATATTATACAATGTTTTGTTATAATTTTTTCATGGCAAATCCTATCCCTGAAAACATAAACTGGACACTACCAGAGCACGAATACAGAGAGAAGACCAATGACTGGTATTGGGCTCTTGGTATTATTGTTGTTGCTGGTTCAATATCTTCTTTTGTATACGATAACTTTCTTTTTTCTGGAGTCATAATAATAGGAGGTATATTAATGGGTTACTTTGCAAATAAAAAGCCAGACATGATTTCTTATGAAGTAAATCATCGTGGTTTTAAACTCAAAAATCATACTTATCCATATAAAAAAATAAAATCTTTTTATATAGGTGGTGAAAAAAAATCTTTTCTTTTTATAAAAATAGACAGGCCTTTTCTGCCTGTTGTATATGTACCAATAGAACCTCATCTTTCAGAGATGATTCGTGGCAAGTTTTTGTCCAATGAGATAAAAGAAGAAGAAATGAAAGAACACGTATCAGATAAAATCATGGACGCGATTGGTTTTTAAATATTTGAGTTTTTCCTAAAAAATGTTAGTCTCTTCATATGCCCTCGTAGTTCAATGGATAGAATGCGAGCTTGCGGAGTTTGCGATCTAGGTTCGATTCCTAGCGAGGGCACAAATATCTTTATATTTTGTGGTATTCATTTGTGAGATTTCTACAAAAACAAAATTTGAAATACATAAAATTATGAAGGAAAAAACTAGAATAAATAAATATTTAGCAGAAAAAGGCATCACCACACGCCGTGGAGCAGATGCCTTGATAGAAAGTGGCAAGGTTTTTATCAATGGCAGAAAAGCCCTACTCGGAGACAAGGTTGGTGACACCGACAAGGTAGAAGTAAAAGGTGCACCAGAAAAACAATATAAATATTTCTTGTACAATAAACCAATAGGCCTATCGACAGAAGAAATCATCACCCACCTCGGTAACAAGGCTGTAGGTCTATTCCCTGTCGGGCGACTCGACAAGGCTTCGCATGGCATTATCCTACTGACAAACGACGGACGCATAACAGACAGACTTTTAAATCCTGAGAGTACGCACGAAAAAGAATATAAGGTCAGAGTCAAAGGTCATTTGAGATCTAGCTTCAAAGCAAAAATGGAAGCTGGAGTGCAGATAGAAGACTACAAAACAAAACCTTGCAAGGTAGAGGTACTAGATGCAGATCTATTTAAAGTCACCTTGATAGAAGGCAAGAAACACCAGATCCGTCGCATGTGTGTGGCGCTTTTCCAAGAAGTAGAGGACCTAGAGCGCATAAGGATAGTTAATCTAAAAATAGGCCCAATGCGACAAGGTGCCTTAAAAGCAATAGAAGGTAAAGAGCTGACCGAATTCAAAAAAAGACTAGGCCTAGCCTAGTCTTTTTTTATTTATTTTACTAATCGAGTCAAACGAGATTTCTTGCGAGCTGCGTTGTTCTTCTTGATAACACCGCGCTTTGCTGCTTTATCGATAGTAGCGTACGCTTTTCCAAGCATTTTTTCGGCTTCTTTTTTGTCTGCTTTAGCAGCCTTTTCGAACTTCTTAATGATGTCCTTCATCAGGCGCTTATTTTGATCATTAAAAGCCTTTTTTCGCCCAGAAACGCGTATTGCTTTTTTAGCTGATTTGGTAATTGGCATGAGAGCAATGTACCAGAAAAAACGAAAAAAGGCAACCCTACCACCCCACTAGAGTCCTTGAATATGCTATGATAGCCATATGTTAGGAAGCATCAAGGGCACAATAACTTGGAAAAATGAAAAGTACTTACTAGTAGAAAATGCTGGTCTAGGTTATAGAATATACACCACAAACAATACCTTTTTGGAAAGCGATATTGGTCAGTCTGTGTATTTTTTCTTGCATACACATGTGCGCGAAGATGCTTTTGATTTGTATGGATTTACATCTGTGTCAGAATTATCTTTCTTCGAACTACTTATTAGTGTGTCTGGTATAGGACCAAAGGGAGCCTTGGGTATACTCTCTGTGGTTAGCGTCGACACATTGAAACATGCTATAAAATCAAACGATACTTCGTATCTGACCAAAATATCTGGTATTGGTAAAAAGACTGCAGAAAAAATCGCCCTAGAACTGCGCGACAAATTAGATGACATTTCATCTACTGATAGCGTACATACAAGCGACTTGGATGTGCTCGAAGCTCTCAAGGCTTTGGGCTATCGCGAGGGTGATATTCGTGAAGTCTTGCGCAACCTAGAGAGCACCGAAGACACTAGCAGTAAAATCAAACAAGCACTCAAGATGCTTGGTAATAAATAAATATGCCAGAACTACCCGAAGTCGAGACCACGGTGCGTGGTCTACAAAAAGAAATAACTGGACGGACTATCTTGGATGTGTGGACCGATCTAAACACTAAAGACAAAAGGAAACATGACACAGTAGCAAATCCTGCTTTTTTCAAAAAGTTTAAAACACAAGTAGTCGGTGCAAAAATCAAACAAGTCTCTCGTCGGGCAAAAAATATTCTGATTCACCTTTCAAACGGATACACCATCCTCGTACACATGAAGATGACTGGCAGAATGCTCATCACAAAGCATGATAAATATGTGCACGTGCTCTTCACTCTCTCAGGTGGCAAGAAACTCGCTTTTTCTGACCCTAGAAAATTTGGCAAGATTACCCTCTTTGAGACAAACAAAATGCATGAGACTAGACATCTAGCAGGTATCGGCCCTGAACCACTAGACGAAACATTTTCTTTAGAGATATTTAAAAACAGAGTAACCCAAAAAACACAAGGCAAGATAAAAACAGTCTTGATGGATCCGAGTATTATTGCAGGTATTGGAAATATTTATTCCGATGAGATACTCTGGCGTGCATCTGTCCACCCAGAAAAACAAGTGAAACAAATAGATAAAGCAGAATATAAAGCCATGTTTCATGCCACACTAGAACTCTTGCAGAAAGGTATTGATTTTGGCGGAGATTCTATGTCTGACTATATCAATGTGTATGGTGAACGAGGCAATTTCCAATCCCAGCACATGGTGTACCAACTCAAAGGAGAGGCGTGCAAGAAAAAAGGATGCAAGGGTGTTATAATAAGAAAAGTCATAAACGGTCGCAGTGCACATTTTTGTAATCAACATCAGAAATAAAAGAAATAAACATGAGAGTTATATTAGGATTTATTGCTGTCGTCATCGGTGTCTGGTTCCTGTGGTATTTTACCGGCGGACCACAACGCTATGAAGCATATGGTGGTGGACCATTCTTGAAACCACCAAAACCACTCAATACTGGAGAATCTTACTGGTAAGATTATCTTAGTATTCCAAATAAAGCCACTCCGCAAGCCACAGAGACATTGAGTGACTCCTTTTTACCCCGCATTGGTATCTCTGCTACCACATCACAAAGAGATAAAACTTTTTTTGATATACCGTCGACTTCATTGCCCATGATAAATGCATTCATGGGTTTTGTTTTGACTTTTTTATAGTCCACGGAATTTGGCGCTTGTTCGATAGCGATTATCTGGCAACCATTTTTTTTAAGTTTCTTGATGAGCGTGGTAATGCTTTTACCTTGCTCCCAAGGTACATACTCTTCAGCTCCGAGGGCTGCTTTGTGAAGGTCCTGTCTCTTCCTGCCAAAACGATCCACTGGTGCTGGGGTATACCCTACTAAGTATATGTAGTCTATGCCGGCCGCGTCCGCTGTGCGAAACATCGCTCCGACATTCTCGACACTGCGTATATCATTTAAAATTAAAATATTTTTTTGTTGCATTATTTTAGGAAATTTTTATTGCGCATTTGTTTGTGATAATTGATAGCAAAACGGTGTGCTTCAGAATTTGCTAGTAATATTTCTCTTTCATACTTTTTTGCATACTTCATATCACCGATGATATTTTTGGGTCTATGCCTTTCGTCTTTTAAGACGGAGACCACCGGCACAAAAATGCCTATTTTGCTCAAGACCTTTTGAGCAAAGTTTATCTGTGCTTTGCCACCGTCTACGACAATCAAATTCGGATTCCCCCATTCTGGGTGCGCAAAACGCCTTTCTAAAACCTCAGTCAAGGCTCCGGTATCGTTGGCTCCTGTTTGCGTATTTATCTTGAATTTCTTATATTCTTTTTTATCCACCTCACCATCCACCACTACAGTCATCACCCCCACCATATTTCTACCAGACATGTGCGCCACATCATACGCTTCGATTCTAAAGTAGCCCAAATCATTCTTGGAGGAATCTTCGCTACGACCAGAAGGTGTTTGCTCTTCCAAGACAGAGTGCAAATGACGGAGAGAATTATTTGGGCTATGGTTTAGATTTAAAATATCGTCCTTAATCAAGGAAATGTCATTTATATGATTTAGCGCAAATATCTTTCTCTTCACCTCTCCTGCTTCTTCAAATCTTTTTTCTTTGGCTAGTTTTTGCATCTCGCTTGAGAGAGTTCTAATGATTTGCTTTTTCTTTCCTTCAAAAAACAAAACAATGTTTTTTATGTTTCTCTTATTCTCATCTGAATCCTCGGGCATGAGTTTGATCTGCTTATAGAATTCTTCTTTGCCCTTGGTGCCTTTCCGGTCCTCAATATATGGGAAAAATTTTCGAATTATCTTGAGGGCTTCTCTCAGTTGTCCACCATTGGTAAAAGGTCCGAAAACTTTTTTAAACTTCTCTGTTGCCTGCTTCAAGTCCTTGCCTCGAATCAGTCTTATGGTGTCGGATTTTGTAACACACACATAATTGAAACTTTTATCATCCTTTTCTTTGGTGTTGTAATACGGTTGGTGTTTTTTGATCAGATTTGCTTCTAGGATGAGAGCCTCTAGCACACTTTCTGTCTCGGTGTACTTGATGTCATCCGATTTAAAAACCATATCAACCAAAAGTGGACCCCGGGTATCTATCAGATCTTTTGAAAAATAGCTCCGTACCCGATCACGCAAACTGGTAGCTTTACCGATATACAAAATATCTTTTTGTTTTGAGTCGCCTACGCTAAGCTTCTGCGTACCGAGGAAGAAATACACTCCAGGCTTGTCGGGCAGATTTATTTTTTCAAAATTTGACTTTTTCATCAGAAATTATAATATCAGTTTCTATTAAACGTTCCTTTTATGCATATACTCAGATTATTTATCGAATGTTTGACCCAGCTATTCTTGGTCTCTTTCGACATCATGGGTTTTCAAAAACCCAAAAAATTTTAACCAGTTTCTTCACCCCGCCGGTAACCAACCCGGCATTTTTTATTTCTACCCTTTTTTCATTATCTTCTTTAGATATTTACCAGTATGACTCTTTGGGTTGTTGACCACCTCTTCTGGAGTACCTTTGGCTACTATTTTTCCACCATGAGTTCCTCCTTCTGGACCAAAATCTATCAGATGGTCAGCGCATTTGATAATATCCAAATTATGTTCGATGAGTAATACTGTATTGCCTTTAGTGACTAGTTTTTGCAAAACTTCGAGAAGTTTTGCCACATCATCGTAGTGTAGACCCACAGTCGGTTCATCTAGCAAGTAGATTGTTTTTTCTGATCTCAAGTGAGACATCCTGTATTCAAATAGTTCGCTAGATATTTTGACCCGTTGCGCTTCCCCACCAGAGAGAGTCGTAGCAGATTGGCCAAGTTCTAGATAACCCAGACCCACATCTACGAGTGTCGCCAATCTATCATAGATAGCTGGTATATCTTCAAAGAATTTCAATCCTTCTTCGACCGTCATACGCAAAACCTCATAGATATTCTTTTTCTTGTATTTTACAGTGAGGGTCTCTTTATCAAAACGCTTTCCACCACACACATCACAGGTCACATAGACCGTCGGCAAGAAATGCATCTCAACCGCTATCTCTCCGTTACCTTCGCAAGCCTCACATCTGCCACCTTTTACATTAAAAGAAAATCTATTTGCTTTCCATCCACGAAAACGTGCATCATCTGTCTCAGCAAAAAGGTCTCTTATGTGGGTAAAGGTACCTGTGTAAGTAGATATATTTGATCTAGGGGTACGACCTATCGGAGATTGATCTATCAATACGACACGAGAAAGGTATTCTGTGCCTGTAAAACTAGCACAATTAAACACCTGCGCAGTGCGATACTTTCTCTCTAGTCTAGCTTGCAGATTGCGATACAAAACCTCATACATAAAAGAACTCTTACCCGAACCAGAGACGCCAGTAATACAACCCATGACACCGAGAGGCACATCTACATTTATATTGTCTAGGTTGAACACTTTTCCACCCACTACTTTGAGGTGACCCTTGGCTTCGCGTCTTTTTTCTGGAATCTCGATTTTGGCTTCACCACGCAGATATGAGAGTGTACGAGAGGCGCTGGTGTTCTTCTTGGCGGTTAATAGGTCTTCCAAATACCCAGACACGACTACATTACCCCCATGCACGCCTGCCTTGGGTCCGATATCTACAATATAATCAGAGGCGTAGATAGTATCCTCATCGTGTTCGACTACTAGGATGGTATTACCCAAATCACGTAAATCAAGCAGGGTTTTGATCAATCTATCATTGTCTCGCTGGTGGAGACCAATAGTCGGTTCATCGAGCACATACAGAGCGCCGACAAGTCTAGAGCCGAGTTGAGAAGCGAGTCTGATGCGTTGCGCTTCGCCACCTGAGAGGGTGTTTGCTTTACGCGAGAGTTGCAAATAATCGAGCCCCACATCAAGCATGAATTTGAGACGATCGGTTATCTCTCGAACCACAGGCAAAGATATTTCTTTTTCTTTTTCAGTGAGTTTTAAGTTTTTGAAAAAATCATATGCATCATTGATAGAGAGACTCACCAAGTCTAAAATATTTGTACGCCCATAGGTCCGACCTACGGGTTTCTTATTGGAAGAAGAAGCGCTTTCAGAATTTGAGTATAAAAAAACATTGAGTGCTTCTTTGCGCAGACGTGCACCCTGACAATCTTCACACAATTCATCACCACCAAAATACTTGGCGCCAAGTCCATTACAGGTCGGGCAAGCACCATACGGAGAGTTAAAAGAGAAAAGCCGAGGCTCAACTTCTGGAAAAGAAAAACCATCATTTTTACAAGCAAATTTAGAAGACATCAGAAATTCTTCTGCATCTATTTTTATATTCACTAGACCTTCTGCCTCGAGCAACGAACGCTCAAGGGCTTCTGAAAGCCGAGTTTTTGATCCTTCTTTGTCATCCACAAATTCATGCAAAGCAAAATGGTCTACCAACACTTCGATGGTGTGGGCTTTGTTTTTAGACAAAGTGATTTGTTCACGCAAATTTTTCATCTCACCATCTAGGCGAATCTGAGTAAAACCTTTACCCAGCAAATCGTATAAGAGTTGATAGTATTCCCCTTTTCTACCACGCACTACGGGAGCAAAGATATTTATCTCGGTCTCATTCCATTCGACATCGAGCACTTTTTTGGTTCCTTTTTTGGTTTTACTGATAGCGGAGACTTTTTCTAAAACAAAATTTAGTATTTCATCATTTGAAAGTTTTTTTATCTCTTCGCCACATTCCGGACAAT
>JACCDR010312042.1_pt1 | contig 15873 bp, 14 predicted proteins | sample 7446431 | NCBI WGS metagenome assembly JACCDR01 (sample SAMN15323443, study PRJNA562643) | freshwater metagenome | isolation source: river surface water | place: USA:Blue River Watershed | collected 2017-08-17 | reverse complement strand
ATTGCTATCGGGCCTGCCTCATCAACTGTCATTGTTGATGCGCCGGTATTGTTCGTATCTATTCTAGCGCAAAATCTAAAGCCTTTATAATAGCCGTAAATTCTACGCGATGTTAAAACAGTGTAAGAGTTGGCCGCGCCAGTAGCGATTAAATCGCCATCATGATCAAATGCAAAATCAGAAAATGACGTGCCAACGCCGGGCTTGTCGGCCATTCACCAAGCTATTTGTCGGATTGCTCTTTTGGCTTGCGAGGCTCAAGCACTGGCTTGACGTAAGTTTTGCCATCCCAGATATCGCCAATCTGGCCGCCTTCCGGGCCAACTTCGTGCCCTTCTGGTAAAATCCAGCGCTTAGCGCGCTGAATCTGCGGCTTAGGCGGGAGGCCCAGCGCTTTAAGGCGCGAAAGCTTCTCCTCCCAGGCCTCAACCTCGCTATCAAGCATTAGAATGCGGTCAAGTGTGTGCTTTGGATCAATACGAGAGTCCTTAGCCGCATCTTTCGCCGCCTTAACGATGCCGATAGCCATAAAGCGGCCTGCTTTGGCTTCCTCAATGCTTTTGGCGTGCATCTGGCATTCATTGCGCCATGCTACCAAATCAGCTGCATAGCGGGCCATTTCTTGAGCTTCTAGCTCTTTGTGTTCCGCTTTTGAGACGCAAAGCGTATGCTCTCCAATCTCAATAATGTTTACAACGATGCCGTCTTTGATTAGCGGCTTTTGCATTCGCTTTTTACCAAACTGTGACTTTAACTTGGCCACGCTCGCCACTTGTTGCATTTGTGCTGGCTGAGTTAGTTGCTCCGCCACCACCACCGCCGCCGCCGGGCGCTGTCGCGCTTGTGGCTGCTGTTGTCGGGTTACCGCCAGAGCCGCCAGCACCGGAATTGCTCAGTAAGCTAGAGCCGCCGCTAGAGACTGTGCCTGCGCTCGTTCGCCCAGCCCCGCCGCCACCAGCGCCGTATATTGAAGCGCCGCCATCGCCACCAGCGCCGCTGTCGCCACTACCGCCACCACCGCCGCCGCCGTGAGCGGCAACACCGCCCGCCGATCCTGTGGAGCCGCCAGCGCCGCCAGATGCGCCGCCAAATGGGTTTGCGTTGCCAATCTGTGAGGCCGCTTGTCCGCCCCAAATAAGAGCGCCAAGCGAACCAAGAGGAGAGCCACCGATTGCGCCATTGGAATTCGTGGCAGTTGTCTCAGCGATAGTCATACCTGCGCTAAGCGGGCCTCCACCACCAGAACCGCCACGGGCAGCAATCGCCCCAGAATGGCCGCCACCGCCGCCGTAAGCGGCTAAATGTGAGCCAAACGAAGATGTGCCGCCAGCGCTGCCATCTGTTGGCGAAACTGAGTCGGCGACGCCAGCAACACCACCAGCGCCAACACTGACTGAAATTGAACTCGATAAGCTAGCCAACACCAGAAGACGAGAAGCATAACAGCCACCGCCGCCGCCCGTGCCTGCCCCTGGGAATGCGAGGTTGCCAAGCGCTCCCCCACCGCCGCCGCCAGCGCCCCAGGCCTCAACAAAAGCCAGTGTGCCAATTTCTGGCTTGGTCCAAGTGCCAGAACTAGTGAAAACTTGCTGGTTTACACCAGCCCTAGCAATCTGCTCTGTTCCGCTAGAATCCTTCCAATAAAGATCAGTTCGCCCACTGCCATTATCGCGCGCATAAATTCGCGCAACATTAGATGCTGGCGCACTGGGAGCCGCGCTAACTTCTGGAAAGTCAATATGACCATCAGCATCAATTCGCTGCCCAGATGCGCCAACTTGCGTATCTAGCGCAATGCCGAATAGGCTTTCCCCCCACTCAAACGCCTTTACGTTATTGACATAAAAGCGCATGACGCTAACAGCGTTTGAACCTGTGCCGACAAGGCGAAGCGAGCCGGTTGCGCCCGATCCATTGCCGGATTGATAGCTAACTAGCTCATGTTCGTTTGTATCGTTCTCGGTGCGCCCTATTGCTAGTGGCCGCGTGCTAATGTTTGCTAGCGTTTGAGGCGACATGCCGGATGAAATGTTGGCAGAGCCAGCGACAGATAGGCCCCCACTTAGCGTGAGCACGCCATTAGCGCTTAACGTCGCGCGGTCCTGAGCGCCGCTAACCCAAGCCATTGCGTCAGTGCCGGTTAGGCGAAAGCCTGTGTTTGGATCAACTGCGAAAGATATGCTTGGAAGCGCTAATGAGCCCTCGTCTGCCTTAAATTGCCCTGTCATACCCGCTTGCCCATCAATAGGCAGCGAATCCGTTAGGGCCGTTCCAGCGTCTTCAAAGTTTGCGTTGACAACACTAGATGAGCGTAATTGCCCGACCTGAATCGGCGTGAGTACGCTGAAAGTGCCTGCGCCGTTTCTAGGCATTTACCAAACCATAATTCTAACTTCGCCACGTGCGCCCGCACCAGAATTCGCAGATTCCGAGCCGCCACCGCCGCCGCCGGGCGCTGTTCCGTCGCCACCCAAGGCCGCAGCTGTCGCACCAGCGCCGCCGTTGCCTCCATAAAGGACAGCGGTTCCGCCGTTGCCGCCTGTTCCGTTGCCAGCTCCACCTCCGCCGCCAGCTCCACCGTAAACCGAAGTGCCGCCAGCAGCGCCGTTTGTTGCTGAGCTACCGCCGCCGCCGCCGCCGCCCATAAGGCCCGTCTCTCCAGCACCAGTTGCGCCACTCCCGCCGCCAGCGCCGCCAAATGGGTTTGCGTTGCCGACAATCCCAGTAGTGCTAGCGCCTATAGTGCCGCGCGGCAGGCCGCCGTTGCCACTGGCCACGCCGCTAGCGCCATCGTTAGCACCCATACCGCCGCCGCCGCCGCCAGTTGAGGATGCGCCGCCGCCGCCGCCGCCGCCTGCGGCCAAGTAAGCACCGAAAGAGCTTGTGCCTCCGTTGTTGCCACCAGTCGCGTTAGAGGTTTGCGCAGCGCCGCCAGCTGCAATCGTCACTGAGACAGCGGCGGATAAACTAGCCACCGCAATGAAGCGCTCTGAATAGCCACCGCCGCCGCCGCCCGCGCCGCCAGCGGCAGCGCCGCCGCGCCCGCCAGAGCCGCCGGAGCCCCACGTTTGAATAAACGCAACGGTGCCAAAGGCAGGCTTGGTCCAAGTGCTAGAGGTTGTAAAAACTTGTAAATCAACTCCAGCGGGAATATTCGTAACGTTACCCGCGCTATCGCGGTAATTCAGCTTTGTTACGCCACCGGCATCGACAGCATAAAGGCGCGCAACGTTTGAAGCCGGATTAGATGGCGCTACAATTTCCGTGAAGTCTGTATAGCCGTTAGGGCTAAGCGTGATATTGGAGCCAACGGCTAAAGGCACATCAGCCGTAAACAAGCTTTGAGTCGTCTCGAAAGCCGCTACGCCATTAACACGCCATCTAAGCGTTTCAACTGCATTATTGCCATCCCCCACAACCTGTAAAGTGCCCTTAGCGCCAGCGCCAGAGCCGCTTTGCCATTCTTCTACTGTGCGTGCGGTTGTGTCGTTTTCGGTGCGCCTAAGTGTGAGAAGGCTTGCCGAACTGGTAGCAATGACGATGGGCGCTGTGAGGCCGATATTGCCGCTTAGGTTGAGATCGCCGAGCACAAACGCTTTGCCTGTGCTGTCAATATAGAAGCGATCAGCGCCACCGCTAACCCAGCGCATTTCATCCTCAGACGCGCGCCGGAAGCCGGTATTTGTATCAACGCCAAAACTGATGCCTGGGGCTCCCACTGTACCAGCTATGGCTTTAAACTGCCCCGTCATGCTGGATTGCCCGTCGCGAGCAAGCGAGCCAGTTAGAGCTGTTCCGGCATCAGTGAAGTTCTGATTAACCGCCGTGGCTGACATGACGGTATTGGGCAAAAAGGTGTTCGGCACGCTATAGGTGCCGGAACCGTCTCTAGGCATTTATTGGCTTTTTACGTGGTTGGCACGTTGCTATTGGGAGCCGGAAGCGGGCTTGCTGGAGCCCCGCCAGCCTGCCCGCCACGCGCGCGCATCAGCATCGCATTAAGAAGGGCTTGTCTATCTGGAGTGGCTAGACGCTGATAGCCAGCCGGTTGGCTCGGGGCAGCGCCCTTTGCGCCCATACCCAAGCCATTTTCACCAGTGCGCAGGCTGTTTAGCGCTGTGCCCAGGCCCGCCATTGGGCCGCTTGTCGGCATCTGCAAGCGCGATGCAGTTGAGCCTAGGATTTGGCCCAATGCCGCGCCTGGATTCTGGCCTGAAAGATTGTCATAAGGACTATTATTCATTATGTGCTTAAGGCATCATTGAGTTTATGAGCGCATTGCGCTGCTTATCTTCGCTGGCTGGCGGAATTCTTGAGGCCGCACTCGCGCCAGTTCTCCCCAAGCGCTCAAACAGAGTTTTCAAGCCTTGGTTGCTATCAATCCGTGTGACAGCCTGTTGCACCTTTGCCGGATCGCCGGATGTGAGCAGTTTAGCGACTGCCAGGGCAACACGCTTATTTGCTTCATTGGCAGCAATCTTGCGTCCGCCAAGAATGGCCGTTGCAGCTAATACATAGGGATCGCGAGAATAAGCGCCATAGGTGGTGCCGCCGCCAATAAGGCCTAGCTCTACAAGCTGACGCGCCGTTGTTGAATTGCCAGAAAGCGCTTGATTGCTTTTCTGCATCAAATCCTCAACGCGCATATACTCTTGCAGCCTTTGCGCACCGTCAGGCCCTAACACCATTTCAACGCGCTGCTTAGCCGCCGGAGAATTGGCTATCATGTTGACAATATTGCGATTTTGAGGGTTCTCCTCAGCATCGCGAACCATGCGCGAAATGAAACCTTCGCGGAATAGCTCTTGCTCGCGGGCGGACATTTGCCGCAATGCGTCTCTGGCCGCCTCATTGCCGCCCTTGGCCGCTTTGGTGGCGAAGTTTTCGCCAGCCTCTAGGGCATTGGATGCATTGAAGAAGGTTGACGCTGTGCCGCGCGCATTGGCGTATTCTGGAACATGACTATCCAGAATTTGCAGAAGCCTATCACGCACGCCGATAATTTCGCGCGCTTCGCCGTTCTGCCCCTTGTTGAGCGCGGCTTGAATGCGATCATCAAGCGATTGTTTGGCGGCATCATAATATTCAAGTGAATAGCCGTTTTGCCCAACGATTCGCGCCTCAACGTCGCCTTCTGTGCCCTCAACAGCATGCCTATTGGCTACACGGTCGCGGGCCTCTTTAAGCGCGCGCTGCATGGCAGGGGCCGCTTCTAGGCGGATAAGGGCAGCATCATCAATGCCGCCAGAGCCAGCTTGATAGGCTTGCTCATAAAGCGGCGTGCGAATGGCCCTGGCTTCAGCCTGGAGCTGTTCGCGCGTCATGTAAGCGCTACTGTTGCCCCGCCCCATATCACGCAGGGCATCAGCAGTGCGCTCGCTCTGGCTTGCAAAGCGTGGGTTAACAGCGCCCTCTAAGATTTCCCTAGCTTCTGGGCTTGTGTTAGCTGCGGATCGCGCAAAAGCCCGCGTGTTCGCGCCGCCCTGCTCAATGGGCAGAACGGGTTGCCCGCGATCTAGCGCCGCTTGGTAATCTGCCGGATTGAGGCCGCGATTTGTATCGGATGCAATCGCTTGCGCCAAGCGGTTCGCCGCCTCTTGCTCAGGATTTCTAAGCCCGCGCACAGTGCCGATAAAAGGCTCCGCAGCCATACGGATGCCCTTGCCAGCCAATTCGATAGCCGGAACGGCAACGCCGCCAATAGCAGCGCCACCCGCCGCGCCATAGCCAGCGCTCCTAGCGGCATCCATGAGCCGCCCGCTTATGGTTTCCTCTGTGGAATTGCCAGCGCCGGACAATGCCCCGCCAGCCGCGCCAACAGAAGCGCCGCTAGCGAGGCCAGCGCCAACGCGCCCTAGAACGCGCTCACCCGCATTGATAACCGGCTGCGCAATCTTGCCCAAGCCAAAGCCAGGAACGGCTACCGCGCCGCCAATTTCAGCGCCGTAGCCCTCAACGGGATGCTGAGCGCGGAATTCGTCAATATCCTTGCGCACTTGATCGCGCAATTCAGAATATTTGCGATTTCCAGTTAGCGAGCCTAGCGCCGCCGCTAATTCGTCAGCATAGCCGAAGGTAACGCCCTGTGCGGCTGCTCTTGCGATGCCGTCCGCATATTCAAGCCACGTTTCAGGCTTCTTAGTTTGCCGTTCGCCGGATTCATCCATCGCGGCCCCAGCCGCGCCCTTTGCCGCGCTTGGTTTCGCGAAAGGATCAAAATCAACCGGAGTAAGCTTAGCCTGTTGCGCGGACGGCGCGAAAGGATCGCCCTCAACAGGCGTAAGCGTCACCATTCTTATTGCTCAACTTTGAGATATTTTCCGGGGCGCTGCGGGTCTGCCACATACCAATTGCCGTCAGCCGCTTGCCTTGCGCCTGTAATTGGCGACGATCTTTCACCGCTAGGCGGGCTAACTGTTCCTGAGGCCTCGGGGCCTTTGGACTGGCCGCCGCCGGGCCGATAGAACGTGCCGCCGCGAAGCTGTTCGGCCTCGCGCTCCGCATTCTTCACGCGCGTTTCAGCCATAGTCTTTGCGCGCCCCCAAATCTCAGCCCGCACCTTAGGCGTTTGGTTCACAGAGCCTTGCAGCTCTAGCAAAATTTTCCGCTCGCCTTCGGTTGGATTGCCACCAAAGATAGTGCGCAACTGACTCAGGGCTTGCGTTCCAACCAAGTTTTCAAGGTTCTGCGTATTCTCGCCAGCCTCAGAGCCAAAAAGGCTTGTAAAGTAGCCGCGAAGCGATGCCGCAGGGCCAGAGTAAGCTTTTTCGTTAAGCTTTAGAGCTTGATCGAGATTCCCCGTTGCGCTTCTTCCGGCCGCTATTTGGTCATCAGCTTCATTGATTTGCCTACGCGTGGCGTCCGTCATTTGTTCCGCCTTGCCAACGGTGCGCAGCCAGTCATTCATTTCAGGCGTTCCAGGCTTCAGGCCCATTTCAAGCCCGCGCTTCATCAGTTCGCTAGGCTTATTGGCCTGATCCGCAACGCCAGCGCGCTTAGACTCAAGCACCCATTCGCTATAAGGCTTTGCATATCCCTGGCTAACTGCGAATTTGTATTCCCGCACATTGTCAGGGTCTTTTGGCGCTTCTCTGGTAGCCGCCTCAATCAACAGCTTACGGCCTAGATCGGCCGTTCTGGGATTGCGCATCAGCATAGCGCCCATTTGCTGAGCGCGGCTTGTACCAGAAGGGGCCACTTGCGCTGAGGCACCCTGTATGCTGGCATTTTGCGGCTGTGAACCGCTATCCGCTAGGATAAGCGCCGCCTCTCTTGCGCGCCGATTTGTGAGGCCTTCCAAGGGTTGCAACGAGCCGCCGGGGCCAACAGCCGCCTGATTAAAGCGCTGCATACGCTGCGCAACCCTAGGCCAATCCCCCGCCTGAATATCAGGCAAAAGCTTATCTAGATCATCTGTTCCCAGATTATAACCAAAGCTAACGAGCGCTGAGCGCTGCCCAGGCGTTGCATTTGGCACATTCTTAGCAACCCAATCAAGCGATGGCTTCGCGTCGCGGGCTAGATATTGCTCCGCCTTTTCGCGCGTGAAAGTCTCGCCCTGTGCCGCTTTAGAACCATAGCCGCCAGAATACTGGCGCACATCCCATTTCGCCTGAGGCGCAAAACCTTCTTCGCGCTTAATCAGTGCCAATGGGTCATTGGGATCAATACCCGATATATCAGCTTTAGCCGAAGGCAGAGCGCCCGTGTCAACGCCACCGGGATTGCTATTCAGCGGCCTAACGATTGCGGGCGGCACGGGCATATCCGCAGCACCGCCCCCAAGAGTGGATATTAGCAAATCATCAGCGGACTTTTGGGCCGCCTTATCTTCCTTATCCAATTTGTTGAGATTGTAGGCCCCCAGGATCGAGCGGGCGAGGTAATTAAGGCCCTCCGCATTGCTCCTGATCTGGTGCGGCTGCATCATGGCGAGAGCCATCTTGCGCCGCATCTCAATGCTTTCAGGCGTATAAGTGCCGCTATCGGCCTGATTCGAACCAATGCCAAGCTGGCCGAGCAATGAATCCAGCAGTGCCATTATCGAGCCGCCAAGGCATAATCAACGTAATCAACGCCATCAATGCTGATAACCGCTTCTGGATGCACCTTAGCCACTTCATCGGCCATAAAGCCAAAATGGCGCATATGTGGCTCATCCGACACATAGCGGAAAGTATAGAAGTTCAAGCCATTGTGATGCGTGCCAACGTGCTCGATATCACGCTTAAAGCGGCGATCAGAAAGAATCGCCGTGGCAGCTGTACCAGCGAGGCCCCAAAGCCCGTTAGCGTTATTCTGCGCCTGATTGGCTTGCGCCTGATATGAATTATAGATGTAGCTGCCAATATCAGTTGGCGCAACGCCGGGAGCTGGGGTGTTCACGTTTGGATATTGCTGCGAGACAGGCGACATTGTGCCCATAAGTGTTGCATAATCCTGCAACGGCAGGTTGCGCTCTGTTAGAGCGGCATTGTTTGCAACGTTAAAGGCATCGAGAAACATCTTGTTATAAGCATCATCCCGCTGCTGCCCAAACTGCCGCATCATGTTCTCATATTGCTCAGAGCCAGGGCGAATGCCCTGATTGAGCAAGCGGCTCTCTAGTGCGGCGCGCTGCTGTTCCCATTGCGGATCAAGAAACGTTTGCTGAATGTCACTAATTTCTCGCCCGCGCGCGGCGCTCAGGTCGAATGGCTGCCCAATCGCCCCAGAAACATTATTTAGGCTGGTATTGGTTACGTCGCCCAGGTTTGCCCTGAGGTCGCGCTGCTGCCCCAATAGGGCCTGATCCTCAGGCGAAAGCGTTTGCACGGCGCGATAGCCAGAAGGGCTGCTAGGATCGCGCTCATAGCTGATCGAGCCGAAATCTGAGGTTTGCCCCGTCATCGCAAGGCGGGCCTGCTCTTGCGCCGTCTTGATATTGGCCTTTGATTGTGCGTCAGCTACCTTGTAGGGGTCTGGGGGAGCTGGGGCCTTTGTGCTTCCGAAAATGCCGCCCATTTATTCCGTATTCTTTTTTGGGTCTATCCAGCGGCATTTATCGCGCCGCATAGTGTAAAGGATCGCGTCGCGGCCTTTGCCGAATTCGCTCTCTAAAATGCCAGCCTCGCGGCAACCTAGGCGCATAGCCAGATTGCGACTGATACTATTTCCGCGCTCTATGAGGCCATCAATGCGATAAACGCCAAGCTGATTGAATGCATAGGAGAATATGCCACGCAAGTCTGCGCGCGTAATCCAGCCGGGTTCGCCAGCCCAACAAATTTCTATGCTTGTCTTTCGATAGTTCGAATAAAGGACCGCGCCTTTATGCCTGTCGTTACGCAGAACCGCGACAACCTCATAAGGCATCTGCCCCACAAGCCTGTCTGGCGTGGTGTTTAGCTTAGCGCACAGATACCCTATCAGCATCTCTCTTGCTTCTGGCGTAACTGCTGGAACAATCATCGCGCCTGTTTAAGCCAAGGGCATTCATGCTTTTGCAGCGAAAAAAGATTAGCGTGGCGGCCTTGACCAAATTCATCGCGCAACAGCTCCAGATTGCGCGCGCCCATTTTGCTAGCAAAATTTAGGGCTGTTTGATTCTCAGCGCTTATCATTCCCCAGACGCGATTAACGCCTAGCTTGTTGAATAGATAATCACACATAGCGAAAATATCGCGTCTCCGCACCCAGCCAGGATCGCCAGCGAGCGCGATTTCAATTGATGTTATGCGGTAGTTTGTAAGGATGCCTACGCCATTGCGCCCATCTGCATGGGCAAATAGGCAGGCCGTATAAGGCATTTCGCCAACAAGCGTCGCCCTATCGACGCCTAAGACAGCCGCGCAATAGTCTAGTGCCTCGCGCCTAGCGTGCCCCTCAAGCACTTCCATCACATGAATGCGCCATCGATTACAAGAATATCCCAGCCGTTAATTTGAAACACCACGTTTTGTGATGCATCTCCGCCTGAGCCCACTTGTGCGCTGCCTTGCATATGCACGCCGCAGTTGTATCCCTGCCCCTCAACCGCATTCCAGTCTGCCACAACTTGTGAAGTTTCCGACCAAAGGCCAGCATCCCATAGAGCAACGTCCCATAGGGCAACAAGATCAGAGGCGAATGTTAGTGAGTTAACAGGCGTATTGCGCCCGAAATCAATGTTGAGCGCCAAACCAACAGATGTTTGCCCATCTGTGACAAGCAAACTACGGCACATTGTAAAGTCTTTTAGCCTGCCGCGCGTCTCACAATAGTTAAACGCTGTTTGAAGGTCAAAATCAATGCTGCCATCATAATCAAAACCTTGGCAGTCAGCCTCAATAACGTTTCCGCTATTGTCGCCGTAGAACAGCCTATCTTGATAGATTTCCCAGCAATTCGCGCTTTCGCCTAAAAACCTACACCAAGCGCCGGTAATCGTGTTCATGACATATTGAACTTGGTCTGCGTTCTCTGTCACTGGCACATTGAGAATGGCCCTTGTGCCCCTTGGGTAGCTGGTAAGCTGCCAGCCGAAATTCGTGCCCCAATCTCGCGCTGATTGGTTCATAACGGGTTGAATGCGCGCCGTGATTGTCGCGTTCAAGATGGCTGCCCGGTCTGTGTTTATTGCCCTTGATAACGGAACAACGCCATCAATGCAGACCACTGCTAAGTCAGGGCCAACTTTGGTTAGACATCTTCGCCCAATCGGAGCGCCCATATCATAGACGCCAGCCAATTCCATGTTGCGTTGCGGGTCGCCAGTGTAAATGGCGGCCTCGCCACGCGAGCTAATGAAGGCGATATAATCGTCAGGCCCCTGGCCGCCATCGCGTGACCAAGCTCCGATTGCCTGGAGATATCCACCCTTATTGAAAACGCCGCTAAGATCGAAAATGCTAGCCGCGCCCTGGATGCTGTCTGTTGGCAGATAGGCAGGCGAAATCTCGCCTACGCGCGTCATCCATATACGCTCGCTATAAGCCGCAACCTGGATAATGTCTGTTGGCGTGATTCCGGTTATCGAGGCCGTAGCCCAAACCGAGCCATCCCAAGTTCGCGGCGCGTCTTCGCCGTTGCAAATCCAAAGAAAATTTCCACCTGAGGTAGAAAAATTAATGTGCTGCCAGCGCGCATTTGTCAGGCCCGATAAAGAGGCCGAAACCGTCGCGCTAGCCGTAACGGTGACATCATAGATATCCGAGCCAGCCGCAGCGAATAGCTTATCGCTTGCGCTATCCAGCGCATTATAAGCCATTAGGCTTTCAACCGGATCGCTATTAGGCGCTAGGGTGTTGTGCAATGCATGCCCCCTGCGCAATTCGAGATAGCCCGGCTGCGGAAATAAATTATCGAGCGTAACCGCGAACGTTTCCGGCATGACAGCTAACGGCGTGATGGCATCCCAGCCCCCGGAAGGGGCGGGAATGCTAACGCCCCGCGCCGTTTCTTGAGCTGGCATAACCTGATAGCGCCCGCGCGCGGAAACCCCTCCTAGCGCCTGCCTTACCATTATGCAGCCTCTGCGAATTCGCCTCTAAGTGAAAGCTCAGCGGCCCTATAGGCTGCTGAAGCCGCTTCTTTGCATGCGTGAATGCCCAGATGCACAAGCCTGCCGTTATGATAGATTGAAGCGCGCCACCTGTTGCCGGATGAGCTATAGACGCCCTTATGCCCGCTGGCGTTGCGGGCATATTTGCCTTTGTTTTGAAGGTTTTGCGTCTTTGTGGCGAGACGCAGGTTTGGCAAACTGTTGTCAGACCGATTGCGGTTTTTGTGATCCACCGTTTCCGCTGGCCATTCGCCAGTCGCATAAAACCAAGCCAGACGAGCGGCACGATAGGAATAACGGCCCAAACTTATATGCACATATCCATCTGGCGTAGTGTGCCCAGCCTGCTTATGCGCAAACTTGCGGTTCCAATCGGCGGCATTCCCGTCAACTTCTTCTTTGGGCTTCCAGGTAAATCGGCCCGTCGCCCTGCTGTAATGCAGCCTAGATCGCAAGTAATAAAGGCTCATTTGTTCCTTTAACTTCACGCGCCAACAAATCCAGCAAAGTACGGAAATTGCGGATTGTTCGCGTAATCATTGCCTTCAGGCCTGATGCGCCCGCTACCGCGATCAGCCGCCGCCGCCTTTTCCTTCTCGCGCTCGCATGTGCTCATCGCCTCAGCATATTGCGCAAAGCCGCGCGACTGCTGAAACCGCCAAACCAATTCAAGCGTAAGCAAGTTTTCTGGCAACAGGGCCGTGTCTGTATCGGCCATGAACTTGTCTTGCCGCACGCCAAGAGACGATTCTACCCAGCGCTTTGAAATGTATTCAAAGCCCAGCGTATGCCCAGCATCGAGCACTGGCAGAATGTTGAGCTGATTGCCAATGATGCGCCAATAACCAGACACCCCGCTAGAAATGCCGGAAAGAATAAGCTGCCAATAGCGCTGTGGCGTAGGGCCAGCCAACTGAATGTGGCTTGTCCTATCCCAAATCATCGCATTATAAATCAAGCGATCATAATCCGAGGGCGGCAGCGCGTTAGTCTGCTCTTGTTGATTGAGGGACGTAAATTCTTGCTCCACGATTAAGTTCTGCCAATCGTGATAGCGCATTAGCTCTTGGCCTGCCTGATTGGCAAAACGCATAAGCTTTTTAGTGGCCGGATCGGTTGAGCTGGCCACAGAAGAGGGCTCAGGGAGCCCCAAAATAACTGAGGCGTCCTGCACAATGCTAAGCAGTGTCATTTAAGCCGAAAAAGAGATTTAGTTTTTTGCGCGCTTCGAGCGTGCCGCCCCGACTTCTGGCGCGGGCTGCGGCGCGATGCCCTGTGCGGCCAGGGCTGAAATTTGCGCCTGAAGCGCTTCGATTTGCGCTTGTAGCGCCGCTTTTTCAGCCGCTAGCCGCGTGGCTGCTGCCGTATCTTTAGCCTGCGCTAAGAAAGCCTTTGCGCGCTCACGCAAACCGCGCCCGTCAATGCCCAGGCGATCAATCAATCCATCATGCACTTCTGCAAGTGCCTCAACGGTATAGATGTGAGCTGCCTTAAGCGTGAGCGCTACGCTTTTGTTTATCGCTGCCCAATGGTCAATTAGCATGCCCTGACGCGTCTCGCGCCCCGCACATCTCTCCTGAAAAGCTTTCCAGGCCTCAGGAAAGCGCAATTTATCGCGATCCTTAGCGGGCTGAAAATAAATGTTATTGCGGTCGCCTGGGATGCAAATTTTAATATATACGATATCGCGATAAACATCATGCCCAGCCTCAGCCGACTTCACGGCGTCAACCTCATAGTGATTTCCGAAGGCGACAGCGACAGGAGGGGCCGCAACTGGCGAATGCCCTTGAACATGCGCATGCAAGCTTGCCATATCAAAGCCATTCATTTCCCGTTCCATCATCAACGGGAATTCGTCATCAAATTTCCCCTGCATCAATCTACTTTATCTTGTTCGGTGCGAATATTTTTTGTTTCAGGAATGCCCTGATAGTGCCGACACATGGCTTGCAATAGCCCATCGCCATGCAAGCGAAAGGTGATATCGGTAACGTGCCTCAATGCCTCAAAAAAGCCGGTTGCATAAGTGAGCAAAACCGGGCTTGAGCAAAAAAGCCGCTCCCCGCATTTGACCTCACATAAATCCTGCCGCTTCCCAGCATGCTTTCCTGCCCATTGCGCTTTTCCGTCATCGCTAAAGCTGCAATCCATTCCATATATGGAAATGTCGCGATAGCCCATATTATACAGGAGCGGAATAGAGCGAAGCCCAACAGAGCCGCCACCAGAGATGAGCGTATCTGAGCTTTCGCCCAATTCATCGATAATGCGGGATGCATGCTCGGGCGTAGAGACGTGCCAAAGGCGGATATCCGCGCCGTGCAGCTTGTCTAGAACGTCTTTATGTACCGCTGAGGCAATGAGATACTCAACGCCGTCGATTGGGCGATCAATGTTAAGCGCCTTGTGCGGCCTTGGATCGCACTCAACATGATAGGTTGGCGTGATGCCATTCGCTATGAGAAAGTCATGCGCACCAGAAACAGAAACAATCACGCAATCTGTCTCGGCTGCCTCCTGCCTCAATGCATCAACCGTATCTCTGAGAGATGGGCCATAACATGCAAGAATTGCACGCCTAGCGTGCTCGGGCACGCTTTGCACGCGAGCGGATATGCGCTTGCTGTTCTCAACAACCTGCGCCCACCTATCATCGCTCGCAACCGCGCCAAAGGCCGTAACGCCCTGCACCCCGATCATGGGCGAACCAATCGCCACAAGGCGCATCTGTCCGTTAATTGCATCCTTGTGCCAGTCGCCAAGGCGCAATTTTGTCTCAAAGAGCCTGCGCCAATATGCCTCTGGAAACTGCTCATTGAGCGGCACAAAGAATAGTGCGGCTTTGCCGGTTTGCTCGACAATGGCCGCTAGTTCGGCGGGCAAATCGTCTACATTTTCGAGCGTGCCCATAACAATCTGCATGTCTGCGCGCTCGTCAGCGAAGCCCTCCCACATTGAGAATGTGTTGAGGCGCGCAAAAGCGTCTGCGTATCGATGATTTGAGGCCTTTAAATCATCGATCATGCGAAACCAATCGGGGTGCATGATGCGGCGCGATGTGGGGCGTACATAAGCCTTTGCGCTTAACGGAATGGCCTCACCCTGCACATAATGCATAAGGCTATGATCATTCCAAATCGCAATGCGAAAATGCTTTGCCAGCTTTTCCCGCCACCAATCTGCGCTTTTCACAATAAGATGCGCATTGCGGCCGTCAGGCAGTGTCTTAGTCGAGGGGCGAAGACTGATGTTGAAAAACAAGCGCTGCTGCGTTACCCGCGCAAGATCGCGCAAAACCGCATTGAGGTGCTTCGGCTCAATGTGTTCCAAAACATCCGTGCAAATGACCAAATCAGCCGGATCGGGCGCTTTGGAGATTGCCTCTATCGCGGGGTCATATTCCGCAATCGGGATATCAACCGCATGATTACGGAGATAAGCCGCCACAGTGCCCTTGCCAGCCCCATAGTCGAGCACGCTAGATGGCTTATCGCTGTCGATAAGCTCTTTGATCTTAGCCGCCCAGCCAGCGCCGGAAATGCCATAATCGCCATTCACCGCATGTAACAGGCGGTTTTGTTCGCGGTATTCCTCGGAAATCAGCGGCAACTAGGCGGCTCGCGCGATAGTGTTGCCAAGCCAATCCGCGCGCATCTCGCGCCAATCCTGCGCATAAGCGCAATTCTCATAGCCAAGCATGCTCGGCAACCCCTCTGTAAAGTGAATCAAGGCTGGCTCAATATCAAAGCTCGAATGCCCAACAAGCCAGTTCCATTCTGGCGCAAGCGCGCCTATTTCATCATCTTTGAGCCAGCAAAAACGATGCAAATCGCGACCTGGAAGCTTATTGATCATTTGCAGCGTTAGGCCTTCATTCGCGGGGTGATCGCAATTGAATAGCATGACACTTGACCAATTTTTACGCGCGTAACGCACCTGCTCTTGCCCGTTCATTTTCAAGCCTTCGGGAGGCGCGTAATTGTGCTTGACGCACATCACGGCATAACGCGGATCGGCCTGATTGAAGATTTGGCTAAGCGCTTTGGTCGCGATAATGTCGCAATCCATAAAGAGCGCCCAGCCGGTTTTGGCCAACTTTGGCACAAGGAACCGCGCGTTGGCATGTTCGGTTGACATATAGGCTCCGGATATATCATCCCAAAGCCGCCCCTCGCGAATGGAAGTGGGACGCCGGTATAAACCAGCGCCCCTGAGATCATCCAGGCGTAGCGCCCTGATATCTAATTCCGGTTCGTGTTTAAGCAGCGAATGGCGACAAACGGAGAAGGCCTCTGACTCTTTCGTGTCATAGCCTACAAAGACGCTCCGCTTGTCAGTCATTAGCCGCT
>JACCDR011397305.1_pt1 | contig 15876 bp, 16 predicted proteins | sample 7446431 | NCBI WGS metagenome assembly JACCDR01 (sample SAMN15323443, study PRJNA562643) | freshwater metagenome | isolation source: river surface water | place: USA:Blue River Watershed | collected 2017-08-17 | reverse complement strand
GGGGCTGGTGGGGCCTTGGCAAACGGGTCTTTTGCCTGCGCCTTGGGGTCGCCACGCTTTGGAACCAAGAACGGGTCTTCTGCTGCAGTCTCTCCACCAGCGCCAGCCCTGCGCCTTTCGGTGCGCTCAGTGGTGCGAGTGCCACCACCGGGTAGCATTTCTTCTTCCTTGATCTTCACCAAGTCGTATTCTGAGTTGCCGCCCTTGCCGGCCAGCCCAAGCACGCCCAGCTTTTCCGGCTCGGTCAACGCGCGGCCCAGCGTCTTTTCCATGGCGGCCACCTTGCCCATCAGGTCGGAGCCTGGCGATTGCCGGTTGCGCGCACTGGCCCGGCTTTGTGCGTCAGCGACAGCGTAGGCTTTCTTGACCTCAAGCGGCAGCATCTTGGTTGCGCGCTCAATGTCGGCTTCGGTCTTGATGCCCGACAGCAGTTTTTCGCGCTCGGCCTCGACCGGCATCAGGCCGCGAACCTCTGCGGCTTTGCGCTGGGTGGCGGCTGCAGATTCCTCGTCTGCGGCTGTACGTTTGGCGCCGCGCAGGGTCTGGTCCTGCAGCCCTGCCAGTTCAGCCCCTCGGGCGGCTTCTGCCCTGGCCAGCACGTCGGCCTTGGCCTGCTCGCGCAGCACGGGCGCCCGCTGGTCAGAGAATGCGGCGTCGTCCTGCCGGATGGTGTTTGCAGTCTTGCGCTGCAAGTCAGCCATCATCTGCGCGCGGGCCTTGGCAATGTCGTCGTCAATGTACTTGTCCAGCGTCCGCGAAGCGCCTGCCGCCGCGCCGCCCAGGGCCATCGTGAACAGGCTCATGCCATCACCTCGTCTTGGTCAGGCTCCTGCTGCATGCCGGGTTCCTCTGGGCCGTCTGGTTCTTCCATCTCACCCTGGCCACCGGACGCCTGCCGCGCGCCGTCCATGATGTCAGCTTCGCTGGCGCCCATCTTCTGGAAGTGGGTGATGTACAGCACGTAGGTGGCGTCCTTGAAATCCTGCTCGTCCACCGTCTTGCCTGCCGCGCTCATCATGGCTGCGGCCTCGGTCAGCAGTTTCATGCCGGCCGGGAAGATGGCGTCCACCGGCAGTTGGCCGTTCGATTTCTCGTCCAGGGTCAGCAGCAGGCCTGCCACGTTCTGGCCCAGCACCTTGGCCACGGGCTCGGGCGACTCAACGGCCGCCTGCACCTGGTCGCGCATCTCGGGCGAAGTCATCAGCTTCACGCCGGCCGCGTAGATGCGGGCCACGGCATCGGCCAGCTCGGGCGGCACGAATTCATCGACGTTCGGCGGTGTGAATGCCTGCTTTGCCTTCTCGGCTCTTTGCATCAGCGCCATGGTCAGGGCCTTGGTTGGTACTTCAGTGCAATCGGGGTGTTGGAATTGACACGGGCGCGCTCCATCAGGGACATCTGGGCGTCCTGCTGCTGCTTGCGCAGCTTCACCATTTCGGCCTCGGGGCCGTATGCGCCGCTCAGGGCATCGGTGCCCAGCTTCACCACTTCCTTGTTGTTCTTGACCCAGTTGGTCAGGGCGTCGAAGTTCTCGCCTACGCTGCGGTCCATGATCGACTTGCCGGCCGTCTTCTGAGCTGCGCTGTTCTCTGACGCCAGCAGGTCAGCCTTCGTCATGCCAGACGCGGCCTGTTCTAGCAGCGATGGCGCCTTGAACGACATCGAAGCGTCCATCGGATTGAAGGCGGTGGGCAGTTCCTGCAGCCCCTGGCCAAACTGCGGAGCGGCGTTTGCCGCCTCAGCAATGCCGCCAGCCTGCGCGACGCCTCCGGCTTGGCCTGCAGCTTCCGCGCCAAACGACACGGCGCCGTCGCCAAGACCAGCTCCTTCCGCAGCGCCTCCGAAGCCGTCTTTCGCCACGGGCGTGACGCCTTCGCCGAACTCGCCCACGCTGAAAGCGTCGCCAGCACCAGCCGCCGCCTGCCCGCCACCCGAAAGCGAAGAGAAAGCACCCGCAGCCCCGCTAATGGCAGAAGCAATGCTGCCCATACGCTGGAAGTCTTTGTTGTTTGCCAGCAGTCCTACGCCGGCCAGCATGCCGCCAGCTACGGCCATTGCGCCAGTAAAGGTGACTGCCGCGCCAGCAGCCATCGCCATACCGGCTGTAACGCCGCTGTACACAGCCATGAGCGGCACCACTACTGCCATTGAATCACCTCTTGTAGTAAACGCACGTTGTCACGCACTGGTCGAACCCGTAGCGGGCCAGCAACTTCAACGCACGCGGGTCGGCGTGGAACTCCTGCGGGAACTGAACTCGTCGGATCATGATGTTTGAGTCTGCCCACTGCCTCAGTGCCGCGATCATCTTTCGGCCCACGCCTGGCACCGTTGCCCTGCACACGATCACATGCGCCTCGAAGCGCTCGAAAAACATGATTTCTGCGACCACGGCAGCTATGGCGCCAACTACCCGGCCAGTATCAACGGCCATCAGGTTGAAATTGGTGGGCGAAGCGATCACGCCATTGACTGTTGCTTCGATCTTTGCCCTGGACGGAACCATGGGGTACAGGTCCGCGCGCATGCCTTCGGTGACAAACGGCACCAGCAGATCAACGTCACCGGCAGTTGCCGGCCTGAAGGTCAGACAGTCAAGCGGGCCCGTGCGGTCAGTAGTCGCCATTGGCATTGCCGCCATTCGCCCCGTCTGCATTGCCTGAGCCGTCTGAGCTGCCTGAACCACCAGCGCCTACGCCGCCAGTTCCGTCGCCGCCCGTGCTCTGCTGCCCTTGGTACATCCACGGCGGGGCCGGCTGCTGCTGCTGCGGCTGGTTTTCAGGCTGCGTCGAAGACGGCTTCCCTGGCGCGGGCTGCACTGCCCCAAAAGCAAGTAGGTCGGACACATCCACGGAGCCCGCCTTGCCCCAGAAAGCGCTGTACGCCTTGAACTGCTCTAGGTTGTTGTTGATGAGCTGGGCCTTGGTCGCTTCCTCAAGGTTTGGGTCAGTCTGAATCACGGATATGCCGCGCATCATCTCGCCCCAAGCGTTTGCCATGTTGGCGCTGCTCTGAATCTCGGTCTTGAAGTCAGCCTCCATCTGCGAGATTCGTTCCTTCGATGCAATGTCAATGCTCTGCATCGCGCGCTGCTGGTCTTGCGTCAGGCTGAACTGCTTGGCGTTCTGGGCCAGCTCGGCGTCAAACCTACGGTTGGCGTCGTTCTGTGAACTGGTGAATTGCGAAGCCTGGTTGTCCACCTGCTGCTGGCGCAGGCCAAAGTCCTTGTCGGCCTGCTTCATGTTGTCGGCAAACTGGCTGGCGTTCACGTCCAGCTCCACCCCGCGCGTGCCAGCGTTGATGGCATTGCTGGCGTTCTGGCTGGCCGCTTGGTTCTGCGCCTGCTGGTTTGTCAGGCTCTGCTGCTGGAACAGGCTGGCATCGGCCTGGGCAATCGGCAGGGCTGTGTTGATGACGGCCTGGCGCCCGGCCTGCACGCCGATGGACGAATTCATCAGGCCGCGCCGTGCGGTGTCCTGCTTAGCCTGGGTCTCTGCGGTCGTCAGCAGTGGCGAGCCGGCTGAAGTGATGCGGTTCACTCGGCCCTCAACGCCCTGCGACTCGTCGAAGGTGTTGGTGAACGGCTGAATTTTGTTCTTCTGCGCCAGATCATCCAGCGCGGTTTGATAGAGGGCTGCCATTTCAGTTTCCAATCAAAAGATCATCAATGCCGACGACTTGCGGGGTGGTCTTGACGTGGAACACGGGGTTCTCGAATTCAAGCTCAGTCAGCGTGGTGTAGTAGACCGTCTGAATCGTGATCCTGTCGAACGGCATTTCATCGGTGACGCCCCAGAAGCGCAGAAGGCTTGCAGCACCAGGTAGTGCGGTTGCTTTTGGCACGTAGTACGAAACACCAGCGTTTGCCGAGCGGTTCGCGGATGCGGTGCTGTTGCGCAAGGTTATGCGCAGCGTTGCGTCCTGAGTGCCCAGGTTTGTGATGTAGAGGCCAAATGAAGTGACAGCCGCAGACAGCGTGATGTTCAGTTCGTCAGTGAACTCGTACCACTTCGACCCGCCGCTGGTTGTGTTCCACCGGGCAGACGCGCCGCTGTTGTCGATTACGTCTGTGGTGCTTGATGAAAGCGTAGTGTGCGCCGCGTTGTACTGGTTGCACGTCAGCGTGCCAGTGACACCGCCGCCAAAACCGATCGCCGCGCCAGCGCCAACAGCCCCAACGCTCATGCTTTCAAAGTCGCAAACCTGCAGTCCAGTTATCGCGGCTGCAAAGGCATTGCGCGCGGTCAGCGCGGCGCCGGTCACGGTCTTTGCTGCATCGCCCGTGGTGTTGGCGCCGTAGTGGACAGTTGGCATTGCGCTTGATGCGCACGCAATCACTTCTCCGGCCGCCAGGTCATCAAACCCAACATAGTCCAGAAAATCCGGGTCCGTATCGTGCTGGCGCAAAACGCACTCAATGCGATTGAATGGTGTGTTGCCGTTTGCGTACCCGATCCACATGCCCTGAGCCGTGCGGGGCTTGTCGGCAAACACAATCGGCGGCGCAATCGTGCGCACCAAGGTCGAGCCGTTGTATAGCCTGAATTCAACTTCAGCCTCTTGCACGTCTCCCAAGTCGGTGACGAAACACCCGAATGCAGTTCGCGTGCTGGTGAGCGTCACATCCCAACCGCGCGTTGTCACGTACCAGTTCCCGGCTACGTTTGCGCTGGTATTGAAGCGTCCATTGCCAGCGTCGAAGATGCCACTGCCGCCAACGTTCATACCGGAGTCGGAAGACGTGCCCTTCCCGCGCAAGGCCCCTAAACCGCTCCAAAGGCTGAGCGGGTTTGTTTCGTGATACTCAATCACGCCCGATGAGGTCACATGGTTGAAATTGGCTATCACGCTGGATTGCAGCGCCGCCAGGAAAGCCGTTTTCGCAGTGACCGCCGCGCCACTCTGCGCCATGCCATCGCCAACAGCCGCACCGCCTGCGGTTTGCGATTGCTTGACCATGACAAGCACTTCGCCGCAGGCTGGCACAACGGCCACGCTGCTGTACATCGGCTGCATAGAAGCGCTCATGCGCCAGTGATCCCAGCGCCGCTCACAAACCAGCGGTTGGTGCCCGGAATCTTGATGGCCGTGCAGCCGCTGGCCGCCGCCATCGTGATCGTGGTCACGGTGCCCGTGCCGGCCAGCAGGAAGTTTCCTCCCGTGGCCGTCAGCGTGATGACGCCAGCCCCCACCTCGTTGATGAACGTGATGGCCGCACCGTTGCGATAGGCCAGGTTCGCAATTGCCCAAGCCCGCGCTGTGGTGTCTGCTGCCGGATGCACCTTGCTGCGATTGGCGTCACCCAGCACCGTGGTGTAAGCATCACTCACGCTGGCCTGCTCAATGTTCATGAACCCGATTGGCTCGCCGCCTGCGTACTCTGCAGTGCCGGGCAACACCAGGGTGCTAGACAGGCTGGCCGTGGCCACGTCACGCGCGCCCGCCGTGTTGGTGCTGACGTTGATCTGGTTCGCCGTGCCGGCCACGTCCAGCGGGTCATGGAAGGCAGCCGTCTGCAGGTCCGTGATGTTTGTTTCGATCACGTCCAAGTCGTCGCGGATGCGGTCAAAGCCTTCTTCGATGCCCGAATACTGCGTTTCGTGCGTGCGCGCCCGGGCCAAGTTGCCGGCCACCTGGGTGAAGGTTTCGTTGTAGTAGATGTTTGGCATCAGCGCCCCAGTCGTCTGGTGGTGTAGAAGATGGTGACGGCACGCAAGGTGTGCGGTAGTTCGTTTGCCGAACGGGACACAAAGATGGGCGTGGCGTAGGTGCCCATGCCCTCAAACACAAACCGCTTGCGCGCAACGCTGGGCGTGTCGTAGTAGGCCTGGTCGAAGTTGTTGATGTCGTAGTACAGGCCGGGCCCGTTCTGCGAAATGTCGCGCGGGGTCAGGGCGTCAATCTCGGTCTGCCCGTCGTCGAACTCGCCGCCCACTTGGAACTGGCACGCACTCTTGGCCTGCGCCTCAAGCTCCATGCGGGTGTAGCGCTTGATGGTGACGGGCGACTTTTGGTTCAGTTCGGTCAGCTTCAGAGCCCGCTCCACATGGTCGCCATCGAATGACCGGCCCACATCGGCCTCATAGACCCAGCCGTCGTCGTCAGCGTAGAAGGTGCGGGGAACGCCATCCACCTCGGCATGCTCGGCCAGCACGATGTTTCGGCCGTAGTCCAACGATGTCCACTCGAACTGGCCCTTGCCTACCGGGTTGCCACTCACTGTGGTGCCGTCGCCAAAGAACACGCGCAGCTTGCTCAAGTTGGCAATCCACACACTGCACTGCGGCACTTGACCCCGCGCAATGGGCTCGATCTTCATGCTCACGGTGTCCCACACGAAGTTGCCGAAGCTCTGCGTGGCCGGGTAGCGCACGAAGCCGGGCTGGTCCAGGGCCACCACGCCGCCGATGTCGTGCGCAGAGTAAGGCCGGGCGCCCTGAATGCGGCTCAGGTTCACCAAGTTCCAGTCGGCAGCGCTGTTGCCGTACAGCACCCACACCGAGTTCTTGCACAGGATCATCAGGGCGGCTGACGACTCAGAACCGCCGACAGAAATGAGGTTCGTGATCTCGTCGCCCGTGCCAAGCTCGGCCGCGCCAAAGATCACATTCCACTTGTGCGGGTCGCCAATGCCGCTGTGCTGCAGTGATCCACGGTAGGCGTAGAACAGATGTCCCTTGTGGCACTTCACCGCAGTTGCCCGAACAGCGCCCATGCCGGTAACTACTGGCACCAACACATCGTCGTACAGCTCGAATTCCACGTTCTTGCCGTCGCACCCGTACAGGCGCTGTTCGTCCAGCAGGGCCGTGAAGGAGTAGCGGTCTGTCTGCACTCGGCCGGCAACGGAAAGCGCAATCTGCGTCGATGCGCCGGCCAGGTTCAGGGTGCCGCCGCTGGTCAATGCGCCAGCCGTGAAGGCACCGCCCGATGGGGTTGCAACGATCAACCGGCCCGCAGCGGTGCCAGCCAGCCAGTCACCAGACTCGGTGACCACTCGTTTGACAACGGCAGACACGGCGCCCTTCACGATGGTGGCCCCCACTATTGGCTCAACCGAGCCGGCCGTGAATCCAACACTGTGATGCAATGGCACTTCCTGCCAGCCTGTAGGGCTTGACTTGAAAAGCACCATGGCGGTAACTGCTACGTTGTCACGCCAGGCGTAGACCGTGGTTCCAAGAACTGCAAGCCCACGAATGCGGCTCAGGCCAGGCACGGGGCCGATGTCGGCACGGTACACGGCCGCAGCCATGGCCGTCAGTTCGTTGTCGCGGAATCCGGTGATGTCGGGTTCCAGGGTCAGCACGGTGCCCACGGGCACGCCGGCTACCCGCAGCACTTCGCCTTCTTGGAAGGTGCCGGTGATCTTGGTCATGGCCAGCAGGGCACCTTCAACAAAGTAGCACACCCCCGTGGCGCCGCTGGTCAGGCCGGTGATCGTGTCTGCAATGGCCGCTGTGTGCGTGGCCGTGCACTGCAAGTACACGAACTCCGCTTCGCTGGGTGAAGGCTGGCCGCTGAAGCGTTCGATGCCGCCCACGCCCTCATAGCCGCCGCCGATGGCCGCTTCATAGTTCACAGCCATGCGCGCGTGGCCGGGCTTGGCCATCAGCGGCGCAGAAACGATGTCCAGCCCGCCACCAAGCGCAACGGCCTGCACTTCCACTTGTGCAGGCTTGAATGCGGCGTGCGACTTAAACAAGCAGGCTCCCGCCCAGTTGCAGCTTGGGGGCGTACTCGGACAACAGCGACTGCTCCTCGCGCACGTAGTTGGCATTGGCCCGTGCAACCATGTCGCCTGCGTTGTCAAACTTGCCGGCCTCGATCAGTGCGCGCCACACCAGCATCATGTGGTGCTTGGCGTCGAAGTCGGGCACGTCGGTGCCCAGCAGCAGTTCGGTCGGCTGCTTCTTGTACTCGGCCTTGATGGTGTACAGCGTGCTGTCAGCGGCCGGGCCGATCAGCAGCGCACCGTCGTCGGCAATTGACCAATCCATGGGCCGGCCGTTGGCCACCTGGCTGTCCACGTAGGATTCGTTGAACTGGTCCAGCTCAAGCCAGCCCAGGCGCCACACGTTGCCCGGGTCTGCGGTCAGGTAGACCTTGACGGTGTAGTCGGGGCTTTCAGGCCGCCACTTCCACAGGTCCGTGATGCTGAAGTTGGTGCCGGTGTAGCGCTGCAGGCTGACCACACTGGTAGCGGTCGCCGTCTTGCGCATCCAGCGCCACTCGATGGGCCTGGCCTGAATCTCGCGCCACTCGTCAGCGATCCAGTCAAACAGCCTGCGGTGTTCGTCAATCGCGGTGGCGATGGAAGACGGGCCCGTCCCGCTGCGGCCCGTTTCGCGGTGTGCCCGCTGGGCGAGCTGCAGCAGGTTCATGGGTTAGGAGCCCTCGCGCGAAACCCGCTCCAGCCACTGCCGGCCTTTGGGGTTCGGGTCGGTGATGACAGAGAACCCGTAGTCCTCAGAAGTTGTGCGCAGGGTCTGCATCTGCTCGTCGTCGTTGGGGTTGCGGGCCTGCTGGGTCTTGTAGCGGGTGCTTTGCGACCGTGCCATCACTTCGACGATGCGGCGCGGCACGCCCTTCACGCGGCTGCCACGACGGAACCACACCTGCTGGCCGTTGACGCCGACAAACACGGCCTGGGGCGCGTTCTTGTCGCTGGACGTGTGGATGCTGATGGTCAGCGGCTCGGCCATGAAGGCTTCCATCTCAACCGCCGTTGCAAACTCTCGCGGCGCCACGGGCGTCAGTTCGCCCAGCATCACGCCTTGCGTGCAGTGGGCAAAGTCAACAGCGCCATCGTCTTCGTGGTCGATGAAGTCTGGCGAGTGCAGTTCGCGGTTGTTCGGAATTCCTCGTGGCATTGCTCAGTCCTTTGAAAAATGGGCGAGCCACATGGCCCGCCCTTGCGGCAACTGCTTGCTGCAATCAGTACGCGATGGGCATGCTGTGGACGCTGGCCACAGCGTTCAGGTGCGTGTCCACCACGTTGGTCGCGCCCAGATCGGTGCTGCCTGCCGTAAACGTGGCCGAGCCGTCCGTGCGTATCACGGTTGCGCCGATGCAGGCAAAGCCTTCACGCGCAGGCCATTCCCACACGCCAGGCGTGTAGGTGGAAGCCAGCGAACTGGGCTTCACCGCGCTTTGAATCTGAGTGATGGCACCGGCCGGGCTCAGCATGTGGAAGAAAGCGCATGTCTGCAAGGCTGCCAGCGTGGTGAAGGTGGTGCCGGGGTGCGCCGCAAACGCAATGTTGTCTGCAGCCGCCTTGTAGACGGTGCGGCCTTCAATCACGGCGGTGATGGGGTTGGCGTGCAGGATGGTGTTGGCGTTGGTGCCTTCGGCAATGCCTGCCGAGGTCAGCGCGTAGTTGTCGCGGGTGGGAGTCATGGTGTTTCAGCTTTCAGATGGGTTGAGGGGGCCGAAGCCCCCGTGAATCACAGCGCTTTGGCGGCGACCTCGTAGATGGCCATGTGGCCTTCGTTCAGGCGCACGCAGGCAAAGTACGTCTGGGCGCCCACGTAGCCGCGCTGGCCGTGCGGGTCGTCCTTGGTCTTCTCGTTGGCCGGGATGTGCGTCACGCTGATGGCTTCGCGGCCACGCAGCATCACGTCACCGAAGCACTTCTCGCTCATGACCAGCATCGGGTAAACGTCAGCGGCCTCGGTGCCGGCGCTGTTGGGTACACCGTTGGACAGGCGCGAATTGGCTGCAGCGCCAGTGCCGCCAGCGGCCAAGTACGGGGCCAGGTGCGGCGACGGGATGAAACGGAAGTTCTCGAACTTGCCTGATTCGTTTTCATGCACGCGGCTGGTGGTGCCGTACTCGGCTGCGGGGGTGTAGTCGGCGCCCAGCTCGGAGCGCAGATCGCTGGTCAGGTTGGTGTGATGCACCACGACGTAGCCAGGCTCAACAGGCACCGTGCCCACCTTGACGCTGCCAGACAGCATTTCGGTAACCACCGTGGCCAAGTTGCTGGACATCGAGCGCGCGATGTTGCGGAAGCCGTTGGCGCTCAGCAAGCCGATCACGCTGGAGCGCGAAGACACGCCGCCTGCGAAGAACTTGTTGGTGCCCGCCTTCAGCACGCCCCAGCGGATCATTTCCAGCAGCAGGCCCATGCGCTCACCGGTCAGCATCTTCATTTCCATGGGCACGTCGTCTTCGTACAGGTCGCCCACGCGGTTGCTGTAGCGGTAGAGCACGCCGTACTCTTCCAGGGTCACGCTGATGTCCTGGGCGATGATAGCCTCGGCGTTCGGCGTTTCGCCTTCGTTCAGGCGGTGCGATGCCGGGTCCACGTTCCAGTTGTTGGGCGTGGCTGCGGTTGCGCCTTTGGGAAGCCAACGCCGGAAAATCTGGGTTTCCGACTTGTTCTTCGGCATGGGCTTCTTGACGCCGACGCCGATGCGGCCGATCACTTCATGGGGCAGAACGTGCTTGAGCGTTTCGCCCGCGAATTTGGCAATCCGCGCTTCTTGCGGACTGACCATCAGTTGGGTAGACATTTCGGTATTCCTTCGTCAGACGATTACCGGCGCCCTGCGGCCTCGAATATCTCGTCTAGTGTTTGTGGTGGTTGCGGCGCACGCCTGCCGGCCCCAGCGGGCACAACAGCGGATGCGGCACGCACGTTTCGTGTCTGAGTGAGCGTCTGAGCCTTGAACTTCTTGAATTCGTCGAACCGCTCCAGGCTGGCCAGAATTACACCTTCTGCTTCGGTGCTCCTTACTTTCTTCTGATATGCCTGATCTTGCGATGCCAGCCAGAGTTGGTAGTCCGTTGCGTGCAGGTCGGTTCTCCACGTCGGCCGCTCGGTGTCCAGCTCTCTGGTGGCGACTGAATCGTCTGCTGCATACGGGTCTACTTCTGGCTGCGTGGGTTGCTGCTCTACTGGTTGACTTTTCGCGGCAAAGAACTCCTCCATGGCCTCGGCCACTTCAGGCAGTTCCGCGCGGATGCGGTCCATCTTCTCCATCTTTGGCGGCGCTGGCGGCGGGGTGGCCGTCTTCATCCGTCCGTTCAGGTCGCCCAGTCGCCCTTCTGCTTTGGCCAGCCGGTTGGCAAGCTGTGGCAGGGCGGCAGTAGCGGCCTTCAAAGTCTGGAATTCGTCCAGCATTGCGCGCACCTTCGGCGGCAATCCTGCAAGCTCATCTTCCTCCGCAGGTTTCGCTTCAGCCGGCTCTTTGGTGGGCTCAGTGGCAGTTACCGCTTCTGCAGCGGCGGCTTTTGATGGCGCCGCAGGCTGCGGTGCTGCATCGTCACTGGCGCCCGCGCTTTCAAACAGCGCGTCAAGTTCGGCTTCAGTCTGTGCGGATACTTCGGTACTCATTCACTCACTCACTGGTTGAATACGTTCATGGTCCCGGTATGGGGCCACGGCTATGCAGGCTTTGGCTTTGCCAAGTCGAGCAATTCCTTCAACATCAAAATCTTGCCTCTCAATACTGCGGTATCAATTTCGCCTTTTTGTGGGCTGTCATTGGCCTCGCGCAGCTCCTGACGCCGAGCCTGCATGAATGCGGCCAGGCGCTCCCATGCTTCGGTGTCGAAGTGGCGGCGCTCAAGGCCGCAGTCTTGGGGCGTCATACGCCTTGGTTGGTCGGGTTGGCAGGATCCAGCTTCAGCGCACGTTCGGCGGCGAAAAGCTCACGGCGGTCGCGGCTGTCGATGGTCTTGGCGGCCAGCTCGGACTTGATGGCGCCAATCTGCATGTTTTCCTCGGCGGCCAGGCGCATGATCTGAATTTCCTTCTGGACGTTCGCAATCAGCGCCTTCACTTCAATGTCGCGCTCATGCTCACGCTGCCGGTGTTCCATCTGCAACTTGGCAATCTGGTCTGCGCTTTGGGCGCGCATCTGGTCGGACTCGGCACGAATCTTGGCCGCTTCGACACGCGGGTCTTGCGGCGGCGGCTGGTTCTTGGCTGCGTCCTGCTTCTGCTTCCATTCCTCTTCGGTGTAGGCGATCAGGTCGAACGGCACACCGCTGGCCTTGAATAGCTGCTCGTCCAGCTTGTCTGGGTCAATCCGGCTGTTCGGGCGCTGGCTCAGACCGTGCGCTTGAATCAGGAAGTCGCGCTGAATCTCGCGCTGCACCAGGGCGGTGGACCCGCGCGCCTTAATCTGCATGTCGCCTTTGGCGTCGTCAGGGCCTGACTGCATGCCCCAGTCGTAGTACCGGCGCAAGTGCGGCACGATCACGTAGTCGTCAAACTGCTTGGCAATGACCCGCAGCGGCGCGGCTGCGTTGTTCATCAGCATCTGCATACCACCCAGCAGTTCTGGCGCGCTGCCCTGCTGGCCCTGCATCAGCATCGGCAGGTTGGTCAGCTCGTCGGCCATCTGCCTGGCGAAGACAATGATGTTGCTCAACTCCTGCTGCACACTTGGAATTTCCCAGATGTGCATGGCGTCCTGAATGCGTGTGATCGTCTCGTTTGGCGTGAACTCCCATAGGGTGTTGCCCTGAATGCGGTAGTTGCCACCACCGGCTGGCCTCATTACGCCAGGCGCAACGGCAATCTGCACACCGGCCGACAGGCCCGCGTTCTCGAACAGCGCCCGTGTGCTGGCAATCAGCATGCGCTGCGGCACTTCCATCTTGCGGGGGATGCCGCGCCCGTAGGGCTGACCCTCTACGCGCTCCCACGGGAAAAAGTCGTAGGGGAACTCGCCGCTCTCCAGCGGGTTGATCGATACCTTGATGGGCCGGTCGTTGAGCATCGTCACGATGCTGGGCACGCTGGCCAGGTACAGGTCTTCTTCGCGCAGAGCCTCTTGCGGCACGCCCATTTCAAGCAGCGTTTCGGGTTCGAGGTCGCCGTAGTAGTAGTACAGCTCGAAGATGTCGCTGTCCAGCGCCGTGTCGCCAGGCTGGTCTTGCAGCCGGTTGTCCTGCCGCGCCCTGCCCTTCGGGCCTTCCTTCAGCGCTTCGGTAATGGCCTGCACGTCATAGGCCGGCTCGCCGTCTTCGCCCTTGATCTTGGCCAGGCGCTTCAGTTGGCGGGTGGTGCAGTAGTCGCGCTCGACAAAGTAGCTGCCGTTGTGGATGCTCTCGCCGCAGGCCGGGTCTGGAAAGCAGTCCCTTACGCTGATGCAACGGCTGGTGGGGGTTGTTTCTTCCTTGATCGCCAGCACGGCCACGCCGCTTGACGTGTCCCACTTGCGCTGTGTGCGCGCCACGGGGAATGGCCCCTTCAGCACGCCAGTGCCCAAGCGCCCGGCCATCTCGATCATCTTGCGCATCTCTGCGTAGACAGAACCCTCGACAAACTTGTCTTCAACCCACAGCGCCATCTTTTCGGATTTTGCGCGGGCCTTCTCCATCGCCACCTTGGCAACAGCCGATGCAGGGGCCTGGGTTCCATCGGCCAGGGTCAGCATCTGCTGCGACTCGGAATCAACCGCTTCGGCAAACTCTGGTATGGGCGTCGGGCCAATCTCCCACGGCTTGTCGTCGGTCGGCACCAGCATTTCTTGAATGCGGGCCACGGCCACGTCGGTCTTTGGCTTGGTGATGTTCAGGACGAACTTCGCCCGGCCGCTGTTGCCGTCGTTCTTGGGCGCGGCTGATGCCGTCTTGACGTGCCGGCCTTGGGCGCTTACCGCATCAACGCCGTTGTACTGGTCGGTGTCCTCGTCCCATATTTCCTCGATGCCGCTGGAGCTGCGGGCATCCATGGCCTCTTTGATGCGCCGCGCGACCGTGATGGTCAGGGCTGCACGGATGGAGCTTTCGCCGTCGGCTTGGCGGTCTTGCGGCTGATCTTGCATTCGCCCATGTTGCGGGGCGAATTTTGGCTATTTGTGGGTGACAGGGTCTGGTCGGGCCCTCTCTGCCGCTTCCCGCAACTGCCGAATCTCGATGTTCAGCGCCGCAACCTGCTCGATGTAGCCCTCGACCACCTTTGCCGTGGCAGCGCGCACGGCCAGCAGGCCTTCTTCATACATCGCCTTGGCCCGGCGCGATTCTGACTCAGCCTTTTCGACAACCGTGCGCTCAAACTCCAACAGCGCCGCGCCACAAGCTTGAGCGCTGTCTTGGTCAAAGTGGCTGCGGCTGATCGCTTTCAGTCGGTCAAATACCTTTTGCCTTGCGTCTTTGTCGCTGTACGTCATCACGCCACCCTCTTCGGCATCGTTTCCAGAATGTGCGTGCGCAGCCGCTCCAGCCGGTCGGCCGTTGCAATGCTGCCCTCTTTCGTGGCAATGGCAATCGCAACAGCCCGAAGCTGCAGCGCGTTGGCTTCCAGCGGGTTGTCGTAGGCGCTCAGCGCGGCATCGGCCACGGCAATGGCGTCTGACGCTTGCTGCATCTCTTCAATTGGTGCGGCAGCCTTGGCCGCCTGCTTTGTCTTCGTTGCCATACGTTCTCCGGTTGCGGGCTACATGCCCATTTCGTTGTCGATTGAGTAGCTGACTACGCGGCTTGCGGGGATGGGCGTGTTAACCCCCGGCCGGCCGACAAGCGGGATTGCGCGCACCGCGCCGCCCACCACGTCAACAGCATCATCGAATGCGCCGCCAGGGAATGCGGCCAGTTGCGAGATAACGCGCTCATGCCATGACGATCTGGCAGGAAACACGATTGACCCCATGCTGGCCATCGCTTGCGCGCCTCTCGCCATGGCTTGCTTATCTCCGACTGTGGGCAGCCACTCAAGCCTTGTTGACATCAGCCCGCGTTGCCTCATGCGCTGCGTCAGGTAAGGGGTCATCGAGCGTGCAATCACGCCCTTCTCTGCCGCCCACATGATCGGCTTGTGTTTGTAGATCAAGTCGCACTGCTTTTCAACCCACTCATCGGACGATTTCTGCCCGTACCACCAGTCAAGCACGTACAGCCGGTCAGACTCATCAAGCCCGAAAACGCCATGCTCGGTGAAGTCGCCGCCGTCAGGCGTCACCGCGTAGTCGCTCCACCCGAATTTCCGCAGGCCGGGCGGTAGCCGCTCCCACTTCTCGCCAAACCAGTCGGCCTTGAAGTATGTGCCCTCGTCGGCGGTTGGCTTCTGCTGGAACAGCGCGTTCCATGTGCGCTGGTTGGCCTTGAAGCGCTCGAAGTGGTCTTCGGTGAACCACTCAGGCCACAGCCTGCTGCCCAGCTTGCGGCCCAGTGGATCATCGTCGCGGTCGGCAATAGCAGGCACGCACAAGACGTACCACTCCAGCCCATCGCGACCCTTCACGAACCCGCTCTGCCCGTTCCAGTCCACGGGCAGGATGCCGCCTGAGAGGTCGTCTTGATGCCAGCGGGTTTGAATGATGACCGTGGCACCGCCAGGCATCAGCCGGGTGCTCAGGTCGTCTTCGTAGGCTTCGCGCGTCTTCTTGCGCATCGTGGGGCTGTCGGCGTCTTCGCGGCCGGCTGCCGGGTCGTCAATCAGCATGTCAGTGGCGCGGTTGCCAGTCATGCCGGCCAAAATGCCGCCCGCCATGTACTCGCTGCCGTTGTCCAGCGACCATTCTTCAACCGACTGGTTGCCGTGGACAAGCCCAGTCTTGAAAATGGGCCGGTACTTCGCGCTGCGCACGATGCTTCTGGTGCGCCGGCTCTGCTTCCAGGCTATGGCGCTGGCGTAGCTGGCCAGGATCACCCGGCTGGCTTTGCGCTTGCCCATGGCGTAGGCCGGGTAGACCACTGAGGTGTACGTGCTCTTTGCGCTGCCGGGGGGCATGAACACCATGGCCTGCCTGATTTCTCTGCGGTGAACCTTGTCCAGCAAGTCCATTAGCACCCGGTGGTGCAGGGCCACGCTCGTCTCCAGCGGGTGGAACAGCCAGTCAGCCTCTTTTTCGTCCTCTGCAATCGGCTTGCCGGGCACGTCAATGCTCAGGGCGAACTGGGCCAGCGTCCGCCTACCAG
>JACCDR010656560.1_pt1 | contig 15882 bp, 19 predicted proteins | sample 7446431 | NCBI WGS metagenome assembly JACCDR01 (sample SAMN15323443, study PRJNA562643) | freshwater metagenome | isolation source: river surface water | place: USA:Blue River Watershed | collected 2017-08-17 | reverse complement strand
ACCAGCCCCGTACAACGAGCACGGTCTGGCACGGGCCGCTGACGAGTCCGACATCAGGGGAGGGGAAGCGGACATGGAACCGACCGGCGTGGTGACGTTCGACCTGGAGACCGGCGACGCTGGCAACCTCCACAAGTCAGACCCGTTCACGTACATCAACCTTGCCGGTGCGACCCGGGACGATCGGCACGTCATCACGGCCGCTGGCCACCTGACGGCACCTGCTCTGGCGGCACGCGCCGTCCGGGCCGGGGCAGTCGTCACCGGCCACAACATCATGGCGTTCGACCTCCCCGCGCTGGTCCGGTCCGGAGCGCTGACCATGCCCGAGGTCCACAAGATGGCCGCTGAGGGCCGCCTGTTCGATGCTCTGCTAGCCGCGCGCTACATAGACCCGCCGATGGCCCGGGACAAGGGTGTGGATGCCACGCGCAAGTACGACCTGGGGACTCTCGCCAGGACGTACGACCTGGGCGGTGACAAGCTGACCGGCACCACGGACGCGCTGAAGAAGAAGTACGGCGGGTGGGACGGCATCCCGTGGGACACCGAGGACCCGGACCCCGGCCGGGCCGCCGACGCGAAGCTGTTCCAGGAGTACATGGTCCGGGACGTGGAGCTGAGCCGGTCGTTGTACCGGGCCCTCATGGACAAGCTGGACGGCACCGTGCCGCCCTACCTGATCCGGGAACACCGGGTTGCCGCGCTGGGTGCCCAGATCAGCCTGAACGGGTTCCTGGTGAACCAGTCGTTGCTCACCGAACGGGTGACCGAGATCAACGACCGCAAGGCCGAGAGCTTGGCCTGGCTGCACGCGAACATCGGCCTGCCGCTGACCGACGGCAAGGGGGAGCCGTACAAATCGCCGCTGGCATCCAAGCTGGGCAAGGAAGCGCTGGAGGCCGGGCTCCGGACGGCCGGTGTCACGTCGCTGTGGCGCACCGGCAAGAGCCAGGAACTCGACACGTCCGGAAACCACATGAAGCACCTGGCACAGGAGTACGGGCACCTTCCGGCCGTCCGCAGTATCGCGCTGCGCGTCTACCGGATCGTCGGGGCCCGGTCGGTCTATCAGACCCTCCAGGACAACCTGTGCCCGGACGGCCGGGTCCACCCCAAGATCGGGTTTGATCAGGCGACCGGCCGGTGGTCGGTCACCTCGCCGGGTCTGACCGTCCTGGGCAAGCGGGAGGGACGGCATGTCGAGCGGGCCGTCCTGATACCGGACCCCGGTCAGGTGCTCATCGCTGCCGACCTCTCCCAGGTGGACATGCGCGCGGTCGCCGGTCTGAGCCAGGACCAGGCGTACATCGAGATGCTGAAGTCGGACGACCCCCACCGGGAACTGGCCATCGCGTTGTTCGGTGACCCGTCCTTCCGGGAGCGCGCGAAAGCGATCGGGCACGGCTGGAACTACGGGGAGTCGCTGAAGAGGATCAGCGCGGAGAACGACATTGACCCGGCGATCGTCAACCGGTTCGACCAATCGATGCGGGACCGCTTCCCCCGGGTGGTCGAGTGGCGCGACGAAGTGCGCGCCCTGGGCGAGTCGGGAGCGCTGCTGGACAACGGGTTCGGACGCCGGATGAGGCCGGACCCTCAGCGGGCCCACACCCAGGCACCGGCGCTGATGGGTCAGGGTGGGGCCCGGGACATCATGATGGAAGGTCTGCTCAGGCTTCCGGCCGAGATCCTGCCGATGCTCCGGGCACAGATTCATGACGAGATCGTTCTGTCCGTCCCCGCTGACCGGGCGGAAGAGATCGGCCGGGTGGTGGTTGATGCCCTGTCGTTCGACTGGCGCGGGGTGCCCATCATGGCGGACGTGAGCAAGACCGGCACCGACTGGAGCAAGTGCTACGAAAAGTAGCCGTGTAAATACATGGTGTGTAACGGGGGGACCGGACGGTCCGGTCCCCCCGCCCCTGGGAAGGACGTGAATGCTGTGGAGACGAAGCGCAAGATGCCGATCACCGGATGGGTGGTCATCGTGGTCGGTCTGGTGGCTCTGCTGTGCATGGGCGTGGCGATCATCGGGCTGATCAATCCGGAGCCAGAACCGGTGCGACCGGCGACCGGCCCGGCCGGGAAGGGCGGCACCGGATCGGCCCCGGCTCCGGTCGCGAAGAAGGACGACAGCTACCGGGTAGGGGAGTCGTTCCGGTCCGGTGACTTCCGGTACACCGTGCACGGGGTGAAGACCGGTGTGGACAAGGTCGGCAGTCAGTACACCGAACACCGGGCCCAGGGCCAGTTCGTCCGGCTGGACCTGAGCGTCACGAACGTGAGCGACAAGCCGTCCTTCTTCGTCGCCACCGGTCTGCTGCGGGTGGAGGACGGACGTCAGCGGGAGTTCAGCCCGGACGTGTCCGCGATGATCTCCGGGAACAAGCGGGGGTCCGACCTGTGGGTGGACGAGGTGAACCCGGGCAACACGACCCGGGGGTACGTGTTCTTCGACCTCCCCAAGGACGCGACGGCGGACCGCCTGGTGGTGGCGGCCGGGGTGATCTCGTTCGAAGCGGACGCGCTGGTGGCGTTGCGCTGACCTTCAGGCGCTACTCTGTGACCCGAGACCCGGCCCGCCTGACCTCCCCGTCCGCAGGCCGGGTCTCGTTCTCTTTGACACTTGACTGTCAAGACTCCGAGGTCAAGTGCCCCCTCACTTCCGGATAGAGTGACACCATGCCCAGAACCCCGTTGAACGCTGAGAACAACCCCGGAAACGCACGATGGTGCGATGAACACGGGCGGCTGGAGTGCACGAAGAACCGCAACCGGGGCCGGGGTCCGTGTCACGGGATGGCCATCCGGGGGCTGAACCAGTGCCGGATTCACTCGGGGTTCCGGTCCGAGGTCGCGAAAGCGAAAGGGGAGGCGAGGGTCACGGCGTGGTCTGCCCTGGGCGACGCCAGTCAGGCGGTTAGTACCGGTGCGGCCGTACTGGGCATGTTGCACATGACCTGGCTCCGGGCCGCCGCGTACGGGGAACTGCTGCGTCAGCAGGTCGTCACTGCAGAGCTGGACGAACCCGACGTTGACGGCCTTCAGCCTGGCACCAGTGAGCACACCCGGGGGTCCGGCCTGATCGGGTACCGCTACGGCGCGGCGGGCAAGGAAGGCCACGTCTACGCGACCAACGAAGAGATCCGGGCACTGGTTCAACTGGAGGCCCAGGAACGGGACCGGGTGGTCCGGTTCGCCAAGACGGCGCACGACATGGGCATCAGTGAGCGGATGACCAGCCTGGCCGAGAGCTGGGGTGACGCCGTGGCATCCCGGATCATGCTGATCATGGCCGGACTGAACCTGACCGCCGAGCAGGAATCGTTGCTCCCCGGGCTGATCGAGACCCACCTTGCCTCTGTCGAGGTCGGGGAGGCCGGGACATCGTGACGCATCGTCCGTGTGGTGCCTGCCGGTCGCTGGTCCCGGCCGTGACCGGGTGCGAGCACTGGAGGCCGAAACGCACCCGGGAAACCGCACGTGCGAACCGGGAGTGTGCTCGGGCCGCCGCACAGGCCGTGGCCGAGTTTCACCGGATGATGGGTGTGAGCAGGTCGTGAGGATCGACCTTGCGTCGAAGGTGCTGAGCCGGACCCGGCTGTCCCGGTGGCGCGACAACCCGGTGGCCTGGGGCCAGGACGTGCTCAAGGTCAACCTTGCCGGGTACCAGGCCGAGGTTCTGAACGCGCTGCCGGTGCACCGGCGCGTGGCCGTACGCGGACCCCACGGCCTGGGGAAAGCGGCCGTTTTGTCCCAATCACTCGCACAGCCGTCAGGCTGGACCACCGTCGGTGATGTCCAGGTCGGGGACGAGGTGTTCGACGAAGACGGCCTCCCTTGCCAGGTGACCGGCAAGTCGCCGGTATGGCTGGGGCCGACCTACGAGGTGGAGTTCGCCAACGGCCAGATCGAGACCGTGCACGGAGAGCACGAGTGGAACGTCATCGACGTCTGTGACCGGCCCAAAGGTGTCACCGACTGGCGCGAGCACTGGAGTCGTACGCGGACCCGGACGACCGAGTTCATGGCTGACAACCTCCGCTCCCCTGGCGGTCAGCTCCGATGGTCGGTGCCGGTCGCCCATCCGCTCCAGCTCCCCACGGCCGACCTCCCGGTGGACCCGTACACCCTGGGGATCTGGCTGGGAGACGGAACGTCGACCGACAGCTCCGTGACACTGAACCGTCAAGACGCTGACCACATCGTCCCGAGGCTGCCAGCAGGCACGTTCCGGCCGTCGGCCGAGCGGGGTGGTTCCCGGCTCTACAACATCACCGGTCTTCGGCCCTTGCTCCGGGACCTGGGTGTGCTCGGAGACAAACGCATCCCACAGGCCTACCTCCGTGCCTCGGTGGATCAGCGGCGCGAACTGGTGCGCGGTCTGTGGGACTCGGACGGCTACCGCCAGGCGGGTGGTTCGGATGAGATCACGCTGACCAACATCGACCTCGCAATGGATGTTGATGAGCTGTTGACATCACTTGGACTGGTCTCCCGGCTAGGGATCGGCCGGGCCACCCTCAACGGGAAGGACTACGGGCCGAAGTACAGGATTTCGGCCCGGTTCGATTTCAACCCGTACCACCTCCCCCGGTACGACTGGACGCCGCGCGGCGCTCAGGCATCCCGGCACACCCAGCACAAGATCGTTGACATCCGGCGTATCGAGGATCAGCCGACCCAGTGCATCGAGGTGAACTCGCCCAGCCACCTCTACCTCTCGGGGAGGTCGATGATTCCCACCCACAACTCGTTCATGGGCTCGTTCCTGGTGAACTGGTTCGCCACCACCCGGGAACTGATGGGGGCAGACTGGAAGATCATCACCACCGCTTCCGCCTGGCGGCACCTGGAGGTCTATCTCTGGCCCGAGATCCACAAGTGGGCAGGCCGGATCGATTTCGAGTCCCTGGGCCGGTCCCCGTTCAACCCGCGTACCGAACTGCTGGACCTGAGGCTGAAGCTGAAGCATGGCGCGGCCACGGCGGTAGCGAGCAACCAACCGGAGCGTATCGAAGGTGCACACGCCGAGGAACTGCTCTACCTGCTGGACGAAGCGAAGATCATCCCCCCGGCGACGTGGGATTCGATCGAGGGCGCGTTCTCCAATGCCGGTCCCGACACGGCGGACAACGCCTATGCGTTCGCGATGAGCACACCGGGGCCACCATCCGGCCGGTTCTACGACATCCACCGGCGAGCGCCCGGGTACTCCGACTGGTGGACCCGTCACGTGACGATCGATGAGGCGATCAAGGCCGGACGCATCTCGCGCCAGTGGGCCGAGCAACGGCGCTCCCAGTGGGGGGCGGACTCGGCCATCTATCACAACCGCGTGCTGGGTGAGTTCCACGCGAGCGACGAAGAGAGCGTGGTCCCGCTGGCCTGGCTGGAAGCGGCTATCGAGCGCTGGCACGAGTGGGACCGTTCCGGCCGTCCCTCCCCGGGTGGCCCGGTCTGGACCGGCGTTGACGTGGGCCGGGGAGGCGATGAGTCGGTCCTGGCCGCGCGTGACGGGTGGGCGATCAGCATCGGGTCTCACCGGCGGCGCGACACGATGGCCACGGTCGGGATGATCCAGGGCCGGGAGGGTCGGGCGATCGTGGACGTGATCGGCCTGGGTGCCGGTGTGTTCGACCGGTTGCGAGAGCTGGGAGCCAGGCCGCTGGCGTACACCGGGTCCGGCAAGACACCGGTGCGGGACCGGTCCGGCAAGTTCGGCTTCACGAACGTCCGGTCAGCCGCGTACTGGAATCTGCGGGAGTTGCTGGACCCGGCCTACGATCCGGTCCTGGCGCTGCCCCCGGACGAGCTGATGATCTCCGACCTGACGACCCCCATGTGGGAGGTCACCACGGGCGTCCCGCCCAAGATCAAGGTGGAGACCAAAGAGAGCGTGGTGGAGCGCCTGGGCCGCTCCCCGGACCGGGGTGATGCAGTGGCCATGGCGATGTGGGCGGACCGGCACCGTAGCGGTACGTCGGCGTTCGCGGAGCCGAAAGGTTCCCTCCCGGTGACGGGTCTGTCTCCCCTGGGTTGACACCTTGCAGTCTTGCCGGTAACGTCTCCCTCATGAGCGAGCATGACTGGGAAGGTGCGTCACGCCGACGCATGGAGGAACTGCTGGCCGACACGGTCGGTCGTATTCGCGATGCGGCCGACCGGATCGAGCGGGACGCCAGGATGAACATCGCTGCGGCCGCGAAGAAGGATCGGGATCTGGACTTCCAGACGTACCCCCGCGTGGCGGCCCAGGCCATCCACGAGGTTCAGACCGTGGTGTTCAACCTGAAGCTGGAATCCCTGATCGATGCGGCCACCGACGCTGAGAAAGCACGCGACGAACCCAAGTCTTGACAGTGAACCGACAACCTGGAGGAGGACCCATGTCCGGAAAGCACAGAGACCCGGAGAACCGGCGTCGTAAGCGGTACCTGAGCGGCGAGATCCTGGCCGCGAAGAAGAACCCGAACAAGACCCAGGGGCGGGACGTCCGTAACGCCTCTGACCAGGAGATCAGGGACAAGTTCGACCGCAAGCGCGGGGAGGGACGGTCGTGAACGTCGGCCAGTACGAGGGCCTGATGGGCAGGCTCCAGGAGATGGAGGCGGCCGGGTTCGTGCTGGCCCGGCAGAACCACCTCTGACAGTTCACCGTCACACGAAGCGCCCCGGTATCCGCCGGGGCGCTTTCGTCTGTCCATGTCCGGGTACACACTCTGTCTGGAGGTGGGTCCGATCGTTTCATCTGCTGGCGGACGCAAGGGCTACGTAGCCCGGTCCCGGCACCGCACCTACAAGGCGCTCAGGCGCAAGGGGATGAGCAAAGAGAAAGCGGCCCGGATCTCGAACGCCGGGGTGACCCATGCTCAGCGCTCCCGGATGGCGCGTCGCGCCGCGCGGACTCGGAGGTCGAAACGTTGACAGTGTTACTGTGATGTAACGACAGGAGGGGGGAGGGGTCATGACCGACGTACACCCGGCACACCAGGAAGCGCCGGACGAGAACCCGATGGATCACGTCGGGGAGCCGATCCCGGACCCGTGGGACGACCTGGATCAGGACGACTGGACGACCGGGAGCGCTGATCATGGCGAGTAGCTGGGTGCGCACCCGGGGCCTGACCACGTTCGTCGGGGAGGTAAACGAGACCTTCCCCGGCCGCGACCGCAAGTCGGACGGGTCGGTGGGAGACCTGGCGCACCAGACCTCCCCGTCCGGGCACAACCCGGACCGGACCGGCCTGGCCGAGTACAAGGACGGGGACGCGAAGAACGAGGTCCGGGCCGTCGATGTGGACAAGGACTTGCGGCCGGGGTCCGGTATCGACTGGATGGAACTGGTCGTCCAGTACATCGTCAAACGGGCGCGCTCCGGTGTGTTCGTCCCTTTCGAGTACATCATCTACAAGCGCCGTATCTGGGGCCGGTGGGACAACTGGGTCACCCGGCAGTACACGGGTGTCAACCCGCACAATGAACACGCACACTTTTCCGGGGGCTACTCGGAGAGGGCTGACGAGTGGACCGGCAGTATGGGACTGTCTGCCGTCCTGAACAGACCTGGGGGACACGTGGCACTGACTACCGCTGAACTCAACGACATCGCAACGGCCGTCGCGGCCAAGCTCCACGTCGATCTGGAGAACTCCAGCTCTGGCCTGTACCGCTCCCTGGCGGCGCGTTCCGGTGCCGGGTTCCTGGACCAGCTCTGGATGGGTTACCACGCGGCCTCCAACTCGGCCGTGTACCAGGCGGCGACCGAGGACCAGAAGAGGTCCATGCGCAACGTGCGGGACGTCCTGCGCGCGATCGTCGGCGGACCGACCGACCTGACCGGCATCGTCGCCTCCCTGGGAGAGCTGATGAACCGCGACGGTGTGGACGAGACCGAGGTTGCGGCCCAACTGGCTCCGCTGGTCCTGGGCCCGCTGAGCGACGCGCTGACGGCCGCTGTGGTCGCGGCGCTGGAGAACAACGGCGGGGCTCCGCTGACCGTGGAGCAGGTCCAGGAAGCGGTACGGTCGGGCGTCTCGGAGGTTCTGAGAGAGGGTGTGGGTGAGTGAAGATCTTCGGACGTGAACCGGCCCTGTGGATCGGCGTGATCGGTTCCGCGCTGACCTGGGTGGCCGGGATGAACGTGTCCTGGCTGAGCGCCGGTGCCGCTGTCGCGGCCACGACGTTCGTCTCGGCGGCCGTCATTGCCGTCACCACGCGGCCGATCGCACCGGGCCTGTTCGTGGCGGTCGTGTCGGCCGGTGCCGCGCTGGCGGCAGAGTACGGTCTGCATTGGTCGGACGCATCGGTGACGGCCCTGGGTTCGCTGGTGCTGGCCGGGTTCGCCCTGTTCGGGATTCGTCCCCAGGTGACCCCGGCGGCCGACCCTCAGCCGATCGCACCGGCCACGGGCGCGGTGCGCTGATCTGAGGCGGTACGAGGAACGGCCCCCGGCGACGTGCCGGGGGCCGTTCTGTCTGGAGGGCTACTTCTTCCTGCGCTCGATCGGCTTACCGTTCGCGTCCCGTTCCTCCACGATGATCTCGTCATGCGGGTTGCGGGTCGTCTTGCCGTTGCCGGTGTACGGGCCTTTCGGGCTCAGGTACTTGTCCGACCCCTTGCCGATCCGGAGTCCGAGAAACCGTGTCTTCCGGGTCATGTTCCCTCCCTGTTCAGTTGGTGTACGGACCACGTTACAGTCATGACGGTGATGTGTCAACACCGACGCCAGGCCACCGTGACCGAGTGCCTGTGGGGGAGGCCGTTGGGAATCCCGCACGGTACGCCGTCGCACCACCGGGAGATGTTCAACCAGCCTATGTTCACGTCCCAGTGCTTACGGTCCCCCCAGACACCGAGACGGTAGAGCCTTGCCACGCCTCACCCCTTGACTACTTGCGCTTGCCTGACCCGGTGCCCCGGCCGCCCTGATCCCCGTCGCGGCCCCCGCCTTGCGTGCGGCCCGGCCCGGTTCCGGCCCCTGTCCGGCCGCTCACGGAGCCGCCCTTGCACCGGTCGTCGTCGCGGCCCGACCCCTCACTGTCCTTGCTACCCATTGTCACATCCCCAGGGCTCTATGAGCTGACGGTCAGCGTTTCCACGCGGTGACGATCAGGACCAGACCGGCCATGATCACCACGCCGAGACAGAGTGCGTTGTCCCCGATCTCGATCATCCCGGCCTTCATGGTGCTCCCTTCCTCCCCGGTCGTTCCGGGTTCGTTGACAACATAGCAGTCATGACGGTAACGTGCAAACCACAAGGTCAGAGAGGGGAGGGGTGATGTCGAAAATCGTCGTGTTCAACCGGGAAGACCCGTGTATCGGGGTGATCCTGGAGACCGTGCAGCCGGGAACGCCGGGCCGGGCCCGGGGCACCTACGGCACATGCACCGAGTGCGGGAAGCCGATCCACCGGTGGGACGAGGACCGGGCTGTGCGCGATGCTCAGGAGCACGTGGACGCGCACATGCCGATGGCGGCATGAACGACCACGGCCCCGGGGAGGTACCCCGGGGCCGTAGCGGAACAGGAAAGGAAGGCGCTGTGAGCCAGCATCGCAAGAATACGCCGGATCGGCCGTCCCGGTGGTGGTTGTGGGGCCACTTCACGGCATCGGTTGCGTCTCTGACCATGGTCCTGCGCTTACTGGATGCGCCGGTCTGGGGGGAGGCACACCTGATCGGCGTGGTGTTCGGTGTGTTCACATCGACCGTGTTCCTCGCCTGGGCCGGTCAGGTGATGGTACGCCGGGCCAACCCCGGAGAGGACAAGGTGTACCGGCAACTGGACGAGGCGACCCGGACGCGCAAGGCGTACAACGACGATCCGGGCAACGCCGGTGCCTGGGTCGGGGCCCGGCCGGAACAGGTTCTCACGGTGCGCTGGGACCCGGCCGCGCACACGTTCTTCTTCCTCGGGTGGCTGTCGGACCAGTGGATGCAGTACCGGGAGCAACCGTGGCATGACCCGGTCGGCCTGGCCGACGTGCTGATCCGGCTGGAGTCGAGCGGGACCATGCGGCCCCTGGACAACCCCGGCACCCGGGCGGTCCGGGCCCGGCTCAACCTCGGTGAGTGGGTGGAGCCACAACCGGATGACCCTCCCCGGAGTGACGAGGACAGCCGTCTTGCCCGGGAAGAGACGGTGCGGCTGATCGATCGCAGGCGCTGGCGCGATGCGGAGCGGGCCAGCACTGACAGTTGACCGTCACGAGGGCCGACCGTTGCCGGTCGGTCCTCTCTCGGTTGACACTTTGAAGCCATGCCTGTATTGTAAGGGTGTCCGTTGATCGAGGAAGTGAGGGGACCATGAGTGCGGGATTCATGAAGAAGTGCTCCAGCGGCGACAAGCCCAAGCAACGCCACGAGACCCGGCAAGCGGCGGAAGCCCAGCGGACCAGTCTCGTCAAACTCGGCCGCTGGACGATGGCCGGATCGAACACCTACCTGTGCAACGCCTGTGGGTTCTACCACGCGGGGAGCCTGGGGAAGGTCAACCGGGGCAGTGGCCGCAAGAACGGGAAGAACCAACCGCGCCGCCTGGACTGCCAGTGACGGCCGGAAGCGGCGTGAAGGCGCGCCGGGGCACCACGAACCGCAACGACCGGGGAGGGTCGGACGACCGGCTACGACGCCGGTTGTGGCTGATCGAGACGTACCGGGCCGACGTGGACGTGCTCTACGTCTACGGCCGGTTCCCGACCGACCCGGCAGTGGTGGTGCCGGTCCAGATCGGCACGGAAGGCGCTCAGCCCGCGTGCCGTTGCTACCGGTGCGGGTGCCTGCTCACGGTGGAGACCGTGACGGTGGACCGGATCATCCCGGGGTGCCGGGGAGGGACCTACCGGCGCGACAACATAAGACCGGCCTGTGGATCGTGCAACAGTTCGACGGGCGGCCGGAACAGGAAGAAGTGACAGGTGACTGTCAGGACGAGGGAGGAAGCGATAGGTACCGTTCCTCCGTCCTCCCCGTGGAGCCCTGGGGCGACGGTGCCCGGTGTGCGATGCCTCGCCTGGGTGGCGATGCACGAAGGTGGCCGGTGATCACCTGGAGCCTGTGAAAGGGCTGTCACAAGGAACGGTGAACGGTGGGGGGACCTCGGTCAGAGGTCCCCTCAGTTGCTGGCGGGGGCGGATCAGCGGGCCACGGAATAGCTGGCACATACAGGTATCCACGGTGCGGGGCCGTTGATTCAACCTCGACGTGACGGCTGTCGGAGCCGGTCCAACTTTGACGTGACGCCTTTTACCTGCAACATACAGCGAGTCCAACTTTGACGTGACGCCTTTTACCTGCAACATACAGCGGCCATGGAACTTCACAGGCCCGTGGAAACACCATAATCACGGTCCACCGGTCCCCCCACCCGCCGGTGCGTGGGAGCGCCCGGATTGCCGGTAAGGCACGAACGTGCCCCGTTCTGTCCTGGTTCTGGCGCGCCCGGTGTGCCCGATCTTGCACCGGTAAATATCTAGTTTGGGCGAAATCATTTATTCACGCGACTAGGGGGCCACGCTCTAGGCGCGCCCGGATTGTCCGATACGCAGGGGTAGAGGGACCGTACGGGCGAAATGGTTTAGGTGTGTCCCTTATATATCCACCTCGGGGGAGAACGTACCGATACATCCCCTGAAAAACGTGGGGACCGGGGGGACGTAGGGAAGCTCATACACCTTTACACGTTGTTTTTTGTCCGCTATTACGCATTGCGTAATAGCGGGTGTAAATAAAGAGAGAGGGTGGGATGAGCTCCCCTACGTCTCCCCGGTCCTCCCTGTGATTGCTGTGATTGCTGTGTATGCTTGTCGGCATGAGAGACATCGAACCGATGGGCGGCTACGGGGTCCTGGTGGAGGATGACGTGGTACGCGCGACCAACGGCCTGATCCGGGGCGCGTTCTACACCGTGACGGACCTCTACGCCCGGTACTCCGACGTCGCACGAGAGGCGAACCGCCTCCCCGGTCATCCGGTGGCCCTGGGTCAGGTCTTGTCCCGCTGGGGGTGCCAGAGAACGCGACGCCGGGTAGGGGGTTCCGGCAAGGGGCGCGGTGGTGCCCCGGGTAAGCAGGTCTGTGGCTGGTTGATGAACTGACCGTCAACTGTCAACGGGGCACTGAGGCCGAGATGTCCCAGTGCCCCGTACGATGTGGCACATGGTGATCCCGGTCTGGCTCCAGCTACTCCTGTACGCGCTCGCCGTGGCGCGCCTGACCGGACTCATCACATCCGACGCCATCACCGAACCCATACGCGACCGGGTCATCGGATGGCTGGACGACACCCCCGGTTCCAGCGGCGATTGGTTCTCCACCCTCATCACCTGTCCGTGGTGCGCCGGGATGTGGGTCTCCCTTGTCGCCGCTCCCCTGATCTGGACCTGGGGCCAATCACCGATCATGCTGATCCCGGCGCTGGCACTGGCGCTCAGCCAGTTCACCGGCGTGACCTCAGACCTGGGGAGGTAACCCCGTGGCCTTCCGACGCCCTCAGCGCCCTTCAGCGCCCCCGAACCCCTTCCCCCTGTCCCGCGTACCCGTCAGCTCTCTGACGGCCGCCACCGTCCAGGTGGACCTCTCGGAAGGTTCGTCCTGGAAGACGTGGAAATTCGGTAACCGCGACTGGCAGACAGAGGCGTGGCGTCTCTACGACATCGTTCCCGAACATCACTTCCTCGCCGGGCGCATCGGTGACAGCCTCGCCCAGGCGCGCCTCTACGTGACCCAGGTGGACGAGACCGGCGAAGAGACCGGCGAGGTCACCGAGGGCCGGATCAAGCGTCTGGCTGCCGTCCCCCTGGGCACCGGCTCCCAGCGTGATGACAACCTCCGTCTGGCCGGGATCGACCTCGCCGTGGGCGGTGAGTGCTGGATCGTAGGCGAGAATGCCGCGAGCAACCCTGATGCTGCTGAGGGCAACTGGTTCGTCGTCACCGGCGCGGCCTTCAGCAAGACCGGCGATCAGATCACCGTGCGCCGCCCCCAGACGCGCGGCGGGTCCCGCCTGGTCCTGCGTGACGGGACCGACATCCTGATCCGATGCTGGCGGCCCCACCCCAACGACACCGATCAGGCCGACAGCTTCACGCGGTCCGCCATCGTGCCGTTGCGTGAGATCGAGCTACTGACCAAACGGGAGTTCGCAGAGCTGGACTCCAGGCTCACCGGGGCCGGGGTGATGTTCCTCCCCGAAGGTGTGGACTTCCCCCGGGGCGAGGACGACCAGGAAGGTCTTCCGGGGTTCATGGCGTACCTCCAGCGCGCGGCCGGTGCCTCCATGAAGGACCAGTCAACCGCTAACGCCATGGTCCCGATCCTCGCCACCATCCCGGACCACATGGTCGAGCACCTGGACAAGCTCAAGCCCATCACGTTCTGGTCCGAACTGTCGGCCGAGATCACGCCCATGAAGGACAAGGCGATCGCGCGCCTGGCCTCCAGCGCGGAGATCCCGGCCGAGGTTCTGACCGGCATCGCGGACTCGAACCACTGGACCGCCTGGCTGATCTCGGACGAGGGGATCAGGTGGATCAAGGGCTACCTGGGCCTGGTTGCCGACGCTCTCACCCGTGGCTTCCTGCGGCGCGCTCTGGAGTCCCTGGGTGTCAGCGACCCGGAGCGTTATGCGTTCGCGTTCGACACGTCCGCGCTGGCCGCGAAGCCGAACCGGCTGGACGATGCAGAGCGCCTGTACGACCGTGGCCTGATCTCCGACGAAGCGCTGATCATGGCCGCCGCTTTCTCTGCCGATCAGATGCCTGGCACCGAGGAACGGGCCCGGCAGATCGTCTACAAGCTCGTCATGACACAGCCAGACCTGGCGCTGGACCCGGAGGTTCAGCGGGTCCTCGGCCTGCCCCCGATCAAGAGTGTGGGTCTGCCACCGACCGCTGACCAGAACGCCGACAGTGACGACCCGGACGACGATGGGGGACCTGCTGACGGTCCCCCCAACGGTGGCGAGGTCGAGGCTCCGGACGAGTCGCGCGCCATCACGGCCGCGCTCAACGACCGGATCAGGGACCTCAGCGCGACCCGGATCACGGCCCCTGTCTCCCCCGAGGTCGTGTTCAACGCGAGTGCCAAGCTTGTGGTGATGCGCGCCCTGGAGCTGGCCGGTGGCCGGTTGACGACGCCAGGGGAGCGGCGAGGCCGGTGGGCCGGTATCCCTCGTCACGAACTGCATCACCACGTGGGCCCGATCCCGGTGGACAAGGCCATCCGGGTGACGGACGGGGCGTGGACCCACATCGGCCTGGTGGCGTCGGACCTGGGTGTGAACGCTGACGACCTGAGGGACCTGCTCCAGGGCTACGTTCACGAGTTGCTGACCCGGGGTATCCGGCACCATGACGACCTGCTTTACGCCGCGTTGAACATCGCGAACCGGGGCCGGGGCATGGTGGCCGCGTGAAGTGCCCCCGTGGTCGCTGGCATGGCTGCATTGGGTGCCCTCGTTGTCAAGATCGTGATGGGGTGACATGAAGCGGGTCATACGGCCGGTCCAAGTCCCGCCCAGTGCGGAAGACGACGTGTACCGGCGCACGCGCGCCGAGGTCGAGCGCAAGCTGAGGGAACGCTGGGAGCGTTCCTGATGGAGTGGATGGCCGTTCTCGGCCTGGCAGTGATGATCACCGGATACGGCATCGTGTGGATGGCGCACCGGTACCTGTGATGGGGAGGAACTGATGGCGGGCACGTGTGGTGTGTGCGGAGGACAGGGGCATCTCTGGCTCCCCTGTCAACTCCGTTGCGGCGGTAAACGCAACTGTCCAGTGTGCGCTGGTATGAACAAGGTCTGGGTGACGTGCACGAAGTGCCGGGGTTCTGGCCGGTCCTGATGGACGGCAGGCCGTGCCTCTGGTGTTCCGGCCGTGGATGGAATCGGGCCACGTGCCGATGTGGGGCCAAGTGGTATTGCAAGCTGTGCAAGGGCACAGGCAGTCTTCAGGTCACCTGTAATACGTGCGGAGGAACGGGAGGACGGCGACCATGAGCGGTGCGGTCTGGGACGGCAAGGGGACCGATCCGTGGCTCCCCGCGCGCCTGGACGCGCGCCTTGAGGTCGCCGCTGTGGAGCGAGATATCCGGATGGCGGTCTGGGCCGCCCTCTCGGACTGGCTTGTCCAGACGGCGCGCCGGGTGCTGCGTGGTGACACGGTGCCACCGAACCCGGACGCCGTCTGGGCCCGTGCCCCGATGTGGCGCGAGGCCGTGGACCTGATCGTCCGGGGTGAGATATGGCAGGCCATCGGCCTGGCGTTCCGGAAGATCCTGGGCAAGGGCTACGAATGGGATCAGCGCCCGGAGATCGTGCGGTACCTGTCCGAGGTGACCAATCGTCTGGTCCGGGTGCCGGACGAGGTGTACGACCTCGTGGCCGGTCAGATGTCGGCCGGGGTGAACCTGGGCGAGTCGATCCCGTTGTTGGCCGGACGGGTTGACAGTGTCCTGTCAACGACGGGTTCCGACCGGTGGCAGAACCGGGCCGTGGTGATCGCGCGCACCGAGTCGATCGGCGCTCTCAACGCTGGGCGCGTCGAGGCATTCCGCGTGGTGGCCGAGGACGACCCTGAACTCAACCTGGAGATGATGTGGGTCTCTACATCCGACAGCCGGACCAGGCCGACGCACCGTGAAGCCGAGGGCCAGCGCGTACCGGTGGGAACCCCGTTCAATGTCGGCGGCTTCGACCTCCGGTTTCCCGGTGACCCGTCCGGCCCTCCCCAGGAAGTGATCCAGTGCCGGTGCGTGCCGTTGCTGGTCGAGGACGGGGAGAGCGTGGATCTGTCCAACCGCCAGATGTGGCGGGGACGATGAAGGCCCGGCCGGAGCCGGGCCTTACGTCGTGCGGCGGATCAGGCCACGTACACGTCTT
>JACCDR011735018.1_pt1 | contig 15885 bp, 13 predicted proteins | sample 7446431 | NCBI WGS metagenome assembly JACCDR01 (sample SAMN15323443, study PRJNA562643) | freshwater metagenome | isolation source: river surface water | place: USA:Blue River Watershed | collected 2017-08-17 | reverse complement strand
CTTCCAGCTCGAGGCAGCTGGGACTCATCGTGCTGCTGTCGAGCGCGGCGAGCAGGCGATCACGAAAATCCGGCGAGCGAAACTGGATCGGCGACACATTGACGGCGATCCTGACCTCGGGCAGGCCAGCCTCCCGCCACAGTTCATGCTGGCGGCAAGCTTCGCGGATCACCCATTCGCCGATCTGGTGGATCAGGCCACTGGCCTCGGCGGCGGCAATGAAGTCGCCTGGCATCAGTTCGGCACCGTCGGGCTGGCGCCAGCGGATCAGGGCCTCGACGGCCGACAGTTTGCCGCTGCGCATGTCGATGACGGGCTGGTAAGCCAGCTCGAAATCATCTTCCTGCAGGCTGCGCCGCAGCCGCTGCTCGAGCGCGAACACATTGGCGGTGTTGCTGCGTATCTCTTCCGAGAAGTACTGGTAATTGTTGCGGCCGCGGCTCTTGGCGTGATACATCGCCGCGTCTGCGCGCCGTATCAGCAGGTCGATGTCGTTGCCGTCATCGGTGTACAGGCTGATGCCTATCGATGGCGAGGTATGCAATTCCAGCGACTCGATGCGATACGGTTCGGACAGGCGCTTCAACAGATGCGAGGCAATGCTCTCGAGATGCGCATCCGAATGCAGCTCTGTCAGCACGGCAACGAATTCGTCGCCGCCCAGCCGGCCTACCAGGTCGCTGGAGCGCACCGAGGTCTTCAGGCGTCGCGCAACTTCCTGCAGCATCAGGTCGCCGGTGCGGTGTCCGTAGGTGTCGTTGATGGGTTTGAAGCGGTCGAGGTCGAAAAACATCACGGCCAGCTTGTGCTTGTGGCGCTGCGCGCCGCCGATCAGTTGCGCGCCGATCTCATAAACCAGCGCGCGATTCGGCAGCCCGGTCAGCGGGTCGTGCTGGGCCGCGTGCCGCAGCTTTTCTTCGGCGCGCTTGCGCTCGGTGATATCGGTCACGAAGCTGACGCCCATCTTGCCTTCGGACGTATCAGTGACCGTGATCGCCGCCTCGATAGGGAATAATTCGCCATTCTTGCGTCGGCCTTGCAGGTCGAGACCGTGTCGCATCTTGCGCTCGCTCGAGCTGACAAGGAACGAGCGCAGGTGGCGCGCATGCGCGGCGCGCTGCGGTGCGTCGATCAGTATGTCGAGCGGCTTGCCGATCAATTCATCCGGTTCGTAACCAAAGATCCTGTGCGCTGCCAGGTTCGCGATCCGTATCGTGCCGTCGACATTGATGCCAAAGATGCCTTGCGACGAAGATTCCAGCAGCGCCGTCACCGTGTGCTGGTTGAGCTCCATGTGACGCTTGGTCTGTTCCAGGGAGCGCATCAGGTCGGCCTTGCGTTCGCGCGCCCGCTTGAAGGATTCGCCGGCGATGCCGAACAACAGCGCATCGACGATGAAGATGGCCATCAGCGTCAGCTCGGCCGGCCGCCCGATCTTGAAGTTGTACGCCGGCTCGACGAACAAGTAAGTCGACACAAAGACGCATACGACGCAGGTGAACACCGCCAGCCGCAGTCCGCCGTATAGCGCAGCGATCGCGGTGGCCAGGAAATAGACAGCCACCGGGCCGACGTATTGCATCAGCGGCTGCAGCAGCAGCCGCAGCCCGGTCAGCCCGGCGACCAGCACCAACATCAACAGATAAGGCTTGAAGCGCAACAGTCTTTCCATCGAGGGATGGAGTGTCGGCGGCGGCCAAAGTTCAGGCCGGCGCTGCGGGCGGCGACCGAGACCCACGAAAAGCCCGTGAAAACCCGCAACAATCGGGTTGTGCGGCCCGGCCTGCCGCGGCGAAACAGGGGGCCGGCAGCTATAATCCCGGCTTTGCCGCCTGTCCGCGCGGCAGCCCCGAATGCCCCATCCCATGCAATCCAGACACAAAGAACAAATCGTCCAGCTGTTCACCGATGCCGTCGCGCCGCTGCTGGCCGGCACCGAGCTCGCCATGCCCGTCATCACGCTCGAGCGCCCGCGCGACCCGTCGCACGGCGACCTGGCCTGCAACATCGCGATGCAGCTGGCCAAGCCGCTGAAGAAGAACCCGCGCGAGCTGGCCCAGGGCCTGGCCGATGCGGTGATGGCCAACCCGGCCCGCCAGGGCTTGCTCGATGCCGTCGAGATCGCCGGCCCCGGCTTCATCAACCTGCGCGTGGCGATGGCCGCCAAGCAGGATGTGGTGCGGCGCGTGTTTGCCGACGTCGAATGCTTCGGAAAATCGAACGCCGGCGCCGGCAGCAAGGTGCTGGTCGAGTTCGTGTCCGCCAACCCGACCGGCCCGCTGCATGTGGGCCACGGCCGCCAGGGCGCGCTCGGCGACGCGATCTGCGCGCTGCTGGAAGCGCAGGGCCATGAAGTGCTGCGCGAGTTCTACTACAACGACGCCGGCGTGCAGATCGCCACACTGGCTACCTCGGTGCAGGCGCGCGCGCAGGGCAAGAAGCCCGGCGATGCCGACTGGCCCGACTCGGCGTACAACGGCGACTACATCGCCGACATCGCGGCCGACTTCCTCGCAAAGAAGACCGTGTCCGCTGCGAATGGCGAGCCGGTCACGGCCAGCGGCGACATCAACGACATCGAGTCGATTCGCCGCTTTGCGGTGACCTATCTGCGCCACGAGCAAGACCTTGACCTGCAAGCCTTCGGCGTGCGCTTCGACAACTACTACCTTGAATCCTCGCTGTACACCGACGGCAAGGTCGAGGCCGCTGTCGACGCGCTGAACAAGGCCGGCAAGACCTTCGAGCAGGATGGTGCGCTGTGGCTGCGCAGCACCGACTACGGTGACGACAAGGACCGCGTGATGAAGAAGTCCGACGGCACCTACACCTACTTCGTGCCGGACGTTGCGTACCACATTACCAAATGGCAGCGCGGCTACCAGAAGGTAATCAACATCCAGGGCAGCGACCACCACGGCACCATCGCGCGCGTGCGCGCCGGCCTGCAGGGCGTGGGCGCTGGCATTCCGCAAGGCTATCCGGACTACGTGCTGCACAAGATGGTCACCGTGATGAAAAACGGCGAAGAGGTGAAGATCTCCAAGCGCGCCGGTTCCTACGTGACCCTGCGCGACCTGATCGAATGGTCGGCCGGCGACGCCACCGATGCCAACGGCCAGCGTGACCTGACCCGCGGCCGTGATGCGGTGCGTTTCTTCCTGATCTCGCGCAAGGCCGATACCGAATTCGTGTTCGATGTCGACCTCGCACTGGCCCAGTCGGATGAGAATCCGGTGTACTACGTGCAGTATGCGCATGCACGCATCTGCTCGGTGCTGGCCCAGTGGACGGCGGCGGGCGGCGATGAAGCGAAGCTCAAGGGCGTGGACCTGTCGCCGCTGGTGGCGCCGCGTGAAGCAAGCCTGCTGGCAAGACTGGCCGAATTCCCCGAGATGCTGGCCAAGGCTGCTGAGGAAATGGCGCCACACCAGGTGGCGTTCTACCTGCGCGACCTCGCCGGCGAATTGCACAGCTACTACAATGCAGAACGCGTGCTGGTGGATGATGAAGCCTTGAAGCTGGCGCGACTGGCGCTGCTGCTGGCCACGCGCCAGGTGCTGCGCAATGGCCTGCAACTGATCGGCGTCTCGGCGCCCGCAAGAATGTGATGACAGCGTCGATGACTGCGTCGTTTCGTCGGATGAAGCAAGGCATGGCTTTCGGGCGTGGCCGCCAGCAAGGCGGCACGCTGGCCGGCCTGATCGTCGGCCTCATCATCGGCCTGCTGGTGGCCGTCGGCGTGGCGATGACGATCATGAAGACCCCGCTGCCCTTCGTCGACAAGCTCGGCAAGCAGGCGCAACCGGCGGGCGAACTCGGCGACCCGAACAAGACCCTGCCCGGTGGCGCGCGCGAGCGCCGCGAGCACATGGATGACGCGGCTGCACCTTCGGCGCCAGCTGCGCCGGCTTCGCTGCCGCCCGCACCGGTCCTCAAGAGTCCGGCAGAGACAACGCCGCCGCCAGCCCCGGTCACTCCGTCAGCCAAGGACAATGCCCCGGCCAGCGGTGCCGCCCGCACCGACAAGGCCGCACCGGCCACCGGTACGGCCAATGCCGTCGCCCCCACGACCCCGGCCGGTCCGCCGGCAGCCAGCGGCGGCGATGCCTTCACCTACTATTTGCAGGCGGGGGCCTTCCGCGAGCTGCAGGATGCCGAGGCGACCAAGGCCAGGCTGGCGATGATGGGCGTGGCCGCGACCATCGCCGAGCGCAAGTCCGAGATCGGCACGCTGTATCGTGTGCGCGTGGGTCCGTTCGCCGAAGTCGACGCGATGAATCGCGCGCGCGTACGCCTGTCCGACAATGGCGTCGATGCCGCCGTCGTGCGTGTGCCCAAATAAGCACCGGATCAGGCAAAGCAAGTAAGCATTCGTAAGTGGACTGCCGGCGGCAGGCAACCGGGCCCAGACTGGGAGCCTGCCAGTTTCCGGACAGCGAAGCATCCGACAAGACCTTAGAACAACCTGGATAGAGGAAAACCATGCGACTCCTGCAACGCCTGTTTGCCATTGCCTGTTTTGGACTGATCGCAACCGCTGCTGCGGCGGCACCGAATGCGCCGGTCGAAGGCCAGGAATACATCCGCCTGCAACAGCCGGTGCCGACCGACACCGGCAAGAAGGTCGAGGTGCTGGAGTTCTTCTGGTACAACTGCCCGCACTGCTACCAGTTCGAGCCGCATCTGGCCGAGTGGATCAAGAAGCAGGGCGACCGTATCGTGATGAAGCGCGTGCCGGTCGGCTTCCGCGAATCCTTCGTGCCGCAGCAAAAGCTCTACTACACGCTTGAGGCCATGAACCGCCTCGACCTGCACCGCGTGGTATTCGATGCCATCCATGCCGGCCGCCAGAAGCTCGACCGTGAAGAGCAGATCATGGCCTTCATCGAGAAGCAAGGCGTGGACATGAAGAAGTTCGCCGACACCTTCAACTCCTTCACCGTGCAATCGAAGGTAGGCCGCGTGGCCCAGTTGCAGCAGACCTTCCGCATCGATGGCGTGCCGACCGTGGTCATCGACGGCCAGTACATCACGTCGCCTTCGGTCGTCGGCCAGACCATGCGCGGCGCGTCCGAAGCACAGATGAATGCGGCGACGCTGCAGGTGATGGACGCGCTGGTCGCGAAGAAGAAGTAAGCCTCGCAGCAAGTCTCGCTGCAAGCTTCATCTTTCACGTCAACGATTCATCTCAACTGAACGGAGCCGCGTTGAAGCGTGTATTCATCACCGGCGCCTCGAGCGGGCTGGGCGAGGCGCTGGCGCGAGAATACGCGGCACGCGGCGTGCGCCTTGGCTTGCTGGCGCGCCGCAGCGACAAGCTGCAGGCACTGGTCGCCAGCCTGCCCAATCCCGCACTGCATCTCTGCTACACCGTCGACGTCAATGACCATGCGGCACTGGCCGACGCTGCTGCCGACTTCATCGCACGCACCGGCGGCGCCGATGTCGTGATCGCGAATGCCGGCGTGTCTTTCGGCACGCTGACCGGACGCGAAGGCGATGTGGCCGTCATCGAACGCATCCTGCAGACCAATGTGGTCGCCACCGCCGCCACCTTCGCGCCGTTCATCGAGAGCATGAAGGCGCAGGCCGCAGCCGGCGCGCGCGACTTGCGGCTGGTCGGCATCGGCAGCGTGGCCGGCATCCGCGGGCTGCCCGGTGCCGAAGCCTATAGCGCGTCGAAGGCCGCCGTCATCAGCTATTGCGAATCGCTGCGCGTGGAATTGCGCAGTCACGGCATACGCGTGGTGACGATAGCGCCCGGTTACATCGACACGCCGATGACCCGGGTGAACACTTACCGCATGCCTTTCCTGATGTCGGCCGAGCGCTTCGCGCGCCGCGCAGCACGCATCATCGATGCCGGCCGCAGTTACGCCGTGATCCCGTGGCCGATGCGCATCGTGTCCTGGGCCTTGCGGCTGATGCCGAACTGGCTATTCGATGCCGCGTTTGCGCGTGCTCCGCACAAGCCGTCGGTACAGGACATCGAAGGTCGCGCTTCCCGATGAGCGAGGCCATCATCAAAGACGCTTCCGCCGTGGGCGAGGCGCTGGTCGATGCGATCGGCACCGTGCACCGCGCGCTGCCTGCCGGCGAGACGCCGCGCATCGTGTCGCTGGTGCCCTCGGTTACCGAATTGATCTGCGAGCTGGGTCTGGCGCACTGGCTGGTGGGCCGCACCGGTTTCTGCATTCATCCGGCCGAGGTGCTGGCGCCGATTGCCAAGATCGGCGGCACCAAGGACGTCAACCTCGGCAAGCTGCGCAAGTTGCAGCCGACGCATGTGGTGGTCAACATCGATGAAAACGAAAAGCCGACCGTCGATCAGATCGCCGAGTTCGTGCCCCACATCATCGTTACCCATCCGGTGGCACCCGAAGACAACCTGCCGCTCTACCGCCTGCTGGGCGGCATCTTTGGCGCTGATGCTCGCGCCGAAGCCTTGTGCGCCCAGCTGGAAGCCGAGCTGGCGCTGACCCGCGAACTGGCCGCAACGCTGAAGGAAAAAGGCGGGGCGGGCAAGCGCGTCCTCTATTGCATCTGGCAAGACCCGTGGATGACGGTGTCGCGCGACACCTATATCGCGCGCATGCTGGCGCTGGTGGGCTGGCAGCAATGGCAAGCGCCAACCGAGGCGCGCTACCCGGCTTTCCGTTGGAGCGATGAGCTCGCCCACCAGGTCGACGAAGTGCTGCTCTCCAGCGAACCGTATCGCTTCACCGAAACCCATGCCGACGCGCTCGAGCGCCAGCTCGGCAAGCCCGTGCGTGTGGTGGATGGCGAGATGCTGTCCTGGTACGGCAGCCGCGCCATCGCAGGCCTGCGTTATCTGCGCGAGATCGCACAAGCGTGAGCGTTTGACGCGAAGCCTGGCGAGGAAAATTTCCCGATCGGGAAATTGCTTCACTCAGGTTCGTTCTTTCGCCAAAAATATCCCGATCGGGAAATGGCCGCCGCGTCGGCTACGCGATCCGCACGAAGCGCAGCACGCCATCCTCACCTGCTTCCCGCTGCAGTTCACCCGCATACCAGAGCCGGTGCAGGTGCGCGAGCGCCTCGCCCATCGCAAAAGTCAGCTGGTGCGTGTCGAGTTCGCGCTTGAACATGATGGGCACGATGTCAGCGGCCGATTGGGGCGTGACGCAGGCCTCGCTGACTTCATCCAGCCGTTCTGCGTGATGCGCCTGCAGCTGCGCGACGCGCTTGTGCAAGCCGCGGAAGGGCTTGCCGTGCGAGGGAAGCACCAGCGTGTCTTCGGCCAGCGGCAGGAATTTTTCCAGGGAACTCAGGTACTGGCCGACGGCATCGGCTTCCGGCTCGATCGCGAACACCGAGGTATTGGTCGAGATGCGCGGAAGCACCATGTCGCCCGAAATCAGGATGCCAAGCTCCGCGCAATGCAGCGCCGCATGTTCGGGCGAGTGGCCGGTGCCGGTGATGACGCGCCATTCGCGGCCGCCGATCTGCAGCGGCCGGCTTTCTTCCAGCCGCAGGAAATGCGCGGGCACCTTGGGCACCAGCGTCGTGTAATAGGACTTGCGCCCGTCCAGCTGCGCCAGGCGGGCCGGATCGGTCAGGCCATGGCGCTGGAAATGCGGCACCATCGCCGGTCCGTCGGCGCCCGGCAGCGCGGCGCCCATCATGCGCGCAAAGCCATATTCGCCGACCGTCATCACCAGCGGCGCCTGCCAGCGCTCGCACAGCCAGGCCGCCAGTCCCACATGATCCGGGTGGCAGTGGGTGGCGATCACGCGCCTGATCGGCTTGCCCTGCAATTCCTGCGCAAATACCTGCTCCCATGCGGCGCGGGTGTCGTCGGTGGCGATGCCGCAGTCGACCACGGTCCAGCCCTCGCCATCGTCCAGCAGCCAGAGGTTGATGTGGTTCAGCGCAAACGGCAGGCCCATGCGCAGCCAGCGCACGCCGGTCGCCAGTTCTATCGTCTTGCCGGTGGCGGGCAGGGTCTCGCCCAGCGGGTAATGGAGCTCGGATTCCTGTGGATTCATGCGGCTTTTCCGTGATTTTTCCGGTCTTTGCACCACTGGCCATGTCCGCCGAAAGGGCGTGGCCGGGCCGGCCAGGGGTGCCGAAAGATTGTCAAAATGTTGCTGCACTGCGGGGTTTGCAATTGCGTATACCCCGCCTACAATACCCGCTTAATTGACGTTTACGTAAACGTCCATTCTACAGGGCCCGGGCGGGCGCTGCCGGCGGCCAGCCAGGCTCGTCGGCTGCCAGGCCGGTGCACGGATACGGAGACCATGGCGACTTACACCATCACCGAATTGGCGCGCGAGTTCGACATCACGCCCCGCGCCATCCGTTTCTATGAAGATCAGGGGCTGATCAGCCCGCGTCGCGAAGGCACGGGAGGCCGCACACGCGTCTATGGCGCGCGCGACCGCACGCGGCTCAAGCTGACCTTGCGCGGCAAGCGCCTGGGACTGACGCTGTCCGAGATCAAGGACCTGGTCGACATGTATGAGTCGCCCAAGGATTCCACCGCCCAGCTCACCAGTTTCCTCGCGGTGCTGGCGCGCCATCGCGAAGCGCTCGAGCAGCAGCGTGAAGACATCGAAGTCACGCTGGCCGAGATTACCGGCCACGAGGACCAGTGCCGCCGCATGCTCGCCGACGCCGAATCTCGGCCCAAGAATAGCGGTTCGCCGCCCCGGCGCGCTGCCTGACTCCAATAGCAGCACCCGTCATGCGCTGCCCGCGCCTGCGAGCAGCGGGACAAGAACGACATAAGTCGAAACAAGCTGATACAAGCCGACAAGCACCCACAAGCACCGACAACAACCAATAACAAGCTCGGATATACAGGAGACCCAAGATGATCGATTTGCCCGGACTCACTTTCGACCATGGCGACGATATCGCCGCACTGCGCGACGCTGTACGCCAGTTTGCCGAGAGCGAGATTGCGCCGCGCGCAGCCGAGATCGACCGCACCGACCAGTTCCCGATGGACCTGTGGCGCAAGATGGGCGAACTCGGCCTGCACGGCATCACCGTGCCCGAGGCTCATGGCGGCAGCGACCTTGGCTACCTCGCGCACATCATTGCAATGGAAGAGATCTCGCGTGCATCAGCCTCGGTCGGCCTGTCGTATGGCGCGCACTCGAACCTGTGCGTGAACCAGATCCGTCGCAATGGCAGTGAAGAACAAAAGCAGAAATACCTGCCCAAGCTGATCAGCGGCGAACATGTGGGCGCACTCGCCATGTCCGAGCCCAACGCCGGTTCCGATGTCGTCAGCATGAAGCTGCGCGCCGATTTCAAGGGCGACCGCTGGGTGCTCAATGGCAGCAAGATGTGGATCACCAACGGCCCCGATGCCGATGTGCTGGTGGTCTATGCAAAGAACGACATCGAAGCCGGCCCGCGCGGCATCACCGCCTTCCTGATCGAAAAAGGTTTCAAGGGTTTCTCGGTCGCGCAAAAGCTCGACAAGCTCGGCATGCGCGGCTCGCACACCGGTGAGCTGGTGTTCCAGGATTGCGAAGTGCCGGCAGAGAATGTACTCGGCGGCCTCGGTCGCGGCGTCAATGTGCTGATGTCGGGCCTTGACTTCGAACGGACCGTGCTGTCTGGCGGCCCGCTGGGCATCATGCAGGCCTGCATGGACGTGGTCGTGCCCTATGTTCATGAGCGCAAGCAGTTCGGCCAGCCGATCGGCGAGTTCCAGCTCATGCAGGGCAAGCTGGCCGACATGTATTCGACCATGATGGCATGCAAGGCCTACGTGTATGCGGTGGGCCAGGCCTGCGACCGCGCGAAGTCGCCCGAGCAGGTGCGCGCACTGCGCAAGGATGCGGCCGGCGCGATCCTGTACTCGGCCGAGAAGGCGACCTGGATGGCCGGCGAAGCGATCCAGACCCTGGGCGGCAATGGCTACATCAATGAATACGCACCGGGCCGCCTGTGGCGCGACGCCAAGCTGTACGAGATCGGCGCCGGCACCAGTGAAATCCGCCGCATGCTGATCGGCCGCGAGCTGTTCGGCGAAACTGCCTGACGATTAGCATGCCGAGTCGCCGGCCGAATCGCAGGTCAATTCGGCTGTCGAATCGATTGTCAAAGCCTCAACAGCACCAACGCCAGATCGCAACCCAGAGGACCCGCAAAGGACCGTATGCAGCATTTCCCGAAACTGTTGTCGTCGCAGATCGCGTTCGATATCGCGCGCGTGATCATGGACGGTTTCGACAAGCACTACCGGCTGTTCCGGCAGTCGAGTCAGGCTGCGCGCCGTCATTTCGAGAACATGACCTGGAAGCAGGCGCAGGCCGAGGCGCGCGAGCGTATCGCTTTCTATGACCGCCGCGTGCAGGAATGCATACAGGCGCTGGAAGACGAATACGACGAAGCCGAACTGACCGATGCCGTCTGGCGCGAAGTCAAGCTGCACTACATCGGCATGCTGACCGAGCACAGCCAGCCCGAACTGGCCGAGACTTTCTTCAACTCGGTCTGCTGCAACATCCTGCACCGTACCTATTTCAACAACGACTTCATCTTCGTCTGGCCGACCATCTCGACCGAGTACATCGAGCCGCGCGAAGGCGTGCCCGCCTACCGTGTCTATTACCCGGGGCGCGACGGCTTGCGCAGTTCCCTGCGCCGCGTGATCACCAACTTCCAGTTCGGCGGCGAGTTCGCCGACCTCGAGCGCGATGTCGCGCTGGTCGAGGCCAGGCTGCATCTGCTGCTCGGCGGCCATCCGCCCGAGGCCAACCACCAGATTCAGGTGCTCTCCAGCCCCTTCATGCGCAACAAGGGCGCTTACATCATTGGCCGCCTGATCAATGGCAACCAGTTGCACGGTTTCGTGATTCCGGTGCTGCACAACCGTAGCGGCGAGATGTACCTCGACACCGTGCTGACCGACACCAGCCAGCTGACGCTGCTGTTCTCGTTCACGCGAGCCTATTTCATGGTCGACATGGAAGTGCCGTCGGCTTACGTGAAATTCCTGCGCACCATCCTGCCCAACAAGCCGCGCAGCGAGATCTACACCGTGCTCGGCCTGCACAAGCAGGGCAAGGCGGCGTTCTACCGCGACTTCCTGCACCACCTTGCGAATTCGTCGGACAACTTTGCGATTGCGCCCGGTATCCGCGGGCTGGTGATGGTGGTGTTCGCGCTGCCGTCCTTCCCCTACGTGTTCAAGGTCATCAAGGACCAGTTCCCGGCGCCGAAGGAAACCACGCGCGAGCTCGTCAAGGAAAAATACCTGCTGGTCAAATACCACGACCGCGTCGGCCGCATGGCCGATACGCTCGAATACTCGAATGTCGCTTTCCCGCGCTCGCGCTTCTCTGACGAATTGCTGGCCGAACTGAAAGAAGTCGCGCCATCGCTGATCGAAGAAGACCGCGACCAGGTGATCGTCAAGCACCTGTACATCGAGCGCCGCATGACCCCGCTGAACATCTGGCTGACCGAGGCCGAGCGTAACGGCGACGAGCAAAAGCTCGAACATGGCGTGCGCGAGTATGGCAATGCGATCAAGGACCTGGTTGCGGCCAACATCTTCCCCGGCGACATGCTGTACAAGAACTTCGGCGTCACCCGCCAGGGCCGCGTCGTGTTCTATGACTACGACGAAATCGAATACATCACCGACTGCAACTTCCGCAACATTCCTGCGCCGCGCAACGAAGAGGATGAAATGGCCAGCGAGCCCTGGTATCACATCGCGAAGAACGATGTGTTCCCGGAACAGTTCGGCGTCTTCCTGCTCGGGAACCCGAAAGTACGGCATTACTTCATGAAGCATCACGCGGAATTGCTGACGGCCGACTACTGGCGCGAACGCAAGCAGAGCATCGTCGAAGGCCAGGTGCCTGACACCTTCCCGTATCCGCAGGAGATACGTTTCATCCACCAGAACGGCACAGCGCCGGCGACACCATCGGCGACAGACGCGCTGGCCGCGCCTGCAGCCAAGGCGGCCTGAGTTCGCTCGCCGCCACCGTCCCTCACCGATTCAGAACAGGAGACTTTCATGCAAGACCCTATCGTCATCGTCGGCGCAGCGCGTACCCCGATGGGCGCCTTCCAGGGCGACTTCTCGTCGCTGACCGCCAGTGAACTCGGCGCCGTCGCCATTCGCGCTGCGGTCGAACGTGCCGGCCTTTCGGCCGACGTCGTCAACGACGTCATCTTCGGCAACTGCCTGATGGCGGGCCAGGGCCAGGCGCCGGCACGCCAGGCGGCGATCCGTGGCGGCATCCCGGTCTCGGCCGGCGCGGTCACGCTGTCGAAGATGTGCGGCTCGGCGATGCAAGCCACTATCTACGGTTTTGATTCGCTGCTGTCCGGCACCAATGACGTCGTGATCGCCGGCGGCATGGAGTCGATGACCAATGCGCCTTACCTGATTCCGAAGGCGCGCGGCGGTTACCGCATCGGCCACGGCATGATGTATGACCACATGATGCTCGACGGCCTCGAGGATGCGTACGAGAAGGGCCGCTCGATGGGCACCTTTGCCGAAGAATGCGCCGCTACCTACCAATTCACCCGCGAGGCGCAGGATGCATACGCGATCGAATCCGTGAAGCGCGCGCAGGCCGCGACGGCCGACGGCTCGTTCCAGTGGGAGATCGCGCCGGTGACCGTGTCGGGCAAGAGCGGCGATGTCGTGATCGACAAGGATGAAGGCCCGCTGAAAGCGCGCCTCGACAAGATCGCCGCGCTGCGCCCGGCCTTCAAGAAGGATGGCACGATCACCGCAGCATCCTCGTCGTCGATCAACGATGGCGCCGCGGCACTGGTGCTGATGCGCGAATCGACCGCGAAGCAGCTGGGCGCCAAGCCGATCGCGAAGATCGTTGCGCACACCCGCCACTCGCAGGCGCCGAACCTGTTCACCACCGCGCCGGTCGGCGCGATCGATAAGCTGTATGCGAAGACGGGCTGGAGCACGAAGGAAGTCGACCTGTTCGAAATCAACGAAGCCTTTGCCGCCGTCGCCATGGCCGCGATGCGCGACCACGGCATCCCGCATGACAAGATCAATATCCACGGCGGCGCTTGCGCGCTCGGCCATCCGATCGGCGCGTCCGGCGCGCGCATCATCGTCACGCTGCTCGGCGCACTGAAGAAGACCGGTGGCAAGCGCGGCATCGCATCGCTGTGCATCGGCGGCGGCGAAGCGACGGCGCTGGCTGTCGAGATGGTCTGACGGCGCATCGGAGAAATATCGGATGAAGACAGCCCTGATCATCGGCGCATCGCGCGGCATCGGCCGCGAGTTCGTGCGCCAGTTGCTGGCCGATGGCTGGAAGGTACATGCCACGGCTCGCGACGCCGCAGCGCTCGATGCGCTGAAAGGCGACGGCGCACTGCCAAAGAAGCTGGATGTGACGAAATCCGAGTCCGTGGCCGGCCTGGCCTGGCTGCTCGACGGCGAGAAAATCGACCTCGCCGTCTATGTGGCCGGCGTGTTCGGGTCGGATGCCGGCGCCGACCAGGCGCCGACCGATGACCAGTTCGATGCCGTCATGCACGCCAATGTCCGCGGCGCGATGCAGGCGCTGCCGCTGGTGGCACCCTTCGTCGAGGCTGCGCGCGGCAAATTTGCGTTCATCACCAGCGGCATGGGCAGCATCGCCGATGCGCAGTCCAGCATGGGCTGGACGTATCGCGCATCGAAGGCGGCGCTGAACATGGTCGTGCATGCGGCGCGCCATGATTACCCGAACCTGACCCTGGTCACGATGAACCCGGGCTGGGTGCAGACCGACATGGGTGGCCCCGGCGCGCCAACCTCCGTGCGCGACAGCGTGGCCGGCATGCGCCGCGTGATCGATGGCCTGACGCCGGCCGACAGCGGTTCCTTCCAGAGCTATGACGGTCGCAAGATGGATTGGTAAGCCGTGCGCCGCCATCCTGCCTATTGAACAGAAAAATTAAATCCAGCGATGATCCTGTCCGAACAGCACCAGATGACCCGCGACGCCTTGCGCGACTTTTCGCAGCAACAGCTGGCGCCCCATGCCGCGCAGTGGGACCGCGAGCGCCGCTTCCCGAAGGAAGCGCTGCAGCAGCTGGCCGCACTCGGTGCCTTTGGTGTCGCGGTGCCCGAAGCGCAAGGCGGCGCCGGTCTCGACTATCTGGCGCTGGCGCTGGTGATCGAAGAGATTGCTGCCGGCGATGGCGGTACTTCGACGGTCATCTCGGTCAACAACTGCCCGGTGTGCAGCATCGCGATGAGCTATGCGAATCCCGCGCAGCAAGAACAATGGCTGAAGCCGCTGGCCAGCGGCCGCATGCTGGGTGCCTTCGCGCTGACCGAGCCGCATGCGGGCAGCGATGCATCAGCGTTGAAGACCACCGCGCGTCGCGACGGCGACCATTACGTGCTCAACGGCGTGAAGCAATTCATCACCAGCGGCAAGAATGCCGATGTCTGCATCGTGATGGCCGTCACCGACAAGGCGGCCGGCAAGCGTGGCATCAGTGCGTTCTGGGTGCCGACGAACACGCCCGGCTACATCGTCGCGCGCATCGAGGACAAGCTGGGCCAGCATTCGTCCGACACCGCGCAGATCGTGTTCGAGGATTGCCGCATCCCTGCTGCCAACCTGATTGGTGATGAAGGCATGGGTTACAAGATTGCGTTATCCGGGCTTGAAGGCGGCCGCATCGGCATCGCTTCGCAGGCCGTCGGCATGGCGCGCGCCGCATTCGAGGCGGCGCTCACGTATGCGAAAGATCGGCAAAGCTTCGACAAGCCCTTGTTCGAGCATCAGGCAGTGCAATTCCGGCTGGCCGACATGGCCACGCAGATCGAGGCTGCGCGCCAGATGGTCTGGCATGCCGCGGCGATGAAGGATGCCGGGCTGCCCTGCCTGAAGGAAGCCGCGATGGCCAAGCTGTTTGCCACCGAGATGGCCGAAAAGGTGTGCAGCGATGCGATCCAGATCCACGGCGGCTATGGTTACCTTGCCGATTTCCCGGTCGAGCGCATATATCGCGACGTGCGCGTGTGCCAGATCTATGAAGGCACCAGCGATATCCAGAAAATCCTGATCGGCCGCGCGCTGGCCTGAGCCGCTACCGGCCACCGCTTCCTGACTTTCACGACAACGATCCCCGACAACGACCTCCGACAACGACCATGGCGAAATCCGAAGCGAAGTTTGATGACAAGGCCTGTCCGTGCGGCGGCAAGGTCTTCGCGACCTGCTGCTGGCCTTACCACTCCGGCGCGGCCGTTGCCGACACGCCGGAAAAGCTGATGCGCGCCCGTTACAGCGCCTACGTGACGATGGACGAAGATTACCTGCGCGCGACCTGGCATCCGTCGACCCGGCCCGAGGATGAAGCGCTGACTTCGCCTTTCCTGAAATGGCTGGGTCTGGAAATCAAGGCCGTGTCGCAGCAGGGCGAGCAGGGCACCGTGCACTTCGTCGCGCGTTGCCGCGAAGGCGGGCGTGGACGGCGCATGGAAGAAATCAGCCGCTTCGTGTTCGAGGACGGCCTGTGGTTCTACGTCGATGGCGACTTCATCGACAAGCGCGGCAGCGGGGGCGACCACGATCATGGCCACGCCGGTCATGACCACGGCCACGTGCATGGACCGGGCTGTGGGCATGACCATGGCCATGATCACAGCCATGATCACGGACATGTGCATGGGCCGGATTGCGGCCATGACCATGGGCATGATCATGGCCAGCACGGCGGCGACCACAAGAAGAAGTAATCGGCGGCGATAACAACAACAAACAAGACCTGGGAGACCCATGCCTGTCATCGAATCGAAGATCAACACCCGTTCACCTGAATTTGCCGCCAATGCCGCTGCAATGCAGGCCCTGGTCGACGATCTGCAGGCGCATTGCGAACGCATCGCGCAGGGCG
>JACCDR010262399.1_pt1 | contig 15885 bp, 18 predicted proteins | sample 7446431 | NCBI WGS metagenome assembly JACCDR01 (sample SAMN15323443, study PRJNA562643) | freshwater metagenome | isolation source: river surface water | place: USA:Blue River Watershed | collected 2017-08-17 | reverse complement strand
CGCTGAGAGTGTTGAGTTTGTTAGCGAAGAATCGTATCGTGAGAAAATTGAAATGATCAAAGAATCATATTTTCCAAGAAGTTCTTCTTATAGAGAAGATCTAATCTCTTCAGAATTAAATGAATCATATGGTGATTCTTCAATGGACATGTATGTTCGTGCCATGAATCAAATCATTAAGTGATCAAATTTATAAATAATAACAGATTCCTTACAAAAATTAACACAACACAGGAGTTAAACCTAAATGTATAATATCTCCCCAACCTCAGTCCTGCAAGAAAAGTGGGAAAAGGTTTTAGAACACAAATCACTTCCTGTTATTCAGGATAGTCACAGAAAGGCCGTTACTGCTGTTCTTCTTGAGAACACAGAGAAAGCCCTTAAGGAAGAAAGATCACAACAATATCTGGCAGAAGCACCTTTTGCTCCAACTAACTCAGTTGGAACTGGTGGTTTTACTGGTGCTGGTGCTAACCCACCTGTTGCTGGTTTTGACCCTGTTCTGATCTCTCTGATTCGTCGTGCAATGCCTAAGATGATGGCATACGACATTTGTGGAGTTCAGCCTATGCAAGCTCCAACTGGTCTTATCTTTGCTCTGAGATCTCATAGAGGTACAGACAGAGATGGTAACGGAGCTAACCCAAACAACTTCACCAATGAAACCTTCTTCAATGAAGTTCCAACTGGTTTCTCTGCTGATGGTGGTACATACTCTGCTGCTACTGGTGAAACTGCAACTAACCCAGGCGTTCTGAATGCTTCTGGTGATTATGCTGCAGTTGGTGGTATGCCTACCGGAACTCTGGAGCAACTTGGATCTGATCCTGCTGCTGCTTTCAGAGAAATCAGCTTCAGCATCGAGAAAGTGTCTGTTGAAGCAAAGGGTAGAGCACTGAAAGCCGAGTATTCATTGGAAATGGCCCAAGATCTTAAGGCTGTTCATGGTCTGGATGCAGAAACTGAACTGACAAATATCATGTCAGCTGAGATTCTGGCTGAAATCAACCGTGAAGTTGTTCGTACAGTTTATGTTTTGGCTAAGCCTGGAGCACAAAACAACGTTGCAACTGCTGGTACATTCGACCTTGATGTAGACTCAAATGGTCGTTGGATGGCTGAGAAGTTCAAGGGACTTATCTACCAAATCGAAAGAGACTGCAATGCTATCATGCATGAAACTCGTAGAGGCCGTGGAAACTTCATGGTAGCTTCTGCTGACGTTTGCTCTGCTCTTGCCATGGCTGGTATTGTAGATTATGCTCCTGCCCTGAATGGTAACAATGGTTTGGCTGGTGTAGACGACACAGAATCAACCTATGTTGGTACTCTGAATGGTCGTATCAAGCTGTATGTTGACCCATATTCAGCAAACATCTCCAATGATCATTTCTATGTTGTTGGATATAAGGGTACTAATGCCTATGATGCTGGTCTGTTCTACTGCCCATACGTTCCTCTGCAAATGGTTCGTGCCGTTGGACAAGACACATTCCAACCAAGAATTGGATTTAAGACTCGTTACGGTATGGTAGCCAATCCATTCTCAAGAGGTACTCTGCAATCCACTTCTGCTCTGGTTCCTAATAGCAATACCTATTACAGAAGAACTCGTATCACAAACCTGATGTGATTCATCTGAAATAATAGTCCGGCCCCTGAAAAGGGGCCTTTTTTATTGTCCAGCTAAATAGTCAGGTAGAAAAAGGTGTATTTAAATGGAAGTCAACAGATCTAATTGTGATAGTTCTTATTTGTCTGGTATTAATTTTCAGCTATTCATACCAGACTTACCTCATGTGTCGTTTAATTGTCAGTCAGCATCAGTTCCTTCTATAAGTCTGGCAACGACTATTCAGACAACAAGATATAATGCAATTCCACAACCTGGAGACGAAGTTAATTTTGATGATTTGTCGATCAGATTTTTGGTCGATGAGAATCTAAAAAATTACATGACCATTCAAAAATGGATTAGATATCTAGGACATCCAGAATCAGAAAATGACTTTAAACTTGGTATTGGCCAAGACTATGAAGAAAAAACCTATTCTGATGGGTATCTGTTCATTCTTGATTCAAATTTCAAAAAGATAATTAAGTGTCATTTTTTGGATCTATTTCCTGTATTCCTTGGTCCATTGGCCTTTGATGCATCATTTACAGATAATCCACCAGTGATTGTTGATGCAACATTTAAATATACTATCTACAACTTTTACAATATTGACGACGAAAAACTATGATTAAATTCGAGGATCTTAGAGCACAATGGGATGCTGATTGCAAAATAGAGAATGATCTATTGGATGTAGAATCAATCAAAACACCCATGATTCATAATAAGTATTTGAAATATCTATCAGATCTAAAACTTCTCAAATTCAAGAAAGAACAAGAATTTAAGGTTCTTATTAAAGAAAAACATTTATACTATAGTGGAAAAGCAGATCCAGAAACATATAAAGAAAAACCACTTCCGATATTAATTCTGAAGCAAGATTTATCTATGTATATTGAAGCAGATCCAGAATATCAGATGATGGCAGCAAGAATAAAAACATATGATGAGATGATTATTTTTCTTGAAAAAATTCTTGCTATGCTAAACAACAGAGGCTATCAAATTAAAAATGCCATTGAATGGCAGAAATTTACACAAGGACTCAATTAATGACTGATATTGTAATTTCAAAAAAGAACGAAGTCTATTTGCAAATTGAATGTGAGCCACATATTAAATTGGAATTAAATGACTATTTTACATTTGAGGTTCCCAATGCAAAATATATGGCTCAATACAGATCCAGAAGATGGGACGGAAAAATAAGATTATTCAGCCCAGCGGAAGGTAAACTTTACGTTGGGCTTTTTCAGGAATTAAAACACTGGATGGAAAAGAAAAAGTATTCTTATGAAATTAAAGAAAACAATTTCTATGGATCACCAGATGAAGTAGACGATGATATTAGTCCTGAAGGAATTCGAGACTACTTGCAATCATTGAAGATCCCCTTGAATGTTCGGGGATATCAACTAGAAGCCGTTTATCAAGCATTGCATCATTATAGAAAGCTGTTGCTTTCTCCAACTGCTTCTGGTAAATCGTTAATGATCTACAGTCTGGTTCGGTATTACACGGGTAAGAATTTGAAAACTCTGGTGATTGTTCCAAATACGAGTTTGGTTGAGCAATTGTCATCGGATTTTAATGGGTATGGTTGGGATTCTGAACAATTTTGCCATAAGATACATTCTGGAAAAATTAAAAATAGTTCACTTCCAGTCATTATAACCACATGGCAGTCCATTTATAAAATGCCAAAGTCCTGGTTTGATCAATTTGATGCAGTCATAGGAGACGAAGCCCATAATTTTAAGGCTAAGTCTCTTGTTGCCATTATGACAAAACTACATAATTGCAAATATAGAGTAGGATTTACAGGAACATTGGATGGATCAAATACTAATGAATTGATTCTCACAGGATTGTTTGGTCCTGTTAAAAAGACAGTTCAAACATCGAAGTTGATTGAAGATGGACACCTCTCTAATCTATCTATAAAAGTTCTTCTTTTAAGACACGAATCAATACAATTTGAAACATATCAAGATGAATTAAACTATATTTGTTCCAATGAAAGAAGAAATCAGTTTATTACTAAACTTGCCTTAGATCAAACTGGAAATACTCTGATTCTGTTCAACTATGTCGAAAAACATGGTAAAATTTTACATGAAATGATAAATAGTAATAAGCGAAAAGTTTATTTCGTTCACGGTGGAACAGAGACAGAAGATAGAGAAAATATCAGAAATATTGCTGAACTAGAAAATGATGCTATCATTATTGCTTCTTATGGAACATTTTCTACTGGTATCAACATCAAAAATCTTCATCAGGTAATCTTTGCTTCTCCATCAAAATCAAGAATTAGAAATCTTCAATCAATAGGAAGAGTCCTAAGAAAAAGTGAAACCAAATCATCGGCAACACTTTTTGATATCGCAGATGACTTTTCCCATAAAGAAAGAAGAAACTATACACTAAATCATATGATAGAACGACTGAAGATCTATTCTTCTGAATCGTTCAAATATGAAATCATACCTGTTAATTTTAGGAGCAAGACATAATGAATTCAGGTTTCATTGGATTGATCAAACTTACTGATCGAAGTGAAATCATTGGAAAGATAAAGTTTAGATCAGAAGATTTCTCTGATGGAATAATAATCAGTAATCCTCTAATACTACACGAAGAAATTATCCAGACATCAAGCGATGGAGAAATGGTTCGTGTAGATATGAAACCATGGTGCAAATTCAGCAGCGAATCATCCTTTTTTATTGATCGTAGCAATATAATAACCATTGGTGAGGCAGATGAAAGAATCACAGAAATCTATAAGAAATCGATTTCCAAATACATGAAAATTTCATCGACCAGTAAAATAGGACTAGACTCAGACTGTGGATTTATATCAAAAGTTGATGATGCCAGAAAAATGCTGAACAAGCTCTATTATAAAAAGGCATCCAATCATCCAGAGCCCCAGAGCCATACAGATATATCAGATGAATCAGACAGAACAGAGATCTAAATGAATCTGAAACTGACATAGGTATTATACAGAGTTCATACAGGTCTGTCAAGTACCTTGTGCCACTTTCTCAAACTGGCACACTGTCCTCAATATCTCTTGACAATATATTGATTTCGTGGTATTGTCGATTTGTGTTCAGGATAGTATCCATATATGTCATGCCAAGAAAATCAACTCACTATCTAAATAATCGAGATTTCTTAAAGGCAATTAGAGATCATCGAGAAAATGTAAAAAAGGCTAAAGCCGAAGGAACTGTTCCACCAAGAATTCCTGAGTACATTGGGAAATGTATCTATAAAATCGCAACTCATCTGGCATTTCGTCCAAATTTTATCAATTATCCATTCAGGGATGATATGGTATGTGATGGAATTGAAAATGCAGTAAGGGCAGTAGATAACTTCGATCCTGATAAGTACAGCAATCCATTTGGATATTTCACTTCCATTATTTGGAGAGCATTTCTCCGAAAGATTCAAAAAGAAAAGCACCAATTAAAAATCAAATCCAAAATGCTCGAACAAAGTGGATTTGACGAAGTGTTTTCTGTAGATGGAGAGTTTGGCTACAGTATGTCTGATATGAATACCATCAAAGAAAATCTAGAGATTAAAAACAGTAGATATTACGACTGATATGAAAGTTGATAGAAAATTAGCAAGAAAAAATAGACTCAATGCAATATCAATTGGTCAAAAAATCTATATTGGATTGGGAATGTTTTTTGATAATGTAAATTTACTACAGGACTCTATTTTGTACTTAAACTCTTTTAAAAATTAGTATGACACGATTAGCTCTAATTACAGATACTCATTACGGATGTAGGAAAAATTCAAAGCCATTCCATGATTATTTTGGAAAGTTCTACGAGAAAGTTTTCTTTCCATATCTAGAAGAAAATAACATTTCAGAAGTTATTCATCTTGGTGATGTCTTCGATAATAGACGAAGTATTGATTATCAGGCACTTTCTTGGTCCAAAGAAAATGTATTTGATAAATTGAAAGGAAAGAGGGTTCATGTTCTTGTCGGAAATCATGATGCATATTTCAAAAATACAAATGATCTCAATTCTGTAGAACTTCTATTGGATTCTTACGATAATATCTCGGTCTATAAAAATACTTCAGATGCAATTATAGATGGAACTAAAATCACTTTCGTTCCTTGGTTGAATTCTGAGAATAGACAGGATTTTGAGGACCATATTAAAAATACAGATTCAAGGATTCTAATGGGACATCTTGAATTGAATGGATTCCAATCAATCCCTGGTCATATTTTTACCGGAGGAATGGATCCAAATATTCTTTCTAAATTTACAACAGTATTTTCTGGACATTTTCATCATAGATCAAAAATAGGAAATATAGAATATCTTGGAAATCCATATCAGATGTTCTGGAATGATTATCGATGCGAAAGGGGATTTCATATTTTTGATACAGATACTGGATCTCTGAAATTCATTCATAATCCATATGAAATTTTTAAGAAAATACACTACACAGATGCTCCGGAATCTCCTATTGATTTTCGCACAATGAATCTCGATCCATTTAAGGATTGTTTCATCAAAGTTATTGTTGATAAAAAGAGATTTCAGAATAGATTTGAAAATTTCATTTCCAGACTTTATGCAGTAGGTGTTCACGATATTAAAGTAATCGAGGACAGTTCTTTCGTTCAACACAAAGAAGCAACTATTTCAGAATCGGAAGATACACTTTCTGTATTGATGAAGTATGTCGATTCTGTTCAGCTTCCTGTTGATTCTGATGCACTAAAAAGTGACATCCAGAAAATTTATGTAGAATCATGTAGGGTAGAATGATATGTATGTAGTAGCTCTAAAAAATCAAGAGACAAAGGGTGCATATGCTGTTGTCACAGAATCTGGTGATACTGTGGTTCAGGTATTTGAAGATTATGATGATGCACAAAGATATTTGGTTCTTCTTGAAGCCGAAGATTTTCCCCCTCTTGTCGTAAATGAAGTAGACGAAGATTATATTGTAAATATGTGCGAACGAAATAATTTTAAGTTCGTGATAATTTCAAAAGATGATATTGTAATTCCGAGGTGTAACTTTTAATGATTAAATTCAAAACAGTTTCATATAAAAACTTTCTTGCTGCTGGAAATATTCCAATCAAAATAGATTTACAGAATACTGGAACGACTTTAATTATTGGAGAAAATGGTGCCGGAAAGAGTACCATGATTGAAGCATTGGTGTTTGCATTATTCAATAAATCTTTTCGAAAGGTCAACAAAAATCAGTTGATAAATTCCACAAATCAAAAAGATTGTCTTGTTGAGGTGGAGTTTTCTATAGGAAATGATGAATGGAAAGTATGCAGAGGTGTGAAACCAAATGTGTTTGAGATTTATCAAAATGGTCAACCTTTGAATCAGTCTTCCTCATCCATTGATCAACAAAGATGGTTGGAGCAGTATGTTCTTAAATTGAACTACAAATCCTTTACTCAAATTGTTGTTCTTGGTTCTTCTACATTTATTCCATTTATGCAGCTTCCTGCTGCTGGTCGAAGAGAAGTAATTGAGGATCTTCTTGATCTAAAAGTCTTCTCCAATATGAATTCCGTATTGAAAGAGAAGATTAAAGAAGTAAATGAAGACACAAATGAACTGACAAGAAAAATTGACATCATTAAAGAGAAGACTAAATTACAGACGCAATTTATTCATACCTTAGAAGCAAAAAGTAAGTCTTCCATTCAAGATAAATCCAATTCAATTAAAGAGCACGAAGAAGAAATTTCTAAATTAGAAGCCCAAAAAAATAAATTAGAACTTTCCGAATCAGAATTAAAGGAAGAACTTAAACAATTTTCTGATAAGTCATTGTATGACTCAAGAATAAGTTCTATTCAATCCGAGATTGCATCTGCGTATTCTGGTATCAAAACTCATAATAAGCACATTAAATTTTTTGAGGACAATACTACTTGTCCATCCTGCAAACAGGAAATGGGAGAAGAACTAAAGGATCAGTCGGTAAAAAATCATCAAAAGTCTATTGAAAAATTAGAAGAACACAAGAGCAATTTAGAGAAAAATCTTTTGAATCTTCGATCCGAATTTGATCAATTAAAAAGGATTCATGATAATCTATCTCAATTGCATACAGATATCTGCAATTTAAATTCCAAAATAAATCTACACCAAAGATCCATAAATTCTCTTCAGGACGAAATTATCAAAATTAAAACCGATACTACAGATATAGATTCAGAAAAGGCAAATGTTGCAAATCTTGCTTCTCAGGGTTTGACTCTTCAGAGACAAATTTTGGAAAATGAACAAACTCTACATAGATACTCAATTCTTTCTACTCTTCTTAAGGACACTGGAATTAAATCTACAATTATTAAGAATTATCTTCCAGTCATGAATAATCTGATTGATGAGCATCTTAAGTTATTTGATTTCTATATCAACTTTACTCTGGATGAAGAATTCAATGAGTCTGTAAGTTCTGTAAATCGTCGGGACTTCACATATACATCTTTTTCTGAAGGAGAAAGAATGAGAATTGATTTGGCACTGATGTTTACCTGGAGAGCAGTAGCCAAATTAAAAAATTCTGCCAATACAAATCTTCTTATTTTGGATGAAGTATTTGATAGTTCTTTGGATGTTACTGGTACGGACGATTTTCTTCGAATTATTAGATCTATTTCTGATTCCAATAGCATATTCATCATTTCTCACAAAGCAGATCTTCCTTTGGATAAATTTGATAGAGTTCTGCAGTTTGAAAAACACAAAAACTTTAGCAGAATTATCGAATCATAAGTAAAACTTATATTTGATATAAGCAACACTAATCAATCGCCCCTTGACAGATCTTAAAGGATCCCATATGATGGTCACATCAAGTCGGGGGGCTCCCCACAATATTATTGATCCTATGCGAAAGAAAAGAAAAGTTAATTCCACTGGTACAGTAGAAGTATCTCGAAATGTTTCTGTCCAGGAAGTTCGCTGTAAACTTGCTCGACTTCTGGCATCCGAGAACCTTCATGTGTATCATAGTGATACTGTAGATACTGCTCAGTTTGATGTTTCCGAACGAACTCTTGTTCTCCCAGAATGGGATGTTTCGGAAGAATCGATCTATAATCTTCTTGTGGCTCATGAAGTGGGTCATGCTCTTTATACTCCTGATATCGAGGCTCTGGGCCTAGATCCAAATCAGGTAAACTTTGATGCTCTTAATGTCATCGAAGATGTTCGTATCGAAAAACTGATTAAACGGAAATATCCTGGTCTTTCTAGGGTTTTTCGTGAAGGATATGTTGCCCTCCAAAATGATGACATGTTCAGCATCAAAGGAATTGACATCAATTCTCTCAATTTTATTGATCGCCTGAATATTCATTTTAAAGTCTCGGTTTACAATCCAGGATTTGTTATCAATTTTTCTGATGAAGAACTGGCTTTTGTAAAAATGATCGAGGAGGCAAATACCTTCGAAGATGTATTGGACATCTATATGAAGATGAAAGTTAGTCCTCCACAAACACCGGCACAACAAAAGTCCAATAAGAAGAAATCGGGCAAATCTAAAAAAGCCTCTGGTTATGCATCAGCATCTGGTTCTGGATCTGGTTCTGGATCTATGGAGGATTCCAATGAAAATTCTGATGATGAATCAGATGAAGATTCTGAGGATTCTGAAGGTTCTGGCGATGAATCCGATGAAAATTCTGGGGATTCCGATGGAGATTCCAAAGGTTCCGGTGACGGTGATAAAGACGAAGATGGGTCTGGTGATGAATCTGAATCTGATTCCGATTCTAATTCTGATGGCGGCAGTTCTGGCGCTGGTTCTGGTGCAGGTTCTAATGTAGATATGAATCCCCAAACTCAAAAGAATTTTGATAAAGGGATTCAAAAAACTGTTAAGAAAAGGAGTGGGAATAATACATTTACATATGTATCTGTAGACTATACAAAGTACAAGTCCCAATATCTTATTGTTGGACGATCTAGAACCAAAAAGTCATTCTTTGATTCGTCGTCTGATTCGGCTAAGAAATCTCTTCGTGAATTTCTCATCAAAGATCGTCCAGTAGTTTCTCATATGATTCAGAAGTTCCAGCAGAAAAAAGCTGCTATGGAATACAACAAAATTCTGATGAATAAGACTGGAGTAATCGACACCAACAAAATGCACACATACAAGTATTGTGATGACATTTTCCGTCGTAACTCTGTGACGCCAACTGGCAAGAATCACGGTTTGATTCTCTTTTTGGATCTTTCTGGATCCATGGCTGGAATTATTGGTCCCACTCTTCAACACATTATCAGGATTTCTGTTTTCTGTCGAAAGCTGGGAATTCCGTTCCAAGTGTTTGGATTTAGTGATGCCAGTAGTGTAACAACCAAAACCAATTCACCCGAATACAAATCTTCTATTCTTTCTACTCCAGGGAAAAATATCATCATGCCTTCTTTTGGTGGGATGTTGGAATTGTTGTCTTCGGATATGAATTCGGTAGAATATGACACTTATATGTCTAGTATGTGGGCAACCTATTGTTCAACTGGACCTTCTAGATCATATCTTAGTTCCTATTCCAACAATGTTAATAACCTACTGAGTCTCTCCGGGACACCATTGGATATTGCAGTTCTGGCTTCGATTAATATTCACAATGAATTTGTTTATCGGAACAGAATTGATAAGGCTGCTGTCGTATTCATGACAGATGGTGAGAGTAATAACTCTTATGTAGAACAGAAGAATACTGGTGGTAGGGGATCATATCTTTCCAATTCTTCTTCGATTTTGGTAGATCCTGCCACTGGATATAGGAACAGAATTAATTCCGCAAGTGCCACACATTCACTTGTGGAATATGCGAAGGCCATGACTGGTTCTCCGTATGTTTCTTTCAGACTTTCTGGATCCAGTGTTCCGAAATCAGTTTTTAATACACTGAATCGAGACACTCAAGTTTCTAGGATTTCGGAATACAATTCTATGATTTCTTCTAATGGATTCGTAGAATTGAAGGATGAATCCTATGATTCCAACTTCATTATTAATGCCAATTCTTCTGGATTTAGAATCAATTCTTCTGGATCTACAACTTTTGATAATGATATTGGCCAGACCAATAAGCTAAACAAAACCATCCTGTCGAAATTCATCGATCTGGTGGCTTGACAACCCTGGGTACCTGTGCTACAATACAGAGGTGCCCACAACCAACAGACAACACTGTACCTTGATTTTTGTTTTGAACTAAATGAATACACTTATTAAAAATATGCCTGACGATATGATTGAAGAGGCATTTATGGAGCAATTCTGTCAGAGTAATGACAGATTCGTGAAACGATCTAATATTGCTCAATTTTGTCAGGAAAATGATTTCCCAGAGTCAAAGGCATATCGTTTTCTTGAGCAATACAAAGTTGCAAGAGGAAAGTGGGACTTGTCTCTCTATTCTTCTGAATATACTTGTGATGAAGCACAAGATGCAGAGCAAGTAACTTCTTCTGAAACCTCCAATTCCAATTCCGTATATCCTCCTAAGATTATGAGTAAGCAAGCAGAAACTACTGTGGCTATTGAAGATGGCGAACGTTGTCTGATTCCCCAACGGGATAAGAATTTCGTGAGCTTCGGAAACTTTTCTGATGTGAAAAAAATCATCAGTTCTCGATGCTTCTATCCGGTCTTTATCACTGGTCTTTCTGGTAATGGTAAGACATTCTCCATTGAACAGGCATGTGCTGTTCTGAAACGTGAAATCGTTCGTGTAAACATCACCATCGAAACCGATGAAGATGATCTTATCGGCGGTTTTCGTCTGAAAAATGGCGATACCGTCTGGCATGATGGTCCTGTAGTTGAAGCTATGAAGCGAGGAGCAATTCTGCTTCTGGATGAAATTGACCTTGCATCAAACAAGATCATGTGTCTGCAGTCCATTCTTGAAGGTAAAGGTGTTTTCCTCAAGAAGATCAATCAGATGGTGACTCCTGCTCCTGGATTCAATATCATCGCCACTGCCAATACTAAAGGTAAAGGTTCTGATGATGGTAAGTTCATTGGTACCAATATTCTGAACGAAGCCTTCCTGGAACGTTTCGGTCTTACTTTCGAACAAGACTATCCTTCTCAGGCTATCGAACAATCTATTCTTCTGAAGCTGGCGAAAGATCTTGGTATTCTTGAAGAAGGTTGGTCTCGTAAATATACACCTACCAATGTGGAATCTTTCCTGAAGACTTTGACTGTCTGGGCAACTCAAATTCGTAATACTTATCGTGAAGGTGGTATTGACGATGTTGTTTCTACTCGTCGTCTCGTTCACATTGTTCGGGCTTTTGCAATCTTCGCTAACAAGTCTAAGGCAATGTCTGTTTGTCTGAATCGTTTCGATCAGGAAACCAACGAGGCATTCATGAAACTCTATAAGAGTTGTGCTCCAGAATCTGATGATGATACCTCTGACGATACCTCGGGTAAAGCTAGTCCTACTAACAGCAAAGACGCAGCCATTCAGGATGCAATTTCACGACTAATGGCCCACAATGCTTCGGCAATGAATAAGACCACTCCCTGAGTGTATTGATTTAACCTTGGCCGGATGTACTGCATTCGGCCTTATTTACTTTGTGACATAATAAATATGAAAATTTCTAAAGAAACACTATCTGTACTAAAAAATTTCGCCAGCATTAATGCTTCTCTTTTGATTCCAGAAGGAAATACCATTCTTACAGGTCCCCCTGCAAAAAATTTCAGGGCAAAGTATGTATGCCAAGAAGAATTTCCGAGAACAATTGCTATTTATGATCTTCCAGAATTTCTGAATGGTCTGACGATTTTTACTGAGCCTGATTTGGATTTTAGTAACGATAAGTATGTTCTTATTACAGAAACTTGCAAGAACATTAGAATGCCGAGAAAGGTAAAGTATTATTACTCAAATCCTGCTCTTATTGATTCTCCATCAAATAAAGATATTGTTTTAATTCCGGAAAATATCATCGTAGATTTTGTTCTTGATCAGGATGATATTAAAACCATTTTTCGATCGGCTGGAATGTATAAACTTCCGGATCTGTCAATTATGACAGAAGATGGTGATATTTGTGTTGTCCTTCGAAGTAAGGAGGATCCAAGTAAACCAACTATGTCTATTACTGTTGGTAAAGTAACGAATCCTAATGTAGATTTCCAGTTGAATTTTAGACTGGATACTCTAAGAATTTTGAATGATTCTTATCGAGTCAGAGTTTCAAATCAACACGAAAAAATGACCATGGCAGAATTTGCCTCTGAAACTCAGGATCTGACTTATTTCATGGTTCTTGAATACGATTCCTACTATAAAGAAAATTGATGAATAAAGATTATCTTTGGACAGAAAAATGGAGACCCTCTACCGTAGAGGATTGCATTCTCCCAAAAAGCATCAAAAATAGTCTACTTGGATTTGTTGAGTGTGGCAGTATTCCAAATATGCTCTTATCGGGGCCTCCAGGCGTCGGGAAGACCACTGTAGCTAAGGCCCTGTGTAATCAGCTAGGAATGGATTACATGGTCATTAACGGCTCTGACGAGGGCCGATTTTTGGATACTGTCAGAACCCAGGCAAAGAATTTTGCTTCGACAATATCCTTGAGTTCTGATGGAAAACCAAAGGTTATCATCATCGATGAAGCCGACAATACGACATCGGATGTTCAACTTCTACTTCGGGCAAGTATCGAGAGTTTTCATTCAACTTGTAGATTTATCTTTACTTGCAACTATTCCAATAAAATTATTGAACCGCTTCATAGTAGATGCACACATCTTAACTTTCATCCTCCTAGGGAAGAAGCAGTAGAATTGGCATCTTCTTTCATGAAGAGAGTAGAGGATATTCTTACTAAGGAAAATGTCAAATACTCCCCAAAAATCATTGCTTCTCTTTTCGAGAAATACTACCCAGATTGGAGGAGAATTCTAAATGAATTGCAGAGGTATTCTAGTTCCAATGGACTAATTGATACAGGAATTCTTGTATCTGAAGCTAGTTCTATTTCAGAGCTTATTTTGGCAATGAAAAATAAGAACTTTTCCGATGTGAGAAAATGGGTTGTAGCAAATCAGGATAACGACTTTCATAGGACAATTAGAATTGTCTACGATTCCCTTTATAGTCACCTTGAGCCACAGACGATTCCAGAGGCTGTTCTTGTACTTGCTAAATATGATTACCAGGCAAATTTCGCAGTTGATAAAGAAATTCATCTTCTGGCCTGTTTTACTGAACTGATGTGTGATTGTAAATTTAAATGAACATAAAACTTATTCGTATGGCATCCGGCGAGGATGTAATTGCCAATGTTGTTGAGGAAGATTCTTCTACTGTTACGGTAAGGGATCCAATTTATCCAGTTCCTACTCAAAATGGGACCATTGGATTTAGTAGCTGGTCTCCACTGGTATCTCCAGAAGAACCAGATATTAAAATCAAAAAGGAATTCATCGTCTATATGGCAGAATTAAATCAATCTGTAAAGGATGAATACCAGAATCATTATGGGAAAATCGTATTGACGGAAGCATCTAAGAAAAAACTGATTATTTGATATGACTGCACCATCACTTACTGATTGGATGAATTCCATAAATCATGTGAAGATGAATATTATGGATGCAGATCCAAATACAGAATCTTTGTATAATGCTTACACGATAAACCACTGCCTCTCTGGTACTATTGATACAGTTTTACTGGCAAATCAGATGAATCTAAATTCATCCTTACCAAAGAAAATGCAGTATGATTTTCTTATTAATTCTGTAAGGGGGAGAAAAAGATTCTCCCCTTGGATAAAGGAAGAAAAAACAAAGGAGCTAAATCTAGTAAAAGAATATTATGGATTTAGTCATAAAAAGGCAAAAGAAGCTCTTACAATTTTGACAAAAGAGCAATTGAAAACCATTGAAATTGAAATGAATAAAGGAGGAATAAAATGAGTTCTGAAATGTTTGCTACTCCTATTGTACCGAATCATCCAGTTCCACTTGGAATGGTAGAGGTTACATTGGGAACTCCAGATGATTTTTTGAAAATTCGTGAGACACTAACCAGAATTGGTGTTTCTAGTAGAAAGGAAAAGAAACTGTATCAGTCTTGTCACATTCTTCATAAGCAAGGCAGATATTACATTGTCCATTTTAAGGAACTGTTTCTCCTGGATGGGAAGGTCTCGTCTTTGACTGATAATGACATTCAGAGAAGAAATCGTATCGCAAAACTTCTAGAAGACTGGGGACTCTTGACTTTGGTAAATCCTATCGAAGAAGATAGGCTTGCACCGCTGAATCAAATTAAGATCATTCCATTTTCTGATAAGGAAAATTGGATCTTGGAAAGTAAGTATAATATTGGAAAGAAGAAAGTAGTGCAATAACGAAATATTAGGTTCGGGTTCCCGTACTTGACATATATGGGAACCTTGATAAAATATTACAGACGATAGCAATTCGTCTTTGTCTCAATTAATTTACTAATTAAAATCTATGTTTAACATCAATCACAAAGAATTGAATTCTCTTGGTAAAGAGATTGACAGTCTTTTCAATGAAGTCTTGGCTCATACTGCTGGACAGGTGAAACCTATTTCGAACAAATATTATGCTAACACCATTAATGGCGTAACATTTTCTAGTTTTGGTGACTGGTCAGTAAAACTTTATAAAGTAGATTTTTCCACAATCAAAGTGGCCATTAGATTGGCTGGTGAATCCAAGGAATCCATTAAAGCAGTTCTTTCGGACCATGGGAACTCGTCAAAACTTCATGTTACGGGAACAATTGATGAGAATTTGAGTTTCATCAAATCTCCAGATTCAAAATCTGTAGATAATAATCATGTCGATATTTTTTATAGTCAGGATGATTACTCTCTTGCGGATATCAAATATGTTTCGGGATATCTTGTCTGTACCTTGACTAGGTTAGGAAATGAATATAAAGTAAATACGAAAGAGATTCCAGTTCTCTGATAAATAGATGGCCCAGATTTACTGGGCCATTTTGTTATAAGTACAAAGAAATCAAAATAATATGAAAATCTCCTTACTACATTTGATAACCAATCAATACATCATATCAGAAATTAATGAATTGGATGAAGAACCAGCCGTTCATATGGTTCGCCCATATGAAATCATAGAAAATTCCAGTGGATATAAGTTAGTAAGATATCCGAAGTTTT
>JACCDR011083780.1_pt1 | contig 15886 bp, 35 predicted proteins | sample 7446431 | NCBI WGS metagenome assembly JACCDR01 (sample SAMN15323443, study PRJNA562643) | freshwater metagenome | isolation source: river surface water | place: USA:Blue River Watershed | collected 2017-08-17 | reverse complement strand
TTCCTGCACGACGCCTTGAGCGCCTGCACGACGTAACTGAGCGTTCGTTCCGGCGACTCAGTGCCGGGTTCAACCGTAACGCGCACAGTTAAGCCTTGTGATCGGTTTGGGGTGTTCATCCCCCTCCTTGGGCCGGGGTCGCGTCAGACCTCGACGGCGACCTTCTTCTGGGCCTTGCGCGCCTCGATGGCCATGTCCAGGAAGCCGCACATGGCGTACTTCTCGTTGAACGAGGTGCCGCGCTCCTTGAGCGACTTGTGCACCATCGCCCACAGGGCCTGGCCGTTGTGCATGGCGTTGGGGTCCTGCTGGTAGAGCTGGTAGAACTCCCTGCGGCCGAGCCAGTAGCTCTTCTCCCGCTTGGTGCTGGCGCGGTCGTGGAGCCACTTCATGGCGTCCTCGACTCCGGCGTAGTCCTGGTAGACGTCGCTGAAGTCGTAGAGCACGGGCAGGCGCACCCCGTGCTCGAACATCTCGACCAGGATGGGCTGGCGCTCGTCCACCTTGGAACGGTCGTCACCGAGGTGGTTGAGCGGGCCCGGGTTGGTGTCGTCGCTCTGGTCCTCCTTGAGCGAGAAGACCTTCGCCGGGACGTGCTCACGGAGCTCACGCTCGGTGTTGAGGTCGATGACCTCCTCGTCCGAGATCTGCCCCGTGGGAGAGACGGTGGTACCAGTGGTGCGGACCACGATCGGGTCGTCCTCCGCCAGCCGCTGGGCGCGGCGGGTGCGGATGTGCTCACGGTAGGGGAGCCGCCGCGACTTCGCGGTGGCCATCCAGCGGAAGGACTCGGTCACGTAGTCGGTCATCATCCCGCTGCTGAACAGCAGGGCGACGGCGATGACGAGCACGGCGATGCCGATGATCCCACCGAGCATGCCGATGATCCAGCCGACGAGACCGACCACGGTGGTGACGGCCCACATCAGCAGGGACAGGGTGAAGCCGATCAGCCGGAACACGCTCTGGCCGACCCAGACCCCGACGAACAGGGCGAGGGAGGCAGCCTTGAGGATGTGCAGCTTGCTCCAGCTCAGGACACGGACGATGACGTGACCGGCACCAGCGACGGCACCGGACGCCTTGGCGGTGGTCCACGCCCAGGCGCTTGCAGCGCTGGACGCGACCCACGAGGCGGCGCGCTTGATCGCGTCGCCAGCGGACTTCCAGAAACCCTTCCGGGGAAGGGGTATAGCAGCGGCGTCAGCCATGGTTCTGCTCCTTGCAAATGGTTGGTTGTGTTGCGGGTTACTCGTATCCAGGGCACACGATCGACACAGGTGCCGTCGTATACGGATGCGAGGTAGAGAACGTACGAACGACACAGGTGCCGTCGTGCGCGTTGGTGCGATGTACACCGAGAACCCCTCCGCCCGCCCCCCGTGTCGTTGGACAGATTGGGCGGAGAGGAACTCGCTGCACACGCCCGGGTCCAGTCCGGGCATGCAAAAACCCCCGATCCGCAGCTAGCTCGGATCGGGGGTCGTGGGGCATAGCGATGCCCACACGTCCTATTATAGCCTAGTTTAGGCTATGACGCTAGTGGTGCCAGGTCCTTCCCAGCCTGGAGTTGGGGTTGACGTGGATGTTCTCCATGTCCACCTCGGCCTGTGCGGAGCAGTCCTGACACATCAGGACTGCGTGGGACCGGCAGACCCGAGAGAGGGTGTCGTCCATGACCGCGAACTTGTTGGCCTCCCCGGGGATGGAGCCGACCTCCGCGGTCATCTCGGAGACGTGGGTGAAGTGCACCATCAGGTTCTTGCTGTTGCACTTCGGGCAGTGGGCGATGCCGGGGATGGCACCGGTGGTCTCCGCGATCTTGTCCTGGTAGGCGTCGTAGGCCTCACCCAGCCACGCGGGCGGCTCCTCGGGCAGGGTCTCGGTGGAGATCCAGTTCTGGAGCTCCTTGTACTGCGTCTCCTCCAGGGGGATCAGCTTCACCCGGGAGACCCAGCAGGTGTAGCCCTCGGGGTAGTCAGTGTCGGTGTAGAACACCGGGACGTAGGAGTTCATCAGCCTGGTCTCCCAGTCCTTGAACTCGTTGCGCACCTCCTCGCTCTCGGGGTCGAGAAGGGCGACCACGCACAGCGCCTGGTCCACCTTCGAACCAGACTGGGGCAGCACGGCGTAGTCACCGGGCCCCATGGCGTACTGCTCCGGCAGAGGCCGGAGGTCATCGGTAGCGACGGCCTCACTCGCGGTGTTCGAGGAAGCCACCAGCATGCCGATGAGGGGGTTGAACGACGTCATCGGGTTGAACTCGTCAGCCATGTCACTCTTTCGAGGTTGTCGGGCTTCTGGGGTGGGGGCGGGAGGCTCTGGGACCTCCCGCCCCCAGGCAACTGTTTCGAGGTCAGCTGCCGCCGAGGCTGAACCCCAGCGAACGCACCTTGTGGAGCGCCGCTGGTCGTCCAGTTCGGGTTCTGCATCGCTCACCGCGCCGTGCCCCGCAGGTCTCCCAGGGGCACGAAGTGTTGAGCATGACGAGCTGCTCCCGGGTGTACGCCGGAGGCAGGTCGTGGCTGGACTTCATCTGAGTGTAGGAACACACACGGGCGTAGTTGGAGATGTTCGCCGTCTTCCGGAATCCAGCAGTGTCGAACTTCAGTTGCAGGTACTGGCCGATGTTCCGTTCTCCCACAGACAGCCTGTGACGGGAGTACGAATCCTTGGGCCAGGGGGTGACCATCGTGGGTGCCGCGCACAGCGTGATGCGCGTGCACCCGTGGTCATCGACCTGGACCACGTTGTAGTCCCCCGTGCCGACGACGATGAAGTACAGAAGGTTGTCCTGTCCTCGTACAGGAATCGCTTCGTTGGAGTACTCCTCCGTGGGTCGACCGGGGTAGGCGTACGTGAAGTTGGTGTGCGAACGCCACCGGAACGCCTTGTCGGCCAGTGAGGTCAGGGAGTCCAGTTCTTCCTGGAACTTCCCCATCCCGGTGAACACGCCGCGGTCAGCCGCCCGCGGACTGGGTCTGCATCCGGATGTCGGTCATCGGGTCGAAGTCCCGGATGACCTCACCGCCCGCGCCGGTGGCGGGGCTGCCCGCCGAGACGGCGTAGGCCAGCGCGCCCTGGGTCTTGAACTCGTTGAAGGCCTTCTCGGCCTCCGCGACGGACCCGGGGTTGTCGGTGTCCCACTCGATGTCGGGCTTGCCGGGGATGGTCAGCGTGTGCTGGGCCATGGTGTTGGTTCTCCTCTGGTTGTACTTCTGGTTGGGGTTGGGTGGGGCCCCGCGCGACCCTCATCACGCGGGGCCCCGGTTCTCACCGATCGGAGGCGGTGAGAGCTTGGTGGATCAGCCGCCCGCGAACTGGGCGGTCATCCGGATCTCCTCCGCCTGCGGCTCGAAGCGGCGGGTCGAGCCGGTCCGCGGGTCCTGGACCCCGGGGATGGTCTGGGCGAACGAGGCGAACCCCGCGTAGCCCATGCGCCGGTGCATGTCGAACTCCAGCTCCGCACGCTCCACGGAGGCGGGGTCGTCGGTGGACCACTCGATCACCCGATCGCGCCGGTAGCCCTGCGGGATGACCAGCTTCCCGGCGTAGACCTTCGGGGCCGGGGGGTCCGGCTCCGGGGGAGCCTCGGTCTTGTTCCGACGCCAGGCGTCGGGCAACACGTCGAGCAACGACATGTGCTTCTCCTCATGGTTGGTTGTTTCTCTTCTGCCCCGGTTGGGTGACCGGGTGTTCGGGGGACCTACCGCCAACGAGAGTCGGTCGGCAGGTCGTTGTACTGCGTGAGCGGGAACTCCTTCAGCATCGAGGGCACGTCCGGGAACCACTTGGTCTCCGGGTACCTGCGCATCAGGGACTCGAAGGTTGATCTGCTGATCTCCGTTGAGACCCAGTTCTTCTCCCCCCGGCCATCTTCGGGGGCATGCCCCAAAAAGGCATTCACCAGCTTGACGCCGTCGGGGGCCTGCGACGGTGGGCGCAGGAGGAAGTAGACGGACACGACGAAGAAAGCAGCCGTGAGCACCCCGAAGGTGGTCACGAACGGCCAACCGCCCCACCCGGGGATGGTGTCCGCGGCCAGGATGTTCAAGGCCAATCCGATCCAGTACACGAGCGTTCTGGCAAACACTTGACGCCGCCAGAACTCCATGCGTTGAGCCCGCTGTTCGATCTTGCGCTGCTTCTTGGGGTCCTGTGGCTCGGTGAGATAGGGGTTGACGGCCGCGACGACGCGGCACTTGGCAGCCCGGAACCCGTAGTTGCTGTACGAGACCTTGCCGTAAGCCCCGATGATGCCGGTCACGGTGTCCACGCTGGCGTGGGACTGGCGGTACCGGGTGTAGTAGGCGTAGAACCCGCAAGTGCAGTCCTTGGAGGCGATCGGGTGCTTGCCAAGCCACCCGTAACATTTCGCTTCGACCTCACCTGGGCCGTACTTGAAGTCGGTGTAGACCGGACCGCAAAGGTCGCGGTTGCGATCTACGGAGAAGGATCGGATCCCGTACAGCTGACCGAAGGTGAACGGGATCTTGCTGGTCTTGCCGTCGAACGAGACCATCAGGCTGGGACCTTCTCGGGTTCCTTCACCGGCTCAGCTGGTGCCGGTGACGGGGTGTCGCGCTTGGGCTCGACCGGAACGGTCTCGGGGAAGGGCTCCAGCTCGATCTCGCGCTCTGGCTCGGTACCGATGTTCCCCACTGCTACCTCCCTTCTAGAGGTTCTTCTCGATCTCCTTGATGGCCTGGTCCACGCGGACCTGGTCCTCGATGTCGTCTTCCATGGCGTCGAAGGATCGGCAGAACGCGCCGAAGACGCCGACGATCACGCCCCACTGCGCCCACGGCGACTCTGCCGCGGGGTTGCTGGAGAGGAACTTCTCCATGGTGGGGTAGATGTTGAACTCCAGCGGCTCCTTGCCACGCCGGAAGATCTTGATTGGTTTGCGGGGGGCGCACTCCCAGGTGAAGAGGGTGCCGGTCACGGAGTCCCGGTAGCACAAGAGCTCCTGGTCCGCCGCGACCTGCACCATCTTCCGTCTACGGAGTGACATGTCCTTCCAGGCACTCGAAAGCGCCCGAGTGGAACAGGGAGGCCCGCTGACCGGCGAGTGGGCTCTCGTCGGTGTGGTAGGTGACCGCGACCAGCATCCGGATGTGCTCGCGGTGACCGTGCCCGATCCTGCTGACGTTCCTGGTCTCGATGGCCTCCATCACCATCGCCCAGTACAGCTCCTGGAGCTCAGCCATGGTGTCCGCGTGGCGCACGTCCACCGTGCCGGTGCAGGTGAGGATGTGCAGGCGGTGCCGCCTCCACATCATGGTCTCCGTCGCCGGGGGCATCGGCATGTGCTCCCGGACCGCTTGCTCTGCGAGCGCTACTGCGTCACGCACTGCTCATCTCCTTGGACTCGTGACACGAGCAGGAGAACTCCTGCGTCGCGTCGTCTTCTCCTGGGCACGACCACGTCGCCTTGAGGACGTGAGGGGCTCGCACCCAGATCCGCTCGTTGTCGAGCGCGTTGCGACAGATCTCGATGAAGCGGTCCCGGGACTTCAGGACCGCCATCTTGTGGGTCTCGAACACCTCGTCCGCCGTGGTGCCGTCGCAGAGCTCCATGCGGATGATGTTGAGGGGGAGGCCCGCCATCAGTTGAAGGGCTTCTGGTGGCGGCACTGCACGCGGTGCTCCTTGAGCTTGACGTCGTCGTCCATGAGGGCGACCCGGACGACGTGGATGTCCTCCTCCTCGTCGGCGCTCAGGTTCGCGTTCTTGACCTGGTTGTTGTAGATCCGCGTCGCCTGGTCGAGGGGGAACGGGTACTCGTTCTCCTGCTCGTTGCAGAACTCCAGGGCGACGGTTGCGATTTCCTTGGCCATGACTCTCTTCCTGGGTCAGATCTTGATGTAGTTGTAGGGGTCGAACGAGGGGCAAGGGGTCGTGCTGGGCAGGATCTCCTTGAGGATCAGCTCGACCTTCTCCAGACGGCGCATGACCTCCGCCGCTCGTGCGATGTGCGTCTTCCGGTTGTCACCGGAAGACTCGGGGATGACCTGGGCGATCTCCACGAACCGGGCGACCAGCCGGGTGTGCTCCTCCATGAGGCGGTCGATGTTCTTGACCACCTCGTCCTCGTGCCGCTGCCGCTGCTCACGCAGCGCGTCCTGGACGCTGAAATCAGAGCCAAGGTTTCCCTTGCGGGACTTGCGGTGGTTGTGACGCTTCACCACCACGACGCCGGAGATCGCCTCGATCTCCCGGGCCAGGGTCTTGGCTGAACCGGCGTTCTTCGGAGTAGTTCCGAAAGACACCGTCTGCCCCGTGGGGGGCCACACGATCACGGCGTGCGTGGTACCACGCATGTGGTCGATCTCCCAGCCCTCGGAGAAGGCCTTGGCGACGACCTGCTTGAGGTCTTTCTGGGTGATTCCGCGCAACAGCGAGGACTTGTTCATGGTCTAGCTCCTAAGTGGACGCATCACTTCGGGATGATCAGCTTGGGTTGGGGAACGACGATGTCTGTCTCGGCCTCGATGGATGCATCGATGACCTGGCAGACGTGCTCACACGCGCGGTACACCGAGGTGACCGGCAACGCGGGCTTGCGCTCATCCTTGGGCAGATAAGCGACCGACACGCGGACAACGCAGTTCTCAGGCGGTCGGTAAGCCTGGAACTGAATGCTCAGCGGCTGCGCGAGCAGCAGCTGATCGGCGTAGACCTGCCAGCGGTCGTACGCCTCCTCGACGGGAAGCTCGACTTCTCCGAGCTTCCCGTCACAGGTGACGAACTGGACGACGAACGTCACAGTTCCTCCTATCTCTTGGCGATGTACGCGCCGACGAGCAGGCCGAGCAGCAGGATGACGGTGTACGTGACGCTGTCGTCCACCCCCTCGACCAGCTGCATGGCGATCACAGCTCCTCCTCCTCAGCCGAGATCCAGACCTTGGTGGCCGGGACCGTGAGCAGGTAGTACGCGCCGCAGAGGAGCAGAACCCCCACCACGACGACGAGCATCAGGATGTAGTTCATCTGTCTCCTCACCAGTCATCCGTGTCGCAGTTGGCCACGTCTTCCGGATCGACCTTCTCGATGCAGGCGATGTACTTGTCGGACTCGCTCTTCTCCTTCTCCGGGGAAGACGGAGCAGTGCAGTAGGACAGACAGCAGTACAGGAAGACCACGATGATCGTGGTCACCGCGGTACCGAGCGTGATGGCGAAGGTGCGCTCGGACTTCTGCTGCTGGTAGTCCTTGTTGGTGATCCTGGCCAGCCGTACTTCTTCCTTCGCCGTGGCCAGGTCGTGCTTGCGCTCCTCCTCGCGGTACTTGATCAGCTCGTCGGAGGTGAGCATGGACTCGATGCTGTTGTTGCCCTCAGGCATCGCTCTCCTCCTTCTCTGCCTCCGGAAGACCGTCGTCCAGGTCCCGGACCATCACCTGGAGCGCGATGACCTGTAGACGGCTCTTGAGCACCTCGCCTTCGACCTTGAGAACCGCGGCAAGGATCGAGTACTTGACGTGCAGGAGCAGGCAGAAGAGCGTCGCGGCTGAGCTGACGATCACCACGAGCGTGCACAGGTACAGCAGGTCGTCTCGGCCCATCACTTCACCTCCGGGGGAGGAGCGATGAAGAACGTCGCCTCCTCAGAGTGCACGTGCGTGGCGTGGCACGTGCCCACGTACTGCTGAACCTGGCCAGGAGGCATCAGCACCGGGCGGACCAGGTTCATCTCCCCGCAGCCGGTGCAGAAGGCGTAGAACGCCATCAGCTCACCTCCGGGAAGTCCTCGGGCTCAGTGACCGAGTCGATCTCAGTGACCGTGAACCCCCGCCACGCGGCGTTGGCGGGGGGGACCTCGACGTTGTACGGCTCCCGCGGGAAGTCCTTGATCTCGGGGTTCCAGTAGTGGTTGTTGAGGAACGGGTCGTTGGCCAGCAGGTCCGCGATCCGCTGGCGCTGGAGCTGGCGCTCTCGGTCCACGCTGCGGTCCTGGAGAGCCGCGCGGACCGCGATGATGCTCAGGACGCTGACACCGAGCCAGAAGAGCTTCTTCACGACTCCTCCCCGCTGTCCTGCGCCGCGGCGACCTGGGCGTCGCGGTGGGCCTCGTACTTCTTGCGCTGCTCGGGGGTGAGGCCGTCGATGTAGACGCCCTTCTCGGCCTGCTCCTTGGCCTCCTCGAACTGCTCCTGGTGGGCGTCCTGGTGGGCCCGGAGGTCCATGATCAGGGCCTCGTAGTAGCGCTTCTCCTCGGCGTCCTCGGTGTTGTCGGCCAGGTGCTGGTAGACCGTCTCCAGGTTGCCGCCGAGGATGTTGCGGAGGTGCTCGATCGAGGTGTCGCTGCCCCAGAAGCCGGTGTGCTCCTGGAGGTGGCTGACCATGTGGCCGGTGTCTCCGATCAGGTCGATCGTCTCAGCAACGGACTCCCGCAGCTCGTCGGCGGTCATCTCCAGCTGGCGGAGCTTGCGGGCGACCCAGGCACCCGCGATGACGTCTGCCACGATCCACGTGGCGAGGGTGAGCTTCTTCATGGTGTTGCCTCTCTTGGTTGGTTGTGTTGCAGGGGTAGGGGTGAAGACACGATGGGGGCGGTGATGGGCGACATAGACAGCGACAGCACAAGGTGCCCATCCCTATGCCGTAGCCGTCTCACCACCGCCCCCAGGGGTGCGTTCTCAGAACACCGCGGGACGCTTGCCCACCCCCCTATAGCGGGCACGCATACGACCGTCAGCGTCCTAGAACGCAGGAAAGCCCCGACCGTCGTCTGACCAGGGCTAGAAGTCTGTGGCCGGTGCCCTGAGGAAGCACCGGGCCTGTTTCTTGGGACTCACGACTGGCTGCCGTGAGCCTTTGAGGGCTAGGCCCTCAGCACCTACAGCTGCCCACGTGGCTAGCAACTGAGTAGTTGCCGCCTACGTGGAACGCTGGTAGGCACACCTGCCGATCTCGAAGCAGGAGATGTACCGCGACCGAAAGGTCGTGGTGATCCCATGCCCGAGGGCAGGACCCATCGGCCCGCAGCTCCGTCATGCACGCGGAGTGGCCTCCGGTATCTTGACCGAAGTACTCAGCTCCGCATGCCTCTGCGAAGCAGTGGGGCACGTTGGGGTTCCATGTCATATTTCACCTCCTCAGGGATCCGTAGAACATGGAAAACCCCCAAACCGTGGTGGCGACCCGGTTTGGGGGTTCTAGGCAGCCTTGCGGGTGCCTATGACTCAATTATAGCCTAAACACACGGTTTTGGCTACATTTTGCAGGGTTTTGGCCCTACACGAGGTCCTCTGCCATCAGCTCGCAGAGGTTGACCACGGCGTCCAGGGGTGTGTCACCGCGGCCTTGGTAGATCTGTCCACCGACCGAAAGGTAGGCCTCCCAGGGTCGGAGACCTTCCTCGTCCTCCTCCAGGAGCCGAAGCTGCGGGCTCACAGGTTCTGCTCCTTGATGTTCTTCTCCTTGACTAGCCGGTTGAAGCGCTCTTCACCGATCTCGGCCTTGAGCTCGGCCATGGACTCCGGGGTCATCGATGTACCCCGCTCCATCATCGCCATGACCAGCTTGTCGTTCTTGAACGCGCAGTCCAGGCAGACGATGTCCTTGGGCATCTGTGCCTGATCCACGTCCCGCTTGAGTGCCGGAGAGATCCAGCACAGGTGCTCGCAGTCCGCCCTGATTTCGGTGGACCCGGGGAAGGGGATGAACTCCTTCTTCACCGGCTGGAGCAGGACGAGAGCCCGCTCGTTGTCGGGGTCGTCGTGGGGCAGCGCGTCGAGGTCAATCGGCATCGATCGACTCCTTCAGCGCTTCGAGCTCCTTGCGGGCCTCGATGCAGCGGTTCTTCCACCGCTCCGCCCGCTCGTTGGAGTACCTGATCACGACCTCCATGGCTCGGATGTCCTTGGCCTTGGACTCCAGGTCTTGCTGCGCCAACGCGAAGGCGAGACGCAGGGAGGCCAGATCCGCGTGGTACTCCGGGTCCGCGTCGTACTCGTCGGACTCGATCTGGGCCAGCGAGGTCATCACGTCCCGGACCGTCTCGGAGACCGGCACAGGGTCCTCCGCGGGTACGTCGACGCACCCAGGCACCGGGCAGTAGTACCCCTGGCCGTAGACATCGTCATGCGACAGCTCGGTGCCGCACTCCTTGCATCGGCCCTGAGCGTGCCGACCAGCCCGGTTCTGGTTCTCCGGGCTGGCCATGGACTCCTTCTCCTCGGGAACGACGATCTTGTCCCCGTAGAAGTCGTTCAGGTCGAACATCTCGCAGTTCTGCTCCTTCGCCTGACGCAGGAACATCTCCCAGCAGTCCGGCTTGAGGCAGTAGTGCCAGCGCCACTCCAGGTCGGGGAAGTAGATCCCGATGTAGGCCCCCATCTCTCGGCAGGAGCGGCAGGCGAACTCGTGGCGCGTGAGCTCGATTTCGCCGTAGAAGAGGCCGAACTCCTCGGCGGTGACGCCCTCGGGAAGGCCGTCGTCGTTGGGCACGTCGAAGGCCGCGTAGACGGCCTCCTTGACGCTCTCGTAGGCGTCATCTACCGCGCTCACGATCTCGTTCAGGGGCTCCAGGAGCGCGTCGGGTGGAGTCCCTACCTTCTTGACGAGCGCATCTACGGCGCTCCTGAGCTTGTTGTGGTCGATGGGCATGGTGACTCTCTGGTTGGGTTCTAGCGGGTGAAGTAGCCGGTCTTGTTGCGGTTCTGCGACCCCGGCTTGGTCATCCCGCGCTTGGCCTGGACATCGGCGTTGTTGTAGCCGTTGATGCGCTTCTCCAGGGCGCGCTGGATCTTGTCTCGGTGCTTGGCCTTGCCGTTGTTGGCCATCAGTCCTTCTTGAACTCGTGCGGGTTGTTGAAGTTGATCACCGGTACGTCGCTCTGTCCGGTCTCCACCGCGGCCCTGGCCGTGCACAGCGGGCACATGAGCGCGAACGACTCGGGGCTCTCGTCGTAGACCTGGGTCTGTCGTGGACCGATGGCGATCTGGACCCCGCACTCCTGGCAGGTCTTCACAACACTGCCGGGGTAGATCTGGGTCATGTCTGCTCTCTCGCCGCTGGCGAGGAAGCTGTCCCAGAGCTCGCGCTGCTTGGGCGGGAAGGTGTCCTTGTCGTATACCCGGCCCATCATGACCGGGAGGATGACCTCTTCCTCGGTCATCACCGCACCTTCTTGTGCTGCTTGCCGACGCGGTACTTCCGCTTCAGCTCGGTTCCCATCCGCCGATGGGCATCGGCGTACCGGGCTTCCTCCTTGGCACCGCCCTGGGAGTAGACGATGCCCTTCCTGATGTTGGCGAGAGCGGAGTTGGCCTCCGACTCAGCACGCTCATCCACGGTTCTTCCTTGCCTTCCTCCGCGCCTTCCCACGAAGGCTGCGGTCACGTGGTCGGGTCTCCCTCGGCTGGACACGGCGGTACGCCATGATCCGGTCGAGGTTCTGCATCTCGATGGTCTTGCCGCTAGGCATTCAGCACCTCTGAGAGCTTGTTGGCGAAGAGGTTCTCGGTACGCCGGATGTAGGCATCCATCCAGCCTTGCTCGTGAAAGTCCACGTCGTAGAACTTGTGGGACCAGATGATCCGATCGGCCAGCTTCACGCCGAACACCACGTAGGTCTCGTCCGCACCTACGTCCGACATGGACACGACCTGGATCATCATGTGCAGGGGTGAAGCGTCTCCCACCATCAGTGGGATTCCAGCCAGCGCTGGCAGAAGTCCATCAGCGGACTCCACAGGGTGATCAGCGCGATGATCAGCGCCACCGCGAAGACCAGGGAGATGCACCCACATCCGCAGGATGCGGTGCTCTCGTCCTCACTCACCGGTGTACACCTCCCGGGTGGGAGACTCCTGGACGATCTTCAGACCGTCGTAGAAGTCCTCACCGTCCTCGTCGGTGAACCGGATGAAGGCGGTCTCGCCGTACACCGGATGCCAGTTCTCGCAGTAGTCCGAGTGGTTGCCGTCGTCGTCGTACTCGCAGTCGTCGGACTCGTCTTCCCAGGTGAGCTGGACGGTGACCAGCTTGGTGTACCTGGTCATCAGGAGATGTTGTTGGAGGCCTGCTCTTGGAGATCGGACATCCGCTTCTCCGCCTGCCTCTTGATGTGCTTGGTGCACTGGGTCTGGAACCACTCAGCCCAGGCAGGGACGGTGGTGTTGGTGTGGCTGCCGTCGTAGCTGCCGTCGATCTCGAACACCTCCTTGACCGGTTCTCCCGGTCCATCGGAGATCGAGATCGTGGAGCTTCCGTCCCAGGTGAAGTGCTGCTGGGTGGAGAAGTCGAAGTAGGCCATGTAGACGTTGCCGTCGATGTCCATCCTTCTCATGGGTTGTTCACTCCTTCCATCGGAGGTAGGCAGCTCGGTCTTCTCGGGTGGTGAAGATGAGCTTGGAAGTGAAGAGATTGCGGAGCTGGAGGGCGATTGCCAGGTACCCCAGCTCGTACTTGCTCTCGTCAGCCAGGTGATCGTCGCTGACGACACGGTGAAGGTGATCTGCGAGGGTGGCTTCGGGATCTTCCAGAACGCCACGTTCGATCACAGAGACGTACCGTGCGGGCAGGTCAGGTACTTCTGGTCCATCACCTGACCGGCGTTGTCCCGCATGCGGAGGAAGATGTAGTGGTCAGCGTCCTCCTTGGAGGCACGCTCCTTCAGCTTCTCCAGGTGACGCTCCCACGCGATGTTGGCCTCCTCGGAGTCCAGGTCCTGTCGCACGTAGGCCTTGGCCATCGAGGGGTCGTCGCAGAGGACGTGGTCGATGGTGTAGGTGGTCTTGTCAGCCATGGTTCTTGTACTTCTCCTCAGACTCCTTTTGGACATGGAAAAACCCGGCAGAGTGCGAGTCATTTCACTCTGCCGGGTCCAAGTTGCGAAGGTCATCCTTCGGCTTTCCCAGCTGTCCTCGGGACATAGATATCCCAGGGACCCAATAAGTATATCAAATTAGGCTAAACATAGCAATGCCCCCGGTACACCGGGGGCGATTGGTATCTAGCACTTCTACCGCGACATCTCTGTGAGGACCTATCTCCTCTGGATGGGGAGCTTGTGCTATTTCTCGGCGTCAGTTCAGATGGATTGGCACCGATGTAACAACTATAGCCTATACACCACTGTACGTCAACACCTAGATCATGTGGCTCCAACGGAGCCTCCGTGCTTCGCGCGTTCTTGTACCCCCCTACCCCCCACTGAGTGCTTGAGGGGTACATCGCATGCTGGGCATGCGGACGTATCTGGCTCTGACCCAGATCACCGGATGACGGCCGGTTGTGTAGCTACTACGGACGAGAACCGTATTCAGTTAGTGCGACGGGGAACGGTCGGAACGTACACCTGGAACCAGGTTCCGTCAACATCCTGGTCCGGGTATGTGGACCAACTACGAAGAGCACGTTAGGCTGGCTGTTCTCCATGGTTGGGAGTCAGTTGGTGCGTGGGGACGCTACCAGCGAGAAACCCCCGGTTGAGCAGGTATGACGAGGCCAGCTCCCGGGGGCTTCTCACGTCTAGACCAGCTGTCAAGGTCTAGCGAGGTACCACGGACGGGGGTACCTTCCTCCTCATGCGCGTGTGGATCCCCGAGGGACGCTGGCCGTCCCAGCGGAAGTTCCACAAGGACGCTGACTGCATGTACCTCCGGATCCACAACACCGGGGTACCAGTAGAACTGCAAGAACTCGACCTGGCATCGCCCTGCCTGCGGTGCTACCCCGATGCACCTCGTGCCACCTCGGTACACACCCGGTGCATGATCTGTAGTCCCAAGGCAACCCGCCCTTGCCAGCACAACGGTGGTGTGCGCGTGCCCATGAAGCGCGTACGCCGGAAGCAGACCCTGTTCCAGGAGCCTGGGGAGGAGTTCTACTCCTTCCGGTACGTCTGGCCGGAGTCAGCCCACAACTACGTCAGCGTGTAGGCGTTGCGCTCTACGCTGTGGTGTGTAGAGTGTCGTCGTCCCCAACCTAACCGGAGAACCCATGCCACAGCTCTCGGCTGAGGCAGTGCTGCTGTCGGCACTCCTCAACAACCAGGACGTCCTCGCAGGCCAGAAGTACGGGCTGAGCGTGGAGCACTTCTTCGGCTACAAGTCGGAGTACCAGTGGCTCCTGAACTACGTCGAGAACTACAAGTGCGAGCCCTCCAAGGACGCCTTCTCCGTGGCGTTCCCCAACTTCCAGTACCACTCCCACGAGGACGTGCGCAGCGCCTGCGACATGGTGTTCAAGGCGTACGGGAAGAAGAACCTCACCTCCGCCATGACCGAGGCCGCGGAGTTCCTCGCCCTCGGTGACCTGGATGTGGCCTACAAGACGCTGGTGGATGCCCAGCCGCTGCGTACCCACGCCAAGCCCAAGAGGCTGCTCACCGACCTGGACTTCCTCGATGACTGGGAGAAGCCCCAGACGGTCCTCCATACCCCCTACAACACCCTGAACCGGGTCACCGGAGGGATGCGTCCGGGGCAGCTGTGGTACTTCGCGGCACGGCCTGGACAGGGCAAGAGCGCCCACCTGGTCAACATGGTGGCTGAGGCCGTCCGTGCTGGTGCTCGGGTGAAGTTCTACAGCTTGGAGATGAGTGAGGCCGAGGTACGCGCACGGTTCCACGCGCTGCTGGCCAACCACTACGGGTACAAGGGGATCTCCCTCACCGGCATCCGGGACCGGACGGTGGACCTGCACACCTACAAGCAGTTCGTCACCGAACTCCAAGACAAGATGGAAGACACCGGGGGTGGTCTAGACATCCACACCCCGGCCCAGGGTCTCGTCACCCCGGGACTGATCAGCAACACCGCGGAGAACTACCACCTCAACGTCGTGGACTACATCGGCCTGATGCGTCAGGTCAGTGGTTCCCGGGCCGTGGACGACTGGCGCAACCTCGCCTCGATCTCCAACGACCTCAAGCTCATCGCTGGCTCCTGCGCCACCACGCTCCTCGTCGCCTCTAAGATCAACCGTGAGGGAGAGACCCGAGAAGGGATTCCTCCCCGCCTCGTCAACCTCGCTGGCTCCGATGCCCTCGGGCAGGACGGAGACGTCGTCATCACCCTGGCTGGGATCCAGAACGTGACCTCCGCGCTGAGCGTGGAGAAGAACCGCCACGGACCGTCTGCACGGTTCTACACAGAGTTCGACCCCGACCGGGGCAACTTCAAGGAGATCACCGCCGATGAGGCGGACGCCCGCCAGATGGAGGCCATGGCCCGATGACGTACGAGAACACCGATGTCCCGCTCTGGGGACCGGACGAACTCAACCTCCACGTCAAGTACACCGGCAGCACCACCTGGATCTGCACCCAGAAGAACTGCGACGGAGTGCACCACTACTACGAGGGCACGTACCGGTGGGCTGAGGCTTCGGCATGAAGCCCATGACCCTGCCTGAGGCCCTGCGCTTCGGTCAGGGGGTGGAGAGGCCCTTCCTGTGCCCCTCGCACGGTGACAGCCGCCCTAGCGCGTCCCTGAACATGGTCAAGCAGGTCTGGTACTGCTACACCTGCGGAGCCCGCGGAGGACTGACCGGAGAAGACCTTCTGGTCGAGCCGGACTACGAGGTCATGATGACCTGGTTCACGGAGATGATGGAGGAGAACCGTGTCTACCCCGAATCCTGGCTCAACCAGTACACCGCGGGTGGTGTACATCCTTACTGGGGCGGACGCGTGGGAGCTAACGCTGCCCTCCACTTCCGACTGGGGTACGACGCCGAGCGTGATGCGGCGACTTACCCGCTCCGTGCGGGGGATGGATCAGTGCTTGGCGTGGTACGACGAAATCTCCGAGATGGAGGACCGAAGTACCTCTATCCCAGAGGAGTCGATATCGGACGCCTCCTCTTTAACTACACCCCTGAGTACCGGCGAACTATCCTCCTGGTCGAAGGTGCCGTCGATGCCATCGCG
>JACCDR010854183.1_pt1 | contig 15886 bp, 36 predicted proteins | sample 7446431 | NCBI WGS metagenome assembly JACCDR01 (sample SAMN15323443, study PRJNA562643) | freshwater metagenome | isolation source: river surface water | place: USA:Blue River Watershed | collected 2017-08-17 | reverse complement strand
GCAACCCTCAACATAAGCGCGCTCGATCTCCAAGCCCGCCACCTCCAGCGCCCTTCGGATCACCTCATCACTCATCGCGCGCCTCCATCTCTGCGAGCCGCGCGCGCAGGGCGGCGGCGGTTAGCGCAAGCGCGGGGGTGGCGGCGTGGTGGCACTCGGCTTTTTGCAGCGCCTTGCCTTCGTCCGTGATAGTCCACGCCCGCGCGTATCCGCGAGATGAAGCGCCCCACACCCATCCGCTCGGCACCAGCGACACGGCGGCGTCGAGGCTGGCGGTGTAGAAGGGCGGCACACCTTCCATTTCGGCAGTCCAAGAGTAGTCGCCTCGGCGCCAATACCCCACGCCATCGACAGTCTTGAGGCGCCAACCCGTGGCCAGCGCAATCTCCGCATCCAACTTCCGATCCGGCCCCTCTGCCATCTCCACCCGCGCGATCAGGTCGCGCAGCGTCTGTGCTTCAGGCATCGCTGTCTCCGTGAAATGCCTTGAGATATGTTTCTCGGTCTTCACCACGAAACAGAGCGGGCGTGCCGGATTGCCCTAGCCTACGATGCAACCGCGCAAGGTGCTTAGGGTGCCCCCACGGATGCCGCGCTCGGCCCGCGCAGTCGCCAACTGCAACAGCATCATGCGGCGTGTCGCAGTAGAAACACGGGTCCCCAGTGTGTGCTGCTTTATTCGCCATCGCTGCCTCCCTTTGGCGGAGCGGGAAGGGGCATCCAGTGCGTGAACGCTGAAACGTGGTAATCAGGGCCGTCTAGCGTCACCCAAACCCAATCCGTCCCGTTAAACGGGGCATACTCCGTGACGATGTGGCCTATGTTTTCGCCCCACGCGATGATCTGCGTGCCATCCTTCGGCGCAGTCTCAATCGGCTGCCATTCACTCATCGCTGCCTCCCTTCTCGACATGCAGCGGCAGCGCGCGAATGGCGGCGGCCAGATAATCCTTTGCGTCGGTAGGGCGGATCGCTCGAAACCCGTGCTTGCCCGGTCCAACGATCATCATCTGATCGTTTGCGAAGCGATGTCTCTCGACAGCCCGCGCCGCCCGCTCCCGCATGTCCGCTGCGGCGTCGAGGGAAGCGGCGTCCTTCGCCCATCCAAGCGCGCGGTAGAGCATCGCCCGCTCCTGCGGGTCATACTCTCGCGTGATCGCAAGTAGCGCATCCCGCTCCGCCTCCGCCGCCGTCAGCGCAGCGCGCAAGGCGCGAAGTATTGCCCCGGTTGCACGGTCAGTTCGCCATGTCGCGTGCTCTTCCACCGCCTCGGGGCTGATATCCACGTCGCTCATTGCATTCTCCTATCTAAAGAGGTGGATGATAACAGAAGCGATCATCGCCACCAAGAAGATGATGACGACATAGGGAAGGGCGCGGAACATTATGTAGTCTCCCTTGTGGCCTTGGCGATGGCGGCGCGGGCTGCATCGCCGCTGTCAAGCGTAATGCCAAGTTCTTGCTCAGTGTTTTTAATAAAGTTCAGTGCTTTCTTCAGCGCCTCAAGCAGCGCGGCGTTGACTTCGCGCAGCCTGTCTCGCTCGGCGGCAGTCTCAGGCGCGGCGGCGATCAGGCGGGCGTTGGCTTCCATGACTTCTGCTTGGCCCAGATAGTCGTAATCGCCATCGACGCCCGCGACAGAAGAGCCATCAGCCGCGAGGATCACGGTGTCGTCAGTCGGATGCGTGCGCCATGGGGCAGGCGAGTGCATTGGCTTGCTCATTACCACATCCCTCCATTCTGCATGTCTTCAAGGAATTCGGCGGCGGTATCGGCGGGGCTCATGCCACCATCGAAGGCGCCAGCGAAATCCCAATCCGGAAAGTCGAGGACGCCCATGCCTTCAGCGCTGCGCCGCACAATGGCATCGACCGTGCAATACCAATCCGCGAAAGCGGCGCTTTGATGCGCCCATCCTAGGCGCTCAGCCTGTTCGACAGTCATAGCCTTGGGCTTGGAGAAATCATTCATCGTTCTGAACCTCTATGCTACCGAGCCCAACAGTTGTCGAGACGGGCAGTCTGCTTACAATGTTGTCGCAGATATAAGAAGTAAGGCTGACAGCATCTACTGCCTCGAAAAAGGCCTGCTCCAGCTTAGACTGCTGCTCAGCCGTCAGTTGCAGAAGTTTTTCATCGCTGTCGTCATCCCAAAGATTGACGATAAATTCGACCCTTACGATTGGCATTGAAGCCTCCTTCAAAATGCGCGTTGATCAACCTCAAATCCCGGGAGCAAAACGCGACCCTGCCGAACGAAAGCATCGTGCATGGTGCGGCCGATCTGCTCGACTGCCCGACGGTCGTTGATGTCTGCACGCACGGCGCGTTCAAACTCTCGTTCATTGCCGAAGCGAGTCTTTTCTACAAACGTAATGACAAACTGCATCTTCGCACTCATTGGTGCCTCCTGTGTTGCAGTAAAGCCAACGGACGGGGCAGACCTGCCACCCCGTCTATAGGCTCAACCTTCTGATTGCGTTTGCATATCTCGGACTGCCTCTTGAAGAACTCCAAGACGGTGAAGCACTTGATCGCTCTTGAAGAATTCTGCGATAGGTATTGTAATGCTGACTGATTGGCCGTCAGACATAGCGACGGTGAGGGTCAGCCATCGAGCATCCATAGGCATATCAACCCCCCTTGAAGTTGTTCAGCGTAGCGTGGTATTCGGCCAGCTTCTGCGTATTCGACCAGTTGTTCGGCCCCTGAAAGTCTTGATTCAGGTTGGCTCGGGTTGCGCGGTTGGCTTTGTTGCGCGCCTGCTTCTGAGTGCGCGCTGCACGGCTGGCGGGCCGGGCCGTCACATTGAACGGCTGCTTAGACGGGTTAGCGGACATTCGCAATCTCCTTCATCATATCCGACACCGCATTAACAACGATGTCGCGTTGCTCCTGCATTGTCTCTGCATCTTCGACACGGTATTGCATGTCGTCGAGCATCTCGGTCAACTTGTCGAGCACATCTTCAAAGGAGTGAATGAGGGCGACAATATCTACGGCGTCCATCCCTCTGACACGCATTTCGGTTCTACGCTCGCGCACAACACGGTCAAATTCTTCACCATAGCTGCGCATCTTCAATCTCCTTCACCATATCTTCTACGTAATGTTAAAGGGTGATCCACCCCACATCGTCTTCTGTGACTATGCTCTCGCTACCGTCGTATTCTTCTACCCTAAATGGCCCAGAGACCTCAAATACACACAATTGATCAGCACCCAAAACGCAGACATACACTTCCTCCCCAAAATCTTGCTTAATCTTCCTTACCAGAGATTGCACGGCGGGGTGATCTTTATTCACTCGTTCGCCTTTTTCTACAGCCTCAATCAAAGGCTCCCAAGTAAGCATAGTTTTCCAAAATCGCTCATCATTCCAGGTTATCCACCCGGCCCCAAAGCCGGGTGAAAATAAAATCTTGGACATATCAATCTCCTACCAAAACCCAGCAATGGTCGCGCCCAGTGTAGGCGCCCCTGAAACTGCCGGTAATGTTGTTGTCTGCCAGAAACTTATTCACAGCAGCTGCATGGTTGCCGTGACTGTCGAGGCGATGGTCCCACGGATAGATTGCCCAAGCATTCCAACCGCTGACTCGCACCCGCGCTCCCAGCGTATTAGTCGGCATAAGCGTCCGCGAAATGATTGCATCCCGACCTGAATGCAGGGCTTGCATCAATTCGCCTCCAGCTTCGCGTCGTGCGCGGCGAGGCAGCGGCGGGCAATTTCACGCGCAGCGTCAATTTGCCACTGTGCAGAGCCCTTATCCGGACCGAGGCCGATGTAATAGATTTTACGCAGCGTGTCTAACGGATCAGGCGGCGTGGCTCGCCGCTCCAATTGATTAGCAAGACCTAGCGTAATGTCCTTAGCTAATGCACAACTGTGCGCCCCCAAAATATCCGCTGCCTCTTTCAGCACATCCCACGGCTGGCGCGGAGTGGCGGTGGGCAGCGGGTCGGGCAGCCATGCGTTGTCACGATGAGGCCAAAAGACACCCGCATCATTTAGAAGTCGGCCCATCCAGGGCATTTCTTCGTCAAGGCTATCGTGGTTTTCGCACGTCACCTTGAGCCACACAGTCTGCCCAATTTCCGGGATGGGCTTCTTCGCGTCGCTCATCACTCATCTCCTTCAAGAGCTTCGGCGCCAAGCCAGAAGCTGTGGCTGCGAATCTGCTCACCCCGCGCCATAGGATAGAGGCCTGGATTGGCCCCACCTGAAAGCGTCGGGCTCCACAAAATCTTCCCGCGCCCCATCGGCGCGTAGACATAGACGATGAATTCCATCATGCAGCACTCCCAAAGGTTTCGTCCACGACCAAAGAGTTTAGCGACATAGTCTCTGCAATGTCTGCGAGACGTTCTGCCATTCTCTCACGGGCTGACCAATATATCGGATTATCGTGTGTCTTTTGCAGTAAACGCAATAGCGCTAAATTAGGACGCAGAAATTCAAGTGCGGGAGCATACTTGGAAGAAGTTTTATTTAGTAGTTCGACCACCCCAGCACCCTCCATAGCAGGCTGGTATGTGTCATCTGGAATAAGGCAGCCCACGGCGCACTTCATATTTCCAGGCCCACGATAAAAGCATGAATCACCATCGCCCGCGCGTTCACCCTGCTGCCAAAGGTGGCGCACCACCTTATCAAAAACTTCTTGATCGGTCATCTGCTTTCTCCAATGGTTGAACTCATCAGAGCATCTCATAAAGACGCTCGGACGAGCGGGGCAAAGTGCTAGTCTGCCCCACCCAGAATGAAGCTCCTTTGTCAAACGGCTGGAAAGCGCCTGTGGCAATTGAATGCCCTTCAAGCTACCCCCACGCTAACGGCCCTATGGCCCCACCGCGTGATTGAAAGGAGTGTCTTGGCCCTATGGCCTACGCGCAAAGAGTATAAATACTCGATCTGCGAGAGGCGAGGAACCGCGACGCCGCCCAAGGTGCCAGCCGCCGGTCAGGCCGTCAAGCCCTCGATTGTAACGAATTGTAACGGCCAAAATCCCGAGCCGGATCAGCGGGTTAGCGGCCTCGGCGAGACGAGTCTCACGGCCTGAGACGCCCCGACCGCAACCGCCGGTTGTGCCGCTGAGTGATTGATTTTCATGCACATTCAGGTTATGCTAGGCCGTCCTAACCCTACGAAAGAACAAAGTTCTTTCGTCTTTAATACATTCACCCGGGCGTCATGTTAGCCAGTTGCGCGATTCACTAACACATCCGCGCGCCATGTTAGGCATTCGGGCGTTTGATTAACACGCGCAGGGCGGTTCAATATTAACTTTGCGAAGTTAATAATGTCGCGCCCGAGGGGCTTCATTCAGGCGCCCGAACCCCCTACCCGCGCAGCGCCCGGAACAAAAGTCAATAAAATCAATGAGGTGAGTTTGGGTGAGGGAGCCCAAATGCATTCTCACTTAGAGTTAGCTCAAAAGTGAGCGAGTGAACGTGGTGAGGGACCCCTTTTTCCTTCTAGAAAAGAAAGAGATATATGCTGAAAATGTTGGGAAAACACGCTCACTCGCTCACTGCATTGAAATCATTGGATTTTTTCGGTGAGCGGGTGAGTTTGGAGAGTTTGCCTTCACGGGCGCGGCATTATTAAGTGGGCAAATTTGCTTTTGACGCGCATGTCTGTCGCGGTGGGTGGGCGTGCGGCTGCGCGTCTGCGTCTGCGCCCGTGCATGCGCGCATCTGTCTGTCTGTCTGTCTGTCTGTCTGTCTGGGCGGGCGTTTATGCATGCACGTTACGCGCGCGCGGGCGCGTATATATCATTCATTTGGGCTCGCTTGCCACCGAATTGCGAATGAGTCGCAATTGTGCCGGGTGGGTGCGGCGGCGTGGGATCGGTGTGGCCGATCGGGTTTGCGAAAGTGATCGGAACAAACGATTGGTGCGGCGGCTTTGGGCGTGGCAATTTCCGTTTTGCCGAGAGGGACACAAGGGGCTGCATGTTGTGGCTTCCACCCCACCCGGCAATTTTAGGGATGTTTCGATATGCCTGCACGCAATAATGTTGCGCAAAACGCCCCGGCCGTGAAACTTTTTGACTATACGGCCAAGAGTGGCAACGCTTTCCGGGCCGTGCTGCTGGAGGATGTGCTCAAGATGGCCGGCGTGACGGTTCCGGACATGTCCAAGGTGTTGGCCTTCCGGGCCGAAGGGCTTGGCCTCATCGTCACGCTGGAGCGCATTGGCGAAAGCGTGAAGCTGACGCCGCCGAAGTCCCTGACGATGAACACCCCCACCAAGCGCGACCGCAACGGCGTTTCGTGGCTGCTGCGGACCAGTGGCCTCTACTACCACGTCACTGGCGCGAAGGACTGGATCCGCTTTGAAGGCGCGCCCGACAACGCCCCGGCTGCCGCCGATGACGTGCCGCCCCTCCCGGCTTGAACCCAGTGCAACCCTGCCCGGCTCTAGGCGCATAGCTTGGGGCCGGGCCACCCTTCCATAAGGAACCGCTGATATGCCCATGACTGACCTAGAGCTTCATGAAGCGGCCCGCCGGGTTCGCATCCCTGCCACCGGGTGGAAGCCCCGCATCCGCGCCCATGTCGAACGCGCGCGCGCCTCTACCTACTCGCCGCTCAAGCCGGCCCGAATGATCTTGTGGGCGAGGCTCTGCAACGCGAGGCCGAAGTCATGGCGTGCCACCACGCGGGCCGCGCCCTTCACCTGATCGCCCTTCGCCAAGGTGGCGCCGGGTTCGCCGCTTAAGTAAGCATCGCCTTATCTAGGGGTTGGCTGAAATACGCCAGCCCCTTTTCCGTCCTGGCAGTTGCGAATGATTCGCAATCGCATATGCGCCTGGGCTTATGTTCGCGCGCCCCTAGGCCCCCGGGGGCCGGCAAATGTGGGCCGGGGTTTTGTCTGGTAGGACCCACGGCGATTTCATTCGCTCAAATTTTGGACTTCATTATTAACTTTGCAATCTTAATATTGCCGACCCTCAGGGCTTGGGCCGGCGGGTTGGGCATCACGACCACCGCCAGGAACATCCCCCAACGGTATCCCACTCCCGACTACGCCCGGCGATCAACTCGGACGGCCTATAGGTGCTTGCGTTTGGCGCCGCCGACACCCAGGTCTTCGATGCCCCAAACCGTTGAACCCGTTTCACCTCAAACCCAACGACCGAAGCCCCTCCTATATACACCCAACCTCGGCGCCCGTCAACCCCCAAAATGAAAGAGGCCCCAGCACTTCCGCGCCAGAGCCTCCCCCACCAACACAACAGAGCATATACTACCAATGGAATGTCTTGGGCCGCCCCGGCTAATAGGCTAGGCGCCGGCTTCCCTCGACCCATCCTTTATGCCACACCCGCCCAAACCTGTCAATGCCCAATTTCCAGCAGTTGCTTCTTGGCCTGCTCGATATCCCACAGCACCTTGCCGCCATCCGCCGCACTGCTAGCAAAATATAGCTCACCGTCGCGCGTCCTCCCGATCACAACCGCCCGCTCCAAATCCGCTTCGATGGCCGCCGCCAGCACCCTCTCAGCAAACGTATCCAGCGTTGTCACCGCCGGCAACACAATCACCTCCCCGCTCATCGGCCGGCGACCTCCATCAGCAGCTTGCGCCGCATCGCCCGCTCAAAGTCGCCCCAACTCTCCGCGACCATCACAAAGCCCTCGGGCGTCCGCAGCCTCTCGCGCGCATAGACCACATCGTCTTCCTGAGGCTGCACCAGCAAGACATTAATTTCTACGCCCGCCTCCTGCGCCTCTTCCACCTCAGCCCTCGGTTCGGGCCCCATCCCATCCGTCACGACGTCTAAAATTTTAGACTCGGCCGCGCACGGCGCATGCGCCAGTTGGTCGAGGCCTTGGCGATAGGCGCGCGGAAAGTTCGTCGACATCATGCCCAAGCTTGGCGGCCCCTGGCGCAAGGTCTGCATCAACGCGTGGGCGAAGCCTTGGGCGTCGCTGGCGTCCCTGACGACCACCCACTCAACCAGAGGTTGTGCGTCGTCGGCGAATGCAACCGCCGCGAGTGCCACCGGCCCATTGCGCAAGAGGTGGCTGAATTCTTCGGAGGCGATGGCGCGGGCATGGCCTTTGACGAGGGTGGGCCACTGGCGCGCATGCACCACGCTACCTGAGGCATCCATGAGTAGAACGACCGCTGCTGCACAAATCATTCGGGCCTCCAATGCCGACTGTCTGCGACGTAGCGCAGGATTTCCCTGGCGTGTTCGTTGGGGATTTCCAGAGACCATTCAGAAGTCCACCAGCCACGTCGGTAGGAAATAAGCCGGGACGATGGCCAGCGCCAAAGGATGCCGTTGACTTTGTATTGGCCCTCGCTGCGGCTGAAGCCGTGCGCCTTTATGTCGATGATTTGGGTGGTCGACGGCGGCGGGGGTGTTAGTTGCTCTCTGAAGGCTGCGGCCGGGTTCAGTGTTTGGTCTTGCATTGGGTTCTCCTTTCCAGCAAAGGTATCGCGCCTCACCCTGGGGGTCAAGTGTTTTGTGGTTGACGGGGCGGGGCGGTGGGTGTAGAGTGTGGGCTCCTTGGTAGGATGGGAGATTTGTGAGATGCAATATGACGACATTCAGGACGATGCGATTGTCTTCGGTGGGATTTGCCCTTCGCTGAAGGCTATGCGTGCAATGGGCTGCAACTTGCCTTTTAATCGCGGAGAGAAGACTTCGATTGCGCGTGAGGCTGCGGAGGCTTGGCCGTCTGCGACGTTGGCGGCGCCCGGCCACTATGCGAAGTTTCAGAAGAAGATTGGTGGCGGTTGGGTGGCGCTGGGTGTGGTGTGGATGACACGCACCGGCCGGGTGCGGGCCAAAATTATCGACCGGCGCCTAGGCTTTAGCGCCTAATTGTTGGAGGCCTATCAATGCACGAAGTGAACTCCAACGTGATTACATATTTCGAAGGCTTTGCGGCCGGCAGACGGGAGGGCATTCTCCAGGTAGCCGACTATGTGGATTGCGGCTGTCTTGAGCGATCTTTGGTCGCGGGGCACTTGGCCGCTGGGCGAACTCGCAAGGCGGCAGATGCTTGTCGCAATATGGGTCGGAACTGCTGCGCCATCTCGGCGCATGAAATTCGTGAACTGGCAAAGGATGAAAAGGCATGAATGACGACGATGTTGCGGCGGCGAAACGAGCGGCCGTGGAGAAGTTGAAGTGGGATAGGTGGACTGCGGCGGCTGAGCAGCGGCAGCGGCGGCAGGGGGTTGCGGAGCGCAATTGGCCGAAGGCGAGCGTGCCGGGCGGGCTGCGCCGAAAGATGGAGAAAAAGTAATGTTGGGGCGGCGGGCAAGTTTGGTTGGGGCGCTGGTTGGTGCGGTGGGTGTGGGCTCGCGGAAGTTGAGTCCGAACCCATTGTTGGGGTGTCCGGAGGAACCTACGCTTGGCGGGGTTCGGGAGAATGCGCTGTTGAATCCGGTGGCGGCGTTTAAGGAGCAGGAGTATAAGCGGCGGTGGGAGTTGTGGGACAAGACGCGGAATCAGATGATGCGGAAGGCGCGGCGGGCGCAGATCAAGCAGGAGTTGCTTGGAGGGATGCCGGTGGAGGCGGCGACCTTGGGGGCGGCCAAGCCGTGGTTTAGGGCGCAGATGGCTGCGCGGATTATTGAGCAGCGGGAGTGGGACGAGAAGAGTTGGTTTGACAAGAAGCGCGCTGAGATTATGGGAGATTTTTGAGATGGTGGGTGAGGGGGTGGAGGTGACGAAGGAGTTTTGGGAGGAGCTGTTGGTGAGGGCGGCGGCGTCGGAGGAGCGGGGCGCGCCGAGGTTGGCGACGGCGGTGTTGACGATTCTGAGGATTATGGATATGGGGCGGGAGGTGCCGGCGCTGATAGTGATGGGCACGCTGATGAGTGCGGAGAATTTGGGGCTGATTGGAGAGGAGTCTAAAAAATGAGACAGGCTTGGGGTTGACAGGGGTGTGACATTTTTGCAACAGGGTCGGGGGGTGGAGGCTCCCGGCCTTTTTGTTTGGGTGGGGTGTCTAAAAATTTAGACAGGGGGTGGGAAAGGTTTTTGGCTTTGGGGGCCGGATGGGAAAGTTTTTAGAGGGGCGTGAAAGGATTTTGAGCAACGGGGTGTCTAAAAAAAAAAATGAGACTGGTGAGCGTTGGTGAGGAAGCTCGGAAGCAAACTCACTTAGAGTTGCTAGGCGATTGAACGAGTGAGCTTGGTGAGCGACACCTTTTTTCTTCTTGAGAAGAAGGTATATATACAGTGATAATGTAGGAAAGAGGTTTGGCGAAAGACGCTCACCAAACTCACCTCGTTGATTTTAAAGGATTTTTTGCCGGCGGGCCGCTCACCGCATTCTCACCACGCTCACCGGCCAAGATGCTCTAAAAGATGGTTGCACTTTTGGCAGCGTAGCATAGGCCTATTTGTTATAGCATAATCAAGCGCGGTGTTCAAGAGGTGTCGGTCCGCGCCAGAGGGCGCGGGTTAGGAACGACTCTGGGAGGCGGTTCGGCCTTGACGGGCGGCGCAGCCGGGTGTAGGGTGCAGCTCTTTGAAGGAGATTCAGAATGCAAAGCGTTAAGGTGGTGGGGCTGACGGCGCCGATGGTTGAGGGCGTGGGTGATGCCCAGGAGCTGGTGGCGTATTGTGCGCGGGTGAGTAATCCGAGCAATCAGTTGAATGGGCAGACGGCCGGCAAGCTGCTGGATTATTGCATGCGCAACTCTCATTGGAGTGTGTTTGAGATGGTCAATGTTGTGCTGGAGGTTAATACGCCGCGCGACATTGCGAGGCAGATTCTGAGGCATAGGAGTTTTAGCTTTCAGGAGTTCAGTCAGCGATATGCGGATGCGACTCAGCTTGAGTGGATGGGGCGCGAGGCGCGGTTGCAGGATCAGAAGAATCGACAGAATTCGGTGGAAGTGGATGATCAGGAGTTGAAGGATGAGTGGAATTGGAAGCAGGCTGAGCTGATGGCTGTGGCGCGGCATACTTATAAGTGGGCGCTGGAGCAGGGCATTGCGAAGGAGGTGGCGCGGGCGGTGCTGCCTGAGGGTATGATGATGAGTCGGATGTATGTGAATGGGACGCTTAGGAGTTGGATTCATTATTGTGATGTGCGGCGGGGCAATGGCACGCAGAAGGAGCATAGGGAGGTTGCAGAGATGTGTTGGCAGGAGATTTGCAAGGTGTTCGGCTTCTTGACCGCCCGGTGAGGTTGGGGTATATTCATAGGTTCCCGCTAGTAGAAGGAGATGGGTATGAGTTTTGCTGAGACTACCTTTGAGCCTAGTGCGCGCGCGCAGATTATTACGCGGCGCACATATAGTCGGCCTAAGGGCGACGGCTCTTTTGAGAGTTGGGCTGAGGTCATTGATCGGGTGATTAATCATCAGCGCTGGCTTTGGGAGAATGCTAAGGGGCGTTCGCTGGACGGGCCCGAGATTGATGAGTTGGAAGAACTCCGCAAGCTGCTGCTTAATCGCAAGGTGGGTGTGGCCGGCCGCACGCTTTGGCTGGGCGGCACCGAGGTAGCGAAGGCGCGGGCAGTCAGCAATTTCAATTGTAGCGCTATTGAAGTGGCTACCGTCAATGACGTTGTTGATGTTCTGTGGCTCCTTATGAACGGGGCGGGGGTTGGATTTACGCCTGTTCCTGGCACCCTTAGTGGGTTTACTAAGCCTATTCACAACGTAGAGATTATTCGCTCGACGCGGACTATTGAGCAGTTTGAGGCGGGCGAACGCGGCGATCCCAACAACAAGGAAGAGTGGGATGCGGCGCGAGGCGTTTGGACCATTCGGCTTGGTGACAGCGCTGAGGCTTGGTCTAAGTTCATTGGTAAGCTGCTCGCTGGCAAGCATGCGGCTAAGAAGCTCGTGCTGGATTTCAGTCAGGTGCGGCCGGCGGGTGTTCGACTGAAGGGTTATGGGTGGATTAGCCAAGGCGATCAGACTATTGCTACTGCGTCCGAAGCTATTGTAAAGATTATGAACCGTCGGGCGGGTCAATTGCTTCGTAAGATGGACATCCACGATCTGGTCAATTGGTTGGGCACCATTCTGTCTACCCGCCGGTCGGCCCAGATCAGTCTGTTTGAGTATGGGGCGTCTGAGTGGCAGGACTTCGCTGTGTGCAAGAAGGACTATTGGCTCCGAGGCCAGCCTCAACGCAGCCAGTCTAACAACTCGCTGGTTTTCTACCATAAGCCTAGCCGAGAGGCGCTTGAAGAAATCTTTGGGATGATGGTTAGCGCGGGCGGTAGTGAGCCCGGCATGATTAACGGGGAGGCAGCAACACTTAGGGCGCCCTGGTTTTCGGGCCTCAATCCGTAAAGCGTATGCGGATTTAAAACCCCCTCTGATTGACTTGGAAGCGGAACACACCGCGACAGGGCGCAAGCCGGGCGAAAGCCCTTGCAGCGTGAGAGACTGAGTGAGGGGGACTGGCGTTTAGCCGGTATGCGACAGTCCAGCGCACAAGCCGATAGGTGTTTGTAATTCGGTGGTGTGAGGGTGCAGAAATTCTACTTGGTAATAAGGGCCTGTGTAATCTAGTGACTGTAGATGTGGCAAAGTTTAAGGATGACCCGGAAGGGCTTTACCGGGCCGTGCGTCTGATTGCGCGTGCTAATTATCGACAGACTTGCGTTAATCTGAAGGATGGCATTCTTCAGGACGCTTGGCATGAGAATAACGAGTTTCTCCGGCTGTGCGGTGTTAGTTTGACGGGGATTGCTCGCCGGCCGGATATCGGGCCATACGAGCTGCGCACGATTAAGAACTGTGCTGTGGCTGGGGCATACTCTATGGCTGACGAACTTGGTCTTCCGCGCCCTAAGAATGTCACCACGGTGAAGCCAGAAGGTACGTCATCGAAGTGCTATGATACTACGGAGGGTGTGCATAAGCCTTTGGCAAAATATATTTTCAATCACGTGGCTTTTGGGCAGCACGATCCGCTTGTTCCGGTGCTTCGTCGGGCCGGCTACCACCTTTTTCAGCACCCAAATGGGTTTGATTGGGTGGCAGCTCTTCCGGTAAAGTGGGAAGACGTAGAGTTTGAGATGGTCAATGGCATGGAAGTCAACGTCGAAAGCGCTGTTGAGCAGCTTGAGCGCTACAAAATGATGATGGACAACTATGTGGAGCAGAACTGCTCGATCACTGTCAGCTATGATCCGACTGAAGTGCCTGCAATTATTGATTGGTTGGACAAAAATTGGGACCACTACGTTGGAGTTAGCTTTCTTTTGCGGGCTGACCCCACTAAAACTGCGGCTGACCTTGGTTTTCCCTACCTTCCGCAGCAGCCAGTGACTAAGGAAGTCTATGAAGAATACGTTTCTCGACTTCATCCGGTAGATATTGATCAGCTTACTGATGATAAGGAAGGCGAAATTGATAGAGTAGATGCTTGCGCGACGGGGGCGTGTCCGATTCGATAATGCCCTACAAAGATAAAAAGGTAGATAGAGAGTATAAACGTAAGTACTACCGGGGTCGGGGTAAAGCCGACCCTGAGTACTTCAGGCGCAATAATCATGCTTGGCGCAGTAATCATCCTGAGGCTTACATGATTTCAAGAGTACGTTCTAGAGCTAGGAAAGAGGGGCTACCGTTTAACTTAGAGCCCGCTGACATACATATTCCGGAGTATTGTCCAGTTTTTCCAGAACTAAAATTAGAGTTTTCTGTCGGACGCGGTATTAGGCCCGACAATATACCTACCTTGGATAGAGTAATTCCGGCTTTGGGGTACGTTAAAGGCAATGTGGCGGTTATTTCTATGCGCGCGAACAGGTTAAAAAGTGATGCTTCTGCCGAAGAGTTACAGAGAATTGTAGATTGGATTAAAGATGTTACAAAGAATAGCGGATCAAAGAGCGATTAGGAGCCCTTGCGTGGGGGTTTGCGCCCCCGCAGAGGCTCCAGAGGGACCGTATTGCCGGGGGTGCTTGCGTACTTTGAGTGAAATTTCAGAGTGGGCGGGCGCAACTGGTCAACGAAAGTTGGAAATTTTGAATCAATTGCCCGGCCGCAAGGTCTGGAGTTGACTCTCGGGGGCGGAAGAGCTACAATTCTTCTGCCCTTTTCTTTTGGAGGCGGCGATGAAGGTGACGATTGAGCTGATTGACGGCTCGTTTGAGTTTTTCCTGGAGTATCCGGACGGGGAAATTGAGGAATTTACCTTGACGGACCCCGATGAGGCGGCGCAGACGGCGCACGATCTTATAAACGAGATGCTGGAGGTTGTTGCCGGCGATGGAACGGAGGATAATGAGGATGTCTAGGACGGCCAACGCCGAAACCATCGCCCTACTGAAGCGCTGGGAGGGGTTTGTCCCCTACGCCTACGATGATGCAGACGGCTCGATGCCGCGCAAGCGCATTATGCCCGGCGATTCAGTTCGCGGCGTCCTCACTATTGGGTATGGACACACGGCAACGGTGCAGCCGGGCATGGAAATCACCGAAGCCGAGGCGCACGAACTCTTTCTTAGGGATTTGCGGCCGTGTGAGCGCGCCGTTGAGATGAATATTAACGTTCCGTTGACGGATGGGCAGTTTGGCGCCCTCGTTTCCTTCGTCTATAATCTTGGGACGTCCTTCCGGCCGGGTTCTCCCCTGCATAATATCGCTAAGACGCTCAATGCGGGCGATTATGACGGGGCGATTCGCCGCATGATGCTCTATAATAAGCAGCGCATCAATGGGCGGCTGGTTGTGGTGCCCGGTCTTGTCAATAGGCGTCAGGCTGAGGCGGGTTTGTGGGCGCGCGGCTCGCATGTTGCCAGCAAGAACGTCCAGGCAGAGGCTGGAGTGCAAATGAAAGAGGCGGCCACGACCAATACTGGCGTTGGGGCGGGGGCGGTTGCGGCCAGCGTGGCGGCAGTGACTCCTGTAGTGGCGGCGCTTCAAGGTTTGGACTGGCGCGTCGGTGTGGCTATTGTGGGGGCGGCTTTCTTGGCATATTTGGGTGTGCTGATTTGGCGGTCGCGTCGTGGATAAGGCCCTCATAATGGCAGAGTTCAATTCTAGGGCGCACTTCGATGCGACGGCGCGGCAACATCTTGAAGAGATACTGAAATTAGAGCCACTTTCTGTTATGATTGTGGTTGAAGAGCAGGACGGCAACGTGTGGATGACTAGCGTGCCGTTCTCTATGGCGCTTATCAAAGGGCTGACCCATACGGCGGTTGATTTGGCGTGGGCGGAAGAAGAGGCAGAAGATGCTGGTGATGGCGATGACGGCGGTGAGTAATTTTTTCCGGGGTGCGTGGGCTTGGCTGGCACTTGCGGGGGCGGTTGTGGTGGCGTTTGCGGCGGCTTACTTCAAGGGTAAGGGCGATGAGCGGGTGCAGCAGCGCGCCGAGGTTTTGGAAGAGGATGCGAAGAATGTTCGGGAAGCGCAAGAGGTTCGGCGCGATGTTGGCGCTGCTTCTGACGATGAGCTTTCTGTCCGCGTGCGAAAGTGGACGGTCGAGCGGCATTGATGTGTGCGCCCCATGGGCGCCTATCTTGCTTGCTCCAGGAGATGTGCTGACGCGCAACACGGCGCAACAGATTGTTTCGCACAATGAAGTGGGCGAGCGGCTTTGCCGTTGGCGACCCCCTGGAGAGTGAGGTAAAATGTCCGGAGTTTCGCTGAAAAATCTTTCTCCCGCCGACAACTACAAGGATATGCTGCGGTTTAGTAACGGTGGTGAGGGTGTTCGTACTTCTGCTACGCCCATATATGATGGCGACGGTGTTCGACTCCCTATCGAAGTTGCTGTGTCGGCGGTTCGTATAACTGCGCCAGTTAGCGCTACATCTGCTTCCTTTTCTGCGGTAGTTAGCGCTCAGGCTTTTGACGGCTCCGGCAATACTATTACCGTCACTGCGGCTGGCAGCACTGCCTCGCGTGAACTGGCGGATCGCGCAGCGGACGTG
>JACCDR011695560.1_pt1 | contig 15889 bp, 14 predicted proteins | sample 7446431 | NCBI WGS metagenome assembly JACCDR01 (sample SAMN15323443, study PRJNA562643) | freshwater metagenome | isolation source: river surface water | place: USA:Blue River Watershed | collected 2017-08-17 | reverse complement strand
TAAATCGAATGTTGGTGACTCCAGTGAGGATGTCGAAACTATGGCACACTTCCGGCGCTGGCTCACGAATCGTTCTGGCGGAGAGTTGCAGCCTTACTTCCTGTCCGTGGTTCTGAGTCAGCGATCCCTCGAGGCGGATAAGCTCGTCCATCAGATTATTATGGACCTCCAGAGGGAAGAACTCCTCCGCAACACGCACCTCTTGATCACTGGTGCTTTCCCGGGGTCTACGGCCCCTCACGTTCCACTTCTTTGGGTAACCCCCGAGCGAAGATTTGCGGAGTTTAGCCATGTGACCTCTCAGTACGATGTTTTACCTTCGTTCATGCAGCGGATTTGGTCTTGTAAAAAAGCGTTTAAAGCGGCGAGCGTTGGCGAGCCCCTTGAGAAAACGGAGCGTGATTGGATCCTCGTGAGTGGAAAAGACGAATTTCGAATCGTGGATGTACGAAAAGATAATGTCATCTCTGTCTCTTCGGGCAAGGTCTCTGCCCCGGCCCAGAACGCCCGCTATGAGCTTATCTTTTCTGGTTTGAAGCTTATGACAAAGTTTAACCGGCCTAACTAGCTTCGACGGCGAAGGTTCACCAGAGTCTCGAAGTGTGACGTATGTGGAAACATATCGAAGATCTGAGTTGCTACGACCTCATAGGCATCTTTGAGTTTCGCAAGATCTGAGGCAAGGCTTAAGTAGTCACAGCTTGAATAGAGAATCGTTTGGGGTTTTGCCGCGAGAAGCAGGCCATCAGCGGTACCGATACCTCGGCGCGGAGGATTGACCAGAATGGTGTCCGCTCCGAAGGTCTTAATTTCATCACCGATCTTTCCCGCGTCTGCCTGCTTAAATTGTAGGTGCGTAAGTCCGAGTTCTGCGGCCGTACGGTTGGCGGTCTTTACCGCATCTCCGTTCACTTCTATCCCCAGACATTCCGAAACGAAGGGCGCGCAGAAAAAACTGAAGGCACCAAGGCCACAGAAGAGTTCGAGGAAGCGATCTCCTTGTGATACTCGGACCCACTCCGCAGCGGTCCGATAGAGCTCGCCGGCAATCATTTGATTCGTTTGAACGAATGCACGGGGATCCACCCCCAAAGTCACAGGGCCCAGACGATGGGGAATGGACGTGGCATCGGTGAGAAAAATTTCCTCATCCCCCTCTAAGATCGCCTTGTGAATAGGTTGGATGGTAACCGAGAGGCATTTGAGATCTGGCATCCGCTCCCGGAGAAAGCTTTGGTGCTTTTTTATTCGATCCAGGGATTCCTTCGAGCGCAGAACAAATCGCAAATAGAGGGCACGAGTCTCGGGAGAGAAAAACAGGATGAGACCTTTAAGTTCACCACTGCGCTCCGCGATGCTATACGGTTTGAGATTTGCGAGTGCAATAAATTCCTTCACCACCGGCAGGCAAGCGTTAATCTCCGGAACATGCAGCGGGCAGTTGAGGAGTTCCCGACCTTCGTCTGGGGACTCCTGGCCGAGAAGACCGATCAATGGCGATTGTGCCTCGCCGGTTACCACGAATTTTGCTTTATTGCGAAAGCCTGTGAGTGAGGAGGGCACCGAGGGCATTTGTCCGGCCGGCGCCATCTCACCAAGCGCCTGGCGAAGAAGCGCTTCCTTTCGTTTAAGCTGATCGCTGTAATCCACCTCGAGCTGGTCACAGGAGCGGCAGATCCCGTCATTAAAATATCGGCAGAAAGTATTCATCGGCTATAATCATACCGGTACATGAGCACTCTCACACCACCAAGCTATAAAAAACTCCGTCCGGGTTGGCCAATCGGTCTTCTCATCCTGACCCTCTTCGTCGGCCCGATTCTAGTGCTCTTCGCCATCACCTTCTCCCAGGACGTCCTTAGGCTAAAGACCGAGTATCCCCACGCCCTCGTGAAAATGGACTCCGTTTCCTATGAGCTCCGAAAGAATAGGCCCAAGAGTTGGGTACCTCTTAAGGTGATCTCTCGTTACACCAAGTGGGCGATCATCTTGTCCGAGGATTGGAGCTTCTACCAGCACGAAGGCCTTGACCTGGAGCAGATTAAGGCCGCCCTCGGGGAGATGATGACTGCGGGTAAGTTTCGAGGGGCGAGCACGATCACGCAGCAACTTGTGAAGAATCTCTTCCTCTCGGAGGAGCGCACTTTATGGCGGAAGTTAAACGAGGCGATCCTCACCCACAGGGTCGAAGGCGCTCTGTCAAAGAACCAAATCCTCGAAACTTACCTCAATGTCATCGAGTTTGGCCCCGGAGTGTACGGCATTGGAAATGCGACGGCCTTCTATTTTCGAAAGAGTCCGGCGAACCTCAACCCTCGAGAGAGTGCCTTCCTCGCCATGCTTCTCCCAAGTCCGAAACGCTATTCTGTATCCTTCAGAAAAAAGAAGCTTACCCGTTTCGCCAGAAAGCGAGTGGATGCCATCCTGGAAAAGCTTCGTATGGCGAAGGTTCTGACTCGCGATGAGTATGCTGCCGAAGTTCATCGCAAGCTCGATTGGGAGCTTTGATTAGAGGAGATGCCGGAGGCATTCGTAGGCAACGGCTGTGGCTACGTTCGAAAGATTGAGAGAGCGAATCTCTGCTGAAAACATCGGGAGACGGTAGACTTGATTACTGAATGTGGTCTCTACCTCTGAAGGAAAGCCTCGGGTTTCTCCGCCAAAAATCAGGTAGCAGTCGGGCACATAGGGCGCATCGTAGTGGAGCTTTTTCCCCGTATTTTCAAAGAAGAGGAGCTTCTCGCGTGGTGGCCTCTCCCGGCTTAGAAAATCTTCCCAAGAGTCAAACTCTCGGAGTTTGACGTGCTTCCAGTAATCAAGACCGGCCCGGCGAACCGCTTTTTCATCGATCTCGAAGCCGTAAGGCCTGATCAGAATAAGTTCAAGGTCAAGCGCGACGCAAGTGCGCCCGATACTCCCGGTGTTACCGGGAATCTCGGGCGCGAATAAGACGAGCTTAAACTTACTTGGCATTCACTAAGAGATGGGTGAGTGTCCGCACGATAAGGCCCGAAGCTCCGTGGGCCGGACAGTAAGGAAGGTGCGATTGACCGTCAACAACTCCAGCGACGTCGAGGTGTGCCCACTTGATGTCGTTCTTGATGAATTCTTCGAGGAAAGCAGCACCGATTGCTGTGCCTGCGCGCATCGGAGTGCCGATGTTCTTGATATCCGCGATCTTAGATTTGATATCCTGGCGCCACTCGTTAATGATCGGCAGTTGCCACATGTACTCATCACTTGCCTTCGCTGACTTCAGGATCTCCTCGATCCACTTCTGGTCGTTCCCAAGAACGGCGCAGACCTGGTTCCCAAGTGCCACAAGGCACGCACCCGTGAGAGTGGCAGCGTCGATGATGTAATCAGGGCCCTGGTCGCAGGCGTAGTCAAGAGCATCGCCGAGTATCAGGCGGCCCTCGGCATCCGTGTTAAGAATTTCTACGGTCTTCCCATTCCGAGCGGTGACGATAGCGTCAGGTACGGTAGCGAGCTCGTTGATGGCGTTGTCCGTAATCGCCAGGATACAGGTGATCTTCACTGCCGCTTTCTCGATGACAGCTGCCCGGAAAGCACCATAAACAGTGGCGGATCCACCCATGTCATTCTTCATGCCTGCCATGCTTGTGCCGGGCTTGATGCAATAGCCACCCGTATCGAAGGTGATACCCTTGCCAACGAGAGCTATGTGCTTGGTCTTCGATGTCGCCTTCGTTGGTTCATAGGTCAGGTGGACCAGTCGCGGCTCGAAGGCCGAGCCTGCGTTCACCGAAAGAAACATTCCCATTTTTTCTTTCTGGATCTGGGCCTTGTTAAGAATCTTAACCTTCACGCCCTTAAGGTTCTGCTTCACGTCTGCTTCAACCCGACGAGCATACTCTTCGGAGTGGAGAACGTTTGGCGCTTCGTTGACAAGATCCTTAGCAACGTCGATGGAGCCGCAGATATTGCGGGTTGACTCGAGGGCCTTATCGATTTTCGCTTTATTTTTCTTATCAACGTGGCCCAGCACTAATGTGACCTCAGTCACCTCCGGGCGCTTTGACTTATACTTATCGAAAGCATAGTCCGTGAGTAGGGCAGCTTCTGCGATGAGCTGGCCTGCGAGAACTTCGTCACGGACGACATTAAACCCCGGGACGTCGAATGCGACGGTGGCGTACTTTGAAGCCTTGGCATTTTTGAAGAGTTTCGCTACCGCTTTACGGACGTCTTCGGCCGAAGCTTTGGTTTTTTCTCCGAGACCCATGACCCATACGGTTTCACCGGTGGCACCCGTGAACGACAAGGTTTCGTCCTTTCCTGCCTTGAAGTTTTTCGCAGCTCGGAGGTTGTTAAACTCTTCCCTTAAACCTTGGTCACTCCAGTGGTCGATGGAGACTGAAGTTTCCTTGCCTTCAGAGACCTTCGTCTTCACCTTAGATGGTGCAACGGTCTTCTGGAAGGCCGTGAGGATCTTGAGGTCAGCGCCGAGGAAGAGGTCGCCGATAGTGTCGAGCTTAATTTGCATGAGGACTCCTTTTATAGTCAGTCTATTCTGCCATTTCTTGAAGGAAAGGTGAATCTGGAGTACCTTCTTATTTGTGACTAATTTCTTACCTCGGGGACTATGAAACTCCTGCTGCAACGATACCTCGCCGCCCAATTCATCCTGCCCCTGGTCCTCAGTACCGTGTTCTTTATCTGCTTTCTTCTGACATTCGAGCTTTTCCGGATGACTGAACTTCTCGTCACCCGTGATGTTTCGCTCTGGTTTATTCTTAAGCTGGTGGGGAACATTGCACTCACCTTCGTCCCGCTTTCTTTGCCCATCGCGGTGTTTTTCTCGACCATCTACTGCCTTAACCGACTGTCTGCTGATTCCGAATATATTGCGATGCGCGCCGGGGGGCTCACGAAGCTTCGTATCCTGTTTCCCTTTCTTTTGGTCGCCGGACTTCTCTCCGCCAGCGTGTATCAACTCAATCAGACGGTGATTCCTCTTTCGAATAAGGCCTTCAGGCAAAAAGTCACTTACCTTACCTCGAGCGGACTGTTGGCCGGGATTAAGGAGGGGCAGTTCTTCACCGCTATTCCGAGCATCACGCTCTTTGCCTCTCGCGCGACCAAGTATGGCCGTAACCTAGACGAAGTTTTTCTTCACGTTAAGGAAAAGGCAAGTAAGGAACAGGGCGAAGCGGAATCCGAACGGGTGATCTTCGCCGACCGCGGTGAGCTCCTCTTCGAGCGCTCTCCGGTGACACTCTCGGAGAAGCTCACACTCACTCTTTTCGACGGTAATATCGTGGGTCTCCTCGGTGGCGGTGAGGTGGAGAAGATCCTTTTTCGAAAGTACGTTTTTCCGATTTCGCAGAAGCAGTTCGAAGATCAGTTTAGTATTAAGGAGACAATGCTCACCTCATCCGAGCTGCATGGTGTTTTGACGATGACCGAAGAGGAAGCGCGCAAGGCCTACGATTTTAACAAAAAAGAATTTTTCAATGCGCGGTATGAGTACTGGAATCGAAAGAATGGGGCGCTGATATGTTTCATCTTTTGCTTTCTAGGCTTCACCCTCGGGGTAACAGGTAATAGAGGGAAGTCAAAGAGCTCGGGCCTACTCGGTCTTCTTTGTCTTCTCATCTACTATGGGCTCTACTTTTCACTGGTGAGCGCGGCTAAGAAAGAAGTGATCCCAATACCACTGGCAGTATTCTTCCCTGTCACGGTGATGACCGGGTTAGGCCTGTGGTTTTATCGCAAGCTGGACTGGCAATCCTAAAGAAAGACGACCCCTAACTCTTATTGCTAGAGGTTTTCCTTTCGTTTCTGGAGCTCATCCTCTTCCATTTTCATCCGCTTAATATACTCGTCAGAGGTGTAGAGGATGTCGTCCTTTGCCTTCGGAAAGAGCGGAAGTTGGAACTTCGAATTGCTCTCCTCAGGAAAGACCAGGCTTTTAACACCAGTCTTCGTGGGAGTTTCAATCAGATAATTATTATAGAAGATCTTTGTAACGTTAACGTTCCCGAGAAAAATCCGGACTTCTGATCCCTGAAGGAAAAGATCATTGTCTTTATTGATGATCACGCTCTGAATGGGTCCATTGTCCACCTTGTAGCTCAACCAAGTGTTTCCTTCGATCGCCCGGATATAGACGTTCTGAAGTTCCGAGTTCATCGAATCCTTGATCTGCTTTGGAAGAATGCTCTCTTCAAGGTTCTCCGGTGCGTCCATCTTGACGGAGAAGAGCTTACCCCGGAGCTTCTTGAATTCCACTGGCGGGAAGTTTCGCTGGAACTCCTGGTCTAGCTTAGCCTCTTCTGGCTTCACTTCGACCGGCACTTCAGTAGCGCTAGTCGGTGCTGCTGTGACACCCACTTCGGTTGCTGGAGCTTCGATCCGCTTGGCCGGTTCTGGCTGTTTGACGAGAGCTGAACTCGACTCAATTTTTGGTCCGAGGTCCTTCGTCTTATGGTCGGTGACTTCGCTTTCCACGACGGAAGAGATCAGCTTATAGCCGCCGACGAAGAGAAGGATGATCATCCCGAAGATCAATATCGGCATGATGGACTTCGTACTCTCGATCAACGAGTCACCGCTTTCGATCACCGATTGAGCGGCGGACGACTCGTCGCCGTCCTGCATGTCTCGGGCCGTGCGGACCGGTGCCGGGGTTGGGGATGGCATACTTTTGGTATGATTGAGTGCCGGGAACGGTTTCCCCAGGACGTTCAGGTACGTGTACTCCATCTTGTTTATCGCCTCGTCGAGCGGGACTCCGAGGACCTTCACATAGCTTGTGACAAAGCCCTTGATGTACGCAGCACTTGGCAGATGGTCATAGTCATTGCACTCGAGTGACTTCAGAATATTGACGGAGATTTTAGTCTTCTGGGATAACTTCTCGAGGGTGTAATTCTTATCAATACGCCTCTGCTTCAGGTACTCGCCGAGTAGCCCGACGTTCGATGCGCCAGTTCCGGATTCATTTGTTTGTTGCTTATCCATTCACGCCATCCTTGGTCATTTAGAATTCCGGAGACTCAAGCACATTCCTAGATGCATGAGATTCGAGAGGTTTCCGGTTTTCGAGTTCATTGATTTCGATGCTCTTTCGTCGCGCCATAGTCGCATAAGTCGTGTTCTTGAAGCGCGTGTCGATTTCGTCTAGCTTCATCCGTGCGTCGGTGAAACGCTTAAGACCGATGAGTGCCAGCGCCTGGTGGTAGTGGGCCGCGGGGGAATCATAGCAAGCGCCAAGAGATGCATCCTTAAAGTTCTTAAGTGCCTTTGTGAACTGCCGGCGTTTATAATAAATAAGGCCCAGTTGCATATAGGACGGGCAGTAGTTGTCGTCCTCTTTGACCGACTTCTGAAAGTAATCCTCGGCCCTCGCGACGTTCTTTCGCGTTTCGATTTCAAGGATCCCCATGTTATACAGCGTCCGCGCTTGCTTATCATAGGTGAGATTCCGAAGCACTTCTTTGTAAAGTTTCTCCGCCGCGGCCACATCCCCTTGCTTGTAGTAGATCGAAGCAAGGTTATTCTTCGTATCTGAGTTTCCTTCGTCGAGTTGCATCGCCCTTCGCAGAGTCTTAACCGCAAGGTTCGTTTCGCCCTTAAAGTAATAGGCCATTCCCAGGTTGTTCAAAATCTCGGGGCTATTGGGGGCAAGTTCGTTGGCCTTGGTCAGGTTCTGAAGTGCTTCTGTGTACTGCCGCTCGACCAGGCTCTGAGTGCCAGCCGCGAAATAAAGCGCAGCTTTCTTCGTCATTTTATCGTTTTTAGAAGCACAAGCTGCAAGCGCCATGAGTGCTAAAACTGCGAGCAGAGGGCGGAACGAATGCTTAACTGAGAACATGAATTCTCCCGGGAAGAAAAAGGCTTTTGTTTATTCTAGGGAAGGGGAGGATTTTTGTAAAACCTATTCAGCCCTTACGCTCGAGAAATATCATGCTCTCGAAGTGGAAGGTTGCGGGAAAGAAGTCGAGCAAAAAAGACCTTGTGACCTCGTAGCCATCGAGTCCCTGAAGGTCGCGTGCAAGGGTGTGTGGGTCGCAGCTCACATAAGCGACGAACTGGGGCTTCAGTGTCTCAATCCAGATCCTAAAATCCTTGAGGCCAGAGCGCGGCGGATCCAGAATGATATGGCTTATTTTTAAATCCCTCTCGGTTACTTTTTGAAGAACTGCCTTAAGTGCTCCGGATGCATAAAGATCCTGATCAAAAAAGTCCCCTCCTTTTGGAGATCGGTAGACATCGATGCATAGACGCTTCTTGTACCAGAGCACTGCCGACAGGTTCCCGTTGCCTGCAAAGAGGTCGAGGAGGCCTTCGCTCGGAGGTGCCAGCGCAAAATGCTCGCGCAGGATCTCTTTGAGGCGACGGTTCATAGTTTCATAGACTTGAGTGAAACCGCCCTCAGCATAGGGGCGGTTCCAGCTTTTCTTGAGCTCGCCGCTGATCCAGTAGAGTTCAACATGGCCCTCCGTCTTGTCCTTCGGGGCCTCCTTCAGCCAAGCGTCGTTGTGGTAAAGGGTGCGCAGACCTGAGGCGATCTCGGGAGTGCCAATGAGGCATTCGGGGATCGGGGTGATGTCGAAGGTCTGTGGGTCACGCATCCCGAGTAGCTTAGATCGAAGGCTATAATGGAGTTGGATGCGGTTCCGGTACCCATATCTTTCTGGTGCTGCAACGACTTCAAGTTGGGGCATCGAAAACTTCCGAAAGAGGCGATCAAAGCTCTCGGACTTAAGGGCCAATTCGCGTTCATAAGGAAGGTGCTGAAAGTGGCACGACGGGCACGCTGAGAAATGGGAACAGGTGGGTGTTACCCGTTCCGACGAGGCGACCTTGAGGCTCACGGCGCGGGCAAAGGTGACACCCTTTCTCTCGGACATCACTTCCGCTTCGCCTTCGTCACCGATTGCGGTCTTCGGGATGAACGTCACCTTTTCGTCGAGTTTACTAACTCCCTGTCCCAAACTATCAATGCCGGTGATCTTGAAGGGAATTAAACGTCTTTTGAGCATGAACAAATCCTAGGAGTTATTAAAAAAAAAGCGTAAAATCGAAGCCATGAATTACATCCTGGGGCGGCTCCCGTTGATGCTCGAAATGATCGTCAACGGATTATTCGTCCTCGTTTACACCTTACAGAAGGCGGGATCCGCACCCGAGCTTCTTCGCCGACTGCCCATGGATCTTATCGCGGCTAACGCTATATGGGCAGTCCCCCTCGTATTGTTTATTTCCCTGACTGCCAATTTTCTTAAAAGCGACGGCTTCGAAGATTTCTTCCGTCGCTACATCTTTTCTCTGATCATTTTTATCCCCCTTCTGATCACCTGGGGAGATATCGAGTTCGCCTATTGGCTATCGGCCGTGCACCTTTTCTCTACGGCGATCTCGATCTACGAAAAGGAAGACACGACTCCGGCTAGCTACACCGGGACTAGTAGCTTTCTGTTTCAGCTCAAACTCGCACCCGCTCAGGTGGTCCTGCTTTCTTTTGGTGGCTGGATTCTCCTCGGTGCACTCGTTTTAATGCTACCCGTTTCGGCCGCTCCGGGTAAAACCATCCTTTTCATCGATGCCCTATTTATGGCCACATCTGCAACGTGCGTTACAGGTCTTTCTTCGATTTCGCTCCCCGACGAGTTCAGCGTCTTCGGTCAGATGGTTATGCTGATCCTGACCCAGGTAGGAGGTCTCGGGATCATGACCCTATCAAGTTCCCTAGCCGTCATCATGGGAAAAAACCTTCAGATGCGTGAACAAGTTATCATGCAAGACGTTCTTGATGCCTCTAGCTCTGAAGAACTCCTTGGTCTGGTTGTCGATATCGTCCGCTATACCTTCGTTATCGAGTTCATTGGGGCCATGCTCCTCACGGTCGGCTTCTACCAGGAGGGCTTTGAGATCGGTCAGTCTCTTTATTTTGGCTTCTACCATTCCATCATGGCCTTCTGTAACGCTGGTTACGCTCTTTTTAATAACAACCTCGAGGACTTCAAGTTTGATCCGCTGATCTCTCTTACTGTTGCGTTCCTACTCATTCTCGGGGGAATAGGTTTCTCAGTCATGAAGGATGTCACCCACGCCATCCGGCACCGGCGTCCTTTCCGGTCCCTATCAGTTCATACAAAAATCGTGCTTTCCGTGAACACTCTGCTTATTGTCTTCGGAACGATCTACCTCTTCTTCGGAGAGTTTTTGCATGCGTTTCAAGACATGACCATGTCCCAGCGGTTTCAGGTTTCATTCTTTCAGGCGGTGACTCCGAGAACCGCCGGATTTAATACCGTCAATCTCAACGCTCTCCAACCGCACTGCCTCTACATGATGATCCTCTTAATGTTCATCGGGGCATCACCCGGCTCCACCGGAGGTGGCGTTAAGACGACGACCTTTGCGGTTCTACTCCAGTCGGTCACGGCTACCCTCAAGGGTAAGTATCATGTGGAGTTTTTTGAGCGAAAGATTCCTGCCCAGATCGTTGTGAAGTCGATTGCGATCTTCATTATTTCGTTAATCGTTGTCAGTACCGGTGTCCTGATTATGATGCGACTCGAACCTGACAAGAGCTTCCTGGCGCTCTTCTTTGAGGTGACAAGCGCGTTCGGCACTGTGGGTCTCTCGCTCGGGATTACGCCTTTCCTTACAGTGTTGGGGAAAGTGACCATAATTTTAATGATGTTCGTGGGGCGAGTCGGCCCGCTGACCCTTGTGCTCGCTGTGGGTTCCAATACCTCCGGGCCAGGTAAGGTCGAATACCCGGACGGAAAAATTCTCATAGGATAGGTGTATGATTGTCGCAGTAATCGGACTTGGAACATTTGGCGCAAAGACCGCGGTTCGGCTCTTCGAGAAGGGAGCGGAAGTTCTCGCCATCGACTCAAACCCGGAGCTCGTCGACCGGATCAAGGACCGTGTGTCCCACGCGATCTGCATCGACGTGACTCAAGAGAAGTCACTCCGAGCTGTGAATATCTCTGACGTGGACTCGGCGATCGTCGCCATCGGGGACAATATTGAAATGAGTATTATGGCCGTGGCCATGCTCCGGAAGCTCGGCGTGGGCCGAGTAGTTGCACGGGCCACCAACCAACTTCATGAGCATGTCCTCCGAGAGATCGGAGCCTCTGAGATCATTAAAGTGGAGGAGGAAATGGGGGAGATCGTTGCGAGTAAAATTGCTGCACCTCACGTCCTTCAGCGCTACAATTTTGCCGCTGGTTATTCGATTGTTGAACTTAAGCTCGGGAAGTCTTTCGAAGGGAAAACCCTCGTCGAATCGCAGATCCGGCAAAATTATTCCCTGAACATCGTCGCCCTTCAGAAACGAGTTCCCTACATCACAGAAGAGGGGAGGGCCGCCTATCGGGTAGCCATTAACGACTCACCACTCCCGATGGATGTTATCGAGGCCGACGACATTGTCGTCCTCGTCGGTAGCGAGAAAAACCTCGACCGTCTGTTTCACGATCTCGAGGAAGTTTAATAACGGAGAACATATGCAACTGTCCCTTAAGCGCCGGGTAGCCGCCAGCTTCATCATCGCGAACCTCGTTGTCCTCGTCATGGGCTTCACGGTTTTCTTCTTCCTTGATTCACTCAATACTCAGATCTCATCGATTACGGTGAACTCCAACAAGATTTCACTTCTCACGGACGAGGTTCGAATCTCCGCGGTCTCGATCCTGAAGATGCAGAAAAAGATCCTCACGAGTCAGCCAACGACCGAGGACCTGAAGCGTCTTGAGAACCTCTGCGAAGGCTTTCAATCCCAGCTCCAGCGCCTAGACGGCTTCTACACCGAAGTTGAGGCGAAGAAGATCATTTCCCGGATGCAAGGTTACGTTGACTCCCTGAAGACCATCGTAAACAAGTCCTCGCTGTTCTACCGCGACGGCGAGGGGATTTCGACCATCAATGAACTCACTGACAAGATTCTCGAGTCATTTTCAGAGTTTCAGGATATCCAATACTTTCAGAATGAGCAGCGAGATAAACAGGTCAAGTCGATCATCGGCGAGACTCGGCGTAACATGCTCATCACTCTTATTATCACCTTCCTCGGCACGATCCTCCTCTCGCTCGTGGTACCGGGCAAAATCGCGATGCCATTCAAAAAGATCAACGACGCCGTCCGGGAGCTCCAAGAGGTGAACTTCGACGTTAGCATCTACTATGACCAGGATGATGAAATCGGTGAGCTTGCGCGGGAACTCAACAAGATGATCTTGAGTATGAAGCGCTTCGAGCAACTGCGACAGGATCGCATCTCCATTGAGCACAGAAAGTTCGATACGCTGGCGAATATGATTAAGAAGAACATCATGATTGCCAACGCGAAGGGGGAGCTCATTTATATGAACAACCCGATGTATGCCACCCTTGAGATGCAGTCCGACGACGTTCTGACCAAGAACATTACGGACACTCTGATGCCGGACTCCATCGTTGAGACCTTCGAACTTGCCATCAAACGTCGCTCAAAGATCGAGAACGCAGAGATCTCCATTCCGAAGCGGAAAAAGGTGATCGATGCGATGACTGGAGAGTACGTCTTCGAGGATACGGAAGAAGTCTTCCAGGGTTACGCGAACGTTATTCCGATTCGCGGTAAGGAGTCGAACCTCGATAACTACATGATGATTATTTCTAAGGAAGTTTTCGTTTAGTTATCAAGTGTCACTGAAATAGTGTACGTCGTCTCTCCCTCGACGGTGACGGCCACGACCGACATTATGGGCCGCTCCTCTGTGTGATAAATGGCGTCGTTGTCGCACGTCTCGCCGCGGTCTACAACCTTGACCGTACCGATCCTCTCCGGTCGGTAGGTAGCGTTGAAGCGAACCGCGATTCGTCCCTCACCATCTGGCGCTACCTTAACTCTGGTGGACCGGCAGTTATCCGCCACGAGGATTTCGTCCATGAAGATCTGAAACTTCTTCGGAAAATTAACTGCAGACGAAGTTACGGTCCAGGCGGGTGCTTCTTCGCATTGACTGTCGCTACCACAGAGTGGATCCAAAGACCTCTCTTTGCGGGGGCTTGAGGATGATCCGTTGCCGCAGGCGCTGAGGGTAACTAGTGCCAAAAGAAGAATGACTTTCATGGAAAACCTCGCATTTTAATTTTTGTCATCCTGTCATACGCAAATATTCACGTCAATTCGAGTACCTCTGCACCGAGTCGTAGCGTCGGAAACTCTTGAATTTCAAAGTGTAGCTTTCAGAAAAATACGCTATAGTGCTGGACGCACACATTTGAAAGGCCGAACACCGCTATGGATACCTCCCTCATCCGCAATTTTTCCATCATCGCTCATATTGACCACGGGAAGTCGACGCTTGCCGACCGGATCATTGAGATGACCAAATCCATCACCGATCGTGAGAAGACTGATCGGCTGCTCGATAATATGGATCTAGAGAAAGAACGTGGAATCACCATCAAGGCACAGACCGTTCGCCTCCAGTACAAGGCCAAAGACGGGAAAACATACTTTTTTAATCTCATCGATACTCCGGGCCACGTCGACTTTACCTATGAGGTCTCGCGCTCCCTTGCCTCCTGTGAAGGAGCGCTCTTGATCGTCGATGCCTCTCAGGGTATCGAGGCGCAGACCCTCGCGAATGTCTACATGGCGCTTGAGAATAATCTGGAAATCATTCCCGTGATCAATAAAATCGACCTCCCTCACGCGGATCCGGAGAAGGTCAAGAAAGAGATCGAAGACGTGATCGGCCTTGATGCCTCCGAGGCGCCACTGGTGTCGGGGAAGTCGGGGATCGGCGTCGATGGCCTGCTTGAGGAGATCGTTAAGCGGATCCCGCCTCCAACTGGGAAGGCCGCAAATCCTCTTCAGGCCCTGATTTTTGACTCCTGGTTCGATCCCTACCGCGGAGTGGTCGTTCTCGCGCGAGTCATGGAGGGGAACCTGAAGGTCAAGGATAAGATCCACTTCAAATTCTCAGGCATGGATCACGAGATCCTTAAGCTTGCCGTACATCAGCCGTTTTATCACGAGGTCTCAGAACTCGGAGCAGGCGAAGTTGGGATGATCGTTTGCGGAATTAAGACCGTCCGGGATGTGAAGGTCGGAGATACGATCGTGCACTCGGATCGAAAGGACACGACGCCGTCACTGGCGGGGTACAAAGAAATCAAGCCGATGGTCTTCTGCGGGATCTTCCCCGTAGACTCCGAGGAGTATGAGATCCTCAAAGAGGCGCTTGAGAAATTGGCCCTCAACGACTCCTCGTTCACCTATGAGCCAGAGGTTTCTCAGGCATTGGGCTTCGGTTTCCGTTGCGGCTTCTTAGGCCTCCTTCACATGGACATCATTCAAACGCGCCTGGAGCGTGAGTTCAACCTTGCTCTCATCTCGACGGCGCCCTCTTGCAGCTATGAGGTTCGCACGGCCGCAGGGGACATGGTTGTCGTGGAAAACCCGGCGAAGCTCCCAGACCCGAGCATCATCGAGACCATCTTCGAGCCAACGGTGAAGCTCTCGATCCACCTTCCAAACGAATTTGTCGGCAAGATCATCAAGCTGTGCGAAGACCGCCGGGGTCGCCAGCAGGCGATCAATTACATCACGGAAGACAGGGTTCAGCTCATCTACATTCTGCCTCTCTCAGAGATGATGTTCGATTTTTACGACCAGCTCAAGTCCCTTTCCAAGGGCTACGCCTCCATGGACTACGAACTTAACGAGTACCTTGAGTCTGACATGGTCAAACTCGACGTGCTCCTGAATGGCGATAAGGTAGATGCCCTATCGGTTATTACTCACAGGAGTACGGCGCAGCAAAAAGGAAAGGACCTCACGCATCGACTGATGAAGGTTATCGACCGGCAGCAGTTCGACATCGCGATCCAGGCCGCGATCGGCTCCAAAGTTGTCGCCCGCGAAACGATCAAGGCCCTTCGTAAGAACGTCCTTGCCAAGTGTTACGGTGGTGACGTGTCCCGGAAGCGCAAGCTCCTCGAGAAGCAGAAAGAAGGGAAGAAGCGGATGAAAATGGTCGGGAATGTCGAAATTCCACAAGAAGCCTTCTTGGCAGTTTTAAAGACTGAAGAGTAGAATATCTACTATGCTCGACATCGTTCATAATCACCTGGATAAAGTTTTAGGCCTCTACACTCAGGGCCAGTTCTTCGCAGACCTGAAGGAAGCGAAGGATAAATACTTTTCTATGACCGGTAAACTCGACGAGGACAAGGACGAGTTCGAGTCGCGGATGAACTCCTTTAACGATTGGTACATTTTCCAGTACCGCCAGAAAGATGGTTCGAAGGTCATCGAGGAATACATCCGCAATAACCAGCTTGAAGAAGAACTTTCTCAAGCTCTCCTCAACGTAAACCATTCGCTTTTTGAATTTAATCGAACCAGTTTCCGGAAACAGATCGTGCTCAAGGATATTCTCCACGACGAGAAGATCGTCCTGAAGAAAGACCACCCGACAATCAGCCTCATGGAAGGTGACGTTTTCAGTGGACGAGTTATTAAGTTCAAAGGAGAGAGCTATCTCCTTCGCGGTGTTTGCACCCTTCCGCAGGGAGTGAAATCGATCCTCAAGAAACAATCGAAGAAAGTCCGTAAGCTCAATAGCTTTGACGAAGAACTAAGCTTTCTCCTTCAGCTCGAGTCGTTGAAGACCAAGGCGATGCACTACTCGCACATCGATCCTGCCAAGATCTTCATCTTTAACTAGCGCTGCCTTTCCGCCTTCGTCGTAAGGTAGGGAATGACTCCAACAATATTCACCGCCAGCGCCACCACGAAGTATACGTTAAACAGCGATGCTCCGTTAGCAATGCCTGAGAGTTCGAAGAGCTTCTGAAAGATCGCATGGCCAACACCGAGCCCTGAAGGGGCGACAGGGAGGGCGAG
>JACCDR010658323.1_pt1 | contig 15891 bp, 16 predicted proteins | sample 7446431 | NCBI WGS metagenome assembly JACCDR01 (sample SAMN15323443, study PRJNA562643) | freshwater metagenome | isolation source: river surface water | place: USA:Blue River Watershed | collected 2017-08-17 | reverse complement strand
GCAAGATGACCGACGGGCAGCGCCGGGAATGGCTGGACGCCTGGCACAGCGGCAACCTGGCCCGCTGCTACGCGCTGGAGGCCGCGCAGGCCGCCGCCAGCCCGCACCACCCCGGCGCCCCCGGCCACCCCCAGACCGCCGCGGTCGGCTGGTCCCCGGCCGTGCCCGGGGAGATCCCGGCCGGGGTACCGGTGCCCGGGGTGTGGTCCTCGCCGTGGGTGTCCTGGCCGCGGCAGGAGGTCGACAACTACCTGCTGGCCGCCCGGGCCGCCCACCCGCGGCACTTCTCCGGCGCGGCCCGGCACCGGTGGGCCACCGCCCACCTGCGCGGGGACAAGCGGTTCGTCGACGCCCGCAGCCGACGCGCCGCCACCGACGCCGCCGTGCACGGCTTCCCCGGTACCTTCGACCAGCCGCAGCACACCGACCTGCCGGCTCCGCCGGACTACCCGGCGCTGGCGCAGGACGGGCTGGGCGTGGACCAGTGGAACACCGGCGCGCTGGCCTCCTACTGCGCCGACCACGGGCTGGCCCGGCCGGTGCACTACCGCGACCAGCTCGCCGCGGTCACCGCGCACCTGGCCGTGCACGCCCAGGCCCAGGCGATTGCCGCGGCCCGGCTCAAGCTGCGCGCGGACCCGCAGCAGCCCACCCTGGCCGGCTACCACCGCAAGGTCCTCCTGCTCGACCAGCACGGCCGGCGCTGGCTGTTCAAGCCCGCCCCGGCCGGCGCGGCCTTCCGCGCCGACACCGAACACGAAGCCCACCAACTCGCCCGCGCCTGGGGCTACCCCACCGCGGAGAGCCACCTGGAAACCTTCGACGGCGCCTACGGGCAGCTCCAGGCGTACCTGGACGTGGCCGGCAGCCTGGCCGGGGCCACCGCCGCCGACCTGGCCGCCCTGACCCCGGCCCACCTGTGTGCCATCGCCCGCGAACACGTCCTGGACTGGGCCCTGGACAACGACGACAGCCACGGCGCGAACATCGTTCTCCTCGCCGACGGGTCCATCGTCGGCATCGACAAGGGCCGCGCCTGGCGGTACTTCGGCGGCTGGCCGGGCCTGTCCGGCGACAGCCACGCCGACACCAACGCCCCGCTGGTGTACACCCGGCTCTACGCGGCGCTGTCCGCCGGGCTGATCGAGCGCGCCACCGCCGACGCCATGTACCGCAGCGCGGTGGCGCAGGCCCGGCGCATGCAACTGCTCGACGACGACGTGCTTGCCGGGCACATCAACCGGGCCGTGGCCGCCCGCCCGCACTACCAGCCCTCCTCCTACCAGCGGCCGGTGCCCGACGCGCCGACCTGCGCCGCCGAGCTGGTCGCCGCCGCCCTCAAGCGCAAGAACGACCTGGCCGCCGAGTTCACCGACCTGTGGCAGCGGCTGTACACCCGGGCCGGCTGGACGCTGCCCGAGCCGGCCCCGGCCGCGCTGCCGCCGGCCAACCCGCAGGGCCACCCGCTGCACGCCGGCCTGCTCGACCCGGACCTGCCCGCCGCGGTGGCCCGCACCCGCAGCTACGGCACCGCCACCTTCGTGGCCGGCACCCACGTCGAGGACGCGCACGTGCTGCTGTGGCGCGAACGCCGCCCCGACGGCACCATCCGGGCGCGCGGACAGTTCAAGCTGCGCCAGGCGGCCGGGACCGCGTTCGCCGCCTGGTGCGCCGAGCGCTGCACCAACGTCGACCCGCCCGCCGTGTACCTGCCCGGCGAGCCCGACTTCTACGAGGCGGTCATCAACGCGGCCAAGACCGTGTCCTTCCACCACGAGGACAAGCAATACAACACGGCCAAGCTGGCCGCCGCGGCCGAGGTCAAGACGCGGCTGAGCGGCCTGCTGGCCGGCCTGCGCGGCCTGGACCACACCCACCACGTCAACGCCAGCATCGAAATGGCCACCGCGTACCTGGGCTACCTGGCCCGCATCGAGGCCCACCGGGCCGCCGGCACCAAAAGCGCCGAAGGCGACTTCCCCCGCTACGTCTACGCGCCGCCGCCGCCGGCCCCGCCCGACCCGGCCGGCCCGGCCGTCACCCTCGTGCCGGCCAGCCTGGACGCGGCCACCCTGGAGGAGAAGGTGGTCCTGGACGCCGACGGGGAGGTCAAGCTGTGCGGGCGGACCCTGGCCGACACCCGCGACGAACGCCGCGGCCTGTCCGGGCAGATGTACCTGATCACCCTGCCCACCGGGGAACGCCTCACCTACCGGTGCGCGGCCACCGACACCCTGCTGAGCATGCGCGGCACGGTCGAGTTCACCATCGACGACGCCGCCCACCTGACCACCGGCCTGGCCCACGTCGAGGCCGCCCTGCGCGGCGCCGGCATCGCCCTGGACCCGGCCGACGCGATCGACCTGGAACTGTTCTACTGGCGGCACCTGGTCGGAGTGCTGCACGAGCGCTGCGACAGCACGCCCGGCTGCACCGCCAAAGCGCCGTACGCGGCGCTGTGGAAAAGCCTCGCCGCCGGCATCGGCGACGCCAGCGGCACGGGCGAGGCCACCGGCCGGCAGGCCGAACTGGACGCCCTGCGCGCCGCGTTCGCCCACCTGGCCGACACCGCCACCATCGAGGAGTTCACCGCCACCGGCGGACACCTGCCCCGGTTCATGCACATGGACCTGCGCTGCCCGACCGGCCCGTGCGGCAAGCCCTACTGGGAACGCTTCGACGTACCGGCCGGGCAGTGGGTCAAGCGCGCCATGCCGGCCATCGCCTACCGGCAGGGCCCGCGCTGGCCCGCGGCCACCGGCGTGGCCATGTCCACCGAAGCCCGGCTGCGCACCTTCGCCATGTGGAAGTGCGGCATGTCCAGCGTCGAGGACCTCGACCGCGGCTCCGGGGCGTTCGTGTTCGCCCGGCAGAACGCCAACATCGTCGGTGAGGGCTACAGCGTGCTGCTGTCCCCGCGGGTGCTGCTGCGCACGCACAACTACGCCTTCGACGACGACCGGTTCGGGCGCATCAGCGAGCGCCGCGACCGTTCCCCGTTCGGCTTCGCCGCGATGACCCGCTTCGCCGACTCCGGCAACGAACTGCTCATCAAGGACGCGGTCAGCCTGCTCGACGACATCGAGGTGCTCATCTTCCCCACCGACGCCGCCCGCGACGGCGCCATCGCCCGGCTGGCCGCCCTGGGCATCACCGACATCCGCGGCCTGCCGGTGACCGCCCGGTTCATCACCCGCGACGACCCCGACGCCCGCACCGCCGCCATCGCCGCCGCCAAGGCCGCATACACCGCCGCACACACCGCCGCATACACCGCCGCACACACCGCGCACGCCGGCTGACCCCACAGCAGCTACCCCGGGCAATCCGGGCTGGTCACTACGCGCGACCGATAGAGGTCAGCATGAGTGACGCCGAGGCGCCGGGCGCAGCGCCGGTCGAGCCGCTGGTCGAGCCGCTGGTCATCGTGCCCTGCGCCGACGGGGACGGCGGTGACGGGGGCTACGTGGAACTGGCCCGCACCAAGCAGGGCCGGCTGTTCCGCAAGCACATCCTGAGCAAGGGCGACCTGCTGCACCCGACCACCGGCGCGAAGATCAGCATCGACGATGCGTTCGTCTCCACGCTGCGCAAGAACTTCGAGGCCGGCGTCTGCGACATCGTCCAGGTGCCGCTGGCCAACGACAAGAACGAGCACAGCGAAGACCCGGCGCGCAACATCGGCGAAGTCATCGGCGTGGAGACCCGCGACGACAAGGTGTACGCGCTCATCGACGCCCGCGACGCCGACGCCGCCGGCAAGCTCGGCAAGACCATGCTCGGCGCCAGCGCCATGTTGCACATGAACTACACGGACACCAAGACCGGCCAGAAGGTCGGCCCCACGCTGCTGCACACCTGCGTCACCAACCGGCCGTACGTGACCGGGTTGGACGACTACGAGGAGATCGTCGCAGCAACGTCCGATACATCTCAGCGAGCGGTACTGCTCACCCCGGCCCCGGCCGGGGTCGTGGAAGCCCCAGCACCACCTGCCGCAGCGAGCAAGGAGACGGACGACATGGGCGACGCGCCGACCACCACCGAGACGGGCACCTCGGCCGCGGCCACGCCGTCGCTGGAGGACCTGCTCACCGCGCTGAAGACCGAGCACAACATCGACGTCTCGGCGCTTCAGGCCAAGGCCGCCGAAGGCGACCAGGCCGCGAGCCTTTCCCAGGCGCTGGTCAAGGCGCTCACCGACTCCGGCGTGGTGAAGCTGGCCAACACCGAGGGCGCGGGTGGCGCCGCAGCCCCGTCGACCGAGGACGTCGTCGGCGCGGTCGCCGAGCTGGCCGGCAACAACGTCAAGCTCACCGACCGGGTCAACAAGCTGGAGCGGCAGGACGCGGAGAAGACCGTCGACGCGCTGGTCCACACCGGACACATCATGCCCAAGCAGGCCAAGGACATGGTCGAGCTGAAGCTGACCAACCCGGCCATGTTCGACCGGCTCGTGCCGGACGAGCCGGTGGTCAAGCTCAACAACGAGTCCGGGGTCACCCCGCCGCAGGACTCCGCGCACGTCAAGGACATCGACGCGGAGGTCGCTCGCCTCTCGGCGCTGCTCGCCCCCGTCACCAAGAAGTGACTTCCGCTCCCCGGACCGTGCAGAAAGGCTGAGAGGACACCATGGCAACCGCGTACGAGAAGATCCCGGTTCCGGGCTACTCGCAGGGTCCGGACTACACCGACCCGGAGATTCTGTACTCCTACGCCGGCTTCACCCAGAAGGGTGTGACGCTGGCGGGCGGCCAGGGCATCCTGCCGGCCGGCACGGTCCTGGGCCGCAAGTCCTCGGACAAGAAGTACTACGTGTACAACAACGCCGGTTCCGGCGGGGTGGAGGTCGCCCGTGGCGTGCTGCGCCGGGGCGTGGACACCGGCTCGGCGGGTGCCGCCGACCAGCTCAGCAACATCGTCATCGCCGGCATCCTGAAGTACACCTCGGTCTCCGGGGCGGACTCCGCCGCGCTGACCGACCTGGGCGCCACCGTGGATTCCGTGCGCGGCACGTTCAAGTTCTAGGCCCCATCCCCGGCGGCGGGCTGCCCGCCGCCGGGCGCACCACCCCATACGCAGGCCAGCCAGGTGATCCCCTTGCGGGAGGCGCAGGCCGGGCTCCGACGGAGTCGCTGACGGAACCGCAAGTGTCCGAAGGAGACAGTCGTGCCTGACATCAGCCTGCTTGAGCCGATGGTGCTGCGCGGGGTCGTCGAGAAGTTCGTCAGCCCCGAGACGCTGGTGATGCTCGGGCGCGTGCCGCAGACCCCGTGGCCGTTCCCCAGCGTCACCTGGGACGTCATCCGCGGCAGCCGCATGGTTGCCAAGCCCAACGTGCCCAACTCCGAGGCGCACATCGTGCCCCGGCTGGGCCGGTCGCAGGAATCGGCGGCCTTCGTCTACCTGCGGGAGAAGAAGGTCTTCGAGCCGACCACCCTGCACTGGCTGCGCACCCCCGGTGAGATGGCGGCCACCAACGCGGAGAAGGCCGTCTTGAGGGAGGTCGCCGACCTCAACCAGCGCTTCGACAACTACGCCGAGTACATGCTCTGGGGCGCCATGAAGGGCACCCTGGCGTTCGACTACCCCGACGTGCAGGCCACGGTGGACTACAAGCTGCCGGCCAGCCACAAGCCCAACCCGGGCACCGGCTGGGGCACCGCCACCCCGCAGCAGATCGTGTCCGACATCCGGGCCTGGAAGCGCCTGATCGCCCGCGACGGGCGGGTACCGGCCAAGGAGGCGTTCGTCACCGAACTCACCCTGGCCTACATCTTCGACTCCTTCGCCAGCAAGGGCGTGGCCACCACCTTCATGGGCGGCACCCTGCTCTCGGACCGGATGAAGGACCAGTACTACAGCCAGGGCACCCTGCCGGGGTTCATGGGCCTGAACTGGCAGACCATCGAGTCGGTGTACGACGACGACTCCGGCGCCTCCACCCTGTTCGTGCCGGACAACGCCCTGTTCATGGGCAACTACACCGACCAGCGGCCGATCGAGCTGATGATCGGGCCCACCGCGGACGACGAGGCGCCGAGCAATTACACCGGCAAGTTCGCCAAGACGTGGAAGGAAAAGGACCCCAGCGCCCGGCAGTACCTGCTGGAGTGGAACCTGCTGCCGGTGGTCACCCGGCCGGAGCAGTTCATCTACGTCGACGACGTGACCAGCACCTCCTGAGCCTGAGGTCACCGCGGCGCCTCTGGGCGTGCGCCGCACCCGGAGGGGACCACCGCATCGCCGGTGGTCCCCTCCGCCACATGCTGGCGCGGGGCATGCGCGGTGTATCCGGCCCGGCCGGCCCGGTAGGTACCTGCATGCACGAGCCTGTTGACGCCCAGCGCCGCGCCGCCGGCCACGAGGTGAACCTGTGACCGAGCCACGCGGGTCCACCCGGGCGGCGCGAGCCGTCGTCCACCAGTTCCTGGTCGAGCGGATCGGGCGGCGCGGCGCCGCCTTGGCGTTCTTCGCCCTGCTCGACCTGGTCTACGCCTACAGCCTGTTCTTCCCCGCCGCCGAGACGCGCCGCACCTCGACCACCCGGTTCATCGAGTCCGTCGCGCCGCTGCCGCTGTGGGGCGCGCTGTGGGCGGGCGCCGGCCTGGCCTGCCTGGTGTGCGTGCTGCGGGTCTACGACCGCATCGGCTTCGCCGCCACCATGGCGGTCCAGACCCTGTGGGGGCTGCTGTTCGCGGTCGCCACCGTCGTCGGCGTCGAACGGGCCTACCTCAGCGCGGCGCTGTGGCTGTGCGCGGCCGGCTGGGTGGCCATCATCAGCGGCTGGCCCGAGCCACCGCGAGGCCCCGCGACCGGCGACCCAGTCGAAGCCCGTCCGGCCGGAATGAGGCGTCCGTGAACAACCTGGTTACCTACATCGTCATACCGGCGGTCGCGGTACTGGCCGTGGCCGCCGCCCTGTTCGCGCTGCGCCTGGCGACGCGGGCGAACCGGATCGCCCGGCAAGCCCGTGACCGCACCACGGCCGACCCGGTCAGCGAGGGCTACCGGTTCTACGAGAAGCTCGTCGGCCACCGGACCAGGGGTACAGAGATATCCGACGCCGTGGAGCGCAGCGCCCAGGACCTGCTGTTCAACGCCGACCTGGCGATCGTGCTGTTCAACCACAGCCCGGACGCGATCATCGTGGTCGACGAGGACGGTCTGGTGGTGCTGGTCAACCGCCAGGCCGAACTGGTCACCGGCTATCCCCGCTCGGACATTCAGGGCCGCCCCGTGGAGCACCTGCTCCCGCAGACGGTGCGTTCCCGCCACGTCGAGCACCGGGGCGACTTCATGGAAGACCCCCGGCTACGCCCGATGGGCGCGCACCTGGACCTGCGACTGCGCCGCCGCACCGGGGTGGAGATGCCGGTCGACATCAACCTGTCCCCGGTGGCCACCACCCGCGGTATGTACGTCATCGCCACCATCCGGCGCAAGGCGCACCGCGGCCCCGCGGCAGCGCCCAGCCAGGGCTACGCCACGGCCGGGGACGCGGCCGGGGATGCGGCCGGGGATGCGTCTGGCGATGCCGTCGCGGAATGACCAGTCACGCCATGCTCAGTATCGCGCTGGCCGTCCTCGGCCTCGGGGTGTCCGGCCTGAGCCTCGCCCTGACCACCTACCGCGCCAGGACCGCGGACGTCGTCGCCGTCGCGCAGCGACTCACCGCATTGGAGAAGGCCGGTGACGCACTGCCGAAGGGGCTCGCGGAACGGCTGGCCGGCATGGAGCAGCGCATGATCGGCCCGGAACGCCTGGCGGAGAGGTTGGCGACCTTGGAACAGAAAAGCCTGCTGCCCGAACGTTTCTCCGAGCGGCTGGCCTCGATCGAACAGGCGGTCAGCCGGCTACCCGAAGCACAGCCGCTGATCAACCGGCTGGTCACCGTCGAGACCAAGATCGACCTGTTCTGGCGCGGGCTGTCCATCGACGCCGCCCGGGTGCTGCACAGCCCACACCCCGAGTTCGCCCGCCGGGACAAGCTGCTGGAGGCGTTCATGGCCCACCAGCTCAGCGCGGCCGACGCGGTCGAGCTGGGCGAGATGCTGCTGAACCTGTTCGACGACCACGAGGCCGACCCCGGCGAACGGATGGCCGCCGCGGTGGTGCTCAAGTACCTGCACACCGAGTACAGCGTCAGCCTCGACCGCTGACCGGGCATCCGGGCTAACCGATAGGGAGCAGGACAAGAAAGGTGGTGGCCACACCGATGCCCGCCAACTCCACCCAGCGCCGCGGCGGCCCACCCACGGTGGTCGACGTCCTCTCCGCCCCGACCACGCCGACCACGCCGCCGGCCACGCCGCCGGACAGCCAGGACGGCACGGTGCCGCAGCCGCCGCAGCCCGCGCCGCTGCCGGTACCCGAACCGCAACCCGAGCCCGGCCCGCTGCCCAGCCTGCAACCCGGCGCCGGGTCCGGCCGGCCGGTGCCGGAATCGGAACTGACCCCCGAGCAGCGCCAGATCCGCCACCTGGAGGACCAGCTCGCCCGGGAACGGGGCCGCAAGGACCCGCAGATCGAGCTGGAAAGTACCGAGCCGGGCGCGCAGGGCAACGTGCTCATCCACTTCCTGGAGGACGGCTTCACCGCCCTCGGGCAGGTCTGGTACCGCGGCCAGGAGCTGGAGGTGGCGCCCGGATCCGGTGCCTACGCCGACACCTGCGACCGGCTCGGCCATAGCTGGCTGGAACTGCGCCACGACGAGTTCGGCCAGGTCGAGCGGTTCGGCAAGGTGATGTTCCGGGCCGGGCCGTGGCCGGGCAAGCCGCTGGTCGAGGCGGCCAAGGTGCCCTTCGAATCGCTGCGGTCCCTGCACGGCGACAGCGCCGCCGCCGGCCCGAGCGAGAGCGAGCTGGCGGAGGCGGCCAAGGCCGAGGCCCGCCGGCGCCGGGCCGCGCCCCGGCTGCCGGCGCACTAGCAACGGGAGGGCGAGATGCTGAGCGCACCGAGCACCGCGGAACTGGCCGCCTTCACCGGCCGCGCCGTGGGCACGTTCAGCGCGTTCGCCACCCAGGCACTGGCCCAGGCCACCCTGCTGTTCACCATCACCACCCAACTGGGCGACTACCCCGAGGACGACGACGCCGAGCAGTTGGCCCGCAACGCCATCCTGGAACTGGCCGACCGCATCTACCTGGAACAGCCCTACGCCGCGGCCAAGGCCACCCCGTACAACTCGGAGACCATCGGCTCCTACTCCTACGCCAAGGGCGGCACCTTCAGCCGCGTGCGCGAAGGGGAACGCATCGGGCTGTTCTGGTGGGACCTGGCCATCGACGAACTCGCCGTCGCCGACCGCTCCATCGTGGACTCGGGTTCGGTCGCCAACCTGGACCGCGCCGACGTGTACGTCGATGGTGACGGCAACCGGTACGTGCTCGGCCCGGCCGAGTACACCGGCCCGGACGGGCTGGGCCTGGACGTCAACGCCGAACTCAACCCGCGCCCGCGGCTGGGCTGAGACGCGCAGGCGCGAGGGGGGAGCGGGGGCGCAGCATGCGGCACCTGTACAACTGCCGGGTCGCGGTGGACGAGATCTCCGGCGCCCTCGTCAACGGCACCCCAGTGCTGACCTGGGTCCAACTCGCCACCAACCTGGACACCTACCTGCCCGGCACGCAGGGCGAACTGATGTGCCGGCTGGACCTGCAATTCATGCGCCCCGGCAAGGACGCCCCGATGCCGATCGTGGCCGGCCGGGCCCCCGACCGGGTCGGGCTGATGTTCTTCGACACCGCCGCCGCGGTGCGCGCCGGGCAGCGCATCCGCGTCCTGGCCGGCCCGGTGACCGGCGTGTTCGAGATCCGCACCACCCCGGACCCGGCGGTGGACATGAGCACCGCCCACCACATGGAGGTCCAGATCATCGAGGTCGCCCAGCCGGCCGGCGGGTTCCCCGGCGCGACCCTGGAGGACTGAGCCGTGGCCAACGGCGAATGGGAGTTCGACGTCGACATCTCCGACGTCCTCGACGAGCTGGACCGGCTGGCCGAACTGCCCAGCCTGACCGGGCAGTTGCGGCTGGAGGCGGTGCTGGCCGAGCAGTTCCAGGCCACCCAGCAGGCGGTGCACGTCATCACCGGCTCGCTGCGCGCCTCCGGGCGGGTCAGCAGCTACATGCGCGACCACGTCTGGCACGGCGAGATCGAGTACGGCGGCAACCTGGTCCGTGCCGCGGTGCCCGGCCCGCCGCGCAAGCGGGTCAACTACGCCGAGTACGAGCAGCGCCGCGGTCTGAGCGGCGGCCGGAACCACGACTTCATGGCGCCCGCCGCGCTGATCGGTGAGATCGCCATGGGCCAGGCCGGCTACGTCGCGGCGATGCTGGCCAACCTGCGCGGCGACGGAGGCGACCTGTGACCGGCCCCGTGGTCGACGACGACCTGGTCCAGGGTGCGGTCAAATGGCTCCTGACGCAAAGCGACGTCACCGCCGTGGTCGGCACCTTCGACGAGACCGCGAGCCCCTGGCTGTTCCAGCACCAGTTGTGGGCCCGGGTGGAAGGCAGCCAATCCACCGCCGCGGTGCTCTCCCGGGCCGGCGGCTGGTCCGGCGCCAACGAACACAACACCATGCGCTTCCCCCGGCTCTCGCTGGAGGTGTACGCCGACCCGCTGCGCGACACCGGCAACAACGTCACCGACCCCGGGGAGTCCTGGCGGCGCATCGAGGCCGCCTGGTCGGCGTTCGACACCGTCCTGCACCGGCCCGCCGCCGAGTCCGTCATGTGGGGCACCGTGCGCACCCTGGGCTGCCTGCGCCTGGGCGAACCGAACATCTACTCGGTGCCCGACGGCGACGGCATGCTGCGCTGCCAGTGCTTCTACGGCGTCGTCACCGGCTGACCCGGGCCCGGCGCCCCCACCACCGCAACACCGCAGAGAACACACACAGAAGAGGTGGCCCTCGTGAAGGTGCTGGTCAAGAGCGCGGTCAACCCGTACTCCGGCTACGGCAACGACGGCATCGGGCTGGTGCAGGCCCTGGTCAACCTCGGCCTGGACGTCTACCTGGACCCGCTGTTCGTGGCCCCGCCGCTGCCCCGGGCGGTGGCCGCGCTGCTGACCAAGCGGCTGGAAGCCCCGTTCGACCTGCTCATCCACCACGCCGACCCGGCCCAGCTCGGGCTGAGCCCGGAGGCGCGGCGGGCGGCCAAGCTCACCGTCGGCTGGACCATGTGGGAGTACGAGAGCCTGGACAACCTGCACGGGCGCTCCAAGCTGCGCAAGGCGCTGCGCGGCTATGACCTGGTGCTGGGCTACGACACGGTCACCTCGACCGCCCTGGCCCCGTACCTGAGCCGCCGGTCAGCCCGCGGCACCCTTCAGGGCGGCTACTGGCCGGCCGACTGGCCCGCCGTGGCCCGCGAGTGGCACAGCGAACGGTTCGGCTTCTGCATGGTCGGGCAGTTGCACCAGCGCAAGGACCCGTTCGTGGCCATCCAGGCGTTCAAGGAACTCAAGGGCGAGCACCCGCAGGAGTTCGACGGCGCCGAGCTGCACCTCAAGACCAACCAGCCCGGCCTGCACATGGCCATGGAGCAGTGGGTGCCCAAGCTGCGGGTGCACTACAGCGTGTGGGCCGCCGACGTGCTGCGCGAGTTCTACGCCAGCCAGCACTGCCTGCTCGCCCCCTCGCGCGGCGAAGGCAAGAACATGCCGGCGCTGGAGTTCCTGTCCACCGGCGGGCCGGTGATCGCCACCAACTGGGGCGGGCACACCCAGTGGCTGTCCCCGGCCGTCGGCTACCCGTTGAACTACACCCTGAAAGCCATCGACGGCGCGCACCCCACCTGCCGCAACGCCCGCGCCGACAAGGACCACCTCAAGGAACTGATGCTGCACGTGTACCGCAACCGCGACGAGGCCCGCCGCAAGGGCGAGGCCGCCGCCGCGCTGATCCCGGCCATGTGCTCCTGGGACGCGGTGGTGCGCCGGCTGTTCGACACCGTCGGCGAGCTGCCCGGCGGTGACCTGCTGCGGCTGGCCTACCGGCACGCCGAGGACGCCACCGCCCGGGACCGCTCCTACCAGCGCAGCCCCGTCGGTGTCTGACACCACACCGGCGGCGGCACCGGCGGCGGCACCGGTGACGGTGGAGGTGCGCTGCCCGGTCGGGCCGCAGCGGCTGTTCACCAAGCTGCGCCTCGGGCAGACCACCGCCCGGTACATCCAGCCGGACAACCACATCGAGTTCGCCTGCGGCGACTGCGCCCGCACCGTGCGCCAGGCCACCGGCGAACCGGCGCAGGTGCTGCACCGGTTCAACTTCGCCGGGGAACTGGTGCAGACCCTGGTGCAGCGCCGCCCGGCTCCGCCCAGCGGGTAGCGGCACCCTCCGACCGATTAGTCACCGTGACCGGTCCGCCTGGTGCAAAGGGTGTGTGTCGCTGTGACTAGCAAGGTTGTTGAGGGCTTTTCGCTCACGCACGCCGCGATCCTCGACGGCACCACCGGGGCCGAGGAAGTCGACGGCGACATCTACGGCGTGCGGACCGGCACCATCGCCGCCGACACCGGAAACTACGACAACACCGGCGACGACACGGTGCTCAGCAGTTGGTTCTGGCTGAACTTCGCCACCGTGACGGTGCAGGCCGGCTACGTGCCGTTCAACACCATCGCGCTGCTGGCCGGTGCCACCATCACCTCCTCCGGCTCGGGCGCCAACGACTACTACAGCCTGCCGCTGTGGGACACCGAGAGCATCAACCAGCCGCCCCGGCCGATGCTCATCCGGGTGCCCGCCAAGGACAAGGACGGCGTCATCCGCACGCTGGACTTCGTGCTCTACCGGGTGCAGTTCGGCCCGTTCTCCTTCGACGGCCCGTCGTACAAGAGCGGCCTGCTGCTCAACTACACCGGCCGCGCGGTCGTCTCCGACAAGGACGAGACCGGCGCCACCCTGACCAAGAAGGCCATCGGCCGCATCATCAACCGCCCCGCGGTGTAGCCCCCGCCGGCTGAGCGGTCAGTCAACCCATTCCACGCCCAGGAGCCCAGGAGGCCGCAGTGGCGAACGCGCCCAGCCCGCTGTCCGAATTGGACGCACTCGACCCGGTCCCCGAACAGGTCAAGCTGACCTCGGGGACCGTCGTCGTGCTCGAAGACCTCAAGGCCCGGCAGTTCTTCAAGCTGCTGCGCATCGTCACCCACGGCGCCATGCCGCTGATGCAGGACATGAGCCTGTTCAAGCTCGACCCGGACACCGACCCGGGCGAGTTCACCAGCCGCCTGCTGTCCATCCTCGTGCTGTCCATCCCGGATGCCGAGGACGAGACCATCGAGTTCATCGCCTCGATGTGCAAGCCGTACGGCCTGATCGAGGACCGGCGGCTGAACAAGCAGGACGCCGAACGCAACGAGGAACTGTGGCGGCGGCTGGCCAAGGACCTGGACAACCCCGAGCTGGACGACCTGGTCACCCTCATCGAGGCGGTCGTCAGGCGCGAGTCCGCCGACATCCAGGCGCTGGGAAAACGCCTCGCGGCGATGTTCAAGCTGGCCGACCGCACCGGTCAGCTCAGGACGCCGCAGACCACCGAGACGCCCACCGAGACGCCGACGTCGTCCCCCGACCAGACCTCGGTGAGGACGCCGGACTCCTCGGCGGATTCGCCCGCGCCTTCGATCTCCTGGCCTCCGAGTACGGCTGGAACGACCACGACATCCGGGCTCTCACACTCCGGCGCCTCCGTCAGTGTGTCGCCGCCATCCGGGAACGCCGGCACTACTCCCGGTGGGAGCGACAGCAATGGCTGATGTGGCAGACCAGAACCATCTGCACCTTCGTGGCGGCCACCGTGCCGGTTGAGACGCAGGGCGAGGTGAGCCCGCTGCTGGAGGCCGCCCAGCGCATCGGCGACCCGCCCGAGGACACCGCGGAGCGGCCGACCGGAGCGGCCGGCAACGGCCAGGTGCGCATCGAGACCGACGACGAGGGCCGGACCCGGGAGATCGCCGACCCGGACCCAAACCCCGGCACCTTCGAACGGTTCATGGGCAGCTTCGGCACCCCGCAGAAGTGGGCCGGCCGGTAGCACACAGCGCACACAGCACACACAGCACGCGGCTGGGACAGGGGGTGAGCCGCCGTGACGGATGCCGAACACAGGGTGGTGTATCGCGCCGTCGCGGACCTGTCCCAGCCGATGCTCGCCGTCGCCGCGCTGCGCCGGGAACTGCAAGCGCTCAAGGGCGAGACCAAGAACGTCTCCACCCCCGGTGAGGCCGCCGCGGTCCGCAACCGGGTCGAAGCGCTCAACAAGGCGCTGCGCGAGCAGACCACGGCGTTCGAAAACACCACCGCGGCCGGCCGCAAGCGGGCCGACTGGTTCCGGCAGGAGTCGCTGTTCAGCCGGGCGTTCGTCGAGGGCCTGGACGCGGCCAACCGCAAGCTGATCGCCGCCCGCAAGGCCGCCGGGCTGTACGCCGAGGAACTGGACCAGGTCGCCCGGGCCGGCCGCAAGAACGCCGAGATCGAAGGCCAGCTCGGGTTGTTCTCCCGCCGCTCGGTGGACCTCAAAGCGCAGGAACGCGAGGCCCGCCGCCGCACGCTGAGCGAGCTGGCGAAGGAACGCGACCTGCTCGCCGCCGTGCGCGAGCAGACCCTGCGACTGGCCGCCGCCGAGAAGGTCGCCGCCCAGACCGTACTGACCGAGCGGGCCGTCACCCCGGGACGCCCGGCCGCGCGGCAGCGCGTGGTCGATCCCGAGCAGGCCCGCCGGGACCTGGAAGAGGCGGAGCGGGCCTACCGGGCCTACCAGGACCTGCTGGACCGCCGGGCCGCCCGCGCCCGCAAGAACCGCACGACCCGGGAGACCGAACGGCGCAAGGACAGCGAGTCCGAGGCCGAGCAGGAGCGCCGCGACCTCACCCGGGCGGAGAAGGCGTACCAGGACCTGCTGGACCGCCGGGCCGGGCGTACCCGCAAGGGCCGGACGGCCCGGGAGGACGAGCGGCGCAAGCAGACCGCGTTCGAGACCGGCGAACAGCGCAAGCAGGACGACTTCGATTTCAAGGCGTACCAGGCCCTGCTGGACCGCAAGGCCGCCCGGGCGGGCAAGGCCGCAGACGCGCGCAACAACGAGCGGCGCAAGGAAACCACGTTCACCGCCGAACAGGCCCGCAAGCAGACCGAGGCCGAGGGCAAGGAGGGTGATCGCCGCCGGGCCGCCGCCGCCAAGATCTTCGCCGATCTGCTCAACGGCCACGCCGAGCGGGCCCGCAGGCTGTTCGTCGAGGAACAGAAGCAGCAGCGGGCGTGGACCACGCTCAACGAGACCGAGACCCGCAAGCGGGATCAGTTCGACGCCGACCTGTACGACCTGCGCAGCAAGCGCGGCCGGGAGTCCTTCGACGAGCAGCGGTCCCGCCAAGCCGCCGAGGCCCGGGCGCAGGAGGCGTTCGCCAACGACCAGCGTCGCATCGACGAGGCCCTGGCCGCCGACATCCGCCGGCGTGACGACCGGGAAGCCGGCATGCACGAGGCCCGGCTGCGGCGCATCGAGCTGGGCGCGCAGCGCATCGCCGCGGCCAACGAAACCGCCGCCCGCCGGCCCCGGTTCGCCGTCTCCGGCGCCGGCCGGGCCGACGACCTGACCGACCAGACCAACGCGCTGAACCGGTTCTACCGCACCCTGGCCGACTCGGTACGGCACACCAGCCGGGCCGAAGGTGACCTGCGCCGGCTGCGCACCGTCGGCTCGGCCACGTTCCGCTCCCTGTCCGGCGAGGTCCGCGACTTCGGCGACCGGGTCAGCGGCGCCGCCCGCCGGGTGCTGGACTTGCGCAGCCACATGCGCCGCCTGGACACCACCCTGCGCGGCGGCGGCGGAGCCGGAGGCGGCGGAGGCGGCGGCGGAGGCGGAGGCGGCGGGGG
>JACCDR010989758.1_pt1 | contig 15896 bp, 18 predicted proteins | sample 7446431 | NCBI WGS metagenome assembly JACCDR01 (sample SAMN15323443, study PRJNA562643) | freshwater metagenome | isolation source: river surface water | place: USA:Blue River Watershed | collected 2017-08-17 | reverse complement strand
TTTCAGGGTGCCGCGTGGAGCTGTCATATTGTGCATGATGATGGTGATAGCTTTCATGGTGATACCTCGTGTTTGGTTGTTTTTATTGGGTGGTGCACGGTTAATTATAATTAGGGGCCTGAATCTGTCAAGGAAATTAGATGAAAAATTGTGACCCCTGTCACGTTAAATGTGCTTTTTTGTCCCACATTGTAATCTGGTGGTGCACCCTGGACAGATAAAAACGCCGTATAGTTCTGATGCTATAGGGCGACTTGTGGTCTCGTATAAGCACATGAAACACGCGCGGCAACCTGGCGTTCATTGCCAGCACTATCAGTTTCATTTCGCTCTCAGTCTCAGCCTTACTCAGCGCCTCTATCGTCTCTGTGAATACCTGGATCATGGTTTCACCTTCTCATTAAATGCCTTGAGCGCCGGATAGTAGCCGGGAGCCAGGTGCATCGCTATGGCGTGACCCGGATTGCTCTTATCGTTAAGCATCATTTGCAATGCAGCTGGCCTGCGGAATACGTCACAGCCAGGGAACAAACGCGCCGCAGGGCTGAGGTGCTGAGCGTCACTGTATACCGCCGTCCACTGTCCACCGTACGCGGCCAGGGTTGGACACATTGCGTAAAATGGTGCCGTCTCTGGTGATGGCGGCTCATTGATCCACACTATTGGACTCGTGTCGCTATGGAACAGCGCCGCACGGATGGCCCTCACATTTATTGTGCGAGCCTTGACGCATGCCACACAGCTCGCATTGGATGTGTAGCGTGTCGTGGTGCCACACTTAGGACACGGCTCGGTACTCTCATAATGAGTGCGCCCCAGGGTGCGAGCATCCTGTCGATTCTCCCAGGCGCTAATGCGGTCTCGTATTTCTCCCAGCGGTTTCTTGTTCTGGCATTCTATGCACCCGCCGTTACTCGTATAACGAACAATTCCCCTGCAACGTTTGCAGGCTGACCCCTCGTAAACGCCGTCGCCATTCAGCAGAGCTGCCGCGCGCGCGCCTGGTTTTCTGCCGCGCCCTATTCCTTTACTCTTTGTCATAGTCAAACCCTCGGTTGTGTATATGGTGTCGTGTGAATACTCCGGAACCCTAAGGATATGTGTTTTCATTAGATAATTATACGATTAATGTGTAACTAGTTAATAAAACTCTTATATCCGCGAAGTATAAGAATATAAAACACAATACCCTATACTTCCGACGTGTTCGCACGACACCATATACACACTTTGGGCTGTAGGGTGGTGACCTCGGGTGTACCTGGCGCTCTTCCGGGATAGATAACGCCTGGCCGCTTCAAGCACACCGCTGAACGTTTTACGCTGCCTCCTAGATTAATTGTGACACGCGTCACACTTCCTCGCGCTGCTACGCGCACGCTTCAATTCGTGGCCTCCTCTCATACTCCTTGTTTTCGCCTGTGCGCGCGGTATAGTGTGATCTCCGTCACACAACACGAGGCACACCACATGACACTTGAGATATTGGCGCGCGCTCTGGCTGCTCACGTAGCGGCAGAAGCTGAGAGAACTAGTGAAGGTGCACACCGCTACGCTATGTACCTCAGACGTGGCACTAAAAACGAAGCAGTGCAGCGGCGCTATACCATCTGCGCGCTGACCCGTGGCCTCATAGAACACGACCGGGTAATCACAGGTCGCTATAAACTGGATATAGGTATCAAGTAATCCAGGCATAATTCCCGCACCTCACTTCACCGCTTTACACCTGGCGCGCGCCTGCCGTACTATGTGACGAGGATCACACCTTACGCAGGACGCGCCATGACACCCGAAACACGCGCATCATTCATCATTGACTATATGGACGGCGAGCTAACCGATGGTTTGCTGTGCGCCAAATATGGTATGACCGATCAGCAGCTGAAGGTTGCTGTGCATATCGGCACGGGCTCTATCATCGACCCGCAGCCGCTCAACCGTGGCCTGAAGCGTGGCATGCGGAACAGCGGGGCCGTCGAACACCTGGCGCGCGCCACACTCCCACCTGAGGACCTGGCGCTGTCCCCGCTTCAGTCTGCCGAAATCAAAGAAGGCCCGATTGATCAGACGGCCAGGTTAGACCCTGAGGCACGCAACAACGCGCTCTACCTCAACCAGGCTGAGCTCTCATTCGCTAACAACGTGCTGCGAGGCTTCAATCCGGTAGCCGCAGCCGCCGCATCCTTTGAGATTTATAACGAACACCTGGCGCGCCAGAAGTCGGCCGAGCTCCTCCGGTCCTCTCATGTTGCTGAGTACCTCGCATCAATGCGCGGTCGCTCCCTGTTCGCCCCGGTCCGCAACAAAGCCTACCTTGAAGCGGTGCTGTGGCAGGTGATCGACCGTAGCCTTGAGCTCAAACAGAAGTTCAACCCGCTGACAGGCCTGGCCGTCGAAGGTGTCTGTGAGTACAACTGGAAAGCGGCGGTGGCGGCAGGCACGCTCCTCGCGAAGATTAAAGGATGGGACGGCAGCAAAGACAACGCTACCGACACTGAGTCCCAACGTGACCGACTGCGCCGCCTGGCTGCGCGCACAACGAAGGATACCGGCAATGAGTAAACGCGACGTATGGGAGTTCACCAATACCGACAGTGACGTTTGGTTACTCGCGGATTACCTGGAGACGCTTGCAAACTCCGTGCAGTTCACCTTCGAGGATGACGCAGAGGCAGATGCGTTCTTCCTGAAGTGTCGTAACGAGTTCCAGTTCTTCGCGGAACGGTGCTGCACCATCCGTACCAAAGATAACAAGCTGGAGCCTATCAAGCTCAACAAGGCCCAGCGCTACCTCATGGCTATCGCAGCCTGGCAGCATCACCACACAGGCAAGGTACGGATCATCGGGGTGAAAGGTCGTCAACAGGGATTCTCCACCGCTGTCCAGGCTCGTGCCTACTGGCGCACCATTCATAACGAGGCGTATTACTCAGCAATCATGGCGCACCTGGCGCAGTCATCGCAGGCACTCTTCGGGATGACCAAGCGTTACCATGACCACTGCCCGGAAGACCTGCGGCCCGTCAAAGGTCATGACAACGGATTACTGATGCGCTTCCCAGAGCTGGATTCTCAGTACAGCGTGTCAACCGCAGGTAGCAAGTCTTCAGGTCGTGGTACCACCGCGAGCTTCTTCCACGGTTCAGAGGTGGCGTTCTTTGACGACGGGGCCGAGATTGCATCAGGTATCATGCAGGCGATCCCCAACTCGGACGACACCGAAATCTACCTGGAGTCAACCGCAGACGGCGCGTCTGGTTACTTCTATTCCCAGTGGATGCTTGCCGCTCCTGCGACACAGCAGGGCCTGCTAGACCCTGACGCATCCGGATTCATCCGCGTGTTCGTGCCGTGGTTCTGGCAGGACGAGTATTACGAAGAGCCGCCAGTTGACATGGTGTACTCAGACGAGGAACGGAAGTACGCGCAACTCTACTCGCTCACTGAAGGTCAGATGTTCTGGCGGCGTAAGAAGATCAAGAGCCTCGACGGTGACTCCCGACGCTTTGACCGTGACTACCCGGCAACCGCAGAGCTGGCATTCCAGTCCACAGGTGACAACCTGCTTATCACTGGTGACCTGGTAGCCGCAGCGCTCATGTGGGGCAAGTCCGGCAAGCTGGTACCTGCGGGTGCTACGGTGCTCGGCTTAGACGTGGCCGCGATGGGTAACGATGCGACAGCCTTTGTCATCCGTCGTGGTCGTGTGGTCATCCATACCGAGAAGCTGTACAAGGCCAGCAACGCAGAGATTGCCAACCGTCTGCACGTCCTGCGGGAAACGTACGGTGTTGACCACTGCTTCATTGACGGAACCGGGGGTTACGGCACGGGCGTTCACGATCTGCTGTCGGCACGCGGCGCGGCGACTAACGTCACCCTGGTTCACTTCGCAGAGAGTGCGACGTATGACCATAAGTACGCGAACAAGCGTGCGGAAATGTGGGTCAATGTGCGTGACTGGCTGCGCAATGCTGCCTCGCTTCCCGTCGGGGAGGACTGGGGTCGCGACCTGTGCGCGCCTACCTACCGCTTTGACGGTGACAAGCTGCGCCTTGAGAAGAAAGATGAAATCAAGAAGCGTATCGGGCGATCCCCGGATATCGGCGATGCCCTTGCGTTAACGTTCGCTTTCCCTGTGGTGGAAGGTGGGTCTATGGACGGCTACGAATCTGACGTAGCGTAAGGAGAAATATCATGGCTGTTATCATCGTGAACGGGCAGGACACAGCGAAACTCATAGCGGAAGTCAACGGTTACCGACAGGCTGGCTTCGTTCCGGCGTGTGGTCTGTCGTATACCAAAGGTATCTTTTATCAGCCGCTGATCAGTGGCGAGTCCCAGGTTGTCTACGGGATCATTGACGAGGTGACCGACGTCGCATTCCAGTCCGGCGCTAACTACGCCAGTGAGGAGTACGGCGCTCAGGCTCTGGGTGAGATGCTGAATATCAACGGGCGCTTTGTGCAGGCTTTCGGTGACGGCGTGTCTGCCGCTGCTGCAGGTGAGTTTGATGCGGCGGTCCTCGCACTGATCAACGCGGCCACACCTGACAGTGAGGATTACGCCGGGTTAACTGCCTATGTCTACAGCATCCTTTACGCATCCGGGCGTGACATCAACGCACCTGAATACGCGGGGTTGCGACAATTTGTACAGGCAGTTATCGACGCGCAACCGTAAGCCGCGCTACAATATCTGTTACCAATCAAGGAGGATATATCATGGCGGCTATTCTGTTAAACGACACGGACATCCTGAGGCTCGCAGCCCAGGTCAACACACAGCGAGCGGCGGGGCTTATTCCGACGGGTGGCCTCCTCGTGTCTCGTGGTACCTATTTCCAGATGATGGTCACAGGTACGTCCGCAGTAACCTACACCGTGGTCATGGAGGCATCGGATAAGGACTTCCAGGATAAGGCTAACATCCTCTCAGGTCTCGGCGCGTTTGCCCTCGGCACACCGCAGCAGATTAACGGCTACTGGGTGCAGGCGTTCGGTGACATGGCTGGCTCTTCCGGTGGCGGCGGCTCCGGGTTACCTGACGGTACCACGGTTGACCAGACAATCCAGTGGGACGGCAGCGCCTGGCAACCTGGGGTTATCCCGGCTAACGCTCTGATCTACGGTGTTGACGACGCACTGGGCGCTGACCTGCCGACGATTATCGCTAACGCGGACGCGGGTTTTGTTCAGGGGCTGGTGGTGATTGACGCATCCGGTCAGGAAAACATTGGGTTCTTCTTCGCTGATTCTGGTGTGCCTGCAATGCAGCTGACTACCGATGGGATCGGCGTCTCGCTTCAGGGTCCGTCTGGTGCCGGTAACCTGTCGCTGCAACCGGGTGACTCTTCTCTGCTGACGGGTGACGCGCAGTCTGGTTTCCTCGCTAACCCTGCAGGGATCACCGTTAAATACAAAGGTGAAAACATGGTCACCGCCACGGGCACCGACGCATCATCCAGTGTCCTGCTGATTCATCGTGCCTTTGGTGCGGCCAACACGAGTGAACTGCGTATTGCTAACACACAGGTAGTCCTTCGACTTGACACGAGTAACAACGTGAGTGTCAACAATGGCACTACCACTGTGACAGGTAACGGTAAAACATATACCTTTGGTAACAGTCTGCAGCCACCAAGCGGTGCCACCAGTGACCTCGGTACATCTGGTACCCGCTGGCGTAGTTGCTATCTGGTCAACGCGCCGGATGTCTCGTCAGATGCCCGTGTGAAGACCACGCCTGAACCTATCCCTGATGCGGTGCTTGACGCGGTGGGTGACATTAACCTGGTGCAGTACAAGCTCCTGTCTGAGATTGATCAGGTAGGTGACGACGCGAAAATCAACGTGGGTATGATTGCGCAGCAGGCCATTGCCGCATTCTCAGCCCACGGCATCGACGCGCTGGAGTACGGCTTTGTGATTTACAGCGAGTGGCCTGCGGTGGAGGAAGTGCTGGACGATCAGGGCAACGTCATCGTGGAGGCTCAGCCTGGTGGTAACATGTACTCGGTCCGTTACGATCAGTTGCTGACACTGGAGGCAGCGCGCATTCGCCGTGAGCTTGCGAGACTGTCAAGTAATTAATATAAAACTTTTGAGGCAGGTCACAGTATTTGCCTCGCCATCAATCTTCCTGCTATGATGCTCTCATTCACGGACGGAGGTGCATCATGGCAGGACGCCAGGTTTCATACACTACCCGTAACTTCGGGGCAATCGTAAACAAACTGGACCCTAAGCGCCTATCTGAACCGCAGACTGTCTACGTGTTCGACAATGGGAAAACCATTAAAGAACTGCCAGAGCTGCCGGGCGAAGAGTACCGCTGGGTAAGGGATATTCCTGATGTCTGAAGAACTTAACCACGCAGTAATCCTGACCCGTGGCACGGGCTCCATGATTGAAGAGCAGATGTGCATGGAACTGGCCTCGGTGGTCGGCAAGTATCTGCATGAGGTTTACCCGGGCTACCTGTGGCGCGTGAATGCCGACATCAAAGGTGGCATCGTAAACATTCTGTGTCATGACGTATCAACTGAGAAAGGCTGCACGCTCTTTGTGAAAGACCTCGTTGACCCGGTCCCGGCGCGTAAGCTGGTGCACAGAGCGGGTGGCGAGATGCTGGAGCGCGCTAAGCTTCACCGTGGTGCTATGCGTGAAGACGAAGTAGCCACGGCCAGTCGTGACATTCGCGGTAATATCATCAACTTAGATTGAGGGATGCGACCATGCCGGGAGCACAAAAGGGAATTTCAGAAAACCTCGTGGGTCGCGCGCCAGATACTCAGGCACCGGCTGGTGGCGGCGGTTCGCGCGGGATCACTCAGGTGAGTGACGAGCCATATCGCCCTAACGAAATCATCCCAGGTTCCGGCGATAGTCCTGACAGTCACGCTGACGGCAGCATGGATACCTACTCAATGTTTGAGCAGGATCTGCTGGACGTTGACCAGGCGCTGGAGCAAACCTTTGACGAGGCTGAGGGTATCATGGGTATGGCCCGGCAGGAGTGGGTAGACCTCGGTCGCCGCTGCTACGACGTGGGCCGCACCTTCTACCGCCAGGGCTACCAGACCCAGCACCTCAACGGCTCTGACCTTTTCAAGAGCAGACACGAGCGCGGCAGCAAGTATCATGACGCGGCGTATCGCAACCGCTCTAAAATCTTCCGTCCTCTCACGCGCATGGCCGCTCGCAGCTGGGAAGCCGATATCGCGTCTGCGTTATTCATGAACGATGACTACCAGCACGTCACAGCGCGCAACGTCTCTGATCCTGATGCTATGGCAGCAGCAGCCGTCATCAAAGAGATGGTCAACCTGCGCCTGGATAAGAACTGGTACACCACCTGTATCGGCGCGGCACAGGACTCCTTCATCAACGGCCCGGCGATCGGTAAGGTTTACTGGTGGCACGAGACGACAACCACCAGCCGTGACGAGCCAGAGGTTGACGAAGAGGGTAACCTGGTCGGGCTGCGCACAGTCACTGACGAGCACGTGGTAAAAGACGAGCCGGTCATTGAAATTCTGCTGCCTGAAAACTTTATCTTCGACCCGACGGCGCGATGGAACGACGTAGTGGGTACCGCTAAATACTTCGTGCATCGCAAGATGATGTCTGTGGATGACGTGCTGATCCGTATGGACAGCGGCGAGTGGAACCGCATTTCTGAAGGTGAGATTCTGACCTGCCGCTGGGCGATGGAAGATGATGCCGTCATGCAGAGCAAGCGCGGTGAAGGTAAGCCTGACCCGATCAACAACGACAACGCTGACACCGCTTATGAGAGCGTGATGGTCAATGAAGTGTTCGTCCGTCGTCGCGGCGTCTGGTACACCTATCACATGATGGGCACACAGTTCCTGCTGGAAGATCCGGTAGAGCTGAAGGACCGCTATCACCACGGGCGCATCCCGTTTGCCTATGGCTCGGCGATGATTGAATCCCACAATAACATCCCGGATTCAAAGGCTTACATTGGTAGCCACCTGCAGAATGCGGTGAACGAAGTCAGCAACCAGCGCGTGGACAACGTGAAGCTGGCCTTGAACAAACGCTACATTATCCGTCGCGGTGCCACAGTGGATCTGCAGATGCTGACCCGCTCCTCGCCAGGCTCCGTGGTGTTCACGAATGACCCGGCAGGCGACATCCAGCCGATGGAAGTGAACGACGTTACCCAGTCAAGCTATGAAGAAGTTCAGCGCATGACGATGGAGATGAACGAGGTTCAGGGTACCTTCAGCGGCCAGGCTGTGGCGAACAACCGTGAGCTGAACGAAACCGTGGGCGGCATGAAGCTGCTGTCAAATGCCGCGACTAAAATCGTGGACTTCGACATCCGCACCTTCGTCTTCACCTGGGTGCGCCCGGTGCTTGAACTGTTTATGCTGACCATTCAGTATTACGAGAATGACGAAACCATCATGAGTATCGCGGCGAATAACTCCGCATACTTCCCGCGTCTGAAGGTTGAAGACCTGACTGACGACATGATGACTAAGCAGCTGGAGATGAAGGTTGACGTGGGTATCGGTGCTACTGACCCGGTGCAGCGCGTCAATACCCTGATGTACGGCGTGACCCAGGTAATGCAGCTGCCGGGCATGGCTGAGAACATGGATGCTAAAGCTGTGGGCTCTGCGGTATTCTCGGCGCTCGGTCAGGGTGACGGCTCTCGCTTCTTCCCTAACCTGGCGAAGAACTACGTGGAACAGCAGAAAGCTCCACCGCCGCCAGATCCACTGGTGCTGGCCGCTCAGGAAGAGGCGAAGGGTCGCATCCAGGAAGCCCAGGTCAAAGCTGAACAGGCACTGCAGATTGAGCAGATGCGCCTGCAGCAGGAACGTGAGCTGAAACTGATCCAGATGGCGCTGGATGCAGAGACCGCCGGTAAGGGTAACCAGATTGATATCCTCCGCACTTTACTGGAGAATGATACCCGTCTGAAAATTGCTGGTGCGCAGGATGCCACCAAACGACAAACTACGGCACTGCAGGCAGGGATGTCCATGCGTGACACAGCACTGAATACTGCGGCACAAATCGCGCAGTCTCAGTCACCTATGCAGCAGGAGATCAGTAAAGATGTCAAGTAATCTACCACCAATTCCGAAGACGGACGCGCGCGTGAAATACGTGCGCAACTTCGATCAGGTGTTCAATAACATGAAGCCTGAAGATTTGATGACAGATACGTTGTCTAATGATTTTCTTTACAGTACAATCAATATCGGTGAGCAGGCAGCTCACTTCTTCACCGACAGTATGGTGGGCGCAGATTTTGACCGCCGACTGCGGATGAAATTCTTGAAAGGATTCGAAGCATTACTTGCAGCCAACCCAACGGATACGGCAGCAGTAGCGGAGGCGCAGCAGGAGTGTCTGGTGGTAATCAATATTTACCAGACCGTGGCCGCGCAAATCGAAGACAAACACGTAGCACAGCTCGACGTCTATGCGCGTGAACAGTCTCAAGACACGGAAACAGGAGAGTAGTCATGACTATCCAGAATACGGACGCCACGACTCGCCAGCAAACCCAGCAGCAAATTGCGGACGAGAACCACGCGGCAAATTCAGCATCAGGTTTCGTCCCGCCAGTCCCGCCAGCTCCAGAAGCTGAAGATACTCGCACCCCTGAACAAAAAGCCAAAGACGTCGCTGAAACGGTACGCGGCCAGCAGCAAGCTGCAGCCAATGACCGCGAAGAACTGATGGCAAGTATCGCTGCCCGTCGTCGCCAGCACATGGCTGAAGAACACCCAGAAGATGATAACGACGGCTGGGAAAATGAAAATGTTGACATCCTGGATGAAAATCAGGAGAATCAAACGCAGGAGCAAGAAACACAGGGCGCGCAGGAAGCGCAGGTGCAACCGGAAGCCGCACCACCAGCAGACACTGGACCTCGTTTCTTCACCGACGCTAACGGTCAGCAGCAATGTGAGCTCCTGATCAACGGCGTTAAAAAAGTAGTCCCTGCAGAACGTGTGCTGGCAGCAGCGCAGAAATTGGAAGCAGGTGATGAAAGGCTTCGCCAGGCCGCTGAGGAACGTACCCGCTTAGAGCAGGAAAAATTACGATTCGCTCAGGAACGACAGGCGGCGCAACAAGTTTCTCAGCCATCCGTTGACCCGGACGCTGCAGCTAAACAGAAAGCGCTACTACGTGAACGTGTTGAAAGGCTCTTGAATGAGGGCGATGACAGCTCTATCGACGGACTGGTAGAGGCTTTATACGAAGGACGCCAACCGGCTATCCCTCCAGTAAACCCGCACCAGATTGCTCAAGAAGCTATCATCATCAACAACCGCAACGTATGGGATACTCAGCTGATCGCTGACAGTCAGACTTTCGAGACTGACCCAGAGTTTGCTGATATCAATGGCAACGAAGTTTTGAGCCAGAAAGCAAGCGAGTACGCCAGACAGTTGGCAACAGGCAAGGATGATAACGGACATAATGCCCGTGACAAAAACATCCGTCCCCTGGACATCATGCGACAGGCCGCAAATATGGCGCGCGCCGAAGCCCGTAAGATGGCCGAAGCACTCGGCTTGCAGGTAGCTCAGGCACCGAGCCAGACGCAGCCAACGTCCCGCGCAGCGGCGACAGAGGCCCGTAAGCAGCAGTTAGGGAATACAGTAACGGGTGGTGCAGCTCCTCGTACTTCGGGCGAAGAGCAACGTAAAGCAGTCCCGGATGGTGGCCGCAATCCGTCAAGTATGGATTCGAAAGCGGCGGCATTCGCAGGCTTAAATGCGGTACGCACTCAGCCAGCACTGAAACGATAATCGTTCAAAGGAGAGTAATGCTATGGCAGGCCAAATCTGGGGTGTTGACCGTTTAGGCGGTTACATGTACTCCGATCAACTCAGTCAGTACCGTCGTAAAGAAGTTCAGCCGATGATGCGCTTCCGTCAGTTTTGCTCGGCGAAAGAAGCGTTTACCTACGGTCGCGGTGATATCTTCCACTGGGATATCTTCACCAACGTGCGTACCCAGGGTGGTCGTCTGAAGGAAGGCCAGGCGCTGCCTGAAACCAACTTCGAAATCAAACAGGGCTCCCTGTCGATTGACGAGTTCGGTAACTCAGTGCCGTACACCAAAAAGCTGGACAACCTGTCTAAGTTGCCGGTAGAGAACATCATTCAGTCTGCACTGAAAGATGACTGTGCCAAAACTCTGGACTGGGAAGCGTACTACCAGTTCGCACAGACCCGTCTGGTCGCGTACCCAACTGGCGGTACTTCTGCAACTTCCGTGACCCTGGAAGCAATCGCAACCCCTGGCGGCCACACCGCTGTGGTGAACAACGCGGCGCTGTCTCTGGACCACGTGAAAGGCATCATTGATGCGATGAAAGAACGTAACATCCCTGGCTACGACGGTGATGATTACTTCGCGCTGGGTCGCCCGACTACTTTCCGTCCGATTCGTAACGAAATCGAAGAGCTGAGTAAGTATGTCGAAAGCGGCTGGCGTAACATTCGCCTCGGTGAAATCGGCAAGTACGAAGGTTGCCGCTTTGTTGAACAGACCAACATCCCGTCGAAAGGCTGGACCAATGGTAAGTCTGACGAAGCGTTCTTCTTCGGCGGCGACACCGTAACAGAAGCAGTTACCGATCCTGAACAGATTCGTGGTAAACTGCCTACTGACTACGGTCGCAGCAAAGGCGTGGCATGGTACTACATGGGCGGCTTCGGCATCGTCCATAACCAGAGCGCTGCAAACGACCCGACTGCTTCGCAGAACCGCATCGTTAAGTGGGACTCCGCAAGCTAATCCAACAGGGGCGCTAGTCGCCCCTAGTTAAAAGGAGAAGTATCATGGCAACACCATATGGCATGCCCGTTAACGACGGCGCAACCGCACCGAAAACGAAGGACACTGGTACTGCCGAGAACGGTCTGTCCCATCTGTCTAAAATCAACATCACTGAACGTCCGGTGACTGAGCAGGCGCGCTTCTCCTCTGGTGAGCGCAACGAGTCTCTGCCGGGTGGTTTCAAGCTGGTTCAGTAAGGGAGAGCTGATATGTACTCTTATGACCAACCGCTGCTTGATCACCACGTGTTTGCACCGGTAACCCCGTTCAACACGAACTTTGGTACTCCACCGGCGGCAGCTCTGCTGACTCTCCCGACCATCAGTTGTGGTGATCTGGGTGACGACCCGCAGAAACTGCGTCAGCCACGCGCGCTGCGTAATGCTCGTGTAGTGGGTATCTGTGGTATCGTGCAGACCGCTGGTACCGGTACAATCCAGATTGGTGACGGCACGGACCCTGACCGTTACGGCACCATCACTCTGGACCAGACAGTAACCGCAGGTAACTCAATTGTTGCGACAATTGAACTGACTGAGGAAGGTTGTCACATGGGCGTGGCTGACGTCAACCCAGCTACTACCTCCTTCACTCTGACCTTCGCTGGTACTGCTGTGGTGACCGGTCTGAAAATGCTGATCGCTCACTGGTAATCGCCAGTGACGGTATCCGAAGGGGTGGCCTTGTGCTGCCCCTTTTTTATTGGTAAAGTCTATAGGTCTAACACAGGAGGTGTATCATGGGACGCAACCGGGATTACGGTCATGACGACGCGTTTTCATGGGGTCAACGCACGGTAGGTGACGTGGACTATATGAACGATCAGATGGAACGGGAACGCCTCGGCTGTCACCTGCCTCCTCGTGATTGTTTGGGAAGTGTGGAAGATGACTGGCCTAATGTAGATTGTTGCGTACCGGGTGAAGGTTACCTGGCAAGCAAAGGGCTGGAGCGTTTTACTGCACACAACGAACCGGGCTGCACCGTCAAACCGATGTATGACGAACAGACGGTTTATTCTGGATATGGAGCGGAAAATCATGGGTACCAAAAAGGTAAAGGCTAAGGCCAAACTCGACACGAGCAAACCGTACGGCGAAGTATGGGGCCCTGTCGAAGATGTAGTTGGCGCACGTTACTCTCAAGGCACCAAGTTGTTTAACGCCGCAGGTGAAGAAGTTCACGACTTCGCTGAAAACGTTGACGAAGATCAGCTGGAGTTCCAGGAGGAAGTGCAGGAAGCGCTTAAAAACGGTGAAGAGCCACCAGAAGCACCGGCTCCTGAAAAGCTGCTGCAGACTGAAAATCCTCAGCTGCCTGGTCTTCCACCTGAGAAAAAGTAAGAGGTCGCTATGCCAGAAACTCTGCTCAGTATGACCCAGAAAGTCGCGCAACAGGCGGGTCTCTCCGGGAACATGACAACCGTGGCCGTGGCTACGGGTGATGCGGCTCGTATTGTACAGTTTGTCAAAGAGGCAACCACGTACATTCAGAACCGCTGGGGTGACTGGCGCTTCCTTTGGGGCGGTCTGCTGGATGGCGTTACATCGTCTTCGGTGAACACCATCCCTGTTCCGGTAGGTCATTACCGCTGGGACAGAGACCGCCTCTTTTTCGACAACCGCACCGTGTGCACCGTCACATGGGACGAATTTCAGCCATACGCTAACATGAATGAGGCAGGTTATCCTACCCAGTTCGTGATTATGCCGGACTCTACCATCCGCATGTTCCCGCCGCCGGACCAGGAATATGCCTACAGCTTCTCCTGGTATAAGGAGTCGCCAGAGCTGGTGGCCGATAACGACCAGCCACTGATCCCAGATCGTTTCCGCTACGTCATCATCAACCGTGCCCTGTGGCTGTACGCCATGTACGATGACTCAGCGGAACTTGCAGCTAAAGCTGAAACTGAGTTCAACAACTGGCTGACCCTTCTCGAAGGTGATCAGCGCGCCGGTGGATACGCAACAAACCAGTCTTCAGGAAATCACGTAGTTATCTCAGCGGAGTGAGATTATGGCACAGTATGACCGTTTCCCCCTGGCTGGAGGGCTGGATACTGCCACCCCTTACATTAGCCGCGCACCAGGCACCACCCTCACGATGCTTAACTTTGCCCCCGACACTGACGGGGGTTATCGTATGTCCGGCGGCTATGAGCGCTTTGACGGACGTGTAGCGCCGAGCGAAACCATTATCTACAACCTGTACCTTGACGGGCCGATGACCAGTACGCTCCCGGGCGATATCGTCAACGAGCCACTGGGCAGCGCGCAGGGTTACGTGGGTCTGGTCTACGATAACAACTTGTGGGTCACCACCCTGAACGAGGAAGAGTTCACCGTGGGCCTGCAGGTCACCGATGGCACCACCACGCGCACCATCACGGCTATCGCTCAGGAAACGATTGACTACCGCAGCTACGACCCGCAGGGTAAGCGTAGCAACCTGATGGTGGTAACGCCAGTCGCTGGCCGCTCACTGGTGCCGGGCATGCGTATGCTGGGCCTGACGTCCGGCGCAGAGGTCACCGTTAACAAGCTGCTGGAAACGCGGGACGGCTACTGGCTCTACACCACTTACGATCTGGGTGTACCGCAGCCGGGCGAAACCATGCAGGCTACCGACTCCAGCCAGTATGTGTACCAGAGCGGTGAAGAGCTTGAAGCCATGCTGTCCGACCCTGCCACGCCTGCAGGCAACTTCTTTTTCCTCAGCGAATACCGCCGCAGTCTGATCATGCCTGTGCCCGGCGTAGGTCCGGTGAATGGTGTATGGGAGCTGGAAGGTACGGTATACGCTATCCGTAACGAGGCCACCAGTACCTTCGGCGTGCTGTATGAGTCTTCCCCACTGGGCTGGATTAGCGTGCCGCTGGGCTCTACTCTGACGTGGAACAGCAGGCCTGCACCGATTACTGACGACCATCTGGGCACCGGCGATGAAATTGAGGGCGCTACTTCTGGCGCTACAGCAACCGTGGGTTGGGTCGGGTATAGCGCGCAGGACCACTCCGCTGGCTATGTCACCTTTATGACCTCAACTGGCACCTTTGTCGCCGGGGAAGATCTGGTGAACAACTCGCAGCCTGGCACGCCGGTAATCGGGAAGGTGGCCGCTGCAGCAACGATGAACGTCCTGCCGCCGGACGGCACCTATCGTTTCATCAATCATAACTTCTTCGGTGGTACCGATTCGTTTGCCATGTACTCGGTGAACGGTGTGGGTCCGGCATGGGTATATAACCCCACCATCGGTTTCAGCTTCATTCCTACCGGGCGCACCCCGGAACTGGAAAAGCCGTTTGATATCGTGGAGTACAAAGAGCACCTTTTCCTGGCGTTTGAGTACGCGCAGATCCAGCACAGTGTCATCGGCTCACCTATGGACTGGTCAGGTGGTCTGGGTGCGCAAGAGTTCACCGTGGGCTCAGAAGTCAGCTCGCTGATCCCGGGTCCAAAGGCGCTCATTATCTGTACCGAAAAAGACATCCAGTCGCTGGAAGGTGGTAGCGTGGATGACTGGCAGAAAGAGGTCATCACCCAGCATACCGGGATCGCTAAATTCACCGGGCTGTATCAGTCACAGTCGTTCGTACTGGCGCAGGCCGGTATCATCGTACTGGACCGCACAGACGCCTTTGGTAACTTCTCTGATGCCGTCATCTCTGACCGTATCCGTAACATCATCGTGCCGCTGTTTAACAACTGCCGGGGCGCGCTGGCGCGTAAGGACAAAGGTCAGTATCGTCTGTACTATGACGGTGACAACAACATCTGCCTGTCTACCAACCAGGGTAACGTGACAGGCTTCTCGCAATTCGATTACGGTGGCCTCCAGGTGCGCTCGTCGTGCAACCCGTACGGTAGGGTTTTTCTGGCGACAGACGCAGGCTACGTGTATCATGATGACGTCGGTGGGAGCAATGACGGTGAGGAGCGCGTGTCCGTGTTCCGTACGTCGTTTGCTAATCAGGGCGACCCTGATACCCGCAAGAGATATCGCCGTATCGACATGACGCTTAGCGCTGACAGCTTTGTCAACTTC
>JACCDR011374881.1_pt1 | contig 15897 bp, 15 predicted proteins | sample 7446431 | NCBI WGS metagenome assembly JACCDR01 (sample SAMN15323443, study PRJNA562643) | freshwater metagenome | isolation source: river surface water | place: USA:Blue River Watershed | collected 2017-08-17 | reverse complement strand
TCACTGCCCGCTAACCACACTCCAAACTCACCTCCCACGCGCAGCAGTCCCGTTAACAGCACTCTAAGCAGCAGTCCAAACTCGCCTGCCGCTAACAGCCCTCTAAGCTCACAGCCCATTAACAACCCTCTAAGCTCACATCCCACTAACAGTCCTCTAAGCTCACTGCCCACCAACAGCCCTCTAAGCTCACAGCCCACCGACAGCCCTCTAAGCTCACTGCCCGGTCCAAACAATGGTCAAAAGCCACCACCTACAAACACGCCCAACCCCTACGATACGGATTCCGACAGCGAGTCTCCCGTCACTCACCTCACCCATACACCCATCTCAAGCACCCAGGGCCGGGTCGACCTCTACCCCAACAACATCTGGCGCCAGCACCTAGCTGCTCGAGTAAACAAGGCCGGCAACCCCGTTGGCAACGCGTAGGACGTTGTAGCTGCGTGCAAATATCTTGACGCGCCCGTTTGGCGTGTGGGGGGCAAACGTGCAGATCAGGACTGCATTATCAACGCGCGAGAAGTTGTTGGTGCCCGACGGCTGGAGCTGTTCCGGCTGCAGCGCGAATGAGTACACGTATATGGGTTGGTTTGGTACGCGCGTGTGGTGCATGAACGGCTGTGTGACGGTGAAGTACCTCCAATCGCGTTCCTGGAACTGATCCGAGCCGAGAAGGGATAGCTTGGCGCCCCGGATGGCCACGTCTGTGAACCTGTTGTCCGACCGGGTCGACGCTGCTGCTGTCACGACGCACTGGATCGTGAGCGGTGACGCGTGTGCACCCGGTGCTACCTCCACTGTTATGCTCGTAGCCAATACCTGTGTCCGGAATGCGTTGGATGATATGGCTGCACCGAGTGCGTTAGTGATCGTGGTGGTGCATGCTGCCGATGCGGTCCCCGCGGGGTTGGGCAGCTGAACCAGTGTACCGAGCGTCTGGTCGAATGCGACGTTGGTGCGCCTTACTGTGTACGCCGTCGTCGGACCCCCCGTTACCTGGGTGTTGGCATCGGACGGCGTGGGGCATGTGTAGTCGAAGTGGCGGTTCCCGGTCAGAGAGTTTGCTGCAATTGACTCGTCCGTCTGGTACACGAATATGATCTCTTTGCATGGGTGGGAGAACCCGAGCTCGAACCTGCGCGTGGACGTTCCGGCCGTGTATGCTTCGGGGCCTAGGTACTGTGTGATTTCCACCAGGTACTCTAGGTGTGTGTCCTGGAACAGCTGACGCTCGCTGGCATCCAGTTGTACAAACGTGCTGTACACTTCGGCCCTCACCAACGATATGGCCCTGGACGTATCGCCTCGACGGTGGGCGCCTGTGACGATGACGCCCGTCGACCGGATGAGCGTTTCGAACCTGGCAAACTCTACTGTTATGCGCACGTCGTGCATGGTTAGTGCACACATGGGTATGGCCTGGTCGGGTTTGTTGAAGAAGTAGAATCGCAGGGGGATGGACACGTTTGACTCGGATGCGGGGTTGGCTTGTGTGAGCCGCCGGTACCCCGCTAACCGTTCATTGGTTTCCGACAGTTCTGCGTAAATGTCGGCAAACTCCGGGACGATCCGTTCGATCCGCGTGCCTCCTATCCAGCACTCGGCGCTGCGTATGAGGGCCAGACCCACGTTATCAACCCAGTCGACTGACGCCGGCGGTGTGCCCGTGGTTGTCACAAACTCGTAATCCACGAGGGCCGGCAGCGTGACCTCCACCCATACAGTCAGCAGCAGGTCCCCCGACCTTGAAATGGGTGCAGTCACGAGGTTGCCGAAATCGGACGTGCCCTGCAACGTGGACTTGACGTGCTGCAGTGCGAACGGCGTGTGGCGTTTCTGTTGGGTCTTGAAAAACGTAATGCTGGGGTCGCCAGTTAGGTACAAGTCCTGTGATCCCAGCCCGCTCGGTGTGAACATTGTTTCTGACACTGACATACACACATTTTTTTTGGAAGTGGGTGCGAGAGATGCAGAACATTCAGAACATTCCGCTTAAAGTGCCCGCCAACATGCCAGAAGTCCCTTGTATACGGATATGGCCCGACAGCAGCGACTTCCCCATCCGCGAGTGCAAACGGTCCCCCGAACGGTGTGCACAGCGAAACAACCGCATGAACAAGTCGCAGAATAATCAACAAACAAACAAACCAGTAAACAAACCAGCAAACAAATCAACCAACAAACCGGCAAACAAACCAGCAAACAAACCAGCAAATAAACCAGCAAATAAACCAGCAAATAAACCAGCAAGTAACTCAACATACAAATCAACAAACAAACCAGCAAACAAACCAGCAAACAAATCAGCAAGCAACCCAGCAAACAAACCAGCAAACAAACCAGCAAACAAATCAACAAACAAATCAGCATACAAACCCAAACTGTGAAGCAGAACGAAACACCACGCGATTCGCCTGATGATGCATTCTTTTGTGCTTCTGTTTTTGTACAGTCTGTACACTTATCGGGACTTGCTGCGTCTAGTCTTGGACTTGGACCTAGACCTCTTTGACTTGGATGACTTGGACTTGGATGGTGACTTGGACTTGGATGGCGACTTGGATGGGGATCGGCGACGCCGTCTGCGCTTTTCGATTGGTTGTGTTGGTGATGAAGGCATTGTTACACCCATTTAGAAAAAAATTTCGCAAGCTGTTTGTCGCGTTGGTCCTGTATGGGGTCCTCCAGCTCAAAGAATGTCGAACTAACCCAGACCGTCGAGTTTGTAACGGATTCGCTCATTCAGTCCACGATATCTGCTGGGTGCAAGGTTGGGTCCACGTCCTCGCAGAGCAATGTGCTGGAGATTGACGGCACTGCGTACAACAACCTGTTGAGTGGGTGTTTCCAGAGCTGTGCGCAGCCGGGGGCGCCATCCGACTGTCGCATGCAGTGCCAGAGCGCGGTGCCGACGATCAAGAACATCGACATGACTAACCGGTTCAGTTTCAGCGGTGCGTGTTCTGTCGACAACACACAACTGTCTCAGATCCAGTCCGACCTTGCAAACAAAATGGACGCCAAGGCCAAGAACTCGGAGGACGTGGTTGCGGGCACCCTCAAGTCGCTCGGCAATGCCATGACGGGTGGTGACACGTCCGACAATGTGATGCAGAGCAACGATGCCAAGTTCCACCAGATAACCCGCCGCGTCGTGACAGCCACGCTAATCAACGACTTGGTCAACGCTTCGCAGCAGGGTAACAAGCTCACGATCGTGGTGGCGCCCATGGACGCTGGCAACATAATCATGACGAACCAGGCGGACATTGTCATGAAGGCCGCCCTGGCTAACGAAGACGTGTCGACTGCCGTTGCCAAGATGTCGAACGATCAGAAATCGTCCACCGAGAACAAAGATCAGTTTGCAGTGCTGCAGTCAATCACCGATATGGTCAATTCCCAGGGTGGCATGGTGCTGTTCATTGTCCTCGGCGTCGTTGCAGTGGTCGGCCTGGTTATGTACTTCATGTTTCGCTGAGCATCACTCGTCGTCGCTGCCGTCATCGCCGTTGTTTTCGTCGTCGCTTGCCGGTTCCTTGGCGCGCTTGGGTGCCTTTTTGGGGCTCTTCTTTTTTGCTGATCGCGTGTGCTGGATGACGTTGGGCGTGGCGTTCTTCTGCACCGCTGAGTAGGCGTACTCGCTGAGTATGTGGATCGTGTCGCGCACTTGTTTGCCTGTCTCCTCGTCGATAATGGGTTTGCCCATGCTACTGGGTAATGTACGCCCCTTGATGGTCATGTTTTTGTCCGTGACGGCGCCAATCCCCACCCGTGCACTGGCCATCGCTTGCTCCAGTGTTTTGCGCTTGATCGTGACGGTGTAGGTGTATACCGACCCCCTTGACTGCGTGTAGCCATCGCTGCTGAACGACACGTCAAACTCCAAGCTCTCCCCGCGTGTGAGGAGGTTGCGGCCAGGGTGTAGCTCGTGCCACCTGCGCTTGACCTTGCTTGCAAACTTCCTTGCAGCGTGGTGTGCATTTTTGGCATTGACCGAGTCGCCCTTGGTCACCTCCTTGGCGAACCTTCTGTCGATGCGAATAAGTGAGAACTTGTGGTTCTTGTTGGGTGCGCGCTGGCGAACGCTACCACTCTTTGTGTGTTCGCTGGATGCTGGCATTGTTTTGTGATACTAGCCCCGTCAGAAAATTTTTTACACGTCGCACCGCACTCTCACATGTTGTACTCGCTGTCGTGGTCGCTCCTGGGTGGGGAGGCGTGCTCGCTCTTGTGCACCTGTACGGCGGCTGCCTGGTGCCCCAACACCCCTCCGTTGGTAAACTGAGTGGCTCCCTCGTTACGCCCCCTGTCGTTTCTACCACCCCGGTTGGCCGACTCCCCCCGTTCGCTTGTGCCGTTCCTCTCCCGTGGGTAGCTCCTCTCCTGTGGGTAGCTCCTCTCCTGTGGGTAGCTCCTCTCCTGTGGGTAGCTCCTTTCGCTCGCACCTACTCTCCCCTGCTTCTCGCCCCTTCTTGCGCCTTCGTTGGTATCCCCGTCCCTCCTTTTTTGGCCGCTCTTGTAGCTCATCTCGCTGGGACTTCTCTCATCGACCGGGGGCTCTGCGGTGTACTGCTGTGTTTGGTAATCGCGGTGCTGCATGTTGATGCTCCTCGACAGCGAGTGTGCGTAGGTGGGCTGGGGTGTGTAATGGATCGTTTCTTCGTCGGTGTTGGAGTTCAGCACTATACTGACGCTCAAGCAACGGTTCATGCACGCCTTGTCCACGATGTGCCGGACGCGCTTGAAGAAGAACATGTCGTTGCGCTGCAGCATGAGCGTGGGGTCCCCCAGCAGCACAACCGCCGTCTCGCGGAAAATGTCGCGTGTGATGTTGATCGTGTCCACTGCGACGTTGGTGCTGTGGTTGAACTTGCGCCGGCACTCCCGCCCGATGTACATGAGGAACGAGTCCATTTCGAATGAGTGGCACACGTCCCCCGACATGTCCATGCTCATGTCCCTGCCCTCGACGTCCTGCATGTCCCGCATCTTGTCTTTGAACGCCGACATCTTGCGGTGGTTGTCCATGTTGGGATCGTCGTTCCCCTCACACTTTGCATAGATCTTGCGGAATGCGTCTCGAAGGGGTTTGACGAGTTTGTGTGTGAAGAGTGTCACGAGATCGGTGTACTTGTCGGGTGCCGCGCCGGGCATGTTGGTTGTCTGTGCGTGGTCGTGTGCACGCTGCGATTTTTTTTGGGTCCACAGGTACGCGCGACCATGCTTACGATTGCGTCCATGTTTACTATCATACGCAGGGCTGCGCCGTACATCCAGTGGGCTGCTCTCATTGCGGCGTGCTGGCAGCAAACCACCCTCCGCAACCAAACATCCACCGCGCAACGAACACCCGTCACAGTGGCCATTTTCGATTCCGGTGCGCCGGTGTACGATTTCCAGCCAAACTCGGCGTTGTCAACGCGCGGATGCTCCGCAAACACGACCTTCTGTTGCGCATTGTCGCGGTTCTGGTGTGACCAGTCCCACATCTACGACTGCCCTGGGGGGCACGGTACGTCTGTGACCGGCATCGTCCGCGCCCTCGCCCCCGCAAGCGCCATCGTGCCCGTCAAGGTTTCGCTGTGCACGGGTGCCGTGGTGCATGGTGCAGTGGACAACGGGACCAAGTGGCTGGTGGGTGCTGCGGCGCTGAAACCTCCCGTCGTGGTTTACCTGCCGTTTTCTCACCGAGACACCCGCCGTGTACCGGTGCTGGGCCGCGCAGTTAGGCGTTTGCTCAATGCCAACTTCACGGTCGTGCAGCCGTCCGGCAATAACGGCGAGCACTACTGCCAGAGCCCCCATTCCGCCAACAATCTTGTCGTGGTAGGCGGTCTCATGCGCGTCGGTGACAGTTCGTGGGTGGTTTGGCCCGGCTCGAACTGGGGCGCTTGCGTGGACGTGTACGCGCCTTCCGAGAATGTGGAAACTGTGGACCCGGTGGGGATGCGCGTTCGCAAGGTCACGGGGACGTCGATGGGCGCGGCCGTTGTGACCGGGATGTTGGCCGAATGCATGCAATTCCGAGGCGTTGATGAATGCGTGCACCTCATCACCGCGGGTGTCAGGATTTTTTCTGGTGGCGTGGTACCAAATGTATTCATCCAAGACGGCGTTCGGCTATGCGTCACACACCGCTCTTCCAACACATCATCGAGCGCCGACCGCGGCAACCGCTCTAAGCCCGCCAGTTAGTGTTGCCCCCAAGGAGAGCAAGCCCGACGACCCCCTGTGGACGGCTGCACCCGCCATTCTGTTCCGTGATCGTGCACTTGAGGCGTGGCCGTTCGACCCTAACCTGACGCCTATTCGCAAGATCAACGCCGCTGTTCGCCTGTGCGTTTACATTGCCATTGCGCTGTACACCATTGCGCCGGCGACGGGGGTCCGCAGCTCCGTGTTTGCCCTCATCACTGCTATGCTCGTCACGGCTACGTCACCTCGACCTGGACCTGGATTTGGACCTGGATTTGGACCTTGATTTGGACCTGGATTTCGATCTGGTGTCAGATTTTGATTTCGACTTGGCGCTGGCCAGTGACGATGGTTCGGTTTCGCGCACCCCGCCCGACGCCCTCCACGCCAGGCCGCACCACCGCATGGCCTCTGTGCCGCCGTGGAGGAACAGCCGCATCGCAGGCCCGTAGCCGTCGCGTTTCATGTGCGGTACGCCGAGCCGGCTGGCGTCCTGTTGGAACTGCGCGTACGAGCGCCGGCACTTGGACGCATTGGCGCGGAACCACGCCCGGATCGACTCGTACATGGCCTCGGAGATGTGGGGCTGCTTGAGCATTTTTGCCGCGCGCGCTGCATCCGCGGGTGATCCCCCTTTGAACCCCATTCGGGTGTGTAGCTTGAGTGCAAACCGCAACACGTTCTTGACTTGTGAGGGTACCCTGTATTCTTTCATATGTATTGTTGTTTGGTTCGTTCTGCTGCATATATTTTTTTCATGGGTGTGCATGATTTCGGCCAACCAAGCATCGAGGATTTCATCGTGTACACAGGATGCGCTGGCGTACGATGTGCATGAGGTGGCTGCAGCGTGTTCGCACAGCATTTCCCTTGCCGCCAGCATGGGGTTTAGACATACGCAGTTCACGGTTCCAATCATGTCGAGCCGCAACACAGTCATAGACAGGGACCGGGTTATCAAACTGCTCACACACCAGTTACAAAGCCTTGGGTACATGGTGGACCAGACGGGTACTGGTTCCATTCTGGTTAAATGGAAGCGGTCTTCAAAGACAACCAATGCACCTTCCTTTGCAGCAGCTGTACAACCACGATCAAATGCCCATTCAACTATGCGCACAAATGCCCATGCAACTATGCAAACAAATGCCCATTCAACTATGCAAACAAATGCCCATTCGACTATGCGAACAAATGCCCATTCGACTATGCAACCAAATGCCCATTCAACTATGCAACCAAATGCCCATGCAACTATGCAAACAAATGCCCATTCGACTATGCGAACAAATGCCCATTCGACTATGCGAACAAATGCTCATTCAGCTATGCGAACAAATGCCCATTCAGCTATGCGAACAACCGCGCATACAAGTGAAAATACACATTCACGCCCAAAACAGGGAGGAAGGGTCCGCCAGTGTGGCAACACCACCATCACGCTTTGATTCAAGTCCTGTGGTTGACAATCCACGCGTAAAACGGGTCAATGGTGATGGCTGGGTAGCGCACAGGGTGTGGCTTTTCCGAATGCATGATGATGTCGGCATTCACGTGCGTTTTTACGGCCTCCACGTACGCCTCTGGGACGTTGGCCTTGATGGGGCCGAGCGAACCGTAACCCACCACCGGTCGTGCGTCCAAGACGATCGTATACATCTTCCTGGGCAGGTGGAAGAGGGCCGACCGCATAGCCGACATCCTGACTAGCATATCTTTGGACGGTTTGGTGCCTCCCGGGCACATGTTGGCCAGACTGACCTTGACTTGGATCTTGACAGGACTGCGCATCAAGACGCTTATGATTTCCCTTGCAAAGTCGTCCCCAAACGAATGTTCGATACTCTGTATGTAGTCGATGGTGATCGAAACCATCACCGCATACTCAAACATGCTGTACACCCTCCTGCTCACGGTGCTGTACGGGGCGAGGTGGCGGATGCACTGTGGTAGCTTGGTAATGGTTTCCAGTTTCTGACAGCTATAAACTTCCATTGCAGCGTCTATGGGCATGGACTCAAGGTGTATGAAGCGTGCGAACGATGGGACGCGATCAAGGACGTGCTGCAAAATGTGTTCCTTTACGAACTGGTGTGACAAGTTGCGGACCATGAACCCATTTTCCCCCACACCGAGTCGGAAGCCGCACTGGATGATTGTGCGCTGTGTGGGTCGGACGATGGTAAGGGCAGCGCACAGGAACAGCGTGTAAAACATCGCGGTCGCCGAAGACGATGTGTACCAATCCGGTATGCTCGTCCGTTTATTGCGTTCCTCTGCGTTGGCCGCTATGAAGCTTATGTGCTCGAACACGAACTGGGAAATCTGCACAACGGTCTCATTGTCCGACACCAGCACGCGCCCCTCCGCGTTGTCCACCACCAAAAGCGCGCGGAGGATGTCTGCCTCGACGTTATTCGCGTCATCGCGCGTGAACAGCATCGACACGGTATCTGCACACCCCACAGTCACAGAAGATCGGCTCGTGTTCGGGAACAGCGCATCACACACATGCCCGCGTGCGCACCTAGGATTCTGTCCAGCGCGCCCTTGGCCCTGCTCCACGTGTACGAATCGACGAGGCTGAGCTCGTTGGTGAGCGCGCCCAGTGCTGAGTTGTCAGATGCATCGTGTTGGGCCATGGTGTCGAAAGCGTGGTATGTGCGTGTCAATCGGGGCGTGGCATGAACGATGGCGGGGTCTGCACGATCACGAGTGTTGTGCGTGGATGAAGTATCTGGAACGAGTATCTGGAACACTCGTTAGTCCGTACCATGCCGCGTGCGGACCGCAACCACCACGTTGGCAGCACCTTCCACCGCGGGCGTGGGTTGTTTGGCGAATGTTCGCCCCGGAAATGTGTTGCGTAGGAACCTCAGCATGATGCGCGTGTCCGAGCCACTCTTTGCCTTAATTTTGATCGCTCGTTTTGCATCGAGTGACACACGCATGTGCGCAATTCGGTGCCCGCCCTCCAGCAGCGTCACTTTTCCGGTTTCTGACACGTCGAATGTCAAGTCCCGCATGTGCGCGTGGGGTGTTCCCGGCACAGCGACCACGGTTCTCGACACGTACCACTTGCGTGTGAACAGCGGGTAGCCGTGGGACGTGTCGACCGCGTCCGGTCTGCCTGCGTGGATGGGTGGTAGCGCCATGGGCGTGAGTGCTTCATGGTGCACATCCTCAGACCCCCCATCGCTTTTGTGAAACCCCATTTTCTCATAAAACCCCACTGCGCGGTGCACTGAGTTCAACTTGAGCCATTTGCCGGGGAACATATCGCGTATGAGTCGAATGATCGTGGTTCCGAGGTAGCCTGGTGCCCTGCGAGGTGGGTCGGTGTGGCGTGGCGCGTTATAGCGGATGCCCTTGCTCAAGTCGGTCACCAACAGATTGATAAACACCGTTTGGGGCTGGACATAGAACTCCGAGAATCCACACTCGGTACCGTTTTTGTTTGCTGTGAGCTTGGTATCGCCATCGTCCAGCTGTTCCAGCGTGAAGTGTACGCCGCTGGGTATGGTGTATGCGTGCGAGCCGTGCCAGCGCACCGGTATGAGGGGGGTGCTTGTTCTTGCCCCCGGTACGTGTTGCATGGTGTGTCACTTGTTCTAAAAAAAGTTGTTGAAACAACAATTTTCATCAGCAACTGTTGAAACACCAATTTTCATCAGCACCTGCTGAAACTGCCCAACTGATCCGCTGTCTTGACCGCCAAATCTTGAGAAACTGCCCTACTCTGCTCTACGCCGTCGAACAAATAATCACACAAACAGACAACCAAACAAACCAGCAACCAAGAAACAACCGAACAAACCAGCAACCAAGAAACAACTCATCGACTGCCTTCACCGCCAAAGATCAAATATCCAGAGACGAATAATCAACCAACATTCACCAGGTCGAGAGACGAATAAGTAACCAAGTAATCGATCTACTCTGATCCACTCTGATCCGCCGAAACCAGCGAGAGACGTAACCAAGTAATCAATCTACTCTGATCTACTCTGATCCGCCGAACCCAACGAGAGACGTAACCAAGTAATCAATCTACTCTGACCTACTCTGATCCGCCGACACCGCGCCGTGGACGCAGTGCAGCTCATTGTACACGGTCTGCGTGATCAGTGCGTCCGACCGGGGGTGTACGTACATGACGTGCTCCACGCCCTCTATCTCGCCCGCCCAGTACACGTCCCACAGCATGCCCGCCTGTGCAAACATGGTTGCTTGTGGCAGCACGACCACTGTTGCAGCAGGCACGTTGTGTGAGAAAAACATGTCGTTGGCGTCGGGGTCGGCATTCCGACATATGAGCACGAACGCCGTCAGGGTCTGAAGACTCGACTTGAACACGATCTGCGACGCCTCGCTGCACACCAGCGTCAACATGCGGAGGCGTGACAGTGCCTGCATGGGTTCCAAGTCGATGGGTGTGCCTGCAATGCCGAAGAGCATGATGCTGAGCTCGGACACGGTTGCAGGTAGCGCCCGTATGGTGGGCAGTGCGTGTATGGTGTGCATATGCAAGCTGAGGATGTCGACGCACGCCATGCCCTTCAAGTCGACTATTACGTTCGCCATGATGCGGGCCTCCACGCAGTTTTCGGCTGTGATTGCAAGCTTGCTGTCGTTGAACCTGCTGTACACGTTGATGTCGAGGTGATTGAGGGTGGTGGGCAGGACGAGCGACGACGTTGGCTTGGCGGCGGTTGCCATGGATGCAACGAGCGTGTCCAGGTGCGGGCATGCTTGGATGATGCGCATCATGCAGTCGTTCTCGACGATGATTCTGGTGTCCAGCTCGATGTGGGCGATGCCGTCGTACCGGATCCCAAAGTCGTTGACTATCATGGTGCTGCAGTGATGCTTGACCACCAGCTCACTGGGTCGGAAGTGGTTGACGACGTCCGTGACACCCCCCAAGTCCTGCGAGTGTGTCGGTCAGTTTGTTAGTGTGTGAATTACCACTTCAATCAGCAAACTACCACTCCATTAGCTATACCTGTGCGTTGTGGAGGTCGATGCGCAGGGCGTCCAGACTCTGCTGCCGCGTGGCCCCCTCCAATACCGCGCAGACTGGTTTGAGGTTGTCAACGACAATGGTCAGACTGCGAACCGTCGCTGGGACGTGGCGCAGTGCGGATGCAAGTTCCTTTGGCGTGCTCCTGATCGCGAGGTTGCACAGCCGTGACATGTTCTGCACGCACTCCGCGATGTTGGCAGTGCCGCATATGGTCGCGGTGCGCACGCCAGTCAGTTGCTTGATGAAGTCCATTGGATACAGGACGGACGAGCCGTTCAGCTTGATAGCGTTGCCCGTATGAGCTGGCTCGATCACTGCGCGCTGAAGCGATCGAATCACGACGTTCCTCAGAGTATGGCACGTGCGGGCGACGCTGAGCTTATCGATGGGTTGCAGCATCGCCACCACGAGCACCCAGATGCACTCCGGCAAATCCATCGTGAACCTGTCACCTACCTACTTCTAATGTGCGGATTGCGATGTGCGAGTATTGTACATGCGGTAATTGTTAATATCAGATATGCACAATGGTAATAGATATTGTACCAGATACACACACGCCAATCTTGCATTGGTGGCAGATACTGTTGTACCGACCGCCGCGTGCCTTTCCGTACCGCGTGCGAACTTTAGCCACTGAAATCAGCACTAATCCCGACTTCTTTCACTGAAATCCCGACTTGTTGTCACTTACCCGTTGTCGCTGCCTGCCTGCTACTTCAGAACGTGTGCCATGTCGTTCCAGTGCGATCCCGACGCGGACTTGGTTTCGCTGATGCACGCCGTGACTACCATCCGTGCCAACTCGGAAGCAAAGATCATGCGCACCCTGGCTAACGGGCTGGAACAGGTGGCGTGCGAACTCCCACATGCTCAGTCACCGGACGCGCGGCGTGCATTGCTTGATCGGGGCATGGACATGATCATTGAGCGGTTCCCACCCACGGATAGGCGCGCTGGGGGGAAAAACTTGGGCACGCGGATCATGGTCGGGCTGATGGATCTCCCTGTATGGCCACGCGAGGACGTGTGCAAGAAGCTGGAATCCTATGCTGTCTTTTTCAAGTACTACCGCGACCCGGACACTTACCTGCACGTGGTTGACGGTGCCAAGAAGAGCGCGGTGGCTCTGCTGAAGACGTCTGCGTGTTTGGATGCCGAGATCGAGCGCATGGACGGCGCCCTCGAGTGCCTGTACCCCCGGTTTCCGTCCAAGGCATCGTGGATGCGTAGACGCCAGGGAGTATGGGGCAGCCGCGAGGGCTCGGTGTCATTGTGACTGCATCACATCTTCCAACAATTCGACCACCTCCCGCACCTTTGCCTTGACATCGCCCTCCGTCATGTCCATCTCGGGCCAATCGTTGATGTTGGGCTGGCTGAGCAGCGATGTTCCCTTGTTGTTGGTGCACGTGCGGATTGTGGTTATAGCGTTTGTGATATCCAAAACCCATTTCATTTTGGCGTTGTGCTCCGCAAGTCCGTGTTTTGTGGCGTTCATTGCATCCAGTAACGCAGCCACGGTCCGGGCTGGTATGGTTGCTGTGAACATGTCTTGATTGTAGAATGTGATGAAGCGTTTGTTGGTCAACAGCTGCGCGTACTGTTTCTGTTGTGCTATTTTAACTACCCATTCGTCATTGGAAAGTTGGGATTCATCATTGGAAAGAGGGATGGCTGGACGAATGCTTAGCGTGGTTATGTAATGTTTCCTGATTGGGTTCGTCTCGGATGCATCGGCTACCCCGACGTGGCCTGCATGAGATTTGACTTTAGCGTCCATTGACTGTGTTGTCTCAGTAAACGGCAGAAACATGAATGGTTTCAAGTACTCTTTGGACGATGCGTCTGAAATGGTGGAGTGCATGTCGCAAGTGAAGTAATCGTCCCACCCATGTACGCAGTATACAAACGTCTGGTAGAACGGTAGTCTGGTACCAACCGTTTTCTCGAAGAACCCACCCACAAACACATTCTGCATGATGTATGTCCATGGCATGTGTAATGCAAGGCGACAGAACTCCCCAAACTGCATGTTTACGAACGTGTTTGCGGTGTTGTTGAGTGCATGCATTGCCGAGCTCACGCAGTCCACCACGTAACCCGACGACAGCCATGAAAACAAGCCGAACTGCTCGCAAATTCTGACCGAACCGCTTGGATCACTGAACGTGACGGTGCGGACCATGTCGAATGCCCGTCTGCCGGATGTGGCTTGTAACCTGTAGCCCGTGCCGTGTGTCTGGTTGGCCGATGGACCGCGTGTGGGTAGATTGGCAGCCTCGCTTAGATCCCGCACGTCTGTTTCAAGATACTCTGCTATTTGGAAGATGTGGTCCAGGGCGACGATGCCGGTTTCCTTCATGGGCATTGTCCATGGTATAAGTGCAGCGGTTGTTCGGCCTTTGTGTTGCTCATAACGTGCCGCTGTCGATGTTTCCGGGCGTGCACGAACCGCGTTGAAAAACTCCCTGAGTGCATGCCGGCCCGTGCGCGACTTGGTCAGCATGTTGATCGCGGAGAAGTAGTAGTCGGTGAACGGTTCGGGTAGACTAAACCGTCGCAGGAATGCGCTGCCGTTGGTGGAATTCCACGCAGCTGGTTTCCACGTGAAGGTCGGGGGTGTCTTCAGTCGGGGGGGTGATATGACATGGTACCGCAGCACCCAGAGCGTGCCAAGTACGACGGTCGTTATGATTGCTGGTATGACCATGTTGACCACGATTGACGCCCTAGTCGTGTGCGACGGGGCTGCCTTGTTGGATGCCTTGTTGGATGCCTTGTTGGATGCCTTGTTGGATGCCTTGTCGGGTGCCTTGTCGGGTGCCTTGTTGGGTGACTGGGGTGGTAACATAATTGCCTTATTGGGCGATGGGCTCTTCGTGTGCGTTGACCGTTTCCGCGTGTGTGTTGCCTTGTTCCGCATGTGTGATGGTGCGTGAGAAATTTATACGGCCTGCCAGGACACGGCGTATGTTTTTGTGCAGGCGCTGCTGGACCGCGAGCGATGTCAGCTTGGCCTCGTAGCATTCCCACCCGACGGTCGAGCACACGCGACTGCGAAACGCCTTGGCCATGTGGATTGCTCGGGCTGAGCACGCGTCTTCACGAATGACTACACGCACTGCATTGATTGCGGAGCTGTCGGAGCTGCCGGAGCTGTCGGAGCTGCCACACGCCGTGATGCTGAGATCACCAAGCCGCCCCTGGCGAATTCTGCGGAACCGGGACGCCTGTATGATGTCGAATCGCCCACACGCGGTCTTGAGGATGCACCAACCCGCCCTGTACTTGGAGTGTGCGTCGGTGCTGTTGACTATGTCCACTACGCCCCGTTCGATGCCGTGCGCTTCAAGCAGCCCGTACACCTCCTCCAATGTCCGTGCAGCCCGGACCGACTCCCTCAGCGCAATGATGTCAATCGCCCTAACTCGTTTCTTGGTGGTCCGTTTCTTGGTAGCGGGTGCCTGGATCCCAGGACCGCCTGCATTGCCCTTGACCATGATTTCTTCCTGTACACCCGGGTCGTCGTGTTTCATGCTTGCAAGCGTGCTGAGCAGCGTTTCCCAGCCCGCGACGTTGTACGATTGCGTGTTTAGCAGGACGGTTGAGACGCCCCCTTTCGGTCGCAGCACACGCCCAACGTTCTGCACGATGGATATCGGGGACTGACGTGGGTCGACGAAGAACGCGAGGGAACACATGCGCGTGTCGACGCCCTCCCCGATGGTCGAGCACGCCACCAGCACCCGTCGTTTCCCGTCCTCCTCTTCCATTGCAGCAAGGGCGTCCGACACGCTGATGGTGCTGGCCTGCCCCCCAAACACACTCCAGCCCCGCGACCCCGTGACCCCCAGCACCTGCACGTCAAGCGGCCATCCTACAGTGGGGCTGGCCAGGGCTGCCACGTGCTCGCACATCTCCCCGGGTGTTTCGGCGCGCCCGCAGAAGCATATCGCCCGGATGTGCCCGTACGCGTTCATGCACTGCGTCACCGCCTCTGGTGCATGCATGCGCTCCTTGCAGAATGCGACCCGAAAGTCGTCCAGCACCCCCCTTGCAATCCCGTCGGCCACGTCAAACGTGAACACCAGCGGCCCGGCGTCGCCATCGCACATGTTCTCAGTTGGTAGCATGCGGAACCCGGGTGAGGACATGGGCGTTGCCGTGACAAACAGGGCGTACTTGTACCACCTGCGCAGCGCGTGTGCCCGCCACGTAGGTGCCGAAACGTGGTGTGCCTCGTCGAATAGGGCGAGTATGTCGGGGAACCTGTCTAGTGCGGCGTTGACCTTGCGCATGCTGTGGTACGTTGTCACCCACACGACCCCCCTCACGACGCCCCCCCCTTCAAACGCATCTTGGTTGTCATACCGCACTATCTGCACACCCTGCAACAGCTTCTCGAACGCGCTGCACATCTGGTCCACGAGCACCACACTCGGCACCACCACCACCACGTTGGCGATCCTGTCCTGTGCCATGAGCGTGGTGCACACCGCCGCCATGACCACGGTTTTCCCAGACCCCGTGGCCATCGTGACGACGCACTTTGCGTGGTTTGCATCGAATGCGCGTACTACGGCCGCTACTGCATCTTGCTGGTAGTCGCGCAGGAGCATGGTACCACCCGGCACATTTAAATTTTCACTTCATGTACTACGTTTCTG
>JACCDR011084620.1_pt1 | contig 15897 bp, 10 predicted proteins | sample 7446431 | NCBI WGS metagenome assembly JACCDR01 (sample SAMN15323443, study PRJNA562643) | freshwater metagenome | isolation source: river surface water | place: USA:Blue River Watershed | collected 2017-08-17 | reverse complement strand
GTTCCATAACCTCCAATTGCTGCCGCCGCCGCCCCGGTTAATGTTGCAAAATCCAGTACTAGTTCAGGATTATATTTTTCGGCATAAGCCAAAGCATCTGCTAAAATCATTCTTCCTTCAGCATCACAGTTTAAAACTTCAACTGTTTTACCATTATACATAGTAATCACATCACCGGGAGTATAAGCATTTTCTCCGGGACGATTATCTGTTGCGGGCACTAAGCCTATTACATGAACATTTAGTTTTGATTTTGCAATGGCATACATCGAAGCTGCTACAACTGCTCCGCCTGCCATATCACATTTCATATAATCCATGCTGTTTGCCGTGGGCTTTAAACTTAGTCCGCCTGTGTCATACACCACACCTTTTCCTACCAATACTATAGGTTTTTTGTTAATTGGTTTAGCCGGTTTCCACTCCATGATGGTAAAGGTAGGCGGAGTTTGGCTTCCCATATTTACCGCAAGTAAACCACCCATCTTAAGGGTTTGAATTTGTTTTTTGTTTAATACTTCCACTTTAAAACCTGCTGCTTTACCCATGCTTTTCATTTCCTCTGCAAAGGTTACTGCGTTAAGGGTATTTTGTGGTTCATTAACCAGGTTTCTTGCTGTAAAAACAGCTTCCACCAAATTATTTAATTCTTGAATTGCATTACGTTCAACCTTGGCATCAATCAAAATTTGATTTAATGATAATTTTTCTGCCTTCGATTTATATTTATTAAAACTATAATTAGCTAATGCACATCCTTCGGCAACAGCCAATAACCAATCCTCATTACCAACAGCCGATTGTAATGCAATTGATTTATATTTATGATGGTTAATGGTTTGGGCTAACTTGCTTCCCTGAATCCTTAACCATTCAAGTTGAGTTTCTTCTTGCTTTTCGAAGTATTCATCAATAAGTAAAACAAAAGCCAAACTACTTAGGCGATTAATGGTAATAAGGTCGTCACCTGATTCACTTTTTTTCTTTATGTACTCAACCTCTGTCTTATTAAATCCGAATTTATTTAAGTTAGTTTTCTTTTCAGCCATTACAAATACAGCATCTGCTTTACTGTTACCACTTTTTATTTTTATCATCATAACTTTTTTCTTTATATGAACGGCGACAAATCTATGAAAAAATATATGATACCTTGGGTATAAAATAACTCGTTAAAAAATGTTCTATTTGCATTATGTCAAATCATCAACAGGTAAAAGCAAAGAAGCACCTTGGACAACATTTTTTAACAAGTGAACAAATTGCATCAGATATTGCACAAGCTCATTTACGCTTATTTCAACAAGGTAAAGTACTTGAGATTGGTCCGGGTATGGGCATGCTTACTAAGTATTTATTGATGGATGATATTGATTTATATGCTTCCGAAGTTGATAAAGATTCGATTCAATACCTAAATAAAGCATATCCTCAGTTAGAGGGTAAAGTTTTATTTGAAGATTTTCTAAACATGGATTTATCTGCTTTTGCTAATGGACAATCGTTTTCGGTGATTGGGAACTTTCCCTACAATATTTCATCACAATTAGTATTTAAGGTTATTGATAATAAACAATATATACCCTTGTTGACAGGGATGTTTCAAAAAGAAGTGGCCGAACGAATAGCATCAAAACCCGGGAGCAAAGAATATGGAATTATAAGTGTGTTTACACAGTTGTTTTATGAGGTAAATTATTTATTTACGGTGCCTGAACATGTATTTAATCCGCCACCAAAGGTAAAATCAGGGGTTATCAATATGATTCGAAGAGCATCGGTTCCAGAGGTTGATTATTTCATGTTAAAAAAGGTAGTTAAAGCTGCTTTTAATCAGCGTAGAAAAAAGCTAAGAAATGCGATAGCCATATTTGGTGTAAACGATGTTAATTTGCAAGCAAGCGGTTATGCAGATAAACGTGCAGAGGAATTATCTGTTGATGATTTTATACAACTTACTAAACTCGTAATCACACATGGAAACCAAAACCATTGATACAGTATTTGTGAAACACATAAGAGCCTTGATTGAACAAGACTTACTGGAAGACTTACGTGCAGAAATTGATAATCTTTATCCTGAGGATGTTGCCGAATTGTTAAATCGGATGAATGGTGAAGAGTCAAAACAGATAATGATTTGTGTAGATGCTGAGAAAGCGGTAAAAGTATTGGTAGAGATGGAAGGAGATGTTAGGGCAACTTTTTTAGAAGGATATGAGCCTAAAGAAATTGCAAATCGGTTTATACAACACATGGATAGCGATGATGCGGCTTATGTTTTAAATCAAATTGCAGTTAGTAAAAAAGAACAAGTAATTGCCAGTTTAACAGATATTGAATTTGCCTCGAACATATTGTCGTTAATGAATTACGACGATTATACAGCAGGAAGTTTGATGGCTGTAGAATTGGTAAAGGCAAATTTAAATTGGACGGTTCAACAATGTATTGAAGAAATTCGTCGTCAAGCAGAAAATGTAGAAACCATTTATGTGGTTTATGTTACTGATGATGTTGAACGATTAATAGGTTTAATTACGCTAAAAAATTTAATTCTATCAGCACCTTACGCGTTATTAAATGAAGTGGTGAATAAAAAGGTTATATCAGTTTCTACTTCAACTGATAGTGAAACAATCGCAAACCTGTTTAAGAAGTACGATTTGGTTGTGTTACCTGTGGTAAACGCCTTAGGGCAGTTGGTAGGGCGAATTACGGTTGACGATGTAGTTGAGGTAATAAAAGAAGAAGCCAATGAAGATTATCAATTAATGTCGGGTATCACCGAAAATGTTGATGCAACCGATAAGGTGTGGATATTATCTCGAGCACGATTGCCGTGGTTATTAATTGGTTTGCTTGGAGGTATTGCCTCATCAAGGTTTATCGAATTGTATGAAGGAACGCTAAAAATTCATCCCGAGATGGCTTTTTTTATGCCATTAATCGCTGCTATGGGTGGAAATGTTGGTGTACAGTCAAGTGCAATTGTAGTGCAAGGTTTAGCAAATGATACCTTAGGTACGCAATTTATAATACCAAAAATATTAAAGGAATTAAGAGTAGCATTGTTAAATGGATTAATATGTTCACTCATATTATTGGGTTATAATTTAGGTTTTAGTGAGTCGGTTGATTTAAGTTTTACAGTGAGCACAGCTTTATTAAGTGTGATTATTTTTGCATCAGTGCTAGGTACTTTTATTCCCATGGCACTAAATAAGTTAAAAATAGATCCGGCCATTGCTACCGGACCATTCATCACTACTACCAATGATTTATTAGGATTAGCGGTTTATTTTAGCATCGGGCGAATCATGTATACATCATTTTAAAAATTATGGTGCAACCATTTGTCAAAAAAAAATTACTACTTAATCGAAGCCATATATGATTAAAACTATTAAAGTATTAATTATTGACAGGGTTCATCCGTTATTGATTGAAGGACTTATGCAGGACGGATTTGAAGTTGATTATTTTCCTGATATCAATAGAAGCGATCTTTTACATAAAATCGGAGCTTATCAAGGACTGGTGGTTAGAACCAAAACTGAAATTGATGAAGAAATACTGAATAAAGCATCAACATTAAGATTTGTTGGTAGGGCAGGAGCAGGATTAGATAATATTGATGTTGATGTTGCTGCAGCTAAAGGTATTGACGTGTTTAATGCAGGTGAAGCGAACGCAGATGCAGTAGGAGAGCAAACCATCGGTATGATGTTAAGTTTATTTGCCAACATTAATAAAGCAGATGCAGAGGTAAGAAAATCTGTTTGGGATAGACAAGGAAATGAAGGCATCGAACTTAATGGTAATACTATCGGAATAATTGGATTTGGTAATACAGGTAGTAAGGTAGCCGAGAAATTGATTGGCTTTGATGTGGAGGTATTAGCTTATGATAAGTACCGACAGCATTTTGGTAATGTTAATGTTAAAGAGAGCAGTTTGAACGAGATCTTTGAAAAATCGAATATAATTACTTTACATGTACCCTTAACAGCAGAAACACATGAAATGGTAAATTCAGCTTTTATTGAAAAGTTTAAAAAACCATTTTGGTTGTTTAACATGTGCAGAGGAATGGTAGTTAATTATAACGATTTGATGAATGCAATGATTACAGGAAAGGTATTAGGGGCAGGTTTGGATGTATTGGCTAATGAAAAATTAAATACTATGAATGAAGAAGAACTTAAATGGTTCAATTATTTCACAGGAAGTAGTCGAACGGTGCTTACTCCGCATATTGCAGGATGGACTGAGCAGTCATTTTATAAGATTTCGGCTGTTTTATTAAAAAAAATAAGACAGCTAAATTTAATCCAATCAATGAGTTAAGTAATAGTTAATAACACGATTTTGAATTATTAAATCAAATTACTTTAATTTACGAACTTGTATTAAAACACCAAAACCGAATAATTATTAATAAATGAAAAAGGTATACAGTTTATTTATGTTGCTTTTAGCCTTCTGTTTAGGGGCTAATGCACAGTCACAATTAGGTGAAATTCGAGGTAAAGTAACGGATGGCTCCACCAAAAAGCCGATGGAACTTGTTAGTATTACGTTAGAATTAAACGGAATTGTGAAAGCACGCGTGTATTCTGATGACGAAGGTGATTATATTATCAAGCCTTTGTCTCCAGGGGAATACACCGTTAAGGTTTCTTTCATAGGTTATGATAACGTTACAATCAATGAGGTTACAGTTATTAGTGACCAAGTAACTTATCAAAACATTACCATGAATCCAAAGGGTCAAACCTTGAAACAAGTGGTAATTACCAGGAAGCGACCATTGGTTGACCCGGATAATTTGGGCAACACTATTACAAATAAAACCTTAATGAGGTTACCACAGCGTAATGCAAACATGGTTGCAAATTTAACCGCCGGTGTTGATGCAAGGGCAGGTGGTACGCCAAACATTAGAGGTGCGCGTGCCGATGGTACAGCCTATTATATTGATGGTGTTCGTGTACAAGCTGGTTCTGTTGCGGTACCTCAGGCTGCAATTGATCAAATTCAAACCATAACTAGCGGTACACCTGCTCAATTTGGGGATTTTACCGGTGGTGTAATTGCCATCAATACAAGAGCTCCTTCGAAAACATGGATGCGTTCAGTTGAGTTTATTTCTGCCTCACCATTCTTTGGATGGGCCGGAGATAATTCTAATTTCAACCAGTTTGAAGGTTATGTTGCCGGTCCTTTGTTATTAGCAAATAAAGGTCGCGATAACGAACGCGTTTTGTTAGGCTTTTCTTTTTCCGGTAATATTATTTACTCACAAGATGGACGTCCATCAGCGGTTGATATGTATCGCGCCAATGATGCTGCCCAAGCTAGAATAGAAAGGACTCCTTTAACAAGAACTTCTACAGGTGGATTTGTACCAAGTGGTGAATTTTTAACTAAATCAGATTTAGTAAAGGTTGACCAAAGACAAAATGTAGCTAACTATGCTGTAAACATTCAGGGTAATCTTGCATTTCAACCTTCAAGTTCAACTTCAATACGTATAGGATACCAAGGTAATCATAGCAGAGGTAGGAACTTTAATTTTATTAATTCATTATTAAATGCGGATAATAACCAGTTGTCGATATTTTATGGTGGCCGTATATATGCTCAATTCACTCAAAACTTTTCAAAGAAACAACCGGAGGGAGAAAAGGAGAAACCTAAACCACAAACGGTATCAAATTTTTATTACACTGTTCGTGGTTCTTACGAGGTTTCATTCAACGAATCAATGAATCCGGAATTCCAACGTGACTTTTTTAACTACGGATACTTAGGAACATTTACAACCTATCAAGCTAGAACTTTCGGCAGGGTTGGTCGAGGCTTCGGACAACAACCTGATGCATTTGGGTATCAAAAACCGGATGGCACAACAGATACCATTTATTTATCAAGTTATGTGCGTAATTTTGGTTTAGTTGACACTGCTTATACCTTCCAACCGGGCGATATCAATACTATTCGCGGGAATTATACCCAAGTAATTTATGATTTCTTCGGTTCTCAAGGTCAAAATGTAAGAAGCTTAAGTCAGTTACGTGGATTAGGTGGTTTAATTAATGGTGATCAACCTTTGGGTATTTATTCAAATATGTGGGCAAGCCCCGGAACGCTACAAGGAAATTATTCAAAAAGCATGGCCGAAGTATTGTCATTATATGTAATGTCAGAGGCCACTGTTGCTCCTAAAAAGAATCCGAAAGCAAAGCATGATTTACAATTTGGGATGATGATTGAACAACAATACAGAAGATTATATGGACTAAACGCAAATGGTTTATGGTCATTATCTCGTTTGTTAGTTAATAATCAATTTCAAGGTTTAGATAGTGCAGCATATACTTTAAAGTTTGATCAATTTGGTAACTTTCAAGACACAGTATTGTTCCAAGACCGAATTGATCCAAATCAACAATCGAACTTCGACAGAAATTTACGTCAAAAATTAATCAGTCAAGGTGCTACAGATGCCTATGGTAATCCAATAGACCAATTCAGTCGTCTTGATGTTAATGCTTATCGTCCTAATGTTTATTCATTAGATATGTTTACTGCTAATGAACTATTAAATAATGGTAATTCATTCGTAACTTATTATGGTTATGACCATCTGGGTAATAGAGTAAGAGGTCGTCAAAACATAGATGCATTTTTAAATGATCCAAACAATAGAACACTCGGAGCTTATGCACCAAACTATGCTGCATTATGGTTTCAGGATAAATTTGTATTTAAAGATTTAATAGTTCGTGCAGGTGTGCGTGTTGAACGATTTGATGCAAACCAATTAGTACTTAGAGATCCATATTCATTGGTTCCAATTTACTCGGCAGGTGATGTTAGAAGAGGTAATCTTAAAGGGTTAGCTTCTAGTATTCCGAGTAATATTGGTGACGATTTTAAAATTTACGTAGATAATCAATCGCCAAATGCTTCAAGTGGTGTTCGTATAACAGGGTTTAGAAATGGTAATGATTGGTATGATAAAGATGGTAATCCGGTTACAGATCCATCAGCATTATGGCGTGACGCAAAACGCGAAAACTCTCAGGCCCCTGATAGAAACACCCCATTTGTAGTTACTGATGGACAAGAAATTCCTACACAGGCATCGTTCCGTGATTACCGTCCTGATGTTAAAGTTTCACCACGTATTTGGTTTTCGTTCCCAATATCTAGTACTTCACAATTCTTTGGAACTTACGATGTTTTGGCACAACGCCCTACTGAAAGTAATATTGCACAATTTGATGATTATTTCTTCTTGAACAACCGCAGAAATGGAGTTATAGCAAATCCTGATTTAAGAATGACGCAAGTAATTGACTATGAAATTGGTTTCCGTCAACAAGTGGGTGATAACTCGGCTTTAGCCATTGTAGCCTCTTACCGTGAATTCCGCAACTTAATTCAGTTATACCGCTATGTTCAAGCTTATCCTTTTGAATATACTTCATTCGGAAATCTTGATTTTTCTACAGTAAAATCATTCCGTTTAGAATATGAATTAAGAGATTTAGGTAATATTAATATTTCGGCCAACTATATGTTACAGTTCGCTGAAGGTACCGGGTCTAACTCTCAATCAAGTGCAGCATTAGTACAAGTTGGTTTACCAACCTTAAGAAACATTTTCCCTCTTGATTTTGATACCCGTCATACCTTAAAAGGTGTAATTGACTATCATTACAGAACCGGCAAAGATTATAATGGTCCAATTGTAAAAGGTAAAAAAATACTTGAAAATGCTGGTGTAAACTTCATCTTCAATTATGTAACAGGACGTCCTTATACACAAACATTAATAGCAGTTCCTGAAGCTCAATCGGGAGTTGTAGCCAGAAGTCAGGTTAAAGGAACAATTAATGGTGCAAATCTTCCACCACAATTTTATCTAGACATGACTATTGATAAAAACTTCGAATTTAAAAAGGAAAAATTAGATGGTAAAACAGTACAATATCGTTTACGCGTTTTCCTTTGGGTTCAAAATTTACTTGATGCAGCTAACGTACTCGGTGTTTATCCATTCACTGGTTCTGCTTATGACGATGGTTATTTAGCTTCTCCACAATCTCAAGAACAAATAAGGGTTGCAACCAATGCGCAATCATTTGTTGACTTGTATAATACACGCGTAGTAAACCCGGGTTTCTTTGCATTACCTAGATTAACTCGCATTGGAGCATCATTATACTTTTAAAAAAAAATTGGTATGAAAAATATAGGAATAGTATTTAAAAAGGCTTCGACTGCAATTGGAATTGCAGCATTAACAGCCCTAACTTTCTCAGCGAATGCTCGTGAAAACAAAGGGTTGCCAAAAGAAAATGAACTTCCGGAACCTAAAGTTAGGGGTAAAATGGCCAACTGTTTACCTGCTACTCAACAACGAGACTTGGACGTTAATAACGTTAGGACTACTATTTTAAATGGGGGAGATATGTGGTGGAACTTAAGTAATGCCAGGTATGAAATCCCAAAAATTGAAACCGGACAGGTAGCTAAACATTCTTTATTTGCAGGTGCTCTATGGATAGGTGGTGTAACAAGTGGTAATTTGAAAATTGCGGCACAAACTTATCGTCAAAGCGGTAATGATTTTTATCCCGGACCATTAGTGAATGGAGTGGCATCAATTAGCGCTGACAAATGTAAAGCGTACGATAAAATTTGGCGAGTAACGTTGAGAGAAATTACTGACTTGGTTGAGGCTGCTGATAAAAATGCAGTTGAAATATCTGATGATATCGAATCATGGCCGGGTAATGGTGATGTTTCAATCGGCGAAGCAGCTAAGTTAGCTCCTTTTTTCGATTTTGATAATGATGGTATTTATGACCCACGTGCCGGGGATTATCCAACCTTAAATGACGGTAATCCTGATGTAGATAACATTCCTGATATGATGTTATTTTTAATCTATAATGATAAAGGAAACATCCATACAGAGTCGGAGGGTTTGCCTATTGGATTAGAATTACATACCCAAGCATTTGCCTATTCAACTAACAATGAAATCAATAACATGACTTTCTACAGAACTACGATTTTTAATCGCAGCAATGAAATAGTGGATAGTACAGTTTTTGGTCAATGGGTTGATCCGGACTTAGGTAACTATTCAGATGATTATGTGGAGTGTGATGTAAGTAGAAATTTAGGGATTTGTTATAATGGGGATGACAATGATGAAGGTATTTTAGGATATGGATTAAATCCACCAAGTGTAGGTGTTACATTTTTTGAAGGACCGCGTCGTCCGGATAGTTCTGAGATAGGTCTTACCAAGTTTGTATATTACAATAATGATTTCAGTTTAACCGGAAACCCAAGTCGCCCTGAACATTTCTGGGGTTATTTAAATGGCCGCTGGAAAGATGGAGCAAGCATCACTTACGGTGGTAATGGTAGAGGTGGATCTGATACAGCAAGTTACATGTTTCCAGGAAATACCGACCCGGCAGGACGTGCAACTTGGAATGAGCGTATCGCAGGAAATCAACCTCAAGACAGAAGGTTTTTACAAACAGCGGGTTCATTCAGATTATTGCCCGGTGCTGTTAATCGTGTAACCATTGGTGTTGTATGGGCACGTGCTTCAAGTGGTGGTGCCACAGGTTCATTTAACTTATTAAAGCAAGCAAGTGATAGGGCTACAACTTTATATAAAAATAATTTCACCCTTAAAAATGGTCCTGAAGCACCTAAGCTTGAAATTGTTGAGTTAGATAGAAAAATTGTTATAAAAATGACACGTACAAAGGAAATCGAGGAGTTCAGAAGATCTTTTGCGGGACCTTGTAACGACAGAACCGAATACCGTTTTCAAGGGTATCAAATCTTTCAAGTTTTAACTCCTAGTATTCCTTCTGATGTATTTGATCAAGAGCAAGCCCGACTTGTAGCACAATTTGATATCGTAGATGGAGTTAGCAGGGTTGTAAATACCCTTTTCGATCCGGAATTAGAAGAGAACGTTAAGAAAATAATGGTTGATGGAACTAATACAGGTATTCAGCATACTTTCGAAATCACTAAGGATGCTTTTGAAACAGGTTCTGATCAAACCGTTTCAAACTTTAAAACTTATTATTATTATATTGTTTCTTATGCAACTGCAGTAAATTGTGCGAATGATTTCGAACAATATTTATCAAGTGCGAAAACAGCCGACGAATTAAATCTATTAATTTACACTGCTGTTCCGCATGATCCAACCCCTTCCGGTTTAAAGCCTAATAGTACTTATGGAACAGGAATTCCTTTAACTCAACTTGAAGGTATCGGTAATGGTGGTAAAGAAATCAGGTTATCTAAAGCATCTATTGAAGAAGCTTTAAATGCTCCATATTATTCGAGAGAAAGAAAATATGAGTCAGGATTTAGTCCGGTTACAGTTAAAGTAATTAATCCACTTAAAGTTCCTAAAGCTGAATTCGAATTGGCGTTTCGCGATACCTCTGCTAATCCGAGAAAAACCGATACCCTTTCGGCAAGAAATACCCGTTGGACTCTTAAAAACCTAACAACAGGTGAAATAAAAAATTCAGATACAACCTTAGCGTATAATAATGAGCAGGTTTTTGAAGATTGGGGTATTTCGGTTCAAGTACACCAATCAATAATTCCGGGTGATGCTGAATCGCCGGTTGATCAATCAAACGGATTTATTTCATCTTCAATTGTATTTCCACAAGGAGCTAATGAATGGTTGACAGGTGTAATTGACGAAGATCCTAATTTTTCTCAAGCTCAAACATTACGAGTACCTTTCAACTGGATTCGTTCAGGTAGCACAGGTCGTCCGGATTTCAATAATCCTGAGGAGCATGACTTTGCCATAAATCGTGTTCCAATTGATCCACGTAAAAATTTCTCAAGTATAATAAATTCTAGATGGGCTCCTTATGCCTTAGCCGCTCGTTGGAGAACAACTAATACAGCAAGGTTCCCAAGTTTCGGACCAGCATGGGATGGTGCAGTTGGTGCGGTTGGAACCGGCTTTGCATCAACCGACAACCAATTGGCAGATTTACATAGCGTGCGTATTTTTATTACGAGTGATAAATCTAAATGGAGTCGTTGTGCTGTAATTGAAACAGGTGAAAATACTTCATTGAATGTCGGAAATGCCGAGAAAATGGATATTAGAAAATCACCTTCAGTTGATAAAAATGGTGAACCGGATGGTACAGGCACAGGAATGGGATGGTTCCCCGGATATGCGATTGACATGGAAACCGGAGAACGTTTAAATATTATGTTTGGTGAAGATTCATCAATTCCTGAAGAAAATGGTTCGGATATGATTTGGAATCCTACAGCCAATGTATTTAATAGACTTGGTCGTCCGGTATTCGGAGGTAAGCACTATATATATGTAATGGGTAGCAAACAATTTGATTTGGGTACCATCAGATACAGAGGTCCTCGTTATGATGAATGTGCTGATTATTCAGCTCGTTTGTCAAGCAACCCTCCGGCAGGTGCACCTTCTGCTTATCTTGTAAGAAAACGTCAAGTTTATTCACAAGTATATTACACTTCAATGCCTTTAACTACAGGTAATGGTGTGTTAAGAAATATTTGGCAAGGATTAGTGCCAAGCGATGTTACTATAAGTATTAATGTAAAACGCCCGTATGCAAGTTTCTCGGTAGATGCAAATGTTGAAAATGATAGCATGCCGTTGTTCAGATTCAAAACTGATGGCTTTGCAACATTAATCGGTGATAAATCAGTAGCCAAAAAAGCATTAGACAAAGTAAGTATTGTGCCTAATCCTTATTACGCTTACTCTCAATATGAAGATCCCGGTAATCAGTTAGATAACCGAATTAAAATTACTAACTTACCTCCTAAATGTTTAGTTCAAATTTATACGCAAGAAGGAGTTGTAGTAAGAACAATTCGTAAGGATGATCCTACACAAACATTTGTTGTATGGGATTTGAAAAACAATGCAAAAGTGCCAATTGCAAGCGGTATATACTTAATTCATATCAAATCAGATGATTTAGGTGAAGAGCGAATAATAAAATGGTTTGGTATCATGCGTCCTGTTGATTACGACACATTCTAACATTAACGTATACCTGTGGGGAAACCCACAGGTTTTAACTTAAAAGAAACTGATATGAAAAAATATATTTTACAATTGTTATCTGTTGCAATTTTAGCACCTGCTGCTTCTTATGCAGGTAATCCCGATAGGGCCGGCGGTGCCGGAGCAACTCAATTGCTTATCAATCCTTATGCACGTTCAGGCGCACTTTTCGGCTCTAATACGGCTTCAGTTAGAGGTGTAGAAGCTATGCATTTTAATATTGGAGGTTTAGCTTATACTCAAAAAACAGAATTGTTTTTGTCTAATGTTAACTACCTTCAAGGAACTGATGTGTTTATTCGTAATTTTGGAATGGCACAAAATTTAGGTGGCGGCAATGTAATGGGAATTAGCGTTAATTCTTTTGATTTCGGAAATTTACCAATTACAACCGAAAGCCAGCCGGATGCTACTTTAGGAACCTTCTCGCCTCAAGTTTTAAATATTGGTTTGGCTTACTCTAAAATGTTTTCAAACAGTATTACCGGTGGCATAACACTACGCATTATTTCAGAAGGTATTAGTAATGCAAGGGCCAGCGGTGTTGGTTTAGATGCTGGTGTTCAATATCAAACTACTTTAATTAAGGGCAAAAAAGATATCAAAAAGGAAGATTTTAGATTTGGTATTGCCGTTCGTAATATTGGGCCGAATATGAAATATACAGGTTCAGGTTTGTCATTTCGTGCCATTGTTCCTGCATCAGGTGCCGATCGTCGTGCCTATATGGGTTCTGAATCATTTAACTTACCCGCACTGGTAAACATTGGTGTTAGTTATGATATGCGTTTAGATAAAAAAGGAAGTGAGTCGTATAATCATAAACTTACCGGACATGGTAACTTTAACTATAATTCATTCTCTGCTAATATCATTTCGTTAGGTTTAGAATACGCATTCAAAAACACAGCTATGGCTCGTTTTGGTTATATGTATCAGGAAGATATTCACAACACAGCCGATTACCGTACACAATATATAGGTATTACCGGTGGTTTTGGATTTGCACTTCCGGTAACTAAAACCGGCGATAAATTATTAATTGATTATGCTTATACACCGACAAGAGTGTTTAATGGAATACATACAGTAACCCTTGCTTATATTCTTGCATCTAAATAATTATTTTTTACATTTGTAATACAATTAAAAGAAACGCTTCCTGACAAGGAGGCGTTTCTTTCGTTTTAACAACCTGATAAGTTTAGTTAACTATGGCACAAATAAACTATGTTTCAAAAGAAGGAATGGAAAAGTTGCAAAAGGAATTGCATGAATTGAAGTTTGTGCAACGTCCATTCATTTCAAAACAAATAGCTGATGCCCGCGATAAAGGCGACTTAAGTGAAAATGCGGAATATCATGCAGCTAAGGAAGATCAAGGACTATTAGAGGCTAAGATAGCACAACTTGAAGACCTTATCACTCGCACTAGAATTATTGATGAATCAAAACTGGATACAAGTAAAGTGATGATGTTGAGTAAGGTTAAGGTAATGAATTTAAATACTAAAAAAGATACTGTTTATACCATTGTTTCTGATTCTGAGGCCGACTTTAAAAGTGGTAAAATATCTTTAAAATCACCAATTGGAGCAGGATTGATGGGGAAAAAAGTTGGTGATATCGCCGAAGTTACTGCTCCGGCAGGTGTAATAAAATTCGAAATCTTAGATATTAGTTTATAAGTATGGCAACGGTTTTCTCAAAAATAATTTCAGGTGAAATACCATGTTATAAAGTGGCTGAAACCAATGATTATCTTGCTTTTCTTGATGTAAGGCCTCTTGCAGCAGGGCATACACTTGTTATACCTAAGCAAGAAACTGATTATATTTTTGATTTAGATAATGAAGCATTCGCAGGATTACATTTGTTTTCTAAATTAGTAGCAGATGCCCTCAAAAAAACTATTGCATGCAAACGCATCGGTGTTGCAGTTATTGGTCTTGAAGTACCTCATGCACACATCCATTTAGTGCCTATGAATGAAATAGGGGATTTGAACTTCGAAAAACAACGACTATCATTTACTGATGCCGAATACAAAGAAATTGCTGAACGAATAAGACAACAGTTTTAACAAAAGCCCTTTAGGGCTTTTTTATTTTATTCGGATTCGCACTTACAAATGATTTCCAAGTATTAAATTTTTTCCCTGACTCGCCGCTTTGTAAGCCTGAACCGGTTTGAAGATAATGACAATAAGCCGCTGCCAATCCGTCGGTTGCATCCAAAAACTCAGGTGTTTCCTTAAACTTTAATAGCCGTTGCAACATTGCCGCAACTTGCTCTTTCCCTGCATTTCCATTGCCTGTGATTGACTGTTTGATTTTTTTAGGTGAGTATTCATTTACTACCATTTCCCTAGTTATCGCGGCGGCAATCGCTACTCCTTGAGCTCGCCCAAGTTTTAACATTGACTGTACATTTTTTCCAAAAAATGGAGCTTCGATGGCCAACTCGTCGGGCGTGTATTGATCAATCAATGCTGTTGTTCGTTCGAAAATACGTTTTAACCTTAAGCTATGGTCATCATGAATGTTTAATTTCACTATGCCTAAACTAATAAGATGCGGTTGCTTTTTTATGATGCCAATTATTCCATAACCCATAACAACAGTTCCGGGGTCAATACCTAAAATAATACGATCGTAATTTTTTATCTGCGCTATGTTGCCCAAAGTTATTATGTTTGAAGTGATAAACGGCGAGTTCTGCTATCGCAATTTAACCTTACTTTGAATTTAGAACAACCTTATATAAAAAATATTATTACAGGAGTAAAATTTGTTTTGGTTCCTGTTACCTTCGGATTCATATTTTATAAGTTGTTTTATCATTTTAATCTTAATGATTTATTCAATACAACCGTTTTCCATCCCAACTCATTTCAAATTGTATTATTAGCAATTGTTGTTTTATTAATGTGTCTTAATTGGTTTATCGAATCAATTAAATGGCAATATATGCTTCGTAAAGCCGAGCCTGTTTCATTAAGCGGTGCGGTTAAAGCTGTACTGTCGGGTGTAACATTTAATTTAATAACACCTAATCAACTCGGTAATTTTGCCGGTCGTGTGCTTCACCTCAAATCTTATGATAAATGGAAAGGTTCATTAATGATGGTGATTGGTCACACCGCTCAAGTAATCATTACTGCCTCTGTTGGCCTTATTGCACTGCTGTCTGTTGCTAGTCAACAAAGTTATATCAGTCAAAATATATGTGTTATTGGCATTGCAATTACATTGGTGTTAACGCTTATTAGTTTGGCGCTGTATGTTAAGATAGATTGGATTAGTAAACTTAATATTCATCCTAAAATAAATCCATATATACAGGTGTTTAGTATGTTTAACTCACGTGAGTTGGCTTATATATTATGGTTATCTGCGATTAGGTATGTAGTATTTGTTATGCAATATTATTTGCTTATCAAAGGTTTCGGAGTAGAGGTAGGAATCAATGAAGCCTTAGGAGCTATCACGGCAACTTTTTTTGCTCAATCCTTTATCCCGGGTTTTTTATTGGTTGATTTAGGTATGAGGGGTGCTAGTGCCTTATGGTTTTTTAGCTATTATACCCAACAACATGCACAAGTGTTATTATCTGCTTATTCATTATGGATGGTAAATTTAATGTTGCCCGGCTTAATTGGTTTGATATTTATTTTAAAATGGAGGATAAATAAATGATGTCCATTATATTTTATGCTTCCTGTATATTGTTATCCTTGTATGTTT
>JACCDR011630352.1_pt1 | contig 15898 bp, 12 predicted proteins | sample 7446431 | NCBI WGS metagenome assembly JACCDR01 (sample SAMN15323443, study PRJNA562643) | freshwater metagenome | isolation source: river surface water | place: USA:Blue River Watershed | collected 2017-08-17 | reverse complement strand
TACCTCTTGGTGTTTAACGTTGCACCCGCACCATGGCGGAATCGATGTGAGCGGCTTCTAGTTTGGCACGCACGCGCTCAGCTTCGGCTTTGTCCATCGGGCCGACACGGACTCTGTAAACAGTGCGTCCACCTTGGTCACGCTCGCTGACCTTGGTGTCCAAACCCAGCATGGCGGTTTTGGCGCGCTGTGCTTGGGCCTCTTCGTTGCTGCGGTAAGCACCCGCTTGCACAAAATAGATGAACGGGTCTGTGCTGACAGGCTCTGCGGCTTTCACTTCTGCCGGCTTAGCTTCTGGAGCCTTGGCTTCTGCAGGCTTGACCTCCGGCGCTTTAGGCTCAGGCTTGGCTTTCGCTTCTGGCTTAGGTTCGGCTGATTTCACCTTGGCTAGATCACCCAAGGGGTCTGCGCTTTTTGGATCGACCTTGGCTGCAGCATCTGGCTTGCTCTCGGCCTTTGTATCTGCTTTTGACTCATCTGCCTTGTCCGCCCCTTTGGCGCCTTTTTTGCCATACAGGGGCGCATTGGGGTCCCAATCTTTGTTCTTTTCAGCTTCGGCAGCATCAGACTCCGCAGAGCGCGCGGGGCCTTTGCTCATGAATGGGATGGGCACTTTAGTGACGTAAATCGCCACCCCAAGCGCCACAGCCAGGCCCACCACCAAACCAATGATGAAACCCACCAAAGTGCTGCCGCGTTGCTGATTCATGCTCAAAATCTCCGTCGTCTTTACATGCTGGCTGGGGCTGATACACCCAACACCGCCAAGCCATTGTGCAGCACCTGCGCAGTAGCAGCCACCAAGGCCAGACGCGCTTTTTTCACAGCCTCGTCGTCCACCAAGATGCGCTCAGCATCGTAGTAGCTGTGGTAGCTGGCCGCGAGGTCGCGCAAGTAGAAGGTCACATCGTGCGGCGCAAAGTCTGCCGATGCGGCAGTGAGCATGGCGGGGTACTTGGCCAGTTGCAGCATCAGCGCTTGCGCTTGTGGGCTTTCGAGTGCAGACAAGTCCACGTCTTTGAGCGCTGCCACATCGCCGCCATCTTTCTCAGCCCAGGCGCGCAGCACCGAGCAAATGCGGGCGTGTGCGTATTGCACGTAGTACACAGGGTTGTCGTTGTTCTTTTGCACGGCCAAGTCCACATCAAAGGTGTACTCGGTGTCGGGTTTGCGGCTCAGCAAGAAGAAACGCACCGCGTCTTTGCTGGTCCATTCAATCAAGTCACGCAAGGTCACGTAGCTGCCGGCGCGTTTGGAAATCTTCACTTCTTCACCGCCACGCATCACGCGCACCATGGTGTGCAACACGTAGTCGGGGTAGCCCTCCGGAATGCCCACATTGGCAGCTTGCAAGCCAGCGCGCACACGGGCAATCGTGCCGTGGTGGTCCGTACCTTGGATATTGACGACCTTGGTAAAGCCGCGCTCCCACTTGGTGATGTGGTACGCCACGTCTGGCACAAAGTAGGTGTACGTGCCATCTGTTTTTTTCATCACACGGTCTTTGTCGTCGCCGTAATCGGTGGACTTGAGCCACAGCGCGCCGTCTTGCTCGTAGATTTTGCCAGCGGCTTGCAAGCGGCTCACGCCATCGGCCACTTTGCCACTGGTGTAGAGGCTGCTTTCCAAGTAGTAGTTGTCGAACTTGACGTCAAAAGCTTTCAAGTCGAGGTCTTGCTCGTGGCGCAGGTAAGCCACGGCAAATTCGCGCATGCCGTCTACATCGTTCACATCGCCACTGGCTGTGAATTCGCGGTCATCAGACTTGACGGTTTTGCCTGCCAAGAAATCGGTGGCGATGTCTTGGATGTAGTCGCCGTTGTAAAACGCTTTGCTCTCTGGGTTCTCGGGGTCCACTGGCCAGCAATCGTCACCGGGCTTGAAGCCTTGGGCACGGAAATGTGTGCTCTTGGCCAAAGTGTTGATTTGCACGCCCGCGTCGTTGTAATAAAACTCGCGGTAGACGTTCCAGCCTTGCGTTTCAAACAAATTGCAAATCGCGTCACCCAGCGCCGCTTGACGACCGTGACCCACATGCAAAGGCCCAGTGGGGTTGGCCGACACAAATTCGACCAACACACGTTGGCCGTTGTCGGCTTGGTAACCAAAACGCTCTTTGGCGCTGAGCACCTCGCGCACGATTTGTTGTTTGGCTGCTGGCTTCAAACGGATGTTGATGAAGCCAGGGCCTGCAATTTCGATGTCTTGCACCCATTGTTGGTAAGCGGGCTCGGCAAGCAAGGCGTCACGCAGCTGCTCGCCCAACTGACGGGGGTTGAGCTTGAGGGGCTTGGCCAGCTGCATCGCGGCCGTGATGGCAAAGTCGCCATGGGCGGCCACCTTGGGGGATTCAAATGCGGCCTTGTTGCCAGAACCGGGCAACAAACCGTCGAGGGCTTGGCTCAGTGCGGCCAGCAATTCTTGTTTAACTTGGAGCATAGCTAGATTTTACGGGGCACAGCGCCCTCAAGCCGTGATCAAACTGGAAGCATCGGTTTTCCACTGCCCCGCACCACGCGCACGCTGGCATCCATCAAATGCTGCACAAAGTCGTGGCCAGCCAGATACGCAAATTCATGCTTGCGGGTGTTACCCAGCGGGTCATCGGCTTGGGCCGACACGGCAGGGTTGCACATGATGAGTGCGGTTTTGTCTGCGGGCGAACTGGCCAGCCAACCTTGCATTTGGCGGGCATAGTCGTCCATATTGGCGTTAAAACCGTAAGCCCCCAAGACGGGACCCACTGTTGGCCAAGCGCAGCTATGCGCTAATTTTTCAAGCGGCGTCCCACCCGATACCCGCACCCAAGGGCGACGCGTATGCGCACCGTAGCGGCGCATCAGCACATGAATCAAAGCATGGCGGTATACCGGCAACTGGTGCACATGCTGATGACTGTCGATGTGATCAGGCGCGGCCTGCCACTGCGCTTCAAAGGCGTCCAACTGACGTTCAATCTGATCTTCGATGGTCTTTTGTGTGTACAAACGCAAGGCCGACCGTAAACGCACTTCTGTCACGCTGCAGCCATGTCCAGCGGACTTAGCAAAGCCGCTGGTCCAATCGAGATGCACGCCCACATCCAAACGTTCACGGACATCACGCAAAGCCACCACATCTTCCGCCCAGCGAGGCGACAGGGTCATCACACTGGCGGCACTAAGCCTGCCCAACACAGCCAAAGCCACGATACCCTGTGACACAGGCGCATTGAGCGCATAGTCGTCCGCACACACCACCACTTCTTTGATTTGATGTTGCGTCATACAGCCGAGCTCCAATAGTTGGCGTGGCCGTAGTGATCTTTCAAGAAATCAATCCACAAACGCAAACGCAACGGCAAGTGCTTGCGCTGCGAAAACACCGCATAAATGCCATTGGGCGGCGCAGCAAATGCCTCCAACACGGGCACGAGTTTGCCGCTGTTGATTTCAGATTCCACTTCCCATGTGCTGCGCCATGCAATGCCATGCCCCGCCAAACACCAGTCGTGCAGCACTTGTCCGTCTGAGCAATCCATCGGGCCACTGGGGCGCAAATGAGTGACCTCGTGCGTTTGCCCCTCTTTGCTGGTCACGGGCACACGAAAAGCCCAGCCACGGGTTTGTGATGCATCGCTCGAAAGCGTCAAACACTTAAAGCGCATCAAATCGCTTGGCACTTTCGGTGTGCCATAGCGTTTTAAAAATTCGGGGGTTGCCACGCACAAACGGCGGTTGTCAGCCATGCGCACGCTCACCAAGGATGAGTCTGGCAAATCGCCCACACGCACGGCGCAGTCAAAACCTTCGGCAGCCAAATCGACCACGCGGTCGCTCAGATTGAGTGACACGGTCACATCAGGGTGCATGCTGTGAAACTTGGGCACCAAGGGGGCGACATGACGGCGGCCAAAGCCCGCAGGCGCTGTCACACGCAAGTGCCCGCTGGCTTTGAGGCCACCCGCACTCACGCTCGCTTCGGCGTTGGCCACTTCGGCCAGTAAGCGTTGACAGTCTTCCAAGAATGCCGTGCCTTCGTGCGTGAGCGTGATGCGTCGCGTAGTGCGAACCAAAAGCTTGACGCCTAAGTGCGCTTCCAAGCTATCCAAGCGGCGCCCCATGATGGCAGGTGCCACGCCCTCAGCTTTGGCGGCAGCCGTCAGGCTACCCTTCAAGGCCACCGACACAAAAGACTCAAAGGCTTTGAGTTTGTCCATGGATGAATTATCCACGGGTGAGAAAACGCACCTGCGCCCTAAAATCAGGCAGATGAATACCCAAGCGCCAACGCACCGCCCCAACAGAATCACACGCGCAGTTGCGCTTTTAGAGTATCTCGCCCCAGCATGGTTTGCCATGGTCATGGGCTGGTGTGGTTTGTCGCAGGCCTGGCTGCGTGCCACTGATATTTTTGGCGATAGCGCTTTAGGTCTAGGCTTGGTCGCCGCCATCTTTGCGCAACTCATTTTTGTGCTCTTGTGCCTCGCTTGCATTGTTCGGTTGCAGGCTCACCCCAAGGCTGTGGCGGCTGATATGCACCACCCTGTGCGCCACGCCTTCATGGCCACGCTACCCATCTCTATTCTTTTGTTAGCAAGTTTGGGTATCAATTTGTTTTGGGGCACCAATCGCAACCTCGACACAGCGCTGACCTTTCTTTGGTGCGTGGGCTCCATCTTAGAAATTGCAGCCACCGTCTGGGTGGTGAAGCGTTGGCTTGAGAACGCCGAAAACGGCGGTTTGCAATGGGCCACATTCACACCTGTGTTTTTCATTCCAGTCGTGGGCAATGTGTTGGCGCCACTCGGCGGCGTGAGCATTGGTTTAGAAACATGGGCTACTGCTCAATTTGGGGTGGGCATGTTTTTATGGCTTGTGCTGCAAACCTTGTTGTTTGTTCGCTTAGCGCAAGCGGGACCTTTGCCTGCACGGTTGGCACCGAGCTGGTTCATCACCTTGGTGCCTCCCTCCATCGGCGGCTTAAGCCTGTTGCAACTAGAAGCCCCCTTGGCTTTAGTTTGGATGATGTGGGGCATCGGTGCATTCTTCTTGCTAATCGCCTCAACACAGATTGCGACCATTCGCGAGCAACCCTTCAGCATGGCCAACTGGGGGATGAGCTTCCCTTTGGCAGCATTTACCTCCCTCACTTTGCGCATGTCAGATGCCCCTAACGGCGCATGGTTGCAAATGCCTGCAACTTTGCTGCTGGCCGTGACTTCGCTGTTAATTTTGGGTTTAACCCTGAGCACATGGCGGGGCTTACGCCATGGCCACTTGCTGACACCTGAAAAGTAAGAACTCGCCACAAGCACGGATTACGTACCAATTTGTCACGACAGCCCAAAAGCTGGTGATGCAATGAGGCTCACGCAATCCAATAAGATTCAGCCTGATTTTTCCTTTTGATTTATCCAGAGAGACTGCACCATGAGCCAAGACACCACAAAGCGCACGCAAGTTCGCAGCCTGCAAGTTGCCACCAACTTGTACAAATTCATCGAGACCAAAGTGTTGCCCGACACCGGCGTGAGCAGCGATAAATTCTGGAAAGGGTTTGACGCTATCGTGCAAGACTTGGCCCCCAAGAACATCGCTTTGTTGGCAGAGCGTGACCGCTTGCAAACCGAAATGGACAAATGGCACAGCGCCAATCCTGGCCCTATCAAGAACATGAAGGCCTATCGAAAGTTCTTGGAAAAAATCGGTTACTTGGTGCCACAACCGGCCAAGGTCAAAGCCACCACACAAAACGTGGACGCCGAGTTGGCCATGCAAGCCGGTCCACAACTGGTGGTGCCTGTGCTCAATGCACGTTATGCCTTGAACGCAGCCAACGCACGTTGGGGCTCTTTGTATGACGCCTTGTACGGTACAGACGCCATCTCGGAAGCCCACGGCTGCGAAAAGGGCAAAGGCTACAACCCCAAGCGCGGCGCCAAGGTCATTGAATACGCGCGTTATGTGCTCGACCGCACCGCGCCCTTGAAGAGCGGCTCGCACATCGACTCCACTGGCTACGCTGTGGTGAACGGCGAACTGGTTGTCACGTTAAAGGGTGGCAAAACCACCAAGCTGGCCAAGGCCACGCAATTTGTGGGCTTCCAAGGCAAGATGGCTGAGCCTTCTTCTGTGCTGTTTGTGCACAACGGCTTGCACCTCGATTTGCAAATCAACCGCAACACCCCCATCGGCGCAACAGACCCCGCCGGTGTGAGCGACCTGATTGTGGAAGCTGCCTTGTCCACCATCCTCGACTTGGAAGACTCGGTCGCCGTTGTGGACGCAGACGACAAAGTGCTAGCCTACGGCAACTGGTTGGGCATCGTCAAAGGCACTCTGACTGAAAGCGTCGAAAAGAACGGCAAAACATTCACACGTGGCTTGAACGCTGACCGCGAGTACAAAGGCAAAGACGGCCAGCCTATCAAGTTGCATGGCCGCTCATTGCTGTTCCTTCGCAACGTGGGCCACTTGATGACCAACCCCGCCATCCTTTACAAGGGTAAAGACGGTGCGATGCACGAAATTCCAGAAGGCATCATGGACGCAGTCATCACCACCGCCATCGCTTTGCACGATTTGCAAGGCCATGGCAAAAACGGTATTCGCAACTCACGCACAGGCTCTGTCTACATCGTCAAACCGAAAATGCACGGCCCTGCTGAAGTGGCATTTGCATGTGAACTGTTCGGTCGCGTTGAGAAAGTGCTGGGCCTCAAGGACAGCACCGTCAAGCTGGGCATCATGGACGAAGAGCGTCGCACCAGCGTGAACTTGAAAGCCTGTATCGCTGCTGCTGCAAGTCGTGTCGCCTTCATCAACACTGGCTTCTTGGACCGCACTGGTGACGAAATGCACACCGCCATGTTGGCTGGCCCCATGTTGCGCAAAGGCGATATGAAGACCAGCGCATGGATTCAAGCCTACGAAAAGAACAACGTGCTGACAGGTTTGTCATGCGGCCTGCGCGGCAAGGCGCAAATCGGCAAAGGCATGTGGGCCATGCCCGACATGATGGCTGAGATGCTGAAGCAAAAAATTGGTCATCCCAAAGCAGGCGCCAACACCGCATGGGTACCAAGCCCCACCGCAGCCGTGTTGCACGCCATGCATTACCACCAAGTCAAAGTGATCGATGTACAAAAAGAGTTGGAAAAGGTCGACTACAACAAGGTGCGCGACAGCCTCTTGAACGATTTGCTGCAAGTGCCTGTAGTTGCAAAGGCCAACTGGAAAGCTGCTGAGAAACAACAAGAGTTGGACAACAACGTGCAAGGCATCTTGGGTTATGTGGTGCGTTGGGTGGACCAAGGCGTGGGCTGCTCGAAAGTGCCAGACATCCACAACGTTGGTCTGATGGAAGACCGCGCTACGCTGCGTATCTCTAGCCAACACATTGCCAACTGGTTGCACCACGGCGTGGTGACACCCGCTGAAGTGAAAGACACTTTCAAGCGTATGGCCTCTGTGGTGGACAAGCAAAACGCGGGCGACAAGCTGTACCAAAAAATGGCTGGTCGCTACACCAAAGGCGCGGCCTACCAAGCCGCGTTGGACTTGGTGTTCAAAGGCAAAGAGCAGCCCAGCGGCTACACCGAGCCTTTGCTGCACGCATGGCGCTTGAAGGTGAAGGCGGGTCACGCCTAATCACTGCCAAGTGAAACGAATGAAAACGGCTCCTTCGGGAGCCGTTTTTCATGGCTGCTGGCAACTATGATTTAGGCATTGCATTTTTTGATTGAGTAACCCCCATGACACACCCATTGGTTAGCGCCGTCCTTCGCTTTGCCCTGCGCACCGTGATTGGTTTGATATTGACTGTGCTAATTGCTGCGGGCGTCTACCTGCTGTTCTCGTATCACTTCACCTACTCCAAAGGTGAGAGCGTGGGCTTTGTGCAAAAGCTCTCTTACAAAGGCTGGGTCTGTAAAACATGGGAAGGTGAGCAAATTCGCGCCTTGGCAACTTTGCCAGCCATTCCTGAAAAGTTTGCTTTCACCGTGCGCGATGACGCGGTAGCTGATGCAATCAACAAACAAATTGGCCAAAAAGTGGTGATCGAGTACGAGCAACACAAAGGTTTGCCCAGCTGCTTTGGCGAAACCGAATACTTCATCACCAAGGTCACGCCAGCGCCAGGCGAATAAGGCGCTTCTACACAGATTTAAGGCGTGGGTATTCGCGTAGGCAGTGGATAGACCAGCTGCTGCAAATGACGCACGTTTTTATTCACCTGCACCCACCATTTGCTGAACGAGTCCATGGGCTTGTCGAGCTGACGGAACAGCCTTGGCGCAGCACGCAACTGCACCTTGCTCTCGGCAAGGCATGGCAAACACAAATGTGCCACGGTCTGGACGCTACGTGCTTCTGACAATGCCTGCATCACTTCTTGCGCAGAGCCGAACCAACGATGCGGCGTGAGTGCCGTCATGCGCTCCCCTACAAAATTCCAACGCAATGCATTCCACGGATGCGCCTTGGCGTGCTCTGAAAATACGACCGCAACACACACCACATCAGCAGGCAAGTCTGACGGCAAATTGGCCAACACCCAAGGATGCACTAGCCACACATCTTGACCCATCACCACATCCGCCGCTGGCTTTGTAAAGCCCAGCGCTTCGGGTGGCTCGCTCATCACCGCTGGCTCATCCCAAGCCAATTCGTTTTTGCGCACTTGCGCCACGGTGGCTTGACTGGTCGCCAAGATTTCCATCAGCTCGTAACTCACGTCAATCGATGTGCCACGGCTGTGCCAGATTTCCGGGGCAAACTTTTCCACCGTATCCGCATTGAACAAATAGGGCTTGTGACTACCGGTGGCTGCCACCCATTGCCAACTGAGGTAATTGCTCGCGATGTCACCGTCTAACAAATGGCTGTACATCCAATCGGCTGCAACGCGCCAATGCACTTTCCGCAAATGGACGATGTAACTTGCCAGCCACAGCCTCGCATGGTTATGCAAGTAACCCGTGGTGTAGAGCATGCGAATGGCGTTATCAATCACGGGTATGCGGGTGCAGGCATGACGCACATCTTCGGGCAACTCTGTGCTGTATTCGCTATCAGGCAGCACCCCTTCACGCAACGACTGCGCAATGCCATCGCCCAAATGGTGGTGCATGTGCTGAAAATATTCACGCCAACCTAGCTCGTAAATCAGCTTGTGCTGCACGCCCACACGGTGCTGGTGGTACATGGCGCTAGCGACATCAGGCACGCTCAAAAAACCGTGGGTAAGGTACGGCGACAAATGCGTGACTGCACCATCCAAAGCGTTACGTGTGTGCGCATAGTCTTTGGGGCTGACATGATCAAGCCGCAACTGCGCAGCTTCTGGCGTGGGCGGGAATTCATACATAGACGTTGGTAATTGTGCCTTGTTCGCTTCGCTACACTTTGGGCTATGTCTAAGCCCTTACCCTACGCCGTAGATAGCTGTGCGTGCCCTTTGTGTGGCCAGCCTAATCTTTGCGCCATGGAAATAGCCAAAAGTACGGGACAACCTGTTGCCAAATGCTGGTGCGTGAACGTGTCGTTCTCGGCAGAATTATTGGCGAAGGTGCCTACCGCCGCCCAAAACAAAGCTTGCATTTGCCAAGCTTGCGCCACGTCATCCAACTCGCCTGACTAAACCCATGTGCCAACTGCTTGGACTCAACTGCAAAAACCCCACAGACGCCACATTCAGCTTCAGTGGCTTTGCTCAGCGTGCTGGCGTCACCGACCACCATGCAGACGGCTGGGGCATCGCTTTTTTTGAAGGCTCAGAAGAAGACCGGGGCCTGCGTCATTTCATTGACCACCTGCCCGCCAGCGCCTCACCGGTGGCAGAGCTGATTCGCAAATACCCCATCAAAAGCCGCAACGTCATTTCGCACATCCGCAAAGCGACGCAAGGCGTGGTGTCGTTGGAGAACTGCCACCCATTTGTGCGTGAGCTATGGGGTCGTTACTGGGTGTTTGCGCACAACGGCAATTTAGAGAGCTACGCGCCGCGCTTGCACGGCGGATTTAAACCCGTGGGCGATACCGACAGCGAGCTGGCGTTTTGCTGGTTGATGCAAGAAATGGCGAAGTCACACGCGAGTGTGCCGTCGGTGGATGAATTGACGCTCACACTGAAAGAATTGGTGCCGCAAATTGCAAAGCACGGGACGTTCAACTTTTTATTGTCAAACGGTCAAGCGTTGTGGGCACACGCCTCGACCAACCTTTGCTATATCGAGCGCAAGCATCCGTTTTCAAAGGCAACGCTCAGCGATCAGGACATGAGTATCAACTTTGCAGAATATGCATCGCCTGATGACCGTGTCGCTGTGGTGGTCACTGCGCCGCTGACCACCAACGAAATCTGGACGCCGTTTGAGCCAGGCGCGTTGAAGGTGTTTGTGGATGGGCAACTACGAGGTTAATTACGTGCCTCGTTGCTTGAGGCCGATGCCGCTTGCTCAAGTGCGTCAATGAACATCGCCGCCACATCAAAACCTGTCTGATCAAAGATCTCTTGAAAGCATGTGGGGCTGGTCACATTCACCTCGGTGAGGCAGTCGCCAATCACATCCAAGCCAACCAACAACAGACCACGCTTGGCAAGGATAGGTCCTAGAGCTTCAGCAATTTCTTGATCGCGTGCAGAGATGGGCTGCGCCACCCCTTTGCCACCCGCTGCCAAGTTGCCGCGCACTTCGCCGCCTTGCGGAATACGCGCCAAACAATACGGCACAACCTTGCCACCAATGACGAGCACGCGTTTGTCGCCTTTATCAATGGCAGGAATGAACTTTTGCACCATCACCGTTTGTGCGCCGTCACGGTTGAGGGTTTCGATGATGGCGCCCAAATTCAAACCGTCGTCTTTGACGCGGAAGATACCCATGCCACCCATGCCGTCGAGCGGCTTCAAAATGATGTCGCGGTGCTGTGCATGAAATGCACGGATCGCATCAGCACTGCGCGTCACCAGCGTGGGGCTGATGAACTGAGCAAATTCCAGAATGGCCAACTTCTCAGGGTGATCGCGCAAAGCGGCAGGCTTGTTGAACACCTTCGCACCTTCGCGTTCGGCCTGCTCTAACAAGTGCGTGGCGTAGAAAAATTCGCTGTCAAATGGCGGATCTTTGCGCATCACGATGGCGTCGGCGCTGGTGAGCATGTACTGCGCGTGCACAGCTTGCACCTCAAACCAAGACGCCGCATTTCCCGTCAACCGCACCTGCTGCACACGCGCCGTCACCTGCTGACCGCTTTGCCACACGATGTCTTGCGGCTCGCAAGCCAACACTTGGTGGCCGCGGCGCTGCGCCTCTCGCATCATCGCAAATGTGGTGTCCTTGTATATCTTGAAGGACGACAGCGGGTCTGCGACGAAGAGGATATGCATAGATTTAGATTTCGATTTTGCTACCCAGCTCAACCACTGAGTTGCTAGGCAAGTTCAAGAAGTCCGCTGCAGAGCTGGCATTGAGGTGCATTTGCGAAAACAACTTCTCGCGCCATTCAGACATATCTGCGCCCACCGTAGGCACGATGCTGTCGCGTGACAAGAAGTAGCTGGTGGTCATGGGGTCTAGCTTGCAGCCCATGACATGCAATTGCGACAGCGCACCCGGTACATCTGGGTCGTCTTTGAAGCCGTAGTGAATCACAACCTGCCAGCAATCATGACCCAGCGCTTCGACTTGCAGGCGCTGGTCGTCTGTGATCCAAGGCACCTCATGGTTTTGTACATTCACAAACAAGTTCTGGCGGTGCAACACTTTGTTGTGTTTGAGGTTGTGCAGCATGGCATTGGGCACCGAGCCCTTGCCACTGGTTAGGAACACGGCTGTACCTTCTACGCGCAAGGGTGGTGCAATGAACACAGCATCTAAAAAGCTGCGCAACTCCATGGCATCGGCTTGACGCTTCTCGTACAGAATGGCACGGCCATCGCGCCACGTGAGCATGAGCAACATGATGACCGATGCAATGAGCAACGGGAACCAGCCACCCTCGACGAGTTTGAGCAGGTTGGACGCCCAAAAAGTGATATCAACCAAAAAGAAAAACCCTGTGGAAGCCAAGCACAGCCACAGTGGGTATTTCCAGCTGTAGCGAATCACAAAGAAGGTGAGCACCGTGGTGATGAGCATGTCTGTACACACCGCAATGCCGTAAGCTGCCGCCAAATTGCTGGAGCTTTTGAACATGGCTACTGCCAACACGATGATGGCAAACAGGCCCCAGTTCACCAGTGGGATATAAATTTGGCCCGTGTCGCGCACGCTGGTGTGCAGCACTTGCAAGCGTGGCAAAAAGCCCATTTGCACCACTTGCTTGGTGACACTAAAGGCACCTGTAATCAGGGCCTGTGAAGCAATCACGGTGGCTGCGGTAGCTAAGCCCACCAATGGCAGCAAGAACCAATCAGGGGCCATCATGTAAAACGGGTTCTTCACCGCCTCTGGCTCCGCCAGCAACAAGGCGCCTTGACCGAAGTAATTCAACACCAAGCATGGCATGACCACCGCAAACCATGCCAATCGAATTGGCTTTTTGCCAAAGTGGCCCATGTCTGCATACAAGGCTTCACCCCCTGTCACGCACAGCACGACCGCACCCAAAATCAGAAAGGTCACTTCAGGCTCAGTGAACATGAAGCGCAAAGCATGGTGCGGGCTCAAGGCCCACAAAATTTCTGGATGATCTGCGATGTGATAAATGCCCAACGCGGCAATGGCAGCAAACCACACCAAGGTAATAGGACCGAAAAACTTGCCAATGCCCCCCGTGCCATTCTTTTGCACAAAGAACAGACCAAACAAAATCAGCAGCGTGAGCGGAATGACAAAACGCTTGAGACCTGGCGAAATGACCTCTAAGCCTTCAACCGCAGACAACACAGAAATGGCTGGCGTGATGACACCATCGCCGTAAAACAAGCAGGTGCCAAAAATGCCCACCAGCATCATCTTGCTACGCAAAGCGGGTTTGTCTTTGACCGCCATAGATGCCAAAGCCAACATGGCCACCAAGCCGCCTTCGCCATTGTTGTCAGCGCGCAGCACCAGCAACACATACTTGACGGAAACAATGGTGGTCAGCGTCCAAAAGAAGATGGACAAGATCCCAAAGACGTTATCTGGCGTGAAATCGACGTGACCAGAGCCAAACACTTCTTTCATGGCATACAGCACACTGGTGCCGATGTCGCCATACACAACGCCGATCGCGCCTAGGGTGAGCGCCGCAAGCGACGATTTGCCATGTTGTTCCATCACTGACCTCAGTCGTAGTTTTCTGCTTCGGGGTCAGTCGCTTCCAACTCATAGCTCGCTGCCAACATGGCCAAGCGACCAATGACACCGTACATGTAGAAACGGTTGGGCGTACTCGCGCCAGGCTTCATGCCAGGCTGGGGCGTGTGCGCGCTTTGCTCAAACGCCAGCGGAATAAAGCTGGCCCCGGGCGCATTCAAGTTTTCATCAATGCCTCGGTCAGCATGAACGCGGTAAAAACCACCCACCACATAACGGTCCATCATGTAGACCACAGGTTCGGCCACCGCATCGTTCAATTGCTCGTGCGTCAACACGCCTTCTTGGATGATGACCTGGTTGACCGACTGACCATCCTTGACCACGCTCATCTTGTTGCGTGTGCGGCGGTTAAGGGCTTCTAAATCTTTCACATCGCGCACCGTCATGATGCCCATGCCATAGGTGCCGTTGTCGGCCTTGACGATGACGAATGGCTTTTCGTTGATGCCGTACTCTTTGTATTTGCGCTTGATTTTGGTGAGCAAGGCATCCACATTGGTCTGCAAACACTCCATACCCGTGCCTTCGGCAAAGTTGACTTCACCACACTGGTTGAACATGGGGTTGATGAGCCAAGGGTCGATGCCCAGCAATTTGCCAAAGCGTTTACTCACCTCTTCGTAGCATTCGAAGTGTTTGCTCTTGCGGCGCACGCTCCAGCCTGCATGTAAAGGTGGCAACAAGTGTTGCTCGTGCAAGTCTTCCAAGATACCGGGAATGCCGGCGCTCAAATCGTTGTTGAGCAAAATGGTGCAAGGGTCAAAGTCTTTGAGCCCCAAACGGTACTTGCTGCGTATCACTGGCTCCAACGTGACGCTGCCGCCGTTGGGCAAGTCGATCGTCGTGTTCTCTTTGATTTCTGGATTGATGGAGCCAATGCGCACATTCAAACCCGCCATCTGGAAAATGCGCTGCAGCTGAGCGACATTGCTCAAGTAAAACGTGTTGCGGGTGTGGTTTTCAGGAATCACCAATAGGTTGCGCGCCTCGGGACAAATTTTTTCGATCGCGGCCATCGCGGCTTGCACCGCGAGTGGCAGCATTTCGGGCGTGAGGTTGTTCCAGCCACCGGGGTAGAGGTTGGTGTCCACCGGCGCGAGCTTAAAACCTGCGTTGCGAATGTCGACAGAGGTGTAAAACGGGGGCGTGTGCTCCATCCATTCCAAGCGAAACCAGCGCTCAATGGCGGGCATGGAATCGAGGATGCGTTGCTCAAGCTCGTTGATGGGGCCAGTGAGGGCCGTGATGAGGTGTGGAACCATGGTGTCTCAAAAAGTGAAAGGTCATTTTAGGACCGTTGGCTCATGCATTTTTTAGAGGGCAACCCCTCTAAAAAGTGTGGTTTAAACGCGAATTTCGCCTTGACCCAATACCACGTATTTGAGAGAGGTCAGGCCTTCAATACCCACTGGCCCACGCGCGTGGAATTTGTCGGTGGAAATGCCTATTTCGGCACCTAAACCGTACTCAAAACCATCCGCAAAACGGGTGCTGGCATTGACCATCACGCTCGATGAATCTACCTCACGCAAAAAGCGCTGGGCGTGCATGTGGTCACGCGTGAGGATGGACTCAGTGTGATGGCTCGAATAATGGTTGATGTGGGCAATGGCTGCATCCAAACCGTCCACCACTTTCACGCTGATGATCGGGCCGAGGTATTCCTCAAACCAGTCTTGCTCGGTGGCGTCTTTCAGGTTGGCACCTTTGACCTGCGCGAGGATGGCTTTGGCCTCTGGGCAGCAACGCATCTCCACACCTTTGGCGGCGTAGATCGCACCAATCTTTGGCAGAAACTCTGCAGCCACACCACGCGCCACCACCAAGCTTTCGCTGGCGTTGCAAGGGCTGTACTTTTGCGTCTTGGCGTTGTCAGCCACGACCACCGCCATGTCGATGTCACAAGGGTCATCCACATAGGTGTGGCAGTTGCCATCCAAATGTTTGATGACGGGCACTTTGGCCTCGCGGCTGATGCGCTCGATCAAGCCCTTGCCTCCGCGCGGAATGATGACGTCCACAAACTCGGGCATGGCGATGAGGTGGCCCACGGCTTCACGGTCGGTGGTTTGCACCAGTTGCACCGCATCGATGGGCAGACCACTTTCGCGCAAGGCTTGCTGCACCAACTTGGCCAAAGCTTTGTTGGATTCAATCGCCTCCGACCCGCCGCGCAAGATGCAGGCGTTACCGCTCTTGATAGACAGCGATGCCGCTTCAATCGTCACGTTAGGACGGCTTTCGAAAATCATGCCGAACACGCCCAATGGCACGCGCATTTGGCCCACGCGAATGCCGCTAGGCTGCTGCTTCATGCCGATGATTTCGCCAATCACATCGGGCATGGCGGCGAGTTGTTCGCAACCTTGCGCGCAGGTTTCCAACACTTTGGGCGTGAGCTTCAAGCGGTCGACCATCGGCGCATCGAGGCCGGCTGCTATGGCACGCTCAATGTCTTTGACGTTGTCAATTTGCAGGGCATCCATGTTCTCGCGCAGCAGTGACGCGAGTTTGCGCAGTGCTGTGTTTGTCAGTGCCGCAGAGGCCTTGGCCATTTGTGCGGATGCTGCTTTGGCTTGTGCACCCAGCGCGTGCATGTGATCGGTC